>OLRF01002017.1_pt1 | contig 18918 bp, 16 predicted proteins | sample 1672061 | NCBI WGS metagenome assembly OLRF01 (sample SAMEA3136641, study PRJEB25190) | human gut metagenome | reverse complement strand
CCAAAGAGATTTATAACATTCGTGAAAGTAAAAATGCCCTGGTACGCGGACAGGCAGACAACATGCCCAAAGATGGGGAGCAACTGAAGATTATGCTCGCCAACCTGGAAGAGCAAGAGGCTGCCATGACCGAAATGTTCTCGGGTACCTTAAATAAAGACGAAAAGATATTCAACATCCGCCTCACTCCGGATAAGGAAATGGACAACGAAGTAGCCTTCCGCTTTTCGAAGAAGCTGGGCATAGTTGCTAATAACGATCTTGCAGGAGAGCCGGTTTATATCACGCTGAAGAATCTGAAAACCGTCAACGTACCGGAAGACGATGGCAAAAAGAAGGTGGACGGCATTGCCTATAATGTGCCCGGCAAAGCACAAGTAACACTAACGGAGGGGAAAAAGCAATGGTTTAACGGAGAACTTCCTGTCACACAATTCGGTACCATCGAATATCTGGCTCCGGCGCTTTTCAATAAGAAATCGACTGTTCAGGTTACTTTCAACCCGGATACAGGAGGCTTGACCAAGGTAGATAGAGAAGAAGGAGAATAAAGCATAATCAAAAACTCCGGTCGATCTTAAATGAAGTGCACCCCAAAAGTTCATGTTTAACTTTTAGGGTGCACTTCATTTTTAAATCAGCCGGAGTCTCTTTATTATATTCCGATAGTATATCGTAATGCAATCAGTTCTCAATCACTAATTTCACAAATCCGTCTTTCTGCAACTGAGTGATATAAGCCGTAATACGTGATTCGTAATTTTCTTCGTAATTGAAGTGTTCTGCCAGTTCTTCAATAATCCGGCGAACGGTTCTCTTTCCGTCAATCAACTCCCATACGGCAGTGCCATGATCTTCCAGCCGGACATGAATATCCGCAGACATTCCTTTAGGCAACAAGAATCGCCGCATCCACTCGTATTTAAACCGGGGGAAAGCAATGGTAACGGTACCATCGCTTCCCTTTTCGGCCGTAATATTTTCACTACGGAAAGGAATTACATCCAGAAGATTTATTTTCTCTACGATATTATTAACAGAAAGGAGCATAGCTAAAGTGCATTGTTCTTAAGATATCTTGCTACAGCCAATAAATATTGTTCTGTATATTGAGGTAAAGCTTTATCTGGAGTAAACAACATTTTTATTTTCATGTTTTCATCTACTACAAAAAAGAAAGGTATACAATATGTTTCTACAGGTAAATACGATAATGTAACATTACTTTCGTATAAACTAAAACATCTATTTTTATATATCGTTTTTTTCTCTAGTGAAGATACGTCAGATAAAACGATCATAACATTAGATTTCTCATTTATTTCACCAAAAACATTTTCCAACTGCTTACGTCCAAACTCAATGCAATCTGAACACATATTGCCAGATACTCGATATATTAATTTAGGCGTTGTCAACAAAGAGGATATTGGAACTAATGTAGAAGAATCATTCCCATAAAAAACATCTCGTTCTATCATATTCTGATTTTCACTTTCGAGCCAAAAATTAAACTGATCTTTTAAGTAATAATATTCTAGCTCTTTCGCTGTTTCCTTCTGCTTTTTTTCTCCCAAAACAGTAACTTTAGAATATATACGAACAGATAGTATCAAGCATAATATGAGTAGTAGCACTGACGATATCGATAAATATCTTTGCATATCCTTATTTTTTCAATGTATAAAAAATAAATTCAATAATTCATCTATTATCAAAAACTATATTTTATAATCAGAGGATTTGAATCTATAGGTAAACTATCTAAATATTCCCAAGTAGCATTAGAAAGCCACTCACGTTTCACGATACGTTTTAAATCAGATAATGAAACAATACTATATAAACATTCCCTATTCACAAAGAAAGGATAATAAATAAGCACATTATTCCTTTTATTAAATAAATAACGCTGCTTCTTATTCTCTTTATTTATAAACAAAGTATTAAAACCATAGTCATATGGGTAATGTAGCATAATCCAATTATCCGTTTCTGCATAATCAGATAAACAATATATCTTCTTTAAACCTTTGTTTTCATTTGAATAATAAGGGATTTCCTCATCTGCAGGTAGTTTCCTTGCATCATAGTCATCCTTTCCAAAAGAAAATTGACTTTCTATTTTAAGTTTACCATCCTGCATTACTTCATATATTCGTTTCTCAATAGAAGATAAAAATAACAAACGTCCTTCTACTTTACGGAACGGAGATTGAATACTTTTATATGGAGTCTTACACAAAAGAAATTCTTCAGACATTTTAAAATCTTGCAATATTCTATTCTTTTTTAAGGAATAAATCAAAAGTCTTCCATCTTTACATAATGAACTGAGAGCTAACAAATCTGAATTTATAGGAAAAAAGTAATGAACGGCTTGATAACGAATTCTATTAGAATAAATCAAACTATCTTTATCATCATAGATATTATACTTACCATATGCAGATAATGTAGAAATATTTAAGTTAGATGGGTCTACAAAAAAATCCTCTATATCAGAATAGCAATCTGGTCCTACTCCTTTTTTATTTAGTTTATGAATAAAAGCTCCAGTAGCATCAAATTTCAATATGTTATACATTCTCTTGTCTAAAATATAAATAAAACCTCCTTCAACACATATCTTATCAACGCCACTCATCAAGCATTCATCAGCCGTTTCTAGAGGTATTACTTCTATCTTAGAGAAAACATCATCTATAGATATACTATCATTTTTAGTATTAGCATCCACTACTAAAATATCTTCTTCAGTTTGGTATATGCAGCCACACCATATATTTGAAACTACTAATAGCCCCAAAAATAAATTCAAATATTTCATTTCTTCTTATGGATGAGGAGACATTCCAAAAATAGTACAAAACACAGCAAGAAATCCATTGCAATATTCTTCTGGATCTCCTGTTTTTATACAGTGTGCCGCTTGATTACCATTATTGCAAATGTATAATTCAAAGCGTTGACATTCCCCGTACCAACCACTACTACATGTTATAACAAACCCATCATCCCAACCATCTTCGGGATTAGCTAAAGATTCTAGATTAGCTAATGATGTTGTTCTCTCTACAAGATCTCTTTTCAAAGTCGGAAGTTGATACCAAAGAGAACTAACAACAACCGCAACAAATACTAATAATGCTACTATTTTTTTCATAATACAATATATATTAGTTTAACATTTTGCAATATAAGAAAAATAAAATTCAAAAAAAAGCATATATATATATTTTTAAAAAAAAATCTTAGATTTCCAATTTTTACCCTGAAATATGAATAACATGAGTTCGATATAAAATTAACTCCTTTGCAATAGAATTTAATTAAAAATAGCTAGTAGTGAATATTGCAGGAATTCAATAAATTTAAGATCTGAAGAAATGATGTATATTTTAAAAAAACGCCAAAGCAATTTTCTTTCACACGAAATAGTGAAGTTGCATTTTATCAGCCAATCTAGAAAAAGGAAAGGGCTATGAATCCACTCCAATTCACGGCATCAAAAACTCTGCAATAGTCTCTGAAAATATTACACTCTGTAAAATCTAAGTAAGATGACTTGGAGATTTTTTGTATCCTTATTATGTTTTTATATATTGATCGCCACTGATTGAATCTCTCAAATATATTTTCACAAAAGTGTCTAAAGCCAAAAGCCAACTAATTCGAAATAAATTAGTTGGCCCTAATTTAAGGAATATACCTAGTGTCATTCGACGGCACGTTCGCCTTCATGGCGATGCCCAGATTCAATATCAATTTTAAGCCAAGACAAAGTAAAGATAATGGCATCATCACTCCCCTTCTTAGCTATAATATTCTCACTATGAAAAAATATTATATCCAGAAGATTTATTTATTTTTTTGCGTCTGCCATATTTCCTACTTCTCTTGTTTAAAAAACACTTTATTTCTTGATATTGGCTTCTTCCAAACCATAATGCCTCTTTTTATCTTCTTTACGCAACAAAAACGCTATAAAGATAGCAATCAACCCAAAAACAGCAAAAATACACATTGGGATTGTATAATCATAGTCGACAATAAGCCCTGAAGAGTTTTTTACAGCAGCAAAATCATTGATAACCCAACCTATCAACAATGGAACCATAGACAAACCAATATTCTGAATATAAAAGATAATAGCATAAGCAGATCCTAATTGCTTCATTGGAATAATCTTTGGAACAGATGGCCACATAGCACTAGGTACAAGCGAGAACGCAATACCAAGAACAATCATCACAATAACAGCAAACCACCAAACATTCATCAATGGTAATGCAAAAAGAACATGTACAACAGTCAACATAACAGAACCTATAATCATCAGTGTGGCCCCCCTCCCTATACGGTCATACAAAGTTCCAAATACCGGAGTCAGCAAAATTGTGCCAAAAGGTAATAATGCAGGAATCAATCCTGCAAATGATTCAGGTACATGATATTTAAATATCATTAATTTTGTAGCAAATTTTAAAAATGGGAAAACCCCTGCGTAAAACATCAAACAGAGCAAAGTCACCAGCCAAAATCCCTTATTAGTAAAGATTAGCTTCAAGTCCGTCATTCTGAAACCTTCCTCATCATCCGATGACAGACTAGTGGCTGAAACTGAACTATCTTCTTTTTTATCTAATACACAATACACTAAATAGAAAAGAAGACCAACACACAAAGCAATAGCGCCAAACAGTACCGAATAAGAGATATCCTGCATCGAACGGGCAATAGGTAAACTGACACCTAATGCCAATGCCGTACCAATACGAGCCATGGCTACTTGAAGTCCCATAGCCAAAGCCAATTCACGGCCTGTAAACCATTTAACAATAATTTTAGATACTGTGATACCAGTAATTTCACATCCCACTCCAAAGATAGCGAAGCCTAGTGATGCCACTATTACCTGCATCTGCATACCAAACATCGTCGCCGAACCAAAGTCTACAGAAAGAGCATACCATTTAATTAATGCACCAACCAACATCAAACTAGCAGACATCAATCCTGTAAAACGTACTCCCATCTTATCAAGAATAATGCCACCAAAAAACAACATCAATAAAAAGACATTGATATAACCATAAGAGCCTGAAAAGAAACCATATTCAGTATCTTTCCAGTTTTTACCTTCAACGGCTGCATCCACTGTCTTTTCAATAACGACCGTTTTCAAGGAAATTCTACGAATAACACTATCATTAGCAATGATACCACTTCTCAGTTGCAAATTATCCGCTACAATACTTTGTACAGAGTCTATGACTTCACAAGTTTTTCCTCTCGTAAAAGAATTTAATAGCTCCTCATCAGTTGCAAACTGTTGCTCTAAAGTAGAAGAAGTCATGTCTGAAATCATTTCCACCGCTCTTATTTTAGCGACCAATGAATCCGCAAGCATGGATGTACCATCTGTGAAATAAACAATCTTCCCCTTTGTCGTCAATAACCGATCCAAGGGTGACATTACATCTGTTAGAAAATAGCCGCACATCATCGTAAACGAAACAATGAGCAATGCCGTCCAACGCGCCCAAGTCTTATCACTTAGTTTTTTTTGAATGGTTTCTGTCATATTTTAAAATTTTATGTTTTTATTAAGGACAAAGGTAATTAATTATAGAATGTCATCATCACCAAAAACTAAATTTTACGGCAAAAAATAAGCGAAGCTGCAAGTTTCGGTTTGAAATTGCAGCTTCGCTTATCGTTTCTTAAAAAGAATCTGTTGTTAGTTTGCCGGAGTAGCCGGAGTTTCTGTGGCAGGTGCTTCAACCGGAGCAGCAGCGTCTGTCTTCGGTGCAGTAGTACCTACGGGCAGGTTATAAGGGTTGGTCTGCTCTTCCTGCTGTGCCTGTTCCATAATGACATCTTGTGTTTTAGAAGAAGAAGTCGGAACGACATACGCAGTAGCAATGCTCATCACAACCATAAATGCAGCTAAGCCCCAAGTTGCTTTTTCCAGAAAGTCTGTAGTTTTGCGTACACCCATAATCTGGTTAGATGATGAGAACCCTGAAGCAAGACCACCGCCTTTTGAGTTCTGAATCAACACAATGAAGCACATCAGTATGGCTGCAATAACCATTAAGATAACTAATAATAAGTACATTTTGTTATTTTGATTTAGCGTTAATAATCAATTTCTCCAAAAATCTGATTTGGTCTGCAAAGTAAGCATTTTTTTTTGGATATTTCAAACTTAATTTTTTAATAATTTCAAGTGCCTTGGAATATCGATGCTGTTTGACGTATATTTTGGCCAATGTTTCGGTGAAACAGCTATCATCTTCATCTTCTTCATGATGCGTCTCGCTCTCTTCCTCTTCGGAGATAGCTTTATTTTCATCTGCCGGTTGCAAACGGATGGATGTTTCTTCTTCACTTCTTTCGATAAAGCCGTCAATCAATTCATGACCGCGAAGTTTGGGAGTTTCTTCCAGTTCCGGTGTATCGTCTTCTTGCAGCAAATAGGTGGTATAGTCCGTTGCATAGTCCAGGCTTGTCTGGGCTGAAACCTCTTCGGGCACGGTGGCCAGAAAAGCATCGATCAGGGAAAGCGTACGATCGAGGCTGGGCTCTTCCTCTAAAACTTCTGTTTCGGGAAGTGCGTTCTTTTTCCGAGGTTTCAAAATATATCGTTCACCCTCAATCAGATAAAACAGCTTCCGGCGATCAGCCACATGCAATATGGCTTTACGAAGCTCGGCACCGAAAGAGATATCGTGCAACAAATATAGATTTTTAAGATAGAGTAATCGCAGTGACTGAAAATAAGGATAGCGTGTGACAAGCGTTCGCAACTCGTACAAAGTATCTTTATTCAGCGTTTCCGGATGCTGAATCCATTGTTGTAAGTTAGCAGAAATCATTCTAATTACCAGTTTGCTACCGTTGCGTTAAATATTTGATCTGTAATCTCTTTAGTCATCTCCGCAATCAGTCCGTCCTGAACGGCTGTCAGCAACTCCCTCGAATCATAAACACGGAAAGCCGAGAACTGTTGCTCGAAGTCCTGTTCATGATTCGTATTGTTCACAAAACGAACATTCACTGTGATGGTCAGCTTGGTTTCAGAAGAGTATCCGTCGGCCGAAACAGCCTGGTTATACTGGTTATATCCGGTAATCTCTCCATCAATCTCGAGGTCGGCATTGTTATTCACCAGTTTCAGACGGGTCTGACGAAGGAAAATGTCTTTCAGGTCCTCGTTGAACTTAGTGCCTAACGGTGCATAAACATAGTCCGACTTAATAGGAAAGTCGGTAATAGAGATAGTCTTTACCTTATCGTAATTGATATTACCACCATTAAACTTATAAGAAACAGTACACGAAATTCCTACTACCAGTGTGAAAACCAGCAGTGAAATTCGCATTATCTTTTTATTCCAATCCATATTCTTTTATTTTTCGGTAAAGGGTACGCTCGGATATATTAAGATCCTTTGCCGCGCTTTTTCGCTTGCCATGATGCTTTTCAAGGGCTTTACGTATCATTTCTTTCTCGACTTCATCCAACGAAAGCGACTCTTCCACATACTCTTCGGTATCTTGTATGTCATCGTCATCGGGACAATTAGGCTTGACCGGATGAATGATGGCAGGCACTGAGGGTGTAGGGGCTACTACCGGAGCCGGCGTATAAAACGTACCGACATTGGAGGTTACCGCTCCGCGCTCGGACATGATTTCGTGTACAAGCTTTTTCAGTTCGGTCACATCTTGTCGCATATCAAAAAGGACCTGATATAAGATTTCACGTTCACTTTCGAAGCTCTTCCCTGTCTTTACACCGAACAGGGCAGGCAATCGCTGCGTACTCTGGGCAGGCAGATAAGATTGCAAGATAGGGGCATTAATCTCACGATTGGTCTCAATTATAGAGATTTGCTCCGTGATATTCTTCAACTGACGCACATTACCCGGCCAGGAATAAGACAGCAAAACCCGTTTGGCATCTTCGGTCAGCTGTATGGCGGGCATACGATACTTCTCTGCAAAGTCACTTGCAAACTTACGGAACAGTAACAGCACATCTTCTCCACGCTCCCGCAAAGGAGGGATCTGGATGGGTACCGTATTGAGACGATAGTATAAATCCTCACGGAAACGTCCCTCTGCAATGGCCTGGGTCAAATTGACATTGGTAGCAGCCACAATGCGGACATCCGTTTTCTGTACTTTGGAGGAGCCTACTTTTATAAACTCCCCACTCTCGAGTACACGAAGCAAACGTGCCTGCGTGGGCAAAGGCAATTCTCCGACTTCATCCAGAAAAATAGTTCCGCCGTCGGCTTCACCAAAATAGCCCTTTCGCTCACCGATGGCTCCCGTAAAAGCCCCTTTTTCATGACCGAACAGTTCCGAATCGATGGTTCCTTCAGGAATAGCACCACAGTTGACAGCAATATACTGTCCATGCTTTCGGCGACTGTATTGGTGAATGATCTGAGGAAAACTTTCCTTACCGACACCACTCTCTCCGGTTATTAGCACGGACAAATCGGTAGGTGCCACCTGTATGGCAACATCTATCGCACGCGTCAAAGCTTCAGTGTTACCAATAATACCGAACCTTAGTTTTACCTGTTGTATTTCCGCTTTTGTCATATTCGCACTAAACTCCCTTCCTGATTAAATATCATCATCTACTGTATCGAGCTTCAGTTTATCACTGTCGTCTCGTTTCTCGTAATACTGTTTACGTAACGGATTGGCATGTGCTTCCTTCTCACGTTGACGGTTACGGAATACGTCGATCGCTACATAAATAGCCTGACGGAATGAATCTTCGCAAGCAACGCCTTTTCCTGCAATATCATAGGCTGTACCATGCGCGGGAGAAGTGCGTATCACCGGCAAACCCGCCGTGTAGTTCACACCTTCATCCATGGCCAATGCCTTGAAAGGAGCCAATCCCTGATCGTGATACATGGCCAGTACTCCGTCAAAATGGGTGAAATTGCCCGATCCCATAAATCCGTCAGCCGGATAAGGGCCATAGCACAAGATTCCCTTGGCAGCCATTTCCTGAATAGCAGGAGAAATGATTTCCTGTTCTTCCGTACCGAGCAATCCGTCGTCTCCGGCATGCGGATTCAGTGCCAACACTGCGATGCGCGGCGCACCAATCCCGAAATCCTGTTTCAACGACCGGTTGAATATGGCAAGTTTCTCCTGAATCAGTTCCTTGGTTATTGAAGAGGCTATCTCGCGAACCGGAATATGTCCTGTCACCAAAGCTACCCGGAAATCCTCTTTCATCAGGATCATCAGTGATTTTGAACCATTCCCCAGACGCTGTTCGATATATTCCGTATGTCCGGGAAAAGCAAATCCTTCGGACTGAATCGTATGCTTATTGATAGGAGCCGTCACTATGACATCGATCAAGCCTTCTCTAAACTCCTCTATCGCCTTCTCAAGTGCTCCCAAAGCTGCTTTACCGGCTTCCGGATCGGGTTTTGAGAACTCTACTTTCACCTCGTCATCCGTACAGTTGACCACGCTCAGGCGATTGTGGGCAGCTTCTGCAGCGGTATTGACAATACTGAAGTTAGTAGGCAAATCGAGCGACTTGCGGTGATATGCAGCCACTTTCGGAGAGCCGTAAATGACCGGTGTACAGAGTTCCAACATGACGGGGTCGGCAAACGTTTTTAAAATGACTTCGTATCCTACCCCGTTTATGTCTCCCTGAGTGATGCCAATTTTTATTTTGTTATCTTCCATTTTGTTATTTGTTAGTTTTCTCCTCCTGCTCTATGCCCATCGGAATCTGTTCCTGCGCCTTCTCGGTAGGAAGTTGCAAAGTATACAGAGATGCTTCCAATCGGCGCATCAGGTCACGTTTCATTTTATCGGGTGAGTAAATAAATACTTCTGTAGTGATAATACGGTGGCTGGCTTTATCCAGACGGGTGTGCGAAACAAACGGGCCACCCATGAAATCGCCCTTTATGCGCCACAGTCCGCGTGCTTCCATTGTGTAATCTCCATGAATATCAATCGGACGAACCTCTACGGTAGACGAATCAGTCGCCATGTACATACCCTCTTTGGCACCCGGAATATTAGCCTTCATCACTGAATCGCGCTTATGGATAAAGAACTCTTTCGTAAAGGTATCCTTATCTGTATACGGGTAAGAGTAGATTACAAAGTTCTGGTCTCCGGTAGCGGCATTAGTACCTGCCCAGAAAAAGTCTTCTCCTGTCTTCGAACTGCTCAGTTCGGCCGGAAGCCAGATATCACTGTTGAACATACTACCTACTTTCGTCGAAATATAGTCATTATGATTTTTCTCCAGGAAAGAGATCTGACGGTTCATTTCGGCACGGGTAAAGAAGTCTATAATCGGCTGTTTGTTCTCTTCGACAAACTTCTCAAACGATGCCTCGTCCGGAGCCTGGATAGTCAAAATCATCTGAGGAGATGCATATACATCCTTGGCATACTTGAATTTAGGTTGGGTATAAATGTCCTGTATATCTACGATAATAATGTTGCGCACCAACTTCAGGATGGCATCAAAATCTTTGGGAGAAGTAGACATGATCCTGAACGAACGTTCCGATTGCGGAAGTCCGGGCACATCTGTATCGAGCACATTGTACAAAGCTCTACCGGCAGGACGCTCCCACACAGGCTTCTCAACCACAACGAGGACTTCATAAGCACGTCCGCTGGAAGTTGGAGTAAACACACTTTTCTTGCCGCTTTTACAAGAAAACAACACTACTGCTACAAGAGCCATACTGAGGTAAAACAGGTACTTTTTCATATGCATCAATTTTAATGTTTTCACAAATCTACGAAATGGTCGTATACTTTCATCCAATGTGCTGATAATTTATATTAATTCTTGTTACTCTCCTCCTGTTTAGCCGTCGATAACATCCCGCAAGCGGCAAAAATATCTTCTCCCCGGGAAGCTCGAATGGTAGTGAACAGTCCATGTGAGGTCAGGTAGTCACGAAATGACGTCATAGTCTCCATACCGGCACCCTCGAGGTCTACCCCAGGAATGGCATGAAACCGGATTAAGTTCACCCGGCAGTCAAGCCCACGCAGCAATTTCAACAGCTCCTTAGCATAAATCAGCGAATCATTGACGCCCTTAAAAACAATGTATTCAAACGAAAGTCTGCGCTGTTTACTAAAATCATAGTTTTTTAACAGATCGACCATTTCTTTAATCGAGAAAGCCCTTTCGGCCGGCATCAGCTCAGAACGTTGTGAAGGAAAAGGAGAATGCAGGCTGATAGCCAGATGACATTCGCTTTCTTCAATAAAGCGTTGAAGCCCTTTCCGCAATCCTACAGACGACAAAGTAATGCGCTTAGGGCTCCATCCGTATCCATACGAAGCGGTCAGGATATGCAGCGCTTTTAATACTTCATCCAAATTATCGAGAGGCTCGCCCATCCCCATCATCACGACATTGGTCAACTTATCCCGCTCCGGCAATGCTGCGATTTGATTCAAGATCTGATTGGCTGTCAGACTTGCGGTAAATCCTTGTTTACCCGTCATGCAGAACTTACAGTTCATTTTACAGCCTACCTGAGAAGACACGCACAATGTCGCCCGATCCTCGTCCGGAATATACACCGCTTCAACAAAATGATTGTCACTCACCTGATAAAGATACTTCACCGTACCATCTACGGAACGCATCTCATCAACAGGCGCGGATATCCCCAAATCATACTCTCCCTTGAGCAACTCTCTATGCTTCAACGACAGATTGGTCATTTCATCAATAGAAGTCACTTTTTTATCGTATAACCAGGAAGCGATCTGTTTGGCTGCAAAAGCAGGCATCCCCAAATCTTTGGTGACAGATTGCAATTCGGTAAGGGTCATTCCTAAAAGCGGATATTTGGGCATATTTACTACAAATATTTATTTATTCATGCAAATGTAAGGAATAAAAGTCGATTTTAAAAAAGAGAAGGGACAAAAGTTAATAGGAAGAGGGAAAGAGATAGCAAAAAGAAAGGCCGTTCCGTGCGGAACAGCCTTTCGTATATTAAAACGACGTTATCTAAAAAACAAATCCGTTTTTAGAAGAACAGGTATCGTTTATCTTTTACATCGCCTTTCAGATAAAGATCGTTCATAAAACGACTTGCCAGACGGGCATGCATGTTTTCCAATGTAGCCTCTTCTGATTGGGCATCGAATGTTTCGTTCAGCTTATCTTTGGCATATACCTGCAACACAAACACACCGCCATTACCCTTGATAGGAGCGCTCAGCTTATTGATATCCGAAACCGAAGCGTATGCGCCTACCAGCGGCTCACTACTACGCAAAGCGGCTACATAAGCAGGCGCTGCAAATGTTACGTGTTTTACAGAATCACTTACTGCATTGGCCATCGATGTGTACTGGGCAATTGTAGTTGCATTGGCAGCCTTCATGTCGGCCATGATCTTCTCAGCTTTCTTATCACGAATGATTTCAGCTCTCAACTGATCCTGAACCTGGGCCAAAGGACGATAACCTTCTTCGATCACGCTAACCAGACCAACAACCAACATGCGGTCGCTTTCGCCACATTCATATAAGCCGGAAACTTCACCCGGTTTTGCAGCAAAGGCCCATTTCAGTGCTTCTTTAGTCCCTCTGATACCACCGATTCCGTGTTCTGAGCTATACAGATCATTTCTTTCGAGCAATTTATAGCCTGATTCTTCAGCATTGGCCGCAACCTTGTCTACTGTCGGGTTAGCTGCAATAAACTGGCTGAATTCATTATAAGCTTTATTATAAGTTTCTTTGCTGAACTCAACCGCACGCTTGATAACGGCAACTTTATATTTATCTTTCACAGCTTTCTTATCAGTCACCTGCAAAATGATATTGCCTTGTCCCAATGCTACGTTAGAGAGTTCGTTTACTCCCAGATTGTTGATAGTGCTGATAAATTTCAAGTTATCGCCATCAACCTGTGCATTTTCGTAGTTAGCAGACGAAATCCAGTTGGATTCACCTGTTTGTCCGTACTTCTTAGCCAAAGCTGTAAAGTCGGCTCCACCCTTAATAGCAGTATAGATGCTGTCAGCCAAAGCCTTTGTTTTAGCAGCGTCTTCTGTGTAAACCTGAATCTGACGGAACTGTACAGAATCGGCAGCAGCCACTTTAGACAACACCTTGAACGAATTGATAGTATTGTCGCCTGCATTGTAGTAAGGGCCATATACTTGTCCAATCGAAGCTGAATCCATGCGTGCAACTACATCTGACGGGAAAGCTTTCTTGGTATAGTACAAATCAACATACGGATATTCCGATCCGGTAGAACGGATGAAAGTAGTATAATCACCATTGGCAGTAGCCAGTTGGTTTGTATAATCAGTCACTTCCTGCTGGATAGCAGCTCTGTCTTCTGCACTGGCTGTCACCTGTACATCGATGTATTTGATGTTGCGTGTTTCAACATATTGTTTGAACTGTTCTTTCTTCTTGTTATAGAGATCTTTCAGTTCAGACTCTTTCACTGTGATAGTAGAGTCTACAATAGAAGAATAAGGAACAGCAGCCAACAGAACATCCGACTGGTTTACTCTTGCGTCGAATGCATCCTGTGCTTCAATCGGATTAGAGAAAAGAGCTTTAGTCACCAGTGCCTGGTATTTTTCCGCCAAACGGCTCTGGATCAGTGTCTTTTCTACAAATGACCAAAGTTTGTGCATTCCTTCATAGTATTCCACATATTGAGACGGCATCTTGGTCTTGTCCATTTTAGAGTAGTCAGCCAAGAATTTCTTCAACATATCTTTATCGAAAGCGCCCGTTTGAGGATTGCGGAACGGAGTCTGCTGCAGCAACGGATTCACACCTTCGTTAATGATTGATTGAATTTCAGCCTTCGAAACAGTAATACCGAGCTTCTTCGCTTCTTTTTCAATCAGTTTATTGTTCACATAGCTACGCCATACTTCGTCTTTCACCTGATTGGTCTGTTCATCATTCAATGAACTCATTCCGCTTGAGAACTTGATAACCTCGGTATATTCTTCTACCATGTTCTGGTAGTCCTGAGCAGAAAGAGTTTCTCCATTGACTTCGCCTACATCATGCGATTGGTGTGGCTGGAGAACTTTCCAGGCATCGCCCGCAATGAAAGCAAACAAAGCCAAACCAATAACGATCACCAACAGGGGTCCTTTGGATCTAATGTTTTGTAATGTTGCCATTTTGATTAATACGATTTATTTGTTATTATTATTTTCTTCATCTTTGGTTTTAGCGCACGAAGATACAAAAAATGCTAATATGCATCTATTTATTAGCTAAAAAATTACAGCTATCGATCATTATTCCATTACTTTCAGTCGGACAAGTTCGATTTTCGTTGCTGTAACCTTAATTATCTTAAACTGATATTTACCGACAGAGACCAATTCGTGCAATTTCGGAAAGCTCTGGTATTGATTCAAGATTAATCCCCCCACCGTCAGATAGTCATCGGATTCGGGAAGCTCCAGATTAAAAGTTTCGTTTACTTTTTCTATTTCCAAACGGGCTGAAAGCACGTATTCATGCTCACCGATCTGCTTACAAATATAGGAAGTGTTGTCGTGTTCGTCTTCGATGTCACCGAAAATTTCTTCAACAAGGTCTTCAAGGCTGACAATGCCCGAAGTTCCTCCAAATTCATCCACTACCACGGCAATGGTCTTTTTCTGTTGCATAAACAGCTTCATCAGTTTATGGGCCGCCATCGTTTCAGGCACAATGGGAACTTCTTTCACATGATCGCGCCAATCTTTCGGGCTACGAAACATTTCGGACGAATGAATGTATCCCACCACATTATCTATATTACCATCGTAGACAATTATTTTTGATATACCGGACTCAACAAACCGGCCTTTAAGTTCTTCAAGGGATGTATCCAGCGCAACAGCTACCACTTCTGTCCGTGGAACGATGCAGTCGCGTATCTTGACCGCCGAGAAGTCGAGTGCATTCTGAAAGATTTTCACTTCCGTGTCCAGAGTTTCCTCACTTTCAGCATTGTCTATACTCGACTGGACAAAGTAATCCAGATCTACCTTACCAAAGGCTTTCGCAGAGGCTTCCTTGTTCACTTTCATCCCAAACAGGCGAAGAAAGAGGAAAGAGACTCCCGACGAAAATTTAGATATAGGATAGAGAACAACATAACAGATGAAAAGAGGAACTGCACAGACATTCAGGGCCAGATTGGGATTGATCTTAAAAAGCGTTTTGGGCAGAAACTCTCCTGTCACCAAGATGATCAGTGTGGAGATCACGGTCTGTACCAATACCATTACAAAATGATTGGTGATCCATCCGGCCAGCAAATTGTCGCCGATAATCTGTGCCATCAATATACCATAGATAACCAGAGCGATGTTATTCCCGACCAGCATGGTCGAAATAAAATCATTGGGATTCCGGAAGAATAGCGAAAGGATACGCGATGATACCCCTCCTTTCCGGTTCATTTCAAAACGAAGTTTGTCTACCGAAACAAAAGCAATCTCCATTCCCGAAAAGAAAGCAGAAAATGCCATCGTAATCAACAGGTAAATAATGATGCTCATAGTTAGTTTACAGAATCTGTTTTTGCCTTTTCGGCATCTTCATCGATATATACTATACCGGATATGTTATGAACAACCGGCTTCATAAACTGATCGTCTGACTCAAAGCCATATCCGGTCATAATCTGATCCGGTTTTTCCATCCGGACAAACTTATCGGTATACACTTTCTTGGTGGCTTCATTCCAATATAACAACTCGGTGGTCACATGATCGCCCTTCAGACTCTTAATATCTACATTTCCAATAAGTTTCCAAAGCCGGTCACGATCATAATAATAAGCCGTATCCGCCTTTATACTCGCATCTATATGAAAGAGTGAATCGAACTGTTCCAGATAAATGCCCTTCTCAAAAGCCCAATACGAGGGTTTCTTCTTATCAAAGATCAACCATTCTTCAGTGTTGACCCGGTAACGTGTGACACCGGAATCGGATATAAGGGTCGTTACCCCTCGTGTATCCATAACAGGCAGTGAATCCCGCTCGGTAATGGCATCGGCCATCGCCTTATTTCTCCCGCCACAGGAAGAAAATAAAAGAAGCATAACAATTGCCCCGAAGACAATTGTTATGCTCAAACTTTTATTTAATAAACTGTTACTTTGTTGTCGCAACATAGATTTATCTGATCGTTGTAGACTCTCCAATCCAACCACCGATAGTGATGCGGTCGCCGGCTTTGTAGCCCAACATAAACAAGTCTTTAGCCTGCGGAGTATAAGCGGAATATCTGCTGATCATTTTGTTAACTTCTTCTGTTACACTCGGATCTACAGATTTAGCTTTCTGCAATTTGTCGATAACAGCAAAATAAGTACACTTGTTCAAAGCCGATTCATCACTCCAGTTAGGACTCATAGCATACAAGTTGGCGATAAGGATATAAGGAGCACCATAGTTTTCATTGAAGCTGATTGCTTTCTGAGCATAAGATCTTGCCTGAGACAATTTCTTGGCAGTAGTCAAAACACTGGCAGCAGCATAAGCCTTTTCTGCTTTCTTTGCATTGTCTGTCTCAAGGTTGATCGCTTCGTCAAAAAACTTCACAGAACCATCGATATCCCCTTTCTTATAGGCCTGGTATGCACATCCGGTAGCAGCCTCAGCCGAAGGCTCAATCTTGTATACATAGAATGAAGCCTGCTGATAAGCGTCACTATCCGTACACTTCATCATCTTCATAATACTGATGACTTTCTTCAAATAATTCAAATCAGTCTGATTGGTTTCTACTTTAGGTCCATAGATACCTTGCAGTGATTCACAATCGGCAGTACCGCTGTTAATGAACAGAGCTACCAGATTATCTTTGATACCTCCGAAAGCTTTCTTCACACTCTCTTTGTCAGCAGCAGCTATAGCATCGTCTGCATATTCGGATGCAGCCAGATAGTCCTGAATAAACTGCTCTTTGTGAGCCGGATCTTCCTTCAGTTTATCGTGAGACATCTGCAAGAAATAGAACAATGTAGCAGCTGCAGACTCAGCTTTCGCAGCGTCCACCGATTTTTTCAACCAATCATAAGCTTGATTTACATCCACCTTCGGAGCAAATGCAATATAATCGACAGCTTTAATGCCCAGTGCTTCATCTTCCGACGATACTTTTACACCTTTTCCCAAGAATTCCTGAGTATACTTCATACGCAAATCGTGCGTATTCATCAACTCATCAAAATACTTTTTGTATTCTGCAGAGTTTCTGTCTTTGATCTGCCCCAGCAACCCTTTCAGAATTTTATAACCGTCTGTGAAGGTATAGAAACGAAGAGTCGGGCAGTTCTCCAAAACAGCTTTCCACGGAGTATAAGCATCTTTAAAGTTACCAGCTTTCACTGCTTCGTGAGAAATACTACTGTTCGAATTACAATTAGCGTCGTCCTGTGCTACCACAGTTGTTGCTCCCGCCGAAAGAAACAACACAGCCACAAGCGTTTTAATTTTCATTGTATCTAAATTTTAGTTGTTATATAATACCGTCTATTCTCTCTATTATTTAACTTTACGTTTGAAGAACCAGCCTTCATTGAACGTGATTCCAATGCTCAAACGCAATGTATTTTCATCTACCATACCGGCTTTCAGACCATGTACTTTAATATATTGAGCCGAAACGTTGATTAGCGAGCGTGAACCCGGAAGAGGTAATCCCAAACCGGCCGTTACTCCATACTCACGAGAGGCTCTCTCCCCTCCTATTTTATAATAAGGTTCCGAATAATATCCTCCGACGCGGTATTTGATATGCGCCAGATAACTACGCGAGAAACGACTCGGCATATACTCGGCACCCACTGAAATTTTCATCGCATCACAAAAAGCATTCGGCTGATTCATATAGGTCACGTCGCCCCACTTCTGCAAATTAAAATCAGCTCCCACGATCAGACGTTTGTCATACTCGTACGTAAGTCCCACCCCAAAGCTATTGGGCATTCCAAAGGTAGCCACCGTATCGACCGTATTCGTAGTGACGGCCTGCGTGCTGTTGGAGTTCGTAAGCGTCGATCTTTGTACATAAGCTTCGTTATGCAAATCTTTTTTAGGCGAGAACACTACACCTAATGTAACCGCATGCTTCCTACCCAGCTGCTGTGTGTATTGCGCGCCGAAGTCCAGCTTATAATCGCGCACGGACAAATAGTCTACATGCTGAAAAGCAAAAGCGTTGTCATTATAAGGAAAAGTAATACGCGCCTGACGCGTGATCTCCCCCCAAAAGTACGATACGTTGGCGCCGACTGAAAGGTTTTTCAGCACCTTCACTCCCAAACCTACGTAAAGCTGATGCAAGCCTCCGTCTCCGGCAAATGAAGTGACGCTCCGCGCTTCTTCCGACGCAACGTCGTTGTTCGCCTTGGCCATATTATAGCCTACACTCGAGTAGGGCAGCAGACCGATACTCATGGCCACGCGCTGGTGTAGACGAAACTGCATCGCTATGTAGTCAAAACTTGAATTTTTCGCATTCAACTTGGTGCCTTCACTACTAAAGTTTGTATTTTGCATCGAAAACCCTCCGTCAAAAAGAAAGGTCAACGAATCAATAGCCGTATAAGAAGCAGGATTCAACGGATTGATATGTGATCCATCGCGCAATCCGTAAGCGATCCCTCCCATTGCTTTACTGTTTGCAAATGACTGATCAGCCAACTGACCATAGCCATATCGTGTATAAGGAGAGTTTGTATTATTTTGAGCGATTGCCACTCCGGGTAATAATATCGTGAGCAGAAGCGCACAAAGTGTCTGTTTATATCCTACCATTATTATAGTTTAATATTCTATTTAATCCTTTCAACACTAAAAATCTATCT
>OLRF01002003.1_pt1 | contig 19017 bp, 18 predicted proteins | sample 1672061 | NCBI WGS metagenome assembly OLRF01 (sample SAMEA3136641, study PRJEB25190) | human gut metagenome | reverse complement strand
CCCGAAGGCACATGCAGCAACAACAGGTCCTGAGATCTGGAATGACACAGACGGAGCAGTCGACATCGTGATCGCAGGTGTCGGAACAGGCGGAACACTTTCCGGAATTGGTGCTTATTTAAAAGAGAAGAAACCGGAAGTTCAGATCGTAGCTCTGGAACCAGCTTCTTCACCGGTTCTTTCCGAAGGAAAAGCAGGTCCGCATAAGATTCAGGGAATCGGAGCAGGATTCGTTCCAGAGACATTGGATACCAAGATCTACGACGAAATCTACAAAGCAGAAGCAGACGAAGCATTTGAAACGGCCAAACTTCTTGCAAAGAAAGAGGGAGTTCTGGTAGGTATTTCTTCAGGAGCAGCACTTGCAGGAGCCATCGAACTGGCAAAACGTCCGGAGAACAAAGGTAAGACAATCGTAGCATTACTTCCGGATTCAGGTGACAGATATTATTCAACACCATTATTTACAGAATAAAAAGATATAGAATCCGAAACAGAACGGACAGTATCAACAAATAACGATAAAATTATGAAGAAAAAGGAGATCACCCCAATGAGCGAAAAAATCACAAGAGAGAATAGAGAGTTAAAATTTGAAACATTACAGTTACACGTAGGACAGGAAAGTCCGGATCCGGTTACAGATGCAAGAGCAGTGCCGATCTATCAGACATCTTCTTATGTATTCCGCAACAGTGATCATGCAGCAGCACGTTTTGGACTGGCAGATGCAGGTAACATTTACGGACGTCTTACAAACCCTACAGAAGACATTTTCGAAAAACGTATTGCAGCACTGGAGGGCGGAGTTGCAGCACTGGCAGTAGCATCCGGAGCAGCAGCAGTAACATATACGATCGAGAATCTCGCACAGAACGGAGATCATATCGTAGCAGCTAAGAATATTTACGGTGGATCATTTAACCTGTTAGAGCACACACTTCCACAGTACGGAATTACAACCACATTCGTTGACATCTTTGATTATGATGCAGTAGAAGCAGCAATCCAGGACAACACGAAAGCACTCTATATCGAGACACTTGGAAATCCAAACTCAGACGTTGTAGATATTGAGAAGATTGCAAATATCGCACATGCGCATAAGATTCCGCTCGTTGTAGATAATACATTTGCAACACCTTACCTTGTAAGACCGATCGAGTACGGTGCAGACATAGTTATCCATTCAGCAACAAAATTCATCGGTGGACACGGAACAACAATCGGCGGCGTCATCGTTGACAGCGGTAAATTCGACTGGGAAGCATCAGGAAAATTCGCTTCTCTTACAGAGCCAAACCCGAGCTACCATGGAATCAGCTTTACAAAAGCAGTAGGACCTGCAGCATTTGTTACAAAGATCCGTGCGATCCTTTTAAGAGATACAGGAGCAACCATTTCTCCGATCCATTCATTTATCTTCTTACAGGGACTCGAGACATTATCATTACGTGTAGAGCGTCATGTTGAGAATGCACTGAAAGTAGTAGATTACCTGAACAACCATCCACTGGTAGAGAAGGTTAACCATCCGGCTGTATCTGATGATCCGGAGCAGCAGGCATTATATAAGAAATATTTCCCAAATGGCGGAGGATCTATCTTCACATTTGAGATCAAAGGTGACGCACAGAAAGCAAAAGATTTCATCGATAATCTGGAACTCTTCTCACTGCTTGCTAATGTTGCAGATGTAAAATCTCTGGTTATCCATCCGGCAACAACAACACACAGCCAGTGCACAGAAGAAGAATTACTGGATCAGGGAATCAAGCCTAATACAATCCGTCTGTCAATCGGAACAGAGCACATTGATGACATTATCCAGGATCTGGATGAGGCATTCAAAGCCGTAGAATAAGAAATAATGAAGGAGTGTGGAGATATATATGAAACTTTCAATGAAAAGCAGATATGGTCTGAGAGCGTTGATCGACCTGGCCATCAATTCAAAAACTGAACAGGTGGCGCTCAATAGCATTGCAGAGCGGAACAAGATATCTCCACAGTATCTGGAACAGGTATTTGCAAGTCTTAGAAAAGCAGGAATCGTAAAGAGTATAAAAGGCTCCCAGGGCGGCTATTTCTTAAGCCGTCCGCCACAGGAGATTACCGTTTCTTCTATTATAGAAGCTTTGGAAGGTGACTACCGCATCGAAGATGAGGAACTTCCGAAAGAAGGAAAATATACCGGGAGTGTCAAAGCAATCCAGAAACTGGTGATCGACAGGGTAAATGACAGCGTGACAGAAATCCTCCAGTCAGTAACCTTGCATGATCTGGAGAAAGAGTATCAGGAATACATTGATTATGGACAGGATATGTATTATATATAATATCAGTTCACACAACAAAACATACTGTATTAGCGGGAAACCACTGGTACAGTATTCTTTTTTGTGGTAAACTTTTCTAGCGTATATTTGAAAGATAAATGTTTTTAAAACACATTTCAGTTCCTTGACAGACAGGGAAAAACGTCATATAATACCAGATAAATAACAAAACCTATCTGGTTAATAGGAATAGCTGCTGCATGAACAGCAACTCACAAAGAGAGGTTAAAAGATATGAAGACAATCACGATAGAAGAGTTATTACAATTAGATCAGGATACAATCACAGTGCTGGACGTCCGTCCTGCAGATGCATATACCAGAGGCTCTGTACCGGGAGCGGTCAGCATCCCGCTTGCAGAAGTAGAAGAACGTATGGAAGAACTTCCGAAAGAAAAGCCGGTGTATGTATTATGCCATACCGGTGAATGGAGTGTCGATGCTGTTTATGAACTGGAAGCAGCCGGATATGATGCGGCGAATATTGAAGGCGGATACCGTTCTTTTTTGAGAAAGAAACTAAGTGAGTTCGTACAGGATGAAAATACTACCGGAGAGAAGCAGAAAGAGATTGAACGCAGTATCATCAAGAAATTCCGCAAGGGAATCTGGAGAAAGTTCACAAAAGGAATCAGAGAATACGATCTGATCCAGGACGGAGATAAGATTGCAGTCTGTATTTCCGGTGGAAAAGATTCCATGCTGATGGCAAAGCTGTTTCAGGAACTGTTAAAACATGGAAAAGCGAATTTTGAATTAGTATTTCTGGTAATGAATCCGGGATACAATGAAGATAACTGGAAGATCATTCAGGATAACGCCAAAGTACTTGGAATTCCGCTTACGGTATTTGAAACACAGATATTTGATACGGTAGCAGATATTGACAAGAATCCATGTTACCTTTGCGCAAGAATGAGAAGAGGCTATCTATACTCTCACGCAAAAGAACTGGGATGCAATAAGATTGCGCTCGGACATCATTTTGACGATGTGATTGAGACGATTCTTATGGGGATGTTCTACGGCGGAAAGGTGGAGACGATGATGCCGAAGCTCCATAGCCAGAATTTCGAGGGTATGGAGCTGATCAGACCAATGTATCTGATCAAGGAAGATGACATTATAGCATGGAGGGATTACAATCAGCTCAACTTCATTCAGTGCGCATGCAGATTCACAGAGAACTGTGTATCCTGTGGCGGCGGAAGAGGTTCCAAACGTGACGAGATGAAGGAGCTGATCAAGGAATTCAGAAAACAGGGAGATATTATCGAAAAGAATATTTTCCGGAGTGTGCATAATGTCAACTTAAGAACGATTATCGGATACCACAAAGATGACATGGAATATAATTTCCTGGATGATTACAATGAAAGAGGTAAATAATGAATTACGGATTTGAGACACGATGTATACACGGAAACGGAACAGATGAAAAGACACATTCTTACGGTTCAGTAGCAGTACCGATCTACCAGACAGCGACATTTGCCCATCCTGGTATTGGACAGTCTACCGGATATGACTATACGAGAGAGAGCAACCCGACAAGAACAGAGCTTGAGCATACGATGTCGGCACTGGAAGGTGCGGTAGATACTGTAGCATGCGCAAACGGTATGGCTGCGGTAGGTCTTTGTCTGGAGTTATTTGACCGTGGGGATCATATCCTTTGTACAGATGATCTGTATGGCGGTTCTGTCAGAATGTTTGAATCTGTCGGCGGGAAGAGGGGATTGGAGTTCTCTTATGTAGATACTGCGGATGCAGATCTTGTAGAAGCAGGTATCCGGGAGAATACAAAAGCACTTTATATCGAGACACCGAGTAACCCGACCATGCGTGTCACAGATCTCAGAAAGATGAAAGAAATCGCAGATAAACATGATCTGAAGATTATTGTTGACAATACATTTCTTTCACCATTATTTCAAAGACCGATTGAACTGGGAGCAGATCTGGTTATCCACAGCGGGACAAAATTCCTTGGTGGACATAATGACACACTGGCAGGATTCCTGTGTTCGGCGGATGAAGAGACAGCGAAGAAGATCCGTTATATATATAAGACAGTCGGAAGCTGTCTTGCACCATTTGACAGCTATCTGATCTTGCGTGGAATTAAGACATTGTCTGTAAGATTAAGAGCACAGCAGGATAATGCGATAAAGATTGCGAACTGGTTAAAAGGACATGAAAAAGTAAAACAGGTCTATTATGTAGGCTTGAAAGAGCATCCGGGGTATGGAGTAAATGCATCACAGGCAAATGGATTCGGAAGTATGATTTCTTTCAAAGTAGACAGTGAAGCAACAGCAAGAAAGCTTCTGGAAAGTGTAAAACTGATCGCTTATGCAGAAAGTCTCGGAGGCGTAGAGTCACTGATCACTTACCCGATGCTTCAGACACATGGAGATCTGCCGGTAGAAGTAAGAGAGAAACTTGGAATCACAGAAGATTTCTTAAGATTGTCAGTTGGAATTGAAAATGCAGATGATCTAATCGCCGATCTTGAGCAGGCACTTGCGTAGGAGGATGCACAGATGAAGTTCGATTTTGATAAAGTAGTGGACAGACATGGAACAAAATGCCTGAAATATGATTTCGCAAAAGAAAGAGGGAGAAGTGATGATATGCTTCCGCTCTGGGTGGCAGATATGGATTTCCCGACAGCACCGGGAATCCAGAAAAGCTTAAGTGACGCAGTCGCACACGGAATCTACGGATACAGCGAAGGAAAAGATGATTACTTCCAGGCAGCAGCCGGATGGTATGAGAAGCATTTCGGATGGAAAGTAGAAAAAGAATGGCTGATCAAGACACCGGGCGTGGTGTTCGCACTTGCGATGGCAGTGAAGGCTTACACAAAAGAAGGTGATGCAGTTCTTCTGCAGCAGCCGGTTTACTATCCGTTCAGCGAAGTGATCACAGATAACCACAGAAGGCTGATCAATAGTCCGCTTCAGCAGATAGACGGACATTACGAGATTAATTTCGAAGAATTCGAGCAGAAGATTGTCGAAGAAAATGTAAAATTATTCCTGATGTGCAGTCCGCACAATCCGGTCGGACGTGTGTGGAAGGAGTGGGAACTTCGTAAGATAGGAGACATTTGTCTGAAACATAACGTGCTGGTAGTCAGTGATGAAATCCACAGTGATTTTACATATGGAGAGAATATACATCATGTATTTGCATCCTTAGATGAAAAATACGCTGCAATCACTACAACGTGTACCGCACCAAGTAAGACATTTAACATTGCCGGACTTCAGATTTCCAATATATGGATTTCGAATCCAGAACTTCGTGCGAGATTCCGGGCGGAAGTGACAGCAGCCGGTTACAGCCAGGTGAATCTGATGGGACTGGTTGCATGTCAGGCAGCTTATGAGACCGGTGAAGAGTGGTTAAAAGAATTGAAAATTTATCTGGAGGGAAATCTGGATTATGTCCGTACATTTTTAAAAGAGAATCTTCCGGAGATCAAACTGACAGAGCCGGAAGGGACTTATCTTTTATGGTTGGATTTTAAGAGTCTCGGCATGAAAGAAGAGCAGTTAAAAGATCTGGTGGAGAACAAAGCAAAACTCTGGCTTGACAGCGGAGCAATGTTTGGACCGGACGGAGAGGGATTTGAGCGTATAAATATTGCATGCCCACGAGAAATTTTAAAACAGGCATTGACACAACTGGCTGAATCGGTGCATGATAGGTAAGTGAGAATACGTTAAAGAAGGGAATTTGACCGGAATAGATGGTAAAAATGTGCGGATGTTTGATCTTTATTACTGCGACCAGGAGTATGAACAGAAAGATATCATCAGAGTGTTGGATCAGCCTACATGTTGTAACCGAATCGTACCGTGGAAGTATTTTAATAAGACGGCACTTAACATGTATTCCCTTGGACCGTACGATGGGCGGGAAGCTGTCATTTTATTTAATGAAAAGACAAGACTTACGGAAGAAGAGACCATTGAATACTTTATTTAGAGGTGAAAGTCGGAAATGAACGAAGAAATCAAAAATGAAATCCAAAAACTGAAAAAGGAAAAAGATGCTGTAATTCTGGCACATTATTATGTAGATGGGGAAGTGCAGGAGATTGCAGACTATGTAGGAGACTCGTATTATCTTGCAGAGATTGCAACCAAAGTTCCGGAGAGTACGATTGTTTTCTGTGGAGTCTCTTTCATGGGAGAAAGTGCGAAGATCCTGAATCCAAAGAAGAGAGTCATAATGGCAGACGGTCATGCAGACTGTCCGATGGCACACATGGTAGACGTAGATAAGATCAGGGAAGTGAGAAATGAATACCCGGATGTATCTGTAGTCTGTTATGTGAACTCAACCGCAGAGATCAAAGCAGAGTCAGACGTATGTGTAACATCGTCAAATGCACTGAAGATCGTGAAGAATCTTCCGAATAAAGATATCTTCTTTATCCCGGATGAGAATCTTGGTCGTTTCGTGGCAAGTCAGCTTCCGGAGAAGCACTTCATCTTTAATGATGGATTCTGCCATGTACATACGAGTATCCACAAAGAAGAACTTCAGAAAGCCAAAGAGGCGCATCCGGAAGCACTCGTACTGACACATCCGGAATGTACAGGAGATATTCTGGAATTATCTGATTTTATCGGAAGTACTTCGCAGATTATCGATTATGCTACAAAATCAGAAAATAACACATTTATCATCTGCACAGAGATGGGAGTATTCTATGAATTGCATCAGAAAAATCCGGAGAAGAAATTCTATTCTGTAGGGCACAGACAGTTCTGTCCGAATATGAAGATGGTGCGTCTGGAAGGTGTGAAGGAAGCACTTGAGACCATGCAGCCAGAGGTGAATCTGGATGAGGAGATGCGCCAGAAAGCGGCACTTCCACTTGAAAAGATGCTGAAATTGGCAGCGCAGTAAGCCAGGGGGACAGGTAAAGTGGCTTTTTTAGTGTCCCGGGTGGCTCTAGTAAAAAAAGAAAATAATTAAGAGAAAGACTTCGTATCTGATGTAGGATGCGAAGTCTTTGTTAGTATATCAAAGTATATAAGAGAAGTTGTTAGTGGCAGATTCTGTAGATGAGTTATTAAAATCAATAAAACAATTAAAATGATGGTTTTAGAAGATGAAAAACAATTATTTTGATTGTTTTTTGTTTACAAATAATAGAGGTTGTGATTTAATAAAGAAAAAGACGGGAATCATAAAACCAGAAGGTGAGATTGTGAAAGAAAGACTATTTATAACACCAGAATATACAACAGCAAAGGAAATCAAGAAAATCCGGAAAGAATTGCATCTGACACAAAAAGAATTTGCAGAATTTATCAATTGTTCAAAACCGACAGTAGAGCGTTGGGAGAGAAGTGAAGACGTTATCCGCGGGCCAATTGTTCCATTTCTTAAGATGCTGCAGAAATATCCGGAATATGAACAGGAAGTCAAAGTTCCGGAAAAAGTGTGGCCGCTCAGAATCTGGTATATGTATGATCAGGATGTATGTACTTTGATTGATGTGAATGAGCGGGAACGAAAAGTGAAAATAAAAAATTATACAGATAAGATTATGTTCCGTGCATTTGGGGTTATGGAAGAGCCGGATTATAATCAGTATATAGAATTTCTGGAATCCAGATGTTTCCCGGAAAGCAGAGATAAGATGAAACTGATACTGAAAGATCTGGGACTGCCATTTTACGATCCGATTATGATTATAGAGAAGACAGAAGGACGGATGGCGGAGGATGATTTTTGGATTCGTATAGAGAGGTAAATGAATGATAGAACTTTTTGGTCAGAACATCAGGACAAATAGGCGTCAGTCGTCAAAAGGAAATCAGTTAAAATGGGAGAATGATGGGATCTGGTACAAAGTCGATTATACAGGATATGAAGGACTGGCAGATTATAACTTTAGAGAGGTTGTTTCATAATTTTTTCGGAGAAAGTCTGTATAAAAGCATGTATAGAATACCCGATCATGAGGAAAGATTACGTTTCTTAGTGCAACAGGTGGAACGAATGACGGGACTTCAGAATTTTGGAGTATATATGAACAAACTGCTGACGATAGATGCATTTTTCCTGAATGAAGACCGGCATATGCATAACATAGCCGTCTTGATGAATGGAAAAGGTGATTATGCATACTGCCCGATCTTTGATAATGGAGCAGGACTTTTAGCAGATATAACGATGGATTATCCTTTGACGGGAGATATTTACACACTTATGGAGAAGGTTCAGCCCAAAACAATATGTAATGCATTCGATGAACAATTAGATATTTCCGAATCTTTATATAAAATGAATCTAAAGTTCCGTTTTACAAAAAAAGACGTGACAGAATTGCTTGAAAACGCAGAAGGCTATTCAGATGAGATACGAAAACGGGTGGAAACGATTATATTTGCACAAATGCGGAAATATCCTTATTTGTTTTCGAAGACGTAGAGAAATATAATGGGGAAAGAACGGTAGAAATAAGTAATTGTTAAGGAATAAAGGAGAAGATAAAAATTATGATAAATGAAAGAATCGAAATCTGGAAAAAAGAAGAGTATCATTATCCGGCAGCACATGGCTTTATACCGGTGATGTTCAGCTATATTCATGAGGATGAAAAGAAGCATTCGGCAATGATCATCGCACCGGGCGGCGCATACCGGGAAGTATCCCCATCGGAAGCGCATCTGCCGGCAATGGAATTCTATGGTGCAGGGTACAATGTATTCGTTCTGGAATATACGATTAATCAGTTAGATGAAGCACCGCTGAAGATGCAGCCGTTACACGATATCTCAAGAGCAATCCGCATGATTCGTTCACGTGCAGAGGAATTCCATATCAGACCAGACAGAATCGCAGTCTGCGGATTCTCAGCAGGAGCACATCTGTGTGGAAGCCTTTGTGTACATAATAAAGATGTGGAAGATCCGGAAGAAGCATACCAGAACATATCCAACCGCCCAGATGTGGTGATTCTGTCTTATCCGGTCATCACTTCAGGGAAATATGCACACAGAGATTCATTTGTCGCACTGTTTGGAAAAGAGCCGTCAGAGCAGGAACTGGACTATATGTCGCTGGAAAATCATGTGACAAAAGATACACCGCCATGTTTCCTGTGGCAGACCGTAACAGATCAGACAGTTCCGGTGGAGAACAGTTATCTCTTTGCACAAGCTTGTGCACAGGCTGGTGTACCATTTGCACAGCATGTATTTTCAGAAGGAATCCATGGACTATCTGTGGCAACCGAAGAGTGGTTAGAGCAGAATATAGGACAGGAAGAAGGAAAAAGATATACACAGGAACAGGTGCAGATGCTTGCAGAGGCAATCGAGGCCGGCGAGACTCCATTTCCAAAGGAAAAAGGAGAGGAACTTCTGGTGAAGTTCGGTATCGGACGTAAAAAGCCGGCAAGATGGACGGAAAAGCAGAAAGAGGGAATCCGCAAAACGCTGAAAGAAGTACAGAGCTGGACGCAGCTTGCAGAAGTGTGGATGGAGAAATATCTGAAAGTGGAATAGAGGAGAATAAAGGGTACAGGCATTTCAAAACAGTGTGGCAATCGAATCTATAAACTGGAAATTACTTGTAGTACTAAATTGATAATTGTATAATAGTGAGAAAAGAAGGAACAAGAAAATTGATATAGGATAAGAGATAAAATGGAGTTATACAATGGACGCCCGGAAGACACATCCGGACGAAAAGAAAAAGAAATAAAAGTTTACGATATACTGGACAGTCTGCATATCCCCTACATCAGAGCGGATCACGAAGCGGTCATGACAATGGAAGCCTGTGAAGAGATTGATAAAGCGCTGGGAATGGAGATCTGTAAGAATCTGTTCTTATGTAACCGGAAGAAAACGTCATATTATCTGCTTTTGATGCCAGGAAACAAAGCGCTCAAGACAAAAGAACTGTCACAGCAGATCCCGACCACGAGATTATCCTTTGCATTGGGAGAAGACATGGAAACATATCTGAATGTAACGCCGGGCTCAGCTACTGTCATGGGACTGATCTTTGATCCGGAGAATAAAGTGCAGCTTCTGGTGGATGAGGAACTTCTGGAACAGGAAGAATTCGGATGTCATCCATGTGTGAACACTTCCAGTATCAAGATGAAGACAGCGGATGTATTTGATAAATTTCTGAAAGAAATCCATCATGATTATATTACGGTGAAGCTTTCGGATGGAAATGAACAGGAGTAATAAAAATGGATAAACAAGAACTGGCACTGGTGGTCATCGACCGCCTGAAAAAAGAATACCCGGATGCGGGATGCACGCTGGATTATGACGATGCGTGGAAACTGCTGGTCAGTGTACGTCTGGCAGCACAGTGCACGGATGCGAGAGTCAATGTAGTAGTAGAAGGCTTATATGCAAAGTACCCGGATGTCAATGCACTGGCAGAAGCCATACCGGAAGAGATCGAAGAAATTGTAAGACCATGCGGACTGGGCAAGAGTAAAGCGAGGGATATCAGTGCATGTATGCGCATGCTCCGTGATGAATATGATGGAAAAGTCCCGGATGATTTTAATAAATTGTTGAAACTTCCGGGAGTCGGAAGAAAGAGTGCGAACCTGATCATGGGGGATGTGTTCGGCAAACCGGCGATTGTTACGGATACGCATTGCATCAGACTCTGTAACCGGATCGGTCTGGTAGAGGGAATCAAGGAACCGAAGAAAGTAGAGATGGAACTTTGGAAGATCATCCCGCCGGAAGAAGGCAGTGATTTCTGCCACAGGCTGGTATATCACGGAAGAGACGTCTGTACAGCGAGGACGAAGCCGCATTGTGAGAAATGTTGTCTGGCGGATATCTGTTGTAAACAGATTTGAGAAAATATAGCATGCCATGAAAATAAGGCTTGCGTAAGTAAAATGAAATTTATATAATAGTTCTAAGGACGAGGGAGTAGCATAGGAAATGTGTTACTCTCTTTTTTAGCAGGAAAGGATTGGGGATTATGGCAGACGTAGTAAGTATATTAGACGAATTACAAAACAAAGCATTAAAAGACGAAAAGTTAAGACAACAGCTCCTCGCAACCAGAACAGAAGCAGACCCGCTATCTGCCTTCTGCAAGACCTGCCGGAATTTTGGTTACGAATTATACGAAATGGAATTAATTGCGGCAGGAGAAGAATTCCATGCCGCAATGAAAAGAAGTACCAACGGTGGAGGGGAGAACTCGCCGATGATCGAGGCTGAAGATGATTTCTATGAATTGTTCTTCGCAAATCTTGAAGATCATTAACCAAGGATTTTCTTCATATCCTCTTCCACAGTACTAATCTTCTGAATATTATAATTCTCCACCAGTATCTTCCATACATTTTCAGAGACGAATGCAGGAAGTGTTGGACCAAGCAGGATATTTTTCACACCGAGAGATAATAACGTAAGCAGAATACATACGGCCTTCTGCTCATACCAGGAAAGAACCAGGGTGAGCGGGAGGTCATTTACGGTGCAGTCAAAGACTTCCGCAAGTGCAAGAGCAACTTTAATAGCGCTATAAGCATCATTACATTGCCCCATGTCCAAGATCCTTGGAATACCGTCGATGGAACCAAGATCCAGGTCATTCAACCGGTATTTTCCGCAGGCAAGAGTCAGAATCAAGGTGTCCATAGGTGCAGCTTTGGCGAAATCCGTATAATAGCTGCGTCCCGGAGCGGCACCGTCGCATCCGCCGACCAGAAAGATATGGCGGATCTTGCCGGCCTTTATAAGTTCCACGATATGCCCGGCATTAGAAAGAACAGCATTGTGGGCGAATCCGGTTGTGACTGTAGACCCGCCGTTGATTCCGGTCATCGGATGATCTTCCGGATATCCCTTGCATTCCAGAGCTTTCTCAATAACCGGAGTGAAATCTTTGTCCTCTCCGATATGCACCAGATCCGGATATGACACGATGGAGGTGGTAAATACCCGGTCGCAGTAACTCTGACGGACCGGCATCAGACAGTTGGTAGTAAATAACACAGGTGCCGGAATGTTGTGAAATTCCGACTGCTGACTCTGCCAGGCAGTTCCAAAGTTTCCTTTTAAATGAGAATATTTCTTTAATTCCGGATATCCATGTGCCGGAAGCATCTCACTGTGGGTGTAGATATTGATTCCTTTTCCTTCCGTCTGCTTTAATAACAGTTCCATATCATGAAGATCATGTCCGCTGACAACGATGAAAGGCCCCTTTTCGATGGTCAGAGGAACTTCTGTCGGTACCGGATTGCCATAAGTACCAGAGTTCGCATGATCCAGAAGCTCCATACAGCGGAAATTGATCTCACCCGTTTTTAATACGAGTGCAAGTAATTCGTCACTGCTTTTTTCCGAACCGAGGGCTTCGAGTCCTTCATAAAAGAAATCAAGGACATTTCTGTCTACATAATCCAACGCATAAGCATGATAAGCGTAAGCAGCCATACCGCGCAGCCCGAAAAGGATCAGAGACTTTAAAGACCGGATATCTTCCTGATCTTCCCAAATATGGCGGACATCATAATTCATGATATCCGGATAGATCCGGTCCTTTTCAACATTTACTTCGTGAATAAGTTTGATGATCGTATCATTGAAAAAATTAACATTGGTAATGGTGGTGAATAACCCTTTTAAGATAAGTTCATCCGCATGTTCGAAAGAAGCATCCGGATTCAGGGCAAGCTTTTTACGCACGGCACGTGACAGGCCGATCAGCGCACCGGTAAGCTCATCTTGATAATTGGCGGTGTCACTTTTCTTTCCACAGACACCGGCACGCCCTTCACATCCGGAATTATGAGCGGTCTGCTGACACTGGAAACAAAACATTTCTTCCATAATAAATACCTTCCTTGCTATATATTTATGACAGAATTAGTATGTTCCCACTGAATAAAAAATATGCAGGGAAAACTATCCATGCATAGATTTAAAAGAATCGAAAAGTTCCATGTCATCGGCTTTCAGCTTGACATTGGTACAATAATTTTTCCCTTCCGGTGTAGTAACATTGATCTCGATGATTGATCCCTCTACTAATGCGTCCTGTGATACGGCGCGTAAAAACAGCGGGAATTTTGGATGGTTGGCACGAAAACGATCCATGCCTGATTTTATCTTTTGCATCATGGTGATCTGTCGGAAATCCATGTGTTTATCCTCCTTTATTTTCAGTAAATATTACAGATTATAGAAAAATCTGCTGTTGTTGTAATACTTTGATATTGTTAAGACATAATTTTGTTTATTCAGAAACTGAAACAATTATACTGAAAAAAGTTTGGAAAGTCAAAAGAATTTGTCTATGAAAGATGGGATGAAAGACAGGGGCAAATGTGATAAGATAGTAAGACATAGTGGGTGTGGGAAAATCTGCGGATCAAAAAAGTGATGAGTAGAAAAAGACGAAATGTAAGGAGCAAGGACAGAATGAGTGAGGCAATCAAAGAAGCGGAAAAGATACTGAAACAATACTACGGCTATGACCATTTCCGGGAGGGACAGATCCCGGTGATCAAAGCAGTACTGGGAGGCAGGGATGTGCTTGGAATCATGCCGACCGGAGCAGGAAAGTCGGTGTGTTATCAGGTGCCTGCACTTATGATGGAAGGAATTACAATCGTGATCTCGCCGCTGATCTCGCTTATGAAAGATCAGGTTGGAACGCTGAACCAGATGGGAGTCCATGCCGCTTTCTTAAATAGTTCTCTGACTGCAGGACAGTATTACAAAGCACTGCAGCTTGCAAAGCAGGGAAGGTACAAGATCATATATGTGGCACCGGAGCGTCTGGAGACAGAAAGTTTTCTGGATTTTGCACTGTCTGAGCATGTAAAGATATCCTTCGTTGCAGTAGATGAGGCACACTGCGTATCACAGTGGGGACAGGATTTCCGCCCAGGGTATTTGAAGATCCTGGATTTTCTGGATCGTCTGCCGTACCGTCCGGTGGTCGGTGCATACACGGCGACAGCGACGGCAGAAGTAAGAGAAGACATCCTTGATATCTTAAAGCTTCAGAACCCGTATGTGGAAACAACAGGGTTCGATCGTGGAAATCTTTTCTTCGCAGTGAAGAAACCTGTGGATAAGTATAAGGAATTAGTCAGTTATCTGAAGGAAAAAGGATGTGATACATCCGGTGACAGTGGAATCATTTACTGTCTGACAAGAAAAAGCGTGGAGCAGGTCTGTTACGATCTGAGAAATGAAGGGTTCTCCGTAACCAGATATCATGCCGGATTATCGGATGAAGAACGGAAGGAAAATCAGGAGAACTTCATATATGGAAAGCGTCAGATCATGGTGGCGACGAATGCATTCGGAATGGGAATCGACAAGCCGGATGTACGCTTTGTCATTCATTATAATATGCCGAAAAATATGGAAAGCTATTATCAGGAGGCCGGACGTGCAGGAAGAGACGGGGAGCCGTCGGAATGTATCCTGTATTACGAGCCGAGAGACGTAAGAACGAACCGTCTCTTTATTGAAAATGGAGAAGAGAACAGCGAACTGGATGAAGAGACGCGCAAAATTGTGAAAGAACGGGATCTGGAACGGTTGAAACAGATGACATTTTACTGTTTTACGTCGGAATGCTTAAGACAATATATCTTGAATTATTTTGGAGAAAAGAGCAGTTCTTATTGCGGAAACTGTCTGAACTGCCAGACACAGTTTGAAGAGGTAGATATCACATTGGAGGCGAATACAATCCTGCGGTGTCTGGATGCACTGGACTGGAATTACGGGGCAGCGACGGTGATCGATATCGTGCACGGCGGAAAGAGTCAGAAGATCCTGGGCAAGAATCTGGATAAGAATCCGGAATATGCAGTGTTAAGTGAGCGGACGGTTCCGAGATTACGACAGATATTAAGGGAATTACAGTTCCGTGAATATGTGGAAGAAAAGGGCGAACAATATCCGGTGATCTGTCTGACTCCGGAAGGGAAAGCTTTTATGGAGACGGAAGAACTGCTGGTCATGAAGCTTCCGAAAGAAGAGACAGAAAAGAAATCTGAATCAAAAGAGAAAAAGAACAGACGCAAAAAAGGCGCAGTGGCAGCGGAACTTTCAGAAAAAGATGCAGAATTATTCGAAAGCTTACGGGAACTCAGACGTGAGATCGCATCGGAAGAAAAGGTACCGCCGTATATGGTATTTGCAGATAAGACGCTTGCCAGTATGTGTGTAATGCGTCCGGCGACACGGGATGAGATGTTGGAAGTATCGGGTGTCGGAGAGCATAAACTGGAAAAGTATGGAGATAGATTCTTAGAAATTCTCAGAAAGGGATAATAGATATGGCAAAAAAGAAAATATATGCAGTAAGGAAAGGACATAAGACAGGATTATTTGAGACCTGGGCAGAGTGCCAGAAAGCGACGTCCGGATACTCCGGAGCAGAGTTCAGAGGCTTCACAGACAGAGAAGAAGCGATGGCATTCTTGCAAATGTCAACTACTGCAAATGTATCTAAGGATGAAGAAAAAGAAGCAGCAGGAATTGTTGAAGTGCCGGAAAATATGGTGATTGCCTATGTGGACGGAAGCTTTGAAAAAAGCATCGGAAGATATGCATTTGGCTGCGTGATCCTGACCCCGGCCGGAGAAGAATTCAGAAAATCCGGAAGCGGCTGTAATCCGGAAGGCGTGAAGATCCGAAATGTAGCAGGAGAAATGCTCGGCGCGATGAATGCAGTGCAATGGGCGAAAGAGCATGAGTATTCGGCAGTAGAGATCCGCTATGATTACGAAGGTGTGGAAAAATGGGTGACAGGCGTGTGGCGGGCCAAGACACCGCTTACCAGCAAGTATGCGGCACATATGCAGGAAGCAGCAGAGCAGATAAAGATATCTTTCTGCAAAGTCGCAGCGCATACAGGAAATCATTATAACGAAGAAGCGGATCAGCTTGCGAAAAGTGCGTTGCTTCGTACGGATGAAAATGTGAGTATATAGAGGAAGCATATGCAGTTTACATGAAGATGTGAACTGCATTTTTAGCAAAAATACATACAGAATTCATAAAGTGTTAATACAATATTGGCATATTCTGGTGTATACTAAATACAAATAATAGATAAAATCAGAATGTAACAGTAGAATACAGCTGATAAGGAGGAACTCTATGAAAAAAAACGACAGGCGAAAACGAAAACTGCAGGAAGAAGCCTGTGATTATGAAATAGAACGTACACCGACAACCAGATACGAGCCGGATTATGAGGAAGGCCTGACGTCGACGCAGGCAGAAGAACACAGGCGTGACGGGTGGGGCAACGTATCGGTCGATCCACCGGCGCAGACAACGGAAGAGATCATTAAAGAAAATGTATTTACATATTTTAATCTGATCTTTCTGGTTCTGGCGATTCTTCTGACGATTGTAGGATCGTTCCGTAACCTGACATTCCTTCCGGTCATCATTTTTAATACACTGATCGGTATCATACAGGAAATCCGTTCTAAAAAGACACTGGAAAAATTAAATATGTTAAATGCACCACATGCAACAGTGGTCAGAGACGGAAAGACTTCACGGGTCAATTCGGAGAGTCTGGTTCTGGATGATATTGTAATCTTTAAAGCAGGAAATCAGGTCTGTGCTGATGCAGAAGTGGTACATGGAAGTGTACAGGTCAATGAATCTCTTTTGACAGGAGAATCAGATGAGATTACCAAGAATCCGGGAGATCATCTGATGTCGGGAAGTTTTATTGTGGCAGGAGAATGTCATGCAAGACTGGATGCAGTAGGTGTGGATTCCTACATTTCCAAACTGACACTGGAAGCAAAAGCAATGCAGAAAGGTGAGCAGTCAGAAATGATCCGTTCACTTGACAAACTGGTAAAATTTGTCGGTATCGCATTGATCCCGATCGGAATTATACTGTTCGTGCAGAGCTTCTTCTTTAACGGAGATCCATTCCGAAGCAGTATTACTTCTATGGTGGCGGCTGTGATCGGTATGATTCCGGAAGGGTTATACCTTCTTGCGAGTGTAGCAATGGCAGTCAGTGCAATGCGTCTGGCAAAACAGAAGGTTTTACTTCACGATATGAAGAGTATTGAGACCCTTGCAAGAGTTAATGTGCTTTGCGTTGATAAGACCGGAACGATCACAGAGACAAACATGAGTGTAAAGGATGTGGTTCCGACATCCAATTATAAAAAAGATGAAATGCCGGAACTTCCGAAAATGCTCGGTGATTTTGCGAAAGCAATGAGCAGTGATAACATCACTATGGAGGCGTTAAAAGAATATTTTAAAGAAGGAACAGGAAAAAAGGCTGAGTCTGTAACTCCATTTACATCCGCAACCAAATACAGTGGTGTCACATACGAAGAGGAAGTGCATGTACTTGGAGCACCGGAATTCGTGCTGAGAGATGATTTTGATAAATATAAAGAAGAGATTGAAGGGTATGCAGGAAAAGGAAACCGTGTGCTGGTATTCGGTACGTATGACGGAGAACTGGACGGAAAAGCACTGACCGGCAAGGTAACGCCGCTTGGATATGTCCTTCTTGCCAATCCAATCCGAAAAGAAGCACCGGAGACATTTGCTTACTTTGCAGAACAGGGTGTAGAAGTGAAAGTTATATCCGGAGATAATCCCCTGACCGTTTCTGAAGTGGCAAAAGAAGCCGGAATTGCAAATGCAGACCGTTATGTCGATGCAGCGACTCTTCACAGTGATGCAGAGATTGCAGATGCGGTTGCCAATTATACAGTATTCGGACGTGTAACACCGGATCAGAAACGTAAATTCGTACACGCCCTTAAAGACCAGGGCAAGACAGTAGCAATGACCGGAGACGGTGTCAACGACGTACTGGCATTGAAAGATGCCGACTGCAGTGTAGCCATGGCATCCGGAAGTGACGCGGCAGTACAGGCTTCGCAGGTGGTATTACTGGAGTCCAACTTTGCATGTATGCCGTCGGTAGTAATGGAAGGAAGACGGGTGGTTAATAACATCCAGCGTTCAGCCAGTCTGTTCCTGGTGAAGAATATCTTCTCCTTCCTGTTGTCCTTATTCTCCGTAGTGCTGATGATTACCTATCCGATGGAACCATCCCAGATATCGCTGATCAGCATGTTTACGATCGGAGTACCGGGATTCTTCCTGGCATTCCAACCGAATAAAGAAAGAATACAGGGACATTTCCTGACCAATGTATTCCTGAAGGCATTGCCGGCAGGCCTGACCGATGTACTGATGGTCGGCGCACTGGTCGTATTCGGTAAGACATTTGATGTAAATACTACAGATATCTCGACAGCAGCAACGATGTTGCTTCTGATCGTAGGATTCATCATCCTGTTCAATATCTGTAAACCGGTCAATATCTTCCGCGGTGTAGTCTGGGGAGGATGCCTGACCGGCTGTATCTTATGTATCATCTTCCTGCCGAAATTATTCGCAATTACGGGAATGTCAACGAAGTGTATCATGTTATTCGTAGTATTCTCGATTGCAACCGAGGCAGTACTGCGATACCTGACACTTCTGGTAAAAGGATTGCAGAAAGGATATCGGAAGATAAGGCATAGAGAAGAAGGGATTTAATTTATTAACTGGAAAGCGGCCTCTCAGTCCTTGAAGGAAACAATAGATAAGGCTTCTTGTTCAGGTTC
>OLRF01002001.1_pt1 | contig 19038 bp, 16 predicted proteins | sample 1672061 | NCBI WGS metagenome assembly OLRF01 (sample SAMEA3136641, study PRJEB25190) | human gut metagenome | reverse complement strand
GCGGCTCACGGGCGATGGTATCCAGCATGTGGCCGTCGCAGTAGTTCAGCCAGACAGCCTTTGCGATGTCGATGTGGCACTGCAGGGTCCAGGTGTAGAACAGCTTTTCGTCCTCGGTCAGCTCACCCAGCGGGTAGGTGCGGGTGATATCGGTGGTGCCGTCCAGATAGGTGGCACCGCTGTCCACCAGCAGGAAGCCCTTGCGCTCCAGCTTGGCATGGTCCTCCTCGGTGGCGTGGTAGTGCATCATGGCAGCATTTCCACCGTAGGCGGCAATGGTGCCAAAGCTCTCCACGATGAATTTGTCCTGTGCGGAGCGGTACTTGTGGAGGATCTCATCCACAGTCAGCTCGGTCAGCTCTTCCCCGGCAGCCAGACGCTCTTCCAGCTCCTTCTGGAACCGCACCATGGCAACCGCATCCCGCAGATGGGCTTCGCGGTCGTGAGCCAGCTCGACCTCATTCTTCACACCCTTCATGGGCAGCAGGGGGTCGGCCTCATCCTTCACGGTCAGAGCGGCGTTGTTCTGCAGGGTCTCGTAAACGGCAAAGTTCACAGATGCAGGGTCAGCCAGCACGGTCTGGGGCTCGGTCTCAGCGGCCAGGAACTTGAGCACGTCATCGTACTCCTGGATCTCCACGCCGTTGGCCTTGAGCTCTGCGGCAGCTTCCGCGCCCAGACGTGCAGTGTTGATGAAGAGCACCGCGCGCTCCGGGGTCACATAGCAGTAAGACATGGCATAGGGGGTGCACTGGATATCCATGGCACGCAGGTTCAGCAGCCAGGCCAGATTATCCAGCTTGCCCACCAGCTGTGCGGTGCAGCCCAGCTCCTTGAGTTTGCCGCGCAGGCGCTCCAGCTTTTCGGCAGGGGAGAAGCCTGCATACTCCTTGGGCAGGATCCATGCCGGGGTGGCAGGCAGGGCGGGGCGGCCCTCGGTCCACAGCTCATCCTCAAGGTTCAGGGTCTTGATGGTGCCCTTCTTGGCATCCAGCGCCTTCTGCACGCCGCGCACCAGCCCGCAGGAAGCGGTCAGGCCGCACAGACCCAGCACGCCGTTCTCAGGCAGCACCTTGCCGCAGTATTCCTCCACGGTGGGCACGCCCGGCTCACCCATCCGCATCAGCTGGATCTCGGTACCGGCGATCTCCTTTTCCGCCTGCACAAAATAGCGGCCGTCTGCCCAGACAGCGCTCTCGGTGGGGGTGACGACGAAGTTGGAGTTCTCGCCGTGGAAGCCGGAGAAATAGGTCAGGGAGGTGTAATGGTCGGGCAGGTACTCGCTGGAATGCGGGTCGCCCACCGGAATGAGATAAAGGTCAACGCCGTTGGCGGCCATGGCGGCCCGCAGGGCAGCCAGACGCTCAGGAACCGTGTTCATGCTCATAATAAAAAGCCTTCTTTCTTCCATCTATCATCTATCTGCCGGAAAAACGTCCGGCGGCGGGGGTCACTGTGTCCTATTGTACCATCACTCCGGGCAGAATGCAATTCACCGGCAGCGAAAAGCCCCCGCCGGGGCATCAGCACTCAGGCGGGGGCAGAAAGCACGGTCACTGCACATTCTTTTTTGCAAGATCTTTGGTGTACAGGGCACGGGTGGCGTTCAGCACAGCCAGCACCATCACGCCCACATCGGCGAAGATGGCGGTCCACATGCTGGCCAGACCCAGCGCACCCAGCACCAGGCAGGCGAACTTGATCGCCAGAGCAAACACGATGTTCTGATACACGATGCGCAGGGTGCGGCGGGCAATGCGCATGGCCAGCGCGATCTTGGCCGGGTCATCGTCCATCAGGACAACGTCAGCGGCCTCGATGGCAGCATCGGAGCCCAGAGCACCCATGGCGATGCCCACATCGGCACGGGACAAAACCGGGGCATCGTTGATGCCGTCGCCCACAAAAGCGAGGTTTTCTTTGGGCTGCTTTGCGGCGAGGAGCGTTTCGATCTGGTCCACCTTGTCGCCGGGCAGCAGGCCTGCATGGTATTCATCCAGCCCCAGCTCGGCGGAAACGGCCTTTGCCACAGGCTCCGCGTCGCCGGTCAGCATGACCGTCTTGCGGACACCGGCCTGTTTCAGGCCCTTGATGGCAGCGGCACTGTGGGGTTTGACCACATCAGCGATGAGCAGATAGCCTGCGTATCTGCCCTCCATGGCAACATGGACGATGGTGCCCGGCTCGGTGATCTCGGGAACCGTCAGGCCCAGCTTTGCCATCAGGCGGGCGTTGCCGGCAGCGACGGTTTTGCCGTCCACCTTTGCGGTCACGCCGTGGCCGCCCAGCTCCTGCACATCGGTCACACGGCTGGGGTCGATGTCCTTGCCGTAAGCGTTCTTGATACTCAGGGAGATGGGGTGCTTGGACCAGCTCTCGGCCAGAGCGGCGGCTTCCACAAGGGCATCCCCGGTCACGCCGTTTTCGGGGTGGATGCCCACCACCTTGAAGGTGCCCTGGGTCAGGGTGCCGGTCTTATCAAACACCACGATGCCGGTGCGGGCCAGCTCCTCCAGATAGGTGGAGCCCTTGACCAGGATGCCGCAGGCAGACGCACCGCCGATGCCGCCGAAGAAGCTCAGCGGGATAGAGATGACCAGAGCGCAGGGGCAGCTGATGACCAGGAAGGTCAGGGCGCGGTAGACCCAGTCACCGAAGCGGGCGGGCTGGCCCATCAGCAGCAGAACGATGGGGGGGACAAAGGCCAGCGCCAGTGCGCCGTAGCAGACGGCGGGGGTGTAGACCCGGGCAAAGCGGGTGATGAAGTTCTCGGTGCGGGCCTTCTTCATGCTGGAATTTTCCACAAGGTCGAGGATCTTGGAAACGGTGGATTCGCCGAACTCCTTGGTGGTCCGGACCTTCAGCAGGCCGGTCATGTTCACACAGCCGCTGATGACCTCATCGCCGGAGCGGACATCCCGGGGCAGGCTCTCACCGGTCAGGGCGGCAGTGTTCAGGGCAGAAGTTCCCTCCACGATGATGCCATCAATGGGCACCCGCTCACCGGGCTGGACCACGATCACGGTGCCCACCTCCACATCATCGGGGTCCACCTGCTCCAGTTTGCCGTCCTCGTCCTCAACGTTGGCGTAATCGGGGCGGATATCCATCAGGCTGGAAATGCTCTGGCGGCTCTTGCCCACGGCCACGCTCTGGAACAGCTCGCCGATCTGGTAGAAGATGATAACGGCACAGCCCTCCACATAATCGCCCAGCGCAAACGCGCCCACGGTGGCAACAGCCATCAGGAAGCACTCGTCAAAGGGCTGGCGGTTCTTGATGCCCAGCAGTGCCTTGCGGAGCACATCCCAGCCGACCACCAGATAGGGGATGCAGTAGAGCAGCAGCTCCACCGGCGTGGGGAACTGGGGCAGCAATTTGAGGATGAGCACCAGCACCAGAGCAGCAATGATCCGGTACAGGTTCTTCTTCTGCTTTTTATTCATATCTGTACTCTCCTTTTTTCTGGGTTCTGGGCCGCAATGCGCCGCGGCGGGCGGGGTGGATTCAACAGGTTTTCCCCACGGGATAGACTTTTCCACGTTTTCCCCTGAGTTTTCCACGGACTTTTCCCGGGGAAAACCTACTTTTTCGCGTTTCTTTTTGCACTTTTTCGCAGAAGCTGTTGAAAACCCGGTGGAAACTGTTGAAAACCCGTTTTCTTTTCCACAGTTTCCCACACCGGCTTTTGGGCCGTTCTGCCCGAAAAATGTGCCACAAAAAGCTCCCCCGCAGGGGAGCCGTACCGGAGTTACAAACCCCTGTTTCCTCAGATATCAAAGATCTCGCAGTCATCCTCGACCTTTTTGCAGGCAGCCAGAACGTTCACCATGGTATCGTGGGGCTCTGCACCCTCAGCAAACTCGACCTTCATCTTCTGGGTCATAAAGCTGACGGTAGCCTGTGCCACACCTGCAACGGTGTTGGCGGCATCCTCCATCTTCTGGGCGCAGTTTGCGCAGTCAACTTCGATCTTGTAGGTCTTCTTCATCATAGGTACCTCTCTTTATTTTATGTGGACCTCTCAGGCACGCCTTGTGCACCCGGAGGCTTTGTACTGCGTTTTCCGTTTACTCCTCAATGTGGTCCATGCCCATCGAGAGGATGCTTCTCACATGGTCATCATCCAGTGCATAGTAAACGGTTTTGCCATCCCGGCGGAAACGCACGAGCTTGGTGTCCTTGAGCACCCGGAGCTGGTGGCTCACTGCCGACTGGCTCAGCTGCACCGCATTGGCAATGTCCTGCACGCAGAGCTCATTGTCATGCAGCGCATATAAGATCTTGATGCGGGTGGAGTCGCCGAACACCCGGAACAGGTCGGCCAGCTCATACAGCACCTCGTCATCCGGCATCACCACCGGTTCCGTGTTTTCCTGCCCCGCTGGGGTCATCTGCTCCAATCCGATCATGTCCGTTCTCCTTTTGCTGCATTTTACATGAACGTCTGTTCATGTGTTCATGTTATCATGCAGAAGAGCTTCTGTCAAGGGGTTTTTCAAAGATTTCTGTCCACTTTTCAAAATAGTTAAAACAAACCGCAAAACGCAAGAAATTTGCAGTTTTAATTTGCAAGCAGCAGGCGTTTTGGGGCAAACAAAAAGCCGCCCTGCCCGGCGGGGCAGAACAGCTATACTTTCAAAACATTTTGTCTGTTGGCAAAATGTCAAGCTCACTCTTCATCCAAATAGACCCAATTGATCGTATATTCATTCGCATCTACTCCGGAAGCCGTCACAATATTCTTGACATAGTCCTCCATCAGTTCCTGCGCATGTTGCTGTGCTTTCGTAAAAAGCTCTTTATAATCGGCAGCTTCTTTATCTAATTTCTTTTTCGCTTCAGCCAAAATGACCTTACTATCTTCTGCGGTCACTTTTGCGGAATCTTTTGCAACGATGTACGAGTTTTCATCCAGCGAAGTAGAATCGACCTTAGTGTATAACAACTTTGCCTTGGGAAGCGTAATCGTAATTTCCTTTCCAGATATTTCCATCTTCACCTTTGATGCATCCAGACCATACTTTGCGACACCGGTGTATTCGACCCACAGATATGTATCTTTTGGTTTCAGAAATCCAGTCTTTTTATTTTCTTTTTGATACTTTACCACATTATGAAAATATCCTTCTAATACAGACAGCTGGCAAATTGATTTCAGTCGGCCTTCTTCCGGTTCTGGAAGAACAACCTCCGCCACCTCATTTTTACCGCATGAAACGCAGCAAACAAGCATCAGTCCCGCCAGGAGAAGTGCAGCATACTTTTTTATTTTCATCTTTACATCTCCTTATTCTATAACAAGCGTGTAATCTTCACAAACCTGTTCAACAACAGGTTCTGCCAATGCCCTTACCACATTTATTGCATTTGTTCGAGCGGTTTCTAAGAGTGCACTTTCCGACGTGCACTCCTGCTGAATATCTGTTTCGCAGGCAGTTAACGCGGTAGCCGTCACAGTCACATTGTTGGCCTTTTTATCCATAAAGAGAAAATCCAATTTATTGGGATCAACAACTGTATCAAGAATTTTGACTTCCGGAAGTTTTGCGGTAATGGCCTTCTTTTCTTTATCCTCTATGAACTGAACCTCCGAAAAGTCAATTCCCGCATAGACTTCTGCGCTATAACAGATGTAATAGTCAATGTTTTTAGGTTTTTTGGGATCTGGAACTTCTACAATTCCTTCATACTTAAATACCGAAGTAGACAAATCACTTGTTTCGACAATATTTTTCAGCGTAACTGTAATATCAACTTTCGGTTCTGGCGGCTCCTTTTCGTTCGGCTGATATGCAAGCGCTGCAACAAACAAGGCAATCAACGCAATTGCTATCAAAAGAACTACTTTGGGGCTCAATTTCTTTTTTACTGCATTCTCCATCGTGATTCCTCCATATCATAGCCTCTGTTCTTTATGCGGACGTTCCATAATAGGAGCTGTAATTTTCGCGCCGCAAAGTTACCATTGTTTCTATGATACCCGCTTGCATTCTCTATTGTCAATCTTTTTGCACTTTTTTCTTTCGTTCTATTAAAATCCACAGCCGACACATCCCGCACAGTGCTGCCGCAGCGGCGGGCAGGAAGCCGAGGGCATCATATTTTTCGCCCAGCACACGGAGGAATGCGGTGATGATGTCATAAAATTTCCGGAAATCAATCACGTTTCCCATCCATTCGGGCCAATCATACCCCAAATCATGCCAAACAGAAGGAGATTTGCAGAAAAAAACGCCCAAACAGATGCATCTGTGCCAAAAGTGTGGTATTCTAACAATGTATTTCAAAATTTTCGCCTTCGGGCATCTGGAAAGGACGTATTTTTATGTTGGAAGCTGGAATCCGCGGCGAGCAGAGTGTCGCCGTTACTTCCGAGAACACTGCAAAGACCATGGGCAGCGGCACGCTGGACGTGTTTGCCACCCCCGCGCTGGTGGCACTGGCCGAAAAAACCTGCTGGATGAGCGTTGCCGCCGCGCTGGACGAGGGCTGCGGCACCGTGGGCACCCGGCTGGAGCTGGAGCACAGCGCCCCCACCCCTGTGGGCATGACTGTGACCTGCGAGAGCGAGCTGACCGCTGTGGAGGGCCGCAAGCTGGTGTTCAAGGTCTCCCTGCACGACGAGAAAGGCCCCGTGGGCGGCGGCGTGCACGAGCGGTTCATCATCAACAACGCCAAGTTTGCCGCAAAGGCAGAGGCGAAGAAGGGGTAACGACCTCGCCCTCTCAGTCAGCGCCGTTGGCGCTGCCAGCTCCCCCAAAGGGGGAGCCTTTGGCATTGTGGGCAGGCTGGCCGTGCATATACAGCGGCTCTCTGTCCTCTTCCATCACCTGCGCTTCCGCCTTTTGCTGGGCGGCGGTCAGCAGGCGGATGGCCTGTTCGTTGGCGCGGAACAGCTCAAAATACAGCGTTTTATAATCCGGCGTGGCGGCGGCCCCCTTTCCGTTTGCAATAGGGATAGTCTGCCCCGGGCCGGGACAAAAAATCAAGTGAGGAATCATTTATGAAAAAGACAAATCTCTCCTGGGTGGGGGCACTGCTGGTGTTTGCCCTGCTGCTGTGGTGCACCGCAGCCACCCCCGGCACCATTGCCGACCCGGCCAGCTACGCCCCCGCGGTGTACAGCTCCATGCTTTCCCTGCTGCCGCCGGTGGTGGCCATTGTGCTGGCCCTGAACACCAAGGAGGTCTACACCTCCCTGCTGGTGGGCATTGCCACCGGCGCACTGCTCTTTGCCAACGGCAACCTGGAGCTGGCGGTCACCACCCTGTTCTTCAACGAGGACGGCGGCATGGTCGCCAAGCTCTCTGACAGCAGCAACGTGGGCATTCTGGTCTTTCTGGTGATGCTGGGCATTCTGGTGGCCCTGATGAACAAGGCCGGCGGCAGCGCCGCCTTTGGCCGCTGGGCCTCCACCCACATCCACACCCGGGCCGGGGCGCAGTTTGCCACCCTTATTCTGGGCGTGCTCATTTTTGTGGACGACTACTTCAACTGCCTGACCGTGGGCTCCGTGATGCGCCCCGTGACCGACCGGCAGAAGGTCTCCCGCGCAAAGCTGGCCTACCTCATTGATTCCACCGCCGCCCCGGTGTGCATCATTGCGCCGGTGTCCAGCTGGGCCGCCGCCGTTACCTCCAGCGTGCCCGAAGGCTCCGGCATCAACGGCTTTACCATGTTCCTGCGCACCATTCCCTACAACTATTACGCCCTGCTGACCATTGTGATGAGCCTGTTCCTCATCTTCACGGGCACGGACTACTGCTCCATGAAGCAGCACGAGGACAACGCCCGGGCCGGTGACCTTTTCACCACGGCTGACCGCCCCTACGGCGACGATGTGGATACCGAGGACGATGCCCGCGGCCATGTCATTGATCTGGTGGCCCCGGTGCTGGTGCTGATCGCGGCCTGCATCCTTGGCCTGATCTACACCGGCGGCTTCTTTGAGGGCGTGGACTTCATCACCGCCTTCTCCGACTGCAACGCCTCCGCCGGTCTGGTGCTGGGCAGCAGCATTGCCCTGATGTTCACCTTTGTGTTCTACCGTGTCCGCAGCGTGATGACGTTCCAGGATTTTGCCGCCTGCATCCCCGAGGGCTTCAAGGCCATGGTCAGCCCCATGCTGATCCTGACCCTGGCCTGGACGCTTTCCGGCATGACCAACCTGCTGGGTGCAAAATATTACGTTGCCAACCTGCTGGGCGGCTCCGCTGCCGCCCTGCAGTACCTGCTGCCGGTCATCATCTTCCTGGTGGCGGTGTTCCTGGCCTTTGCCACCGGCACCTCCTGGGGCACCTTCTCCATCCTGATCCCCATCGTCTGCCACGCTTTCCCGCAGGGCGAGATGCTGGTGGTCTCCATTGCGGCCTGCCTGTCCGGCGCTGTGTGCGGCGACCACTGCTCTCCCATTTCCGACACCACCATCATGGCCTCTGCCGGTGCGCACTGCAGCCATGTGAACCATGTTTCCACCCAGCTGCCCTACGCCATTACCGCCGCTTCCTGTTCCGCCGCGTGCTATGTGATCACCGGCCTGACCCAGATGTTCCTGGGCAGCAGCGCCAGCTTGTGGACCTCGCTGATCCTGCTGGGCGTTGCCATTGTGCTGGAGCTGGTGGTGCTGAACATTCTGCGCGTAAAGCTGGGCAAAAAGACCAAAGCGTGATATACTAAAGGAAATTGAGTGTTCGAAGGGAGACCGTACCATGCTGGAAAAAGCATTCAACGATGTCTATACCAAGTTCAAGCTCCATTTCTACCAGAACGTGTTCCAGCGCTTTGCCACCCGTGAGGCGACCCTGACCACGGTGGAATCCTTTTGCATGGAGGGCATTATGGCCATGGGGGAGCCCACCATTGCGGAGTTTTCCCGCATGATGCAGATCTCCACCCCCAACGCGGCGTATAAGATCGGCTCGCTGGTGCGCAAGGGCTATGTGGAAAAGATCCAGTCCACCACCGACCGCCGGGAGTATCACCTGCGGCCCACCCAGAAGTATATCGACTACTACAACATCAGCTACTCCTACCTGAGCACGGTGGTCCAGCGGGTGAACAAGCGCTTCCCCAAAGAGGACGTGAAGAAGCTGGAACAGATGCTGACCATCATCAGCAACGAGCTGATGCCCGAGCTGAACCTGGAAAACAACCCGGAGGCTCCGGAGGAAAAGAAAACCGCGCGCTGAGCCGCACCCTTCCGGAAATCCCGGAAGCCCGTGTGCCGACCCGCGCAGCCAGACAGGACTGCCCCACAGAGATGTGGAGCAGCCCTGTTTTTTTCTGCCGGAACGGGCCGTGCGGCCAACAAAAAAAGCCCCGGAGGGCTTGCGGGACCCTCCGGGGCGAGACAGCGGCGTGCGGGCCCGCTGCCTCAGGGGATAGCGATTGGCAGGAGATTCTGGGGGAGCAACTTTTTGGGGGAATCGTTCAGGAATGTGATGCATGGCCCAAAGGGTCAGCGGGGCGTTTGCCCGGGGCCTTTGGGGGTTGGGGTTCAGTGCTGGGACTTGTAGAACATGGCCTTGCGCTTGCGCTCCATCCAATATCCCGCTGCAGACAGCACCATGCCTGCGCCCAGCATCAGGTCTGCCAGCCAGCCGCTGGTGCCGGTCTGGATCAGCTTGGCATCCTGCACCGCCGGGAGCACCGGGGTCTCAGGAGCGGGGGCCGGAGTGGGGGCGGGGTCAGGTCTTGCATCCTGCACCACGGGCAGCACCGGGGTCTCGGGGGCGGGAGCCGGGGCGGGGGCGGGCTTTGCGTCCTCCACCGGCGGCAGCTCGGGGGTATCGGGGCCCGGGTTCACGGGCGGCACCACGGTCTGGGTGTAGCCCTTGATCCACACATCCCGGCTCTCCTGAGAGGTAAAGGTGTAGTGCACTTCCGCATCCTGCTTGGTGGTCACTACCATCTTGTCTGCCTCAAACTTCACGGGGGTGCCGTCCTTGTTCTTCTCGGTGTGGTACTCGTACTTGATAAAGCCGCCTTCCACGGTGCCGGTGCCCTCACCCTTAAAGATGTTCTGGATCAGGTTGGTAAAGCTCTTGTAGCTGCCGTCGCTGTAGCCAAACTGCCACAGGCTCCGCTCTTTTTCACGGTCCACATCGTACTTGTACTCGCCGTCGGTCTGGGTGCCGTAGCCGGCAGTAGCCCACTCTTCAACAGGAGTGCTGGTCGTCTTGGTACCCACCGTCATGCTGCTGTTGGTCTTGGTGGAAGAAGAGCGGACGCTGACGGGAGCAAAGAGGGTCTTGATGGAGGACTGGTTCTCGCCCACTACCTGACCATCCCGCACCTGGACCAGCTTGGAGATCTTCAGATCGTAGCCGCCCGCATACCATCCGGTGAGACTACCCTTGGAGGCGGTGGCGTTGGCGCAGACGTTGGCGTCCCGGGTCATGTAGCCGTAGGCAGTCATGGTAGAGCTCTTTTTGTAGACCTGATAGCCCTTGGGGGAGTTGGGATTGGAGCCAGAGGAGCCAAGCTTTACAACATAGGTGCTGAGGATCTTCTGCTTCTCTTTTTCGGTGAGGGTATCGTAGGTTTTGTCGCTTTCAACAGCTTTCAGGTAGGCGTTGACAGCGTCCTTTTCGGCGTCCTTACCTTCGAACCGTTTAACTTCACCTTTCTCGTCCTTGACCGCATCGTAAGCCACGGTGCCGGTGACCTTGTAGAAGGCGCTGGCGTTGGGATGGTTGTTGTCGCCGCGGTCGTACTCGTAGTGACCGGACTTATCATAGCTGACCTTGCCGTCCAGACCGGCATCGTGGTTCCGGTCCTTCTTATCCAGCTTGCTCTGGTCTGCCAGCAGATGTTCGGCGCTGTCGTTCCACTCCAGCTTGGGGTTCACCAGCACGCAGTCCGTGGTCTGGGACTTGCCGTCCTCGCCGGGCAGCAGGTCCAGCTTGGCGCCGGAAGCAAGGTCCAGATGACCGATGTAGTCGCCCTTTGCAGTGCCAAGGAAGCCACCATAGGGAGCATACGTGTGATAGAAATCTCCCTTGCCGGAGTAGTAGTTTTTCAGAGTCTCCTCGTATTCGTTGCCTTCGTTGACCTTGACATAGGTTTTCTGTGCCAGCTTCTTCTGGTCGTTCAGAGCCTTGATGAGCTGCTCGGTGGTCATGTCCGCATGGGTGACAGAGGTCTTGAGGTAGGTGATGACCTTATCCTTGGTTTCCTTATTATCCTTGACCTGAATGTCACCGACCCAAATCTCTTCGCCAGGCTTGCGGTTATTGTACTTCGTGAGGATGTCAGCCCAGAAGTTCTCATATGCCTGGTTCAGAGCAGCCTGATCATTGGTGTCCACAGTGGTCTGCATGGACTCGTCCACCGACTTGTTGATGGTCAGGGTGTTCTTCTTCAGGTTGCTGTAGTCGATGGTAACGGTAGTCTTGCCATCGGTATAGGTGGCGGTCTTGCCGTCCTTCAGGGTGATCTTGCTTGCGTCAATATGGAACTCCTTGGCGAGCATAGCCTTGATGGTGTCGTCGTCCTTGAGTTCCTCTTCATTTACGGTGACGGTGTAGGTGGTGGTCTTGTTGCCGACCTTTTCGGTGCGGGTGTACTTGCCGTCTGCACCCTTGGTGTACTCTACGCCGTCAACGGTAAGGGTGGTCTTGTCCTCGCTGAACTTGTAATTAAAGTTAACGCTGCCCTCAGCAACAAGATGCCTGTTGAGGGGCTCAGTAGTCACGTCCGTGCCCTCGGTCTTTTTGGTGACGGTCCACTCTGCCTTGGTGACATCGCCCTCAAAGCGGACGTTCTTGTAGCCCTCAGCCATCAGGTCTTCCTTGGTCTTGCCGGGGTGCTCCTTGAGCAGGGCGTCCCATGCAAGGGCTTCCTTCTCGGCGTCGGTCAGGGTGCTGTAGGTGATGTAGTAGGTGGTAGTGACCTTGTGACCGTTCTTGTCCGTGGTGACCTCGTCAAAGCCGATAAGGCGACCCTGCTCATCGTACCTGCCCTCAGTGCCTTCCGGCGGAGTGGGAATGACCGTGCCGGCGTCGCCGGTGACCTCGTGGTACTTACCGGTCTCCGTATCGGTCCAGCTGACCTTGCCGTAGGTGACCAGAGCAGAACCGGCGAGGGTGTTGTCCTTCACATCGGTGATCTTATCCGGATCCTTGCCCGGGACGGTGGGGTCAACGGCGTCGGTGACGGTGGTTTCGACCTTTGCACCGTAATACTCAAAGCTGTAGGTCTTGCCGCCTACAGTGGCAGTAAAGACGCCGCCTTCATCCCGGTTAAAGGTGCCTGCATCGATTGCCTTCTTCAGTTCTGCCAGAGTGGCTTCATCGGTGGTCATGCCGCCGGCAGCCTTGTACAGAGCTTCCCGCAGAGCCTTGTCCTTGACCTCGTTCTCGGCGGTTTCCTTGTCGGGAGCCTCGGTGGTGCCCTTCTTGGTCTCGGTGACGCTGACATCAATGGACAGGTTCCGGCGGAGTGCGGTGTTCTGGTCCACAGTCAGCTTTACCCGCTCACCGTTGTCGGCACGGTAGTAGATATCGCCGCCCTCAACGGAGTAGCGGTCGTTGTTCAGCTTGGCAACGATCTCAGCGTTGGTCAGCTGATCGGTGCTGGTGGTGTCGATCTTGATGGTGTACTCCCGGACGGTGCCATCCTCGGCAGTCTCGGTGTAGGTGTACGTGCCGTCCTTTACGCCGCTGGCGTCCTTGCCGCCCTTTTCCTGCAGCATCTCGTCCAGCTTGGTGTAGGGCAGGGACTCGCCGTTGCTAAGCTCGACTTCCGGAAGCACCACATCGGTGGGGATGTCTGCCTGTCCTTCCTGCTTTTCCTTTTTCCGGGTGATGGTCAGCTCGGTGGTGGTCTTAGTGGTAACCTTGCTACCCTGAATGGTGATGTAGGTGGTACGGGTCTGGGGGTTGCCCTCTGCGTCCAGAATGGTCTCGGTCCGGGTGAGGGTATAGGTGCCGTCGGGGTTCACCGTGGGCTTTTCGGCATCCACCAGCTTGGCGATGTCTTCAGCGGTCATCTCAGCGGTGGTTTCTTCCTCTTTCCTCAGCTTGAGGGTCTGCTTGTTGCCATCGTTCTCGACTTCCTGCACCGTGTAGCCATTGCCGACATCGGCATCCTTGGCGACATCCCAGCTGATGTCCGGGTTCACCTTGCCCAGTTCCTTCTCAAGGTCGATTTTCTCCTTGGGGGTCTCTGTGACAACGGTATCCAGATCGCCCGTGGCCGTGCCGGTGCCGGTGGTGGTGGTGGTTTCAGTGCCGGGGGTCACGGTGGTCTGGGTGATGGTGGTGGAGCCATCCGGGTTCTTCTCCACAGTGGGCGGGGTGTTGTCCTTAATCGGCTCTGCGCCGGGGTTGGGCTTCGTCTCCACGTTGGTCTCGGACTTCTCGGTCTTTTCAGCGGTGCCGATCACCACTTCCTCGGGCTTTTTCTCTTTGGTGTCAGTCTCGCCGCTGCCGGGGTTGGGGTCGGTCTCACCGCTGTCGGGGTTGGGGTTGGGGTCAGTCTCGCCGCTGTCGGGGTTAGGCTTGGGGTCAGTCTCGCCGCTGTCGGGGTTAGGGTTGGGGTTGGTCTCGCCGCCAGTTTCGCCGGAGCCAGGGTTGGGGTTGGTCTCACCGCTGCCCTCGGGGTTGGTCACGATCACGCCATCCAGCTTCTGGGAGCCGTCAGGGTTGGTCGTGGGGTTGTCTTTATTGTATTTGACTTCCGCATCCTTCAGGGTCTCCTAAGCGTTTTTCGCTTCCTGATTGACCTGAGGTTCTGCGGTGTTTTCCTCTTTCTTGGTTTCCTCCGCCACAGGCTCCTTTTCTTGCGGAGCTGCTTCCGGAGCATCTGCGTTTGCTGCCAGAGGGCTTGCAGCCACACAGGCGGTCAGGGCCACGGACATTGCCGCCATCTTCAGTTTCTTGTTCGTCATGGTAGTTGCTCCTTTCCAGAATCATGCTGTTTGTTTCAAGGGATCACAGGGCATCGATCATAGCAGAGAGATAGTCGGAGGAGACAGAGCTGTAAAAGAACCCGTCGATCAGACCGTCCTTTTTCGCCCGCCGCACCTGGTCCGCCAGTTGAGGCTCGCACACCTCATCTACCACCAGCGCCACCCGGCAGCCGGGCAACCCCTGCCGCAGCCTCCGGCACAGGTCCAGCCGCTGTTCCAGCCGCCACGGCGGGTAGGCCGTGACCTCTGCAACAAGAACATCGGCATGGGTATCCACACACAGATCCTCCGCAGCGGTTCCTTCGGTCTGGTAGACCCGGAACCCTGCGTCAAAGTGCTGCAGGGAACCCGATATCGCATCGCCGAAGAGCCTGTTGCGCATATCGACTACGACACATTTCATGTCCACGGCCTCCTTTCCGGGCAGTGTCTCGCCACATGGATGCAGAACGTTTTACTGTATCAAGGATACCACACCGCCCCGCGGCTCCGCATGGGCCATAAGGGACAAAACTGTGAAAATTTTTCGGTGTTCTGCCCAAAGTTTTTCCAGTATTTCCGGCGTGTTCCACAATTTGGCACTTTTGGGAGCAAAATGCGCATAAAAAAGCCCCCCCTTTGCAGGGGGGTCTGTCTCACGGGCAGGCTTCGCCTTTGTACAACCCTTCCGTCTTTGCTGCGCAAAGCCACCTCCCCTAGTAGGGGAGGCCTTGGCAGGGCGGCAGCGTCTGCGTGTTGACCATAAAGCAGAAACTTATCCTCTTTGCCAAGGGCCCCACTACTAGGGGGGCTGGCACGGCGCAAGCCGTGACTGAGGGGTTTTGCACGGCAAAATCTCACTCCTCCTCCAGATGGGGGAGGATGAAGTTTTTCTTGGTGACGGCAATGGCCAGGCGGGTGCGGTTGGAGTAGCCGGTTTTTTCCAGCAGGGAAGAGACAAAGCGCTTTACAGTGCGGGAGGAGATGCCCAGCTCTGCGGCGATCTCCTCATATTCCAGCCCCTCACACACCAGCCGCAGCACCTCGATCTCCCGGGGGGTGAGCTGGGTGCTGCTGACCTGCCCCAGGCGGGTCTCCGGGGTGCGGTCCGGGTAGAGACTTTCCCCCGCCATGGTGCGGTCCATCACCTCCAGCAGGCTCTCCGGGGACACATCCTTGTACCAGAAGCTCTCGGCCCCGGCGGCCTTTGCCCGTTTCAGGTAGCTTTCCTCCACCATGGAGGTGATGATGATGACTTTGGTCTCCGGGTACCGGGCCTTGATCTCTGCCGCCACGTCAATGCCGTCCCGGCTGCCCTTGGTGCACACATCCATCAGCACCAGATCCACGGCGTGCCGGGCACACTGGGCCAGCGCCATTTCCGCTGTGCTCAGGGAAGCCACCCGGCGGTAGCGGCCGCTGTCCTCCACAAGGTGCTCCATGTTCTCCCGGGGCATTCGCTGGTCTTCCACGATCAAAACGCTGGTCATATCGTTTCCTCCTTTGGCAGGTTCACACACAGCCGGTAGCGGGGCCGGGCCTGCACTTCCATGGTGCCGCCCGCCTGCATCACCCGGCGCTGGATGGCGGTAAGCCCCCCGCCCGGCGTAATGGCGGGGTCTGCGGGGGGCGGGCCGTCGTTTTCAAACTGCCAGCGCTGGCCCCCGCCCTGCGGGGTGATAGTAATCTCCAGCCGGTTGGCCCCGGCGTAGCGCACCGCGTTGGTGATGCACTCCCGGGCAATGGTCAGCAGCAGCTGCTGGCGCTGCCGGGGCATGGGCCCCTGCAGGGCCACCGTGACCCCCAGCTGGGCCGCGTCCTCCACAAACACGTCCCACTCGTTTTCCTCCGGCGGGGTCTCACTGTCCTTCCGGTACAGCTGCACCGCCTTGTTCATCTGTTCAAGGGAGGCTTCCAGCTCCGCCGGGTCTTTCCGCTGCAGCAGGCACTGCCGCACCGCCGTAAGGCCGTAGCCCATTTCATCGTGGAGCCGGGTCTTGAACTCCAGGATCTCTTTTTCCCGGGTCATCTCCTGCACGTTCTCCGACAGCCGGCGCAGCTCCCGGTTCATCCGCAGCAGCTCCTGATTCTGCCGCAGCAGCTCCTGCCGCTGGCGCTGCAGGTCTGTCACCTCCGAAAAGATGCACTCCACATGGGGGCGGACCCCCTCCCCGAACACGGTCTGCTCCGAGTAGAGCCAGCAGGTGCCGTCCGGCAGCACAAAGGACGGATTTTTGCCGTCCACCCTCCGGCCATGGGTGGGGGCCAGCACCTGCTGGTGCAGCTCCTCCAGCGATTGCAGATCCCGGCCGGAGAGGGCACGGTAGACCCGGAACATCTGCCGGTTGCACAGCCGGATGATGCCGTCCGGGGTAAAGTAGCACACCGCCGCGGGCAGGTCGTCAAAGCCCTCCTTGATGGAGCTGCGGGTGATGTGGTCCGGGTGCAGCCACTGCTTCAGTTTGTTCCACATTCCGGGGCACCTCCTTCAAAGTGATCGTTCAGCACCCAGCTGCCCGGGGCCTCCTGCACAGCGGCGGGGCAGGCGGCTTTCAGGTCTGCCCCGGTCTCCACCGAAAGATAAAGGTTCAGCCGGCGGTCCTTCCAGATGGCCCGCACAAACAGGGCATCCAGCTGCCCCAGCGCCCCCTCCACCACCGACTCGAACCGGCTGTAACAGGCCGCTGCCGTCTCTGCCGGAAGCCGGACCCCTTGGGTCACCTCCATGGCGCACTCCACCCCGGCCAGCTCCAGGCTGCTGATGGATTCCTCCAGCGCGTACCGCAGCTCCGCCGAGGGCACATACCGGTGCTGCTGGGCCAGAAACATCAGGTTGGCACCCCGTTTCAGGTAAGCGCCCAGCACCGCCACCTGCCCCAGCAGCTGCCGCTTGTCCGCCTCCGGGGCCGCGCGGTATCGGGTCAGAAGCTGATCCATCCGGATGATCTGGGGGGCCAGCTGGCGCTGCAGCAGATCGTACAGGCGGTTCTTCTCCCGCAGGGCGTTGATCTTGCGCTCCACCTCGTAGTTCTGCTGTTCCAGATAGTTGCGCTCTGCCAGCTCCGTGCGGTTCTCCTTCAGGCGCTCCATGTTTTCCACCAGCTCGGTGATGTCTGTCTGCCACATCACATAGCCGCCCTGCACCGGTGCGCTGCGCAGCAGGGTGTGCTCGTCCAGCTGCACCGTGCCATGCATGGCGGCCTGCAGCTCCCGGCGGTCCACCATGCGGCCATTCTCGGAGCAGCAGTACACGTTGCCCTGCCGGTCCACCAGCTGCACCGCCAGAGAGGTGACGCGCAGCAGCTCCTCATAGCCGGTGTTGGACTGGATCAGGCCGCAGCGCAGGCCCCCTTCCAGCGAAGCCGCCGTCATCAGGCAGTGAACGATGGTCATATCCCCCAGAAACTGCCTGATCAGGGGAAAATGGAAGCCGTAAAGCACCGCGTACACCCCCAGCAGCACCATCGGAATGGCAGGCAGGGGCAGCCGCCGGAGGATCCGGGGGTTCCGGCTCTTGTGGGCGATGATCCCAAAGGCCAGCAGGATGCAGATCACGATCCACCCCACCACCAGACCGAAAAGCCAGCCGTACTGGTAGTTTTCGTTCCAGGGCTGCTGCAGCCGGAACACCTGCTGGTGCAGGTCGTTGGTCAGCACCAGCTCCAGCAGCACCGCCGAGGGCAGCCACAGCATTCTGGCCCAGGCGGACAGGCGGTAGCGCTCGGATCTGTCCACCGTCAGGACCAGCTGAACGCAGAGCACCGGTATCCCCAGCATGGGGGCATAGTAGAGGTACCCCAGCATCCGATCCATCCCCGGGGGAGTGTTCAGCTGGAACCGCAGGGTGCGCACAAGGATCCAGAACAGCATCAACAGATCCACGTTCAGCAACAGCCGCCGCACCTGCGGATGCACCGTGCGGTTGTACAGGGAGATCCCCCACCCTGCGAACAGGCTCAGATACAGCAGGCTCCGGAGGATGCCGCAGGCTTCCTGCAGGCCGGAGGGCAGGCCCTCCAGCGGGAGCACCCGGCACAGCCATGCCAGCAGCACCACGGTGCCCACCGCACAGCCTCTTTGAACCTGTTCTCGCTGCCTCTGCCCCATCATGCCAGCCTCCTTCTTTTGTGCCGTTCTCCGGTGGTTTTTCTCCATTATATCACATCCGTGCTGTAATTTGCCAGAGAGCAGAGGGGAATGTACCTCTGTGCCGCTTGCGCCTGCTCTGAAAACCGTTTGAATTGCAAAAAGATTTTTTAGTTGCTATACTGGGCTTATCAAATTTTTTTCAGGAGGATGCCGCAGTGACAGCACAGACAATGCCAATCGGGAACAGACCTTGCCGCATTTACGGCGGGGCTAATGCAGAATACTTGCTGCTCCAAATGACAGGTGAGCATGAGCTGCAAAGTATGGATTATGAAGTGGCGGCCATCGCACAAAGCAGCCGGAATTTTCTGTTTGCGGCTATCCCGGTGGAAAGCTGGAACGATGCGCTTTCTCCGTGGAAAGCCCCTGCCGTGTGGGGAAAGCAAGGCTTCGGCGGCAAAGCCGGGGACACCCTGCGCTTTCTGACGGAACAGGTCATTCCCACACTGGAGCAGCAGTTTCGTCTCCCGGAAAACGTCAAAATCATTCTGGGCGGCTACTCGCTGGCCGGGCTGTTCGCTTTGTGGGCATCCACCCAGACCGATTTGTTCTACGGTGTCGCCGCCGCTTCTCCCTCTGTGTGGTTTCCGGGCTGGATGGAATTTGAACAGCAGTACCCCATGCAGACACAACACATTTATCTGAGCCTTGGCGACAAGGAAGAGCGCACGAAAAACACCATCATGGCTGCGGTAGGGGATAATATCCGCACGCTACACAGTCGGCTTACAGAGCGTGGCGCAGACTGCACCCTTGAATGGAACAGCGGCGGACACTTTAAGGACGCTGATTTGCGTACGGCAAAGGCATTTCAGTGGGTGATAGAGGAACGCACATGACCATTTTGATTAATGCAGATGGCTGCCCAGGGGTCAGTGATGTGATGAAGAACAAGACCAGCTGCCGCACCCTGCCGCTGATCCGTTTGAATCTGCGCCTCTGGCGGAGATGGTGGGATTCGAACCCACGTGCCCGGTTAAGGACAAAACGATTTC
>OLRF01001997.1_pt1 | contig 19077 bp, 18 predicted proteins | sample 1672061 | NCBI WGS metagenome assembly OLRF01 (sample SAMEA3136641, study PRJEB25190) | human gut metagenome | reverse complement strand
CCATCCGCCGACGGAGTGAACGACCGAGTCGCCTGCAAAATCCATGAAGCCGAGATCTGCGAGCCAGCCGCCGCCCCATACCCAGTGGCCGACAATCGGATAGATGACAAGCGTCAAAACAAATGAAAAGATAATAAACGTTACGTATTTTACACGCTCAGCCACGGCGCCCGACACGATCGTAGCCGCCGTGCCGCAGAACACAAGCTGGAAGAAAAATTTTCCCCAAAAAGGTACGGAGGAAGTCAGGGTGTCATTGTAGGCCGAAAGGTCCTGCCCGCCGAGGATAAAAAGATTCTCGGTTCCGATAAAAGGGTTGTCGCCTCCAAACATAATCCCCCAGCCCAAGAGCAGAAAGCCCAGGGATGAGACTGCAAATACAATAAAGTTTTTCGACAGGATATTAACCGTGTTTTTCGATCTGGCAAACCCGGCCTCTACGCTGGCAAAGCCCAGATTCATGAAGAAAACCAGAATCGCTGCGAGAAAGACCCACAGGGTGTCGATCAATGAATATTCCGCCATAAAATAATCCCTCTTTCCTTAATAAAATAAAAAAAGAACAAAGACGTTCGTCTCGAACGTCTTTGTTCTAACGGTTAGATTGTATCGCTGCCGTGTTTTATTGTCAATACTTTTGTAAAATTTTTTTTGTTCCAGGCGGCGGGGTTATTCTATTCTTTTCATGGCGCCGTGGCCGGGGCCCGCGCTCCCTGGCTTGCGGCCGCTGTTCTCGTCACGCGGAAAGATCCTTTACGAAAAGTTTTGTCGCTAGGCATTCCGGACAAGGTGTAAAAACTCTACGGCCCAGTAAGTAAGGTCGCATAATAATGCCTTTTTGTCTTTATAGTCGGCTTCCAGCCTGACATCAGCATATGCCGTCGGGTATGAAATGTACAGCGGCGAATACCGTTTGTTATGCGGCTGGTCCAAATGCATCCTAAGAATGCCGTCTTTTTCAATTGCTTCTTTCACATTCGCTGCTGATTCGCGGATGACATCTACGCTCTCCCCAACGCCCATCATGGCGATTTCAGTCAGCAGACGGCGATAGGCGATCGTGTCGATCAGATCCGCGCGGAAGGCTCTGATCGGACGAATCAGCGCAAAGCCGGGAGCTACATATTTGCCTTTGATCCGAATTGCTATATTGTTATCTGGCTTCATGATGGCGTTGATGTGATTCAAGGCACGTCCAAGCAGCTTGATGTTCTCCTCGGTACGCCAGCTTTGCGTATACGCGAGCATTGTGACCGTATAGATGTCCGGAAAATACTCATCGCTTTCTATATAGGGATAATTATACTTGCGTTTGGCATTCGGATTGAACTTGGTAAGATCATCAAGCGAAGAAATGCCATTTGCACGCTGAAAGCCCTTGAGGGAAATCTGCTGGAACTGCTTCAAATCTTCATAATCATCTCCGAAGCCAAGCATGGCCTGCATCGTGTAGATAAGCGCCATCAGGCTGTTGCCGTTGTTCAATCCCTCAAACCGATTTTCATATCGGGAAATTTCCGGAGGAATATAGGAGAACTCCTTTTTCAGCGTCTCTTCCTCCCGCATGGCGGAAAGAAAGCCGTGAACAAACGGATGCGTCTTGTGAATCCGATAATACGAAAGCAGCCTTGCCGCGCACTCTCCATCCTGAAGGGGCGTTTCGTGAAGAACAGCTCCACGCCAGTTGTCCCAGCTATGCATCCCGCGCCCTATGTAGCCATTCGGTTTGACATAAGTCGCAAGAAGTTTAAACAGGGGCAATTCATAGATTTGCTCAAGCAGCTTTTCTTCTTCACATTCTGATAAATCCTTGAGTATTTCCTTGCGAAGTCTATACTGAATGACCGATCCAGCATTTTCTAATAGAAAATCTATTGATTTACTGCATTCGCTGTTCATCGCATTCTCTCCGGCAGAACGGAGAATCCTTTCTTTTTTTATTATTATAACAGATAGAATGTAATTCTTTCAATTTATTTGTTCGTCTGAACTTGTTGTTTCTGTTGTTAAGCATCGATCAGTCAAGCGCCTGCGCGCCCCTCTTTTCAATACAAAGGAATCGCTATTCATAAATACGCATTGTATCAAAATAGCGATTCTTATTTGTAAAGAGGCGGCAAAAGAGCTATCGGACTGTGGCGTTTTTCAAGGGCCGATTAAAATGCGACACATTTTCATGAGAGCACACTTACAAACAAAGCCTACGTAAATGTCGGCGAGAGCGACCATATGGTTTCTCTCGGCAGTGTTCATTTACGGATTGATATATTTTCCTTCGACATAGAATACGCCATCCGTTAAAGGTTTTTCAGCGTTTGGCTTACGCAGGACACCGCGGCGGATCAGCTCGTCGGTAACATATCCGATAATCTGATACAGATAACAGCTTACCCACTGATTGATCTGATCGTGCAAATGCTTGGGTACAAAGTTTTCAAAGTTTTTACGCACCGTTACAATCCATTCCGCAAGGAGATCGTCCGTTTTTTCATCATTCATGTCAAACAATGAAGCAAATTTTCCGAACTGTTCCGCTGTAAAGTATGGAAAGTTAAAACGATAATTATTCCCGGATTTTACAACAAGATTCGAGGCAATCAAATATGAAATATCCTCATCGGATAAAAGATTATCGGGCAGAGTTCCCTTTGAAGAAGCTTCAATTATCCCATTTCGGCTCAGCCATCGTATCCCTCTGTTACTGTAAATATTTTGGTCGAAATATTTAGCAATCCAAAAATAATATGCATGGGAGATTTTCTTGCTGTTATCTTCATCATATATGGCAGCATTACATCCCGTATTGTATTCTGCAGCCCATTCTCTTTCATCTGCTGTTTCTTCAACAATAAACCACCCGTGGCCGCCATCCTGTCTCGGAGGATATGGACCATTTTCAAGCTTCACACGGTTATTTTTTATATCACGGATTTTCTGTCTGAGCAGATATGGAACGATAATATAGCCAAGCCTATCTATGCCAAAATCGTTGCCATAGAATTTGATCTCCCTGACTTTATTTACCGCGTTGGTTAAAAGCGTTTCCATTTGATCCGCAATCCTACTGACTGCCGATGCAGAAACCGCTTCGGTCTTTTTTCTGTCTTTCAAGCGGAAGATAATAAAGTTCGTAACGTATTTGTTCCCGACTTTACAAATCGCATCTCCGTATTCAAGACGAGGCAGTTCATCCTCAACATACATTGTGGGAATACCGGTGCTGATACTGATTTCTTCTACAGTCAGTGGTTTTTCATAAGACACAAGGCAAATGGCACGGGCAATCTGCGTGTGAAGATATGCGTCCGGATCCATGTTGCCGTTACAGACAGTAGTATTCCAATTGATTCTCTGATATACCTTATCCATTTTGTCTTCTCCTATCCTATCTCTGATTTTTTGACGTCCTACGCGCAAGCGCCATTTGATTGTTGTTTCGGGGAGTGAATATTTTTTTGCAAGACTTTTGACGGATAATTCTCCTATATAATAGTTCACAAAAATATCCTTGTACTCGGAGGACAACGTATGCAAATACCGAAATACAGTTTCATATTGCTCTTCCGTGCTAACTTCATCGACATCGGAATAATTTGCAACGTCGAATAGTTCATCTTCACATGACAGTATGATCTGATTCTTATTCTGATTGTCAATAAACCGTGCGTATCGGTTACGAGCAATTCGCCATACCCAAGCATCCAGTGATTCAATTTGATATTTGTTTATTCCTGCAAGAATGTGGCAAATGATCTCGCTTGCAAGATCCTCGGCGTCGTATCGATTTGATAGTCGTTTATAACAGAAACGAAATATCGGTTCTATATACGGTATGATTTCGTTTTCGTCCAAGCTTTTCTCCTCCTTTCCGTTGAGGCGAAATCATAATTACACCCTTATAGTGCGAAAAAATCAGTTTGGATAGGTGGTTTTATAAAATTAAATCATAAAATTATGAATTATTCTATTCTTTCGTCAGTTCGAACCAAGACAAAAAGCATTGCATCTATGGATTTGCATAACAGCCGCATTTTCGATTCTTTAAAAACCGCTCGCAAATTCAAGTCCAGACATAATTTAGATAATGTATATTTTGCATTTCGATGGTTTACATCGGGATATCGGCTTAAAAATAGCGCCAGGGCGCAGAAATGCATCTGCAAAATTGGGGAAAATTTCAAAGTAGAAAAAACGGAGAAATCTCTCGAAATCTCCATTTTTTCATGCCTGCATTTTTTTCAGGCACTCAACTTGTGATGTGTGTACGATTTAAACACGATAATTTTGCAGAGGGCAGACCAACCTATCTTCCGGGGCACAACGCTATGCGTGTAAACGAAGCCATGTAGATTTTAATTTTCCTTTGGCCTTGTTACGATCAACGCCTTTACTCTCTCACAAAGTTTTTCAAAATCCGGATGATTACGAATACGGTCAAAAGATTTTCCGTTGAGAACATCATAATACCTGCTGGGGAATATGCAATAACAACTATTCATACCGTTCATATAAGTAGTCAACGATCATTCGTTCTTCCGGGCTGTCGGGATTATTATCACGGTTCATCCAATCTTCTTTTGCCCGCCATTCCATTCCGTCAAGAAACCGGTTTGATGTCGGCAGCAGAACTTCATCCGTGATCATCATCGTCTCCTCTAACAATTTGACTACAGCCTCTATTTGCGAAAGCGCCTCTTCAGGATTACCCGAAGAGATTGAACGTACTGCAGATTTAATTCCGAGTTCAATGCGATCCTCTATCCACATATCTGGACGATTATCCACAGCATCACAGCGAATTAGGGAGAGTATCGTTTCCCTAAATTTATCTGCCGCCGCTTTGAGCTCATTATTTTCACCCCATTGCAGCAGGTAGCGAGGACAAAGCAATGTGTTAAAGGCTTGATATAATTGATATCTGCGTTCCGGCTCAAACCGTTCTGCATCGCCGCGCCGCCAATATCGATTAAATAATAATGCACGCGCAGAACAATCGAAGGATGTCGTGTATTTGCTCAAAAAATCCTCCAAATGATCTTCATCCTCAACTTCTGCCATTGTTTCGATTGTATGCGCATACATAGGATGGCGTTCAAGATAGGCTTCTGCCAGCAAGCGCACCTCGGGAAGTATTTGGGGATCGCGAAATGCCCGGTCGTTTCCCTCACACCACGGACGCCATGCAGAGTCGCTGTCAAGATAATTTCTTCGTATATCACGAAGAAGACTTACGATCTTGTCTGCATCATAATCACGTTTTATACACTCGCGGCGAAGCTCGTCAAACGTCTCAGTTGCACGTTTTTCTTTTTCGATCTGAGGCATTCCAAGGAGCTTGTCGACAGTAACGGCAAGCACCTCGGCAATGGCAGGAATCAATTCAAGATCGGGATAGGTTGTTCCGTTTTCCCAACGGCTGATCGATTGATATGTTACACCCAAACGGTCAGCGAGCGCCTCCTGTGTCAGATCGTTTTTTTTTCGAAAATTGCGGATGTTTTCACCGATTGTAAGTTTCATGGTTCCCTCCTTGCATGTTAATGCCTTGCAAAGCTTTTTTTCTGTCGACATCTATATTCTACAACAGAAGCGCAAAGAAATTAACAACGCATTTTGAGAGAATAATTATCAATTTGTGTTATATTAGTCGGTTCGGATCTGTCTACAGGTTCGAAAAGCCCGAAATGCATCTATAAATTTCAAAAAACCTCAGAGTCGAAAAAAAAACGGAGAAATCTCTCGAAATCTCCGTTTTTCTCGCACTTTAGCGCTATTTCCGTGGCCGCATCTTTTTGGGCCACGCATCATGGCTGGGATGGCTGGATTCGAACCAGCGAAATGCCAGAGTCAAAGTCTGGTGCCTTACCGCTTGGCTACACCCCACCAAAAGCCTTTACGGATTATACTCTTTGCCGCTGCGCATGTCAAGGCAAAGCTGCCGAAAGGCTCATTCCGTGCAGCCTTTTCAGTTCTCCACGCGAAGCAGAACTGCGCCGCCGGCCTCCAGCGTAATTCGGTAACCGCCGTTTTTTCGTTCAATAAATGAACAGGAATGCACGCTTTCCCAACGCGCCGTCTCCGGATTCAGCCAAAACAGACCGCTGCTGAGCGCTTCCGTCGTCAGCGTCCGGTCGCTGCCCTCTACGGCACTTGCATTCATCAGCAAGAAGGATCCGTTTTCGTAAAAGCCTGCCAGGAAATCCTCTCCGGAAACTTCTCCGAGCGCTCCGTACGATTCGTATTCTTCTACATGGGAGACAAGCTCGGTATTGATTTTAAAAACCTTCTCGGAATTCGTTCCGTAAAGCGCATTTCCAAGAACGCGCGTCGTTTTGTTTTCGTTCTGTACGTCGTAATAATGCTGCATCAGGCGGCCCTCTCTGTCCACCATGGCGTTGGACCACGTAAAATTCGGATCGTCCGGCTCCCAATACGTGAAATAAGAAAGGCTTTTCATTCCGTACAGCAGCGAAAGATTCGCCTGCCAGGCAATTTCCGTGGGCGTTACGTTGCTGTACGAGCCGTGCTCCGTAAGCAGTACGATAACGCGCGTTTCCAATCCGTATTTTTCCGCCGCCGATTTTATGATTTCCATGTTCTGGAGATAAGTGCCCCGCCGGCTCTGCGTTTCTCCGGGGCCGAGAAAATCATAATAGTCATAGCAAAGATAGTGCGGCTTCACCATCTCGCAGAAGCGCTCGACGTATTCCTCATAGCTTACGGTTCCCAGCATCTCTTCCGGCGCGTACAGCGGAAGGAGATTGATAAACGTTTTCCGATCCGGATCGATCCTGCGGAATGCGTCTACGATTCTGGACAAAACGGTAAATTTCGCAGCGCTCGGTTCATCACAAATAATCCATTCCCGGATATTGCCGTATTCTTTATAATCCTCTACAACGCGCTCGACGACCTGGTCAATTTGCCGCTGAGAGGGAGCGCTGCTGGCTGCATAAAGATCCGCAATCCTGCCGTCGCTGACCGCCGCGTACAGGCCGTGTTTTTCCAGCAGCCCGACCGCCTCCTTCAGCGCGTCCCGATCCCACGGAAAACGCTGCAGCGGGATCGTATCGAAGCCCGCCTCCTTCATCTGCAGCACCGTTTCTTCGTTAAAATCTTCCGCGGGCGGTCCCCAATAATATGTAATGGAATACTCCGTATCTTCCACGGCTTCTTTTATTTCCGCCGGTTCCTCCGCGCCGCCGGACGAGCAGGAGACGGCCGCGGCAAGGGAAAAACACAATCCCATAAATAGAAAGAATCTCTTTTTCACTTTACACTCCCAAAAAAAATTTTACATATGTAATATATATAAATCCGCAGAGGCGCTCTGTCAACAAGGTAAATAATAATAATTTGTTTCCGATTTATTTATTTTTCTTTTCCTTCGTATTCTTTTCTTTACATTGTAAAAAATAGAACCGGAACGCGCAGCTAAAAATGCAGCCGATTTTACCCGGATTTAACAAACGAAGGCTTACAGGCTTAACGCAGTCGTTTTACAATTCAAAGCGGAATCCGGGAAGCGGATCCAAAACAAATTACGAGGTGAACAAAATGAAGAAAACAATATGTGCTTTGATCGCCGGTCTGATGTGTGTAGGCGTATTTGCCGGATGTAATTCCGGGAGTGGCGCCGGCGACGATGCAATCACAGTAATCACGAGAGAATCCGGCTCGGGAACGCGCGGGGCTTTTATCGAGCTGTTCGGGATCGAGGAAGAAAACGCAGATGGAGAGAAGGAAGACAAAACCATTAAAACGGCAGAGGAATCCAACAGCACCGCGGTTATGATGACCTCCGTAGAGGGCAATAAAAATGCAATCGGATATGTCTCGCTTGGCTCCTTAGACAGCAGCAAGGTCAAGGCGCTCAGCATTGACGGCGTAGAAGCTACGGTGGAGAATGTGAAAAACGGATCGTACAAGGTTTCCAGACCGTTCAATATCGCGACGCTGGGCGAGCCCAGCGCAGCCGCTCAGGATTTTATCAATTACATTATGAGCGAAGAGGGACAAACGGTTATAGAAGAGAACGGCTACATCAGCGAAGGCAACAACGGCCCGTTTGAGGGTACGAATCCCACCGGCACGCTGAAGGTTGCAGGCTCGTCCTCCATTTCGCCTCTGATGGAAAAACTGATCGAGGCATACAACGCGATTAACAGCGAGCTTGATATTCAGCTTCAGCAGAACGATTCCACGTCCGGGATCAACGGCGTTATTGACGGAACGTGCGACATCGGCATGGCCTCCAGAGAGCTGAAAGACAGCGAAATCGAAAGCGGCGCAACACCTACGGTAATCGCTATCGACGGAATCGCAGTCATCGTAAATAACGACTGCGCAGTCAGCGCAATGACAAGTGCACAGGTGAAAGACATTTATACCGGAAATATCACGAAATGGTCGGAGCTCAGCGAATAATCCGTCTCCCCTGTCATCCCGCTGCCTGCCCCTGCGGCAGGCGGCAATTTTTAAATCCGCACCGTTAAAATGCAGTTAATACGCTGTTAACAGCAGGAGAAACGATATGAAGAACATAAAAGAAACAGGAATGAAAATTTTGTTTTTAATTGCGGCGTGTACATCGATTCTGGCCGTGGCGCTCATCTGTATTTTTCTGTTTGCCAACGGCCTGCCCGCAATTGCCGAGGTCGGACCGCTGAAGTTTCTGTTTGGCACGGACTGGTCGCCGCTCAGCAACCGATTCGGAATTCTGCCCATGATCATCGGAAGCATTTATGTTACGGCCGGAGCAATTATCATCGGCGTGCCGATCGGGATTCTGTGCGCCGTTTTTCTGGCCGAATTCTGCCCTAAGAAGCTGTATAAAATATTAAAGCCGGCGGTTGAGCTGATGGCCGGCATTCCCTCTATCGTGTACGGATTCTTCGGTCTGGTGGTCATTGTTCCGATCATGCAGGATTTGTTCGGAGGCAGCGGGAAAAGCGTCCTGACGGCAAGCGTTCTGCTTGGAATCATGATTCTTCCAACAATTGTCGGCGTGGCGGAATCCTCAATCCGCGCTGTGCCGAGAAGCTATTATGAGGGCGCGCTGGCGCTGGGCGCCACGCATGAGCGAAGCGTTTTTAAAACGGTAGTGCCCGCAGCAAAATCGGGAATTACGGCAGGCGTAATCCTGGGCGTCGGCAGAGCAATCGGAGAAACGATGGCCGTCATGATGGTCGCGGGAAACCAGGCCGTCATACCGGAAAGCATTTTCTCCGGCGTCCGCACGCTGACGACAAATATCGTAATGGAAATGGGGTATGCACAGGATCTGCACCGGGAAGTGCTGCTGGCGACCGGCGTCGTACTGTTCGTATTTATATTGATTATCAATCTGACGTTTTCGCTGATTAAAAGGAAGGATAAATAATATGACACAAACGATGATTAATAAACGGACGATCCGCCAGAAGCTGGCTTCCTACAAAAGAAAGCCCGGATCGCTGCTGCTGCTTGTGCTTGTCTCCCTGTCCGCGCTCATCACGGCGGCGCTGGTAATTTCTCTGGTTGTATATATTTTAGTAAAAGGCATTCCGAATCTGAACGCGGGGCTGTTTGCCTGGGAATACAATACGGAGAACTCCTCCATGATGCCCGCGCTGATCAACACCCTGATCATCACGCTGCTGTCCCTGCTCATTGCGGGGCCGATCGGGATTTTTTCCGCAATTTATATGACAGAATACGCCAAAAAGGGCAACAAGCTCGTCGGCGTCGTGCGCACTACGACGGAAACGCTGGCGGGAATTCCCTCGATCGTATACGGCCTCTTTGGGCAGCTCTTCTTTGTGCTGGCCTGCGGATTTGATTATTCCATGCTGGCCGGCGCGCTCACAATGTCGATCATGGTGCTTCCTACGATCATGCGGACGACCGAGGAAGCCCTTTTATCCGTTCCGGATGCCTATCGGGAAGGCAGCTTTGGACTCGGCGCGGGCCGGCTCAGAACCGTTTTCCGCATCGTTCTGCCCTCCGCGGTTCCCGGCATCCTGGCCGGAGTAATCCTTTCGATCGGCAGAATCGTGGGAGAAACGGCAGCGCTCATCTATACCTCCGGAATCCCGAAAAGCCTCATGGGCTCGGGGAGAACGCTGGCGGTGCACATGTATGCGCTTTTAAACGAAGGACTGTATATGGAGGAGGCCTATGCGACGGCGGTGATCCTGCTGGTCCTGGTCGTAGCGATTAACGCCCTTTCCACATTTATCTCACGTAAAATTACAGCAAAGGGAGGCTGACATCCTTGAACAAATTCGTAATTGAAAATCTCGATCTTTATTACGGCGCGTTTCAGGCGCTGAAAAATATCAACATCGTTCTGCCGGAAAGACAGATTACCGCGTTTATCGGCCCATCCGGCTGCGGAAAATCGACGCTGCTCAAGACGCTGAACCGGATGAACGATCTGGTAGAGGGCTGCCGCATCACGGGAAAGGTGCTGCTGGACAACGAGGACATTTATGGAAACATGGATATCAACCTGCTCCGAAAGCGTGTGGGAATGGTCTTTCAGAAGCCAAATCCGTTCCCGATGACGGTTTATGATAATATCGCATACGGTCCGCGCACGCACGGGATCCGTTCCAAAGTAAAATTAGATCAGATCGTAGAGGAATCGCTGCGCGCGGCGGCAATCTGGGATGAAATCAAAGACCGCCTCAAGAAGAGCGCGCTGGGCCTTTCCGGCGGCCAGCAGCAGCGGCTCTGCATTGCCAGAGCGCTCGCCGTAAAGCCGGAGGTGCTTTTGATGGACGAACCAACCAGCGCTTTGGATCCGATTTCCACCTCAAAAATCGAGGATCTGGCCGTGACGCTGAAAAATGATTATACTATCATTATGGTCACGCATAATATGCAGCAGGCGGCACGAATTTCCGACAACACCGCATTTTTCCTACTGGGAGAAATCGTGGAGTACAGCGGGACGGAGAAGCTCTTCTCCATGCCGGACGATAAGCGGACGGAGGATTATATTACAGGGAGGTTTGGATAATGAGAAACCGCTTCGACGAACAACTCGAAAAACTGAATGCAGAGCTGATCACGATGGGAGCGCTCTGCGAGCAGGCGATTACGATCGCCATAAACGCTTTGCTTTACGGGAACGACGACGACAAAGTACAATTTAACAAGGTGCATGAGACCGAGCGGGAAATCGATCAGAAGGAACGCGATATTGAAAATCTCTGCATGCGCCTTCTGCTTCAGCAGCAGCCCGTGGCAGGCGATCTGCGCAAAATCTCTTCTGCGCTGAAAATGATTTCCGACATGGAGCGGATCGGCGACCAGGCCTCCGATATTTCTGATATCACAATGCATATCCGATTTGAAAATCTGAGGAGCAAGGTGCATATCAGCGATATGGCCGCGGCCGCGATCAAGATGGTAACGGACAGCATCGATTCCTTTGTCAAAAAGGATCTGGAGCTTGCCAAAGCTGTCGCCGCATACGACGACGTTGTGGACCGGCTTTTTATAAAGGTAAAGGATGAGCTGCTCATATTGATCAAAGACGGCGACGTGAGCTGCCTGGATCTTCTGATGATTGCAAAATATCTCGAGCGGATCGGCGATCACGCGGTCAATATTGCTGAATGTGTACAGTATTCCATTACCGGACAGAAACTGTTATAATCGGTTTCGGCATGTGAAAAGCAGAACAGGAGCAGATGAAGCGATGATTTATTTTATAGAGGATGACGACAGCATCCGAGAACTGGTAATCTATACTTTAAACAGCGTCGGATTCGAGGCGCGCGGCTTTGCAAAGCCCTCAGATTTCTGGAACGCCCTGAAAACAGAAACGCCCGATCTGATTTTACTGGATATTATGCTGCCGGAAGAGGACGGAATGGAAATTCTGCGCAAGATCCGGGCGTCTTCCCTGAAGAAGATCCCGGTCATGATGCTTACCGCAAAAAGCAGCGAATACGACAAGGTGGTAGGCCTGAACGGAGGCGCCGACGACTATCTGGCAAAGCCCTTCGGGATGATGGAGCTGGTCGCCCGGATCAAGGCGCTTCTGCGGCGGACGGAGCAGGACGTAAAACGCAGCCCGGAATATACGCTCGGAAAGCTTTACGTATGCCCCGCCAAGCATATCATCCGTGTAAACGGAGAGGATCTCAGCCTGACGCTGAAAGAGTTCGACCTGCTTTGCCTTTTGCTGGAGAACAGAGGAATCGTACTCACCAGAGACGTAATTCTGAATAAAATCTGGGGCTACAGCTTTGACGGCGAAAGCAGAACCGTAGATGTACACATCCGTACGCTGCGGCAAAAGCTTGGGCCAGCAGGAGAAATCATAGAAACGGTACGCGGAATCGGCTATAAAATCGGAGAATGAACATGAGCAGAAAAATTTTTACCGGAATATTCGCCGTCGCACTTACAGTATGGCTTGCCTGTATTGTGTGCATCGTAGGGGCGCTGTACTATTATTTCAATGATAAAAGCGCAGAAGAATTCCGCAACGAAGCGATTTTCATTGCACAGGGAATCGAAGCCTCCGGCGAGCAGTATTTGGAGGCGCTTTCCGCTTCTTCGCGCAGGCACAGTGAAGATGTCCGAATCACCTGGATTGCGGACGACGGAACCGTGCTGTACGACAATTATACGGACGCCGCGGAGCTGGAAAATCACGGAGACCGCGAGGAGTTCCAAGAGGCGCTGGAAAGCGGCAGCGGACAGAGCGTGCGCTATTCCAGCACACAGATGGAAAAAATTATCTACTACGCTATAAAACTGAACGATGGGAGCGTGCTTCGCGTCTCCGACACGCAATATACGCTTCTCTCAATCCTGATCGTTATGCTCTCCCCCATCCTGCTGATCCTGATCGTTTCCCTGATCCTGGCGGCGGTCTTTGCGGGAAGAATTTCAAAATCCATTATCAAACCGATTAATGCGATCGATCTGGAGCATCCGGAAAATGCGGAAACCTACGACGAGCTGGCCCCGCTTCTGGAAAAAATCGACGCGCAGAATAAACAAATCGCAAGACAAATGGAAGAGCTGCGCAGCCGCCGGCGCGAATTCGAGTCTATAACGGAAAACATGGCGGAAGGACTTGTGATTGTCGGCCACATGGCAGAGGTCCTCACCTGCAATCCAAGCGCGCTGAAAATCCTGAACGCCGATAAAGTGCCGCACAAGCAGAGCGTACTCACGCTCAACCGCAGCGAAGTGTTCCGACACTCCGTAGACAGCGCGCTGGCCGGGAAGCCGTCAGAGGTCGATTTGGAAATCGGCGGAAAGGTCTATCGTCTGATTGCCAGCCCCGTTCGCGCCGCCGATACGGAGGATGTCATCGGCGCCACGCTGATCATTCTGGATATTACGGAAAAGAACGAGAGAGAACGGCTCCGGCGAGAATTTACCGCGAACGTTTCGCATGAACTAAAAACGCCGCTGACTTCTATCTCGGGAAATGCGGAAATCATAAAAAACGGGATCGTTAAGCCGGAAGACGTGCCGCACTTTGCGGAAAATATTTACAAAGAGGCAGGAAGACTCATTTCGCTGGTCAATGATATCATCAAGCTTTCGAAGCTGGACGAGGGCGGCGGCGAAATTACAAAGGAGCCCGTGGATTTGTCCGAAATTGCATCAGAGGTCTCGGATTCCCTGCGCGCCCAGGCCGAGCGCCGCGCCATCTCCTCCGAAATTCATACGGAAAAAGCAGTTATAATGGGAATACGGCCGATTTTAACTGAAATGATCTATAATCTCTGGGAAAATGCTATTAAGTATAATAAGGAAGGAGGAAAACTATACGTAGACATAGCGAACGAATGCCAGGATGGGCGAAAATTCGTTAAATTTTCCATTCGGGATACAGGAATCGGCATTCCCTCCGCAGACCTGGAACGGATCTTCGAACGATTTTACCGCGTGGATAAAAGCCATTCAAAAGAAATCGGCGGGACAGGGCTCGGCCTTTCCATCGTAAAGCACGGCGCTCGCCTGCATGGCGCGGAAATCACCGTAAAAAGTGAAATTGACAAGGGATCTACTTTTATTATACAATTCCCCAAAGAAGCCTGAAAATGGCGATTTTGTAAAACAAGGGGTTTAATGGGAAAAAATGGATATCTGGACTATGGTGATCACGCTGCTCGGAGGACTGGCCTTCTTCCTTTTCGGAATGCATGTCATGTCCTCCGGACTGGAACGGCTGGCCGGAGGGCGGCTGGAACAGGTTCTTAAGAAAATGACCTCCAACACCTTTAAAAGCTTTCTGCTCGGCCTCGGAATTACGGCTGCAATCCAGTCTTCCTCCGCGGTAACCGTGATGCTGGTCGGCCTTGTCAACTCGGGGCTGATGGAGATCGGGCAGACGGTCGGCGTTATTATGGGCTCCAATATCGGAACGACTGTCACCGCCTGGATTTTAAGCCTTTCTGAAATCAACAGCGCAAATCCTTTTGTTAATCTGCTGAATCCTTCCAACCTGTCGCCGATCATCGCGCTGGTTGGAATTTTACTGATTATGTTTTCCCATAAAAATAAAAAGAAGGATGCCGGCAGCATCTGTATCGGCTTTGCAGTGCTGATGGCCGGCATGAATATGATGGGAAGCGCTGTTTCTCCGCTTGCTGACAGTCCCGCCTTCGTCTCATTTATGACGGCTTTCCGGAATCCGGTCCTGGGCGTTCTGGCCGGCGCGGTGTTTACGGCAATCATTCAGAGCTCCTCCGCTTCCGTAGGAATTCTGCAGGCTCTTTCCCTGACCGGGAGCATTACATATGGGATAGCAATCCCCATCATCATGGGGCAGAATATCGGAACCTGCGTTACGGCGCTGATCTCCAGCATCGGCGTCAATAAAAATGCAAGAAAGGTATCCGTCATACACATTACCTTCAATCTGATCGGAACGCTGCTCTTTCTCTGTGTAATTTACGGAGTGAACCTCCTGTATCCGCTTGAATTTCTCAGCGACACGATCAGTCCGCTTGGAATTGCAATTTCTCACAGTATTTTCAATATCGTCACAACGGCGATCCTGTTCCCCTTTACAAAGCAGTTAGAGAAAATTGCAAATTTTGTGATCCGTACCGAGTCCGGAAGCAAAAAATCCAGTAAGGCCCCCGTATTTCTGGATGAGCGCCTGCTGAACACGCCGTCGTTTGCAGCGTCTGAGTGCAACAATCTCACCGTTAAAATGGCGCGCACAGCGCAGGACAATATTCTCCTTGCACTCCGAATGCTGCAGAATTATGATAAAAAACAGGTTGAAAAGGTTTTAAAAACTGAAAATGATCTGGATACTTACGAGGACAGGCTCGGCTCTTTTCTCGTAAAGCTATCCGGGAAAGAGCTTTCAGATTCGGACAGCCGCACAACCTCGAAGCTCCTTCACTGCATCGGAGATCTGGAGCGAATCGGAGATCATGCCGTAAACCTGGTAAAATCAGCCGACGAAATCCATGAAAAGGGAATTTCCTTCTCGTCCGAGGCCAGAAAGGAGCTTACGACATTGACGAAGGCTTTGGAAGAAATTCTGGCCCTGACGACGGAAGCATTTGAAACGGACAGCGTGGAAACGGCGAAAAAAGTAGAGCCGCTGGAGCAGGCGATCGATTTTATTACATCGGAGATCAAATCCAGACATGTCCGGCGTCTCCAGAACGGAGAATGTACGATTGAGACGGGTTTTATCCTTTCCGACCTGCTCAATAATTACGAACGTGTTTCCGATCACTGCTCCAATATCGCCGTGGCAATCATTGAGCTTGATCACCAAAGCTTCGGTACGCATGCATATCTGAACAGCATCAAAAGCAACGAGAACAGAGAATTCTGCCGTGATTACGAATATTATGTGGAAAAATACGCCTTACGCTGAAAGCTTCTGCTGCGTTTATTCCTCCATGGTATTCCGCAGCTTTTCAATTGCCCGTTTTTCCAGGCGTGAGATATAGGAGCGCGAGCAGTTCAATATTTTCCCTACCTCCCGCTGCGTGAGCTCTGCCCGCGTCGTTCCGGGAACGCTGAGGCCATAGCGCAGCGCCAGGATTTCGATCTCCCGCGGTGTCAGCACGCGCGACATGACGGTGTAAAGCCGCGCGGCCTGCAGTCTCGTGTCGATCTCTTCAATCATGGACAGATCGTCGTCGCACAGCAGATCCATAATGACGATCTCGTTTCCTTCCTTATCGGTGCCGACCGGATCGTTAATTGAGATTTCATTGCCGTATTTTTTGCTGCTTCGCATGTACATGAGCATTTCATTTGCTATCCTCACCTGACGGCTTATCGATTTCGTCAGAGATGGTTTCTGCTATGGACGGTTGGGGAAACACATAATCGCCGTCGCTACCGAACAGATAGAGATGCGCGTTTTCGCCGTCCCAGACAATTTTGCGGATAAAGGTACGGATCGCGGCGCGCTTCTGCTCGATGCTGTAATCGTCTATGTTATCCCCCATAACGGAGAGCGACTGACGGATGAGATCAAACTCGACATCGGCAAGACTATGCTGCTGCATGACCGCTTCCAGCTCGGAAAGGTGCTTTTTCAGACTCTCGCTTTTTTCATGCAGCTCGTCAATCTGTTCCATGATATACTGTTCAGCGTGTGTGCCCTCGGCCTTTCCGAGGGAGAGGACAAGCGATTTGATTTCCAGATCGGTTTCAGTCAACTGTTCTTTGAGCTTCGCCGCCTCATCATTATAGCTTTCACGGCTGCCACTGATGCGCTTTTTGATCTGCGTGATCTGCCTTGCCATATCTTCGTTCTGTTTGCCAAACTTCTTAATCGTCGCAATAACTTTAGCATCGAGCATATTGCCGTTTGCGTTCTTCATGTCGCAAACCTTGCTGCAACTGCGCTCTTTCGTAGTGCAGAGATACGTATAGATCGGTTCTCCCACCGCGTTCAGACGGCTGGATAGCTTCGGGCGCATATAATCGCCGCATTTGACGCAGTAGAGGATACCAGAGAGCAGCGCCACATTGCTGCGGGGCTTGCGGTAGCTTTTAGATTTGTTCAGCGACAGAAGCCTTTGTACCTGTACCCACTTGGCACCCGAAATCACGCCTGTATGCTTTCCCACCGAGACAATCCATTCATTCATTGGCTTTTCCTGATGGGCTTTGCCGGGACGCTGCAAGGTGCGGTTGTACGCCATAATGCCGTGCTTGCCGTCAAACGCCTCTTTTTCGGAAAAGAGATCCACCTCATTCTTAGTTAGGAAGTTGTAGGCGTCTTCATCCGCGATCATATATACGGGATTGGAGAGGATGCTTTTGATGGCGAAGCGGGTAAAATTCTTGCCGCGCTTGGTTTGATAGCGCCCCTGGAGCAAGAACTGGTCGGTTTTCGTCAACGAGCCTGTTTCAAGGAATTTGTCAAAAATCAATTGAATCAAATGGATTTCACCGGGGATGGATTTCAACTTGCACGCCTTGCGGATCTTGCCGTCCACCGTAACGGTGGAAATACTCTCCGATTCATAGCCGGTGGGCGTCGTGCCGCCCAGCCAGCGGCCGGTTTTGGCTAACTCGTGCATATTGTCTCGGATACGCTCGGCGATGGTTTCCCGCTCCAATTGCGAAAAGACCGAGGCGATATACATCATAGCGCGTCCCATGGGGGACGAGGTATCGAACTGTTCCCGGATGGAGATGAAATCGATCTGCCGTTCGCCAAGCTCCTCAATGAGCTTGGCAAAATCGCCGATGTTGCGGCTGATCCGATCGAGGCGATAGACCACAATTGCAGAAAACGGTGTGTTTTGTGAATCTTTCATCATTTTTTTGAACTGCGGGCGCTCCAGCGTACCGCCGGAGAAGCCCTCGTCCTCATAGACAAGCGCCGCATCGGCTTCCTCCTGACTGTAATGGGAAGCGATATACTGACGGCACAGCTCGATCTGATTTTCGATGCTTTCACCCTTGCCGGTAAATTTGGATTTGCGAGAGTAGATGACAAACTGCTTGGCGGAATTTGTTTTCATAATGGTTCCTCCGACACGAGATAATATGATATGTATATAGTTATATTATATCATAAAGTCTCCAATAATTGAAGCTGACACATGCGTTTTTCTTCAAGATGTTTTTGTGTTTGTTTATGTGCGCATAAAGTATGAGAAAGATCTTTACAGGTCTTTGAATATTCTGCGTAACAAATAAGCAGCCGCCTCTGTATACTTACAGAAGCAGCCGCTGTCGGTTATGATACTATTAGCTGTTAATCATTATAATGTTTTCATAGCTTTAATAAACAGTCCCCATTCATATTGATCAAGAAGTTTTTCTATTTGATTAAAATGCATGCTACAATACTCTTTTGCGTCCATTAATGAAAGGCTCAACAAACCTTGATGCTCATCTTCAATACGCCGAATTGCATCATTTGGGAATCCATATTCAATTAATGCTTCACCTAACGCTGTTTTTACTCCGGTTTCATAATATCTACGTACTTTTGATAATGAGAAGGCATCAACGCATATATGTTTACTCTGTGCTACAAATACTATAATGCTTTCAAACAACGAAAGGATCTTTGGAATTTTGTGTTCTAAAATATCTCTTAGCACATTGTCAAAATTATACGGAAATAAATCATCTGCGGATATTTTCATACTGCTTCATATCTCCAAACATATCCATAGGCTGTGGGACGTCCGCTTTCCTTTTTTATATGAATCAATCTCAAATTTTAGAATTGCTTTAAAACCACCAGTATAATAATTATTGGCAATGGCTGAAAACTTCTTTTTTGTATTATCGTCAATTAAACCGGCCGAGCTAAATGTTTCGAGAATTTTAGAAATCCAATGATAATATAAGAAATTCTCCACATCGACAGTATACGTAATCCAATTAGAGTATTTTGAAAATTCCTCATTATTTAATAATGTACGAGCCAATTTTTCTTGGTTTTCTCTTGAAACTGTTCTGTTTTTAATAAAGATCTCTTCAGGGAGAATGAAATCTTTAATATAGCTTTCGCGAGCTTGTTTAACTTCAGCATTTGCTGAAGTTAAATCCTGCATTTCTGCATTGTCCAAGTCTATAACATTAAGAGCCTTGTCAGAATATGTAATAAAA
>OLRF01001993.1_pt1 | contig 19114 bp, 14 predicted proteins | sample 1672061 | NCBI WGS metagenome assembly OLRF01 (sample SAMEA3136641, study PRJEB25190) | human gut metagenome | reverse complement strand
GCAAAGCAACCGCTGGCCTTGGCCTGCTCCATCTTGGCCTTGACAGTGTCAATGTTCCAGGGCTTGATGGTGGGCACGCCGCAGCCGCCTGCAGCGCCAATGGCCTTGGTGGCCATGGTCATCACGTCGGGGTTGGTGCCGTCACCCGTAAAGGCGGCAATGCCGTTTTCGGCACAGGCGCGCACCAGCACATCATTGTAGGTCATATCGGTGTAGGTGTCGGAATAGTGGAGGTTCACCGCACCCACAGGGCCTGCAAAGAAGGGATACTTGAAAGTTTTGCCAAACAGCTCCACACCGGTGTCGGGGGTGCCGTTCTCGCACAGGGTGTCCATGTTCACCCGGATCTCCGCCCACTTATTATAATTGCGGATGGCCGTATCGCCCACACCCTTGGCACCGGGGCCGGGGATCTGGTTTTTGCAGGCCACGCCGTTGCACACGGGGCAGGCCTTGCAGTACTGCCCGATGCACTGGCGGGCATTGTTCAAAACATCAGCGTAATTCATATCGCATCCTCCTGTTCAGGTTCCCTTTTTCGAGCGGAACCTGCAAATTCCAACCGTTCTCTGCCCACATCATAGTCCGTTTTTATGGGTTCGTCAAGGGGATCAGCGGGTCCCGCTTTTTCTAACGAAAAAATGTATGGCGCAGAAACGTTGATTTTTAGATTTTTCAAATTTTTTCAAAAAAATCCTTGACAAAAGTCATCCTTTCAGGTATTATAGTGGAGCGCTGAGGGCCACGGCCCGAAACGCTGAAAACTGAAGATGTGGAAAGATGGCTGAGTTGGTCTAAGGCGCACGACTGGAAATCGTGTAACGTGTCAAAAGCGTTCTGGGGTTCGAATCCCCATCTTTCCGCCAGAAACCCCGGAACGAATGTTCCGGGGTTTTTCTGTTGACGTAAAAAGGAGTTTCTACAATGTCTGCTGCTATTACGATTGCAATGCCGCGCATGGTGCCGAACCAGCTGTTGGCGGAGGCTCACGCAAAATATCCCGAAAGCCTTGCCCGGGCCGGGGCAGAGATGCGCTGGATCGAGCTGGACGACCCCGAAAAGGCCGTGCAGGATGCGCTGGCCTGTGACGGCCTGCTGCTGCCGGGCGGCGGCGATATCGACCCCAAATTTTATGGGCAGGAGCGCATCCCTGCCTGCGGTGAGCCCAACGTTCTGCGGGATATCGCCGAGCCGCTGCTGCTGCGCGCCTTCCTTGCCGCCGACAAGCCGGTGCTGGCCATCTGCCGGGGCATCCAGCTGATGAATGTTGCGCTGGGCGGCGATCTGTATCAGGACATCAAACCCTTTGAGCACGTCCCCCACAACGACCATTGGGGCAAGATCCACACCGTCACCGTGCGGCGGGACACCTTGCTCTCCCGCATTCTGGGGCAGGATACCGTACTGGTCAACAGCCAGCACCATCAGGCGGTGGACAAGGTCGCCCCCGGCCTTGTGCTGTCGGCCCTGAGCGAGGACGGCATCGTGGAGGGCATTGAGAAGCCGGACGCGAAGTTCTGCCTGGGCGTGCAGTGGCACCCTGAATGGCTCAGCGCTGCCGACCCCGCCATGCAGGGGATTTTTGATGCCTTTGTGGCGGCCTGCAAATAAATTATAAAAAAATCAAAGCCAACTTGAACGATTTTTAAGCTCTGGATCGTATTCCTTATAAAGAGAACAGGAGGTTCTGCCATGAAATCTTCCAAAAAGCGTTCCCGCGCCGTGGTCACGGTGGTGGCCTGCATTCTGGCGGTGTGTCTGGTGGCTGCGCTTGTCCTTTTCAGTCTGGTCAACAGCAAAGTCCGTGCCTTACAAAAGGGTGCGACTTTTGAGTTCAGCTATAACATCACCGCACAGGACAGTGCCAGTACCCCGGCCCTGTACAATATTCTGAAACAGGTGGGTGCAACTTCCGGCGATGTGGCCGGGCTGTATTCGCCGGGGCAGCTGCAATTGTACCTGTACCCCTCCGGCGGGCTTGCCCGCGCCGAGACCGGCGGCACCGACTTTTTCACCGACCTCTATATTGATGCCAACGACACCTACTTCGATGCCGGGCGGCTCTACCGCACCCTGCGGGATTCCATCGCGGACAGCGTGCCGCTGGTGGGTGCGTTCCTGCCGGAGTGGTCTCTGCCCAACTACATCACGCAGGCCCAGCTGGCAAAGATCCTCGGCGTGCCCAACACGCAGGTGGCCATGCAGGAGATGTCCGGCTACACCATGACCCTCAGCCGCCAGTGCGTCGTCCACCCCGATTATGCCAAAAAGGGCTACACCTACTACCAGTTCCCGTCTGAGGGGGAGGACGCGGCTGTCCTTGTGGTGGGCCTGCCGCTGAAGTCCCTGCTCTTCGATGACACCATCCCCGTGGATGTGCATGTGGAGATTCCCGCCCACGGTGTCAACGCAGCCCTGAGCGGCACACTGAAAGCCGGTGTCAACAGCCTTTCGGCTCCCGTCAGTGTCATTTCCGACAGCGACATCGATTCCATTGTCCAGCTCCGGGAACGTCTGGAGCAGTTTGCCGATCTCATCAACACAGCGTTAAAGCGTGTGCAGTAACAAAAAAGCAGAGCCGTGCAGCGTTTGAACTGCACGGCTCTTATCTATTTCAGCGCTTATGCTCAATGTGTTCCTGGATCCATTTGCCGCCATCGCCGCTGCCCACCGCACTGTTATAGACAATGCCGGTCAGCTCGCTGGTCAGGTCGGACTTCATCTTTTTGTACTCCTGCTCTGCCTGATCCGCAACGCTCTGATCGCGGCCATTCTCCCGCAGGTACTGGCGCAGCTCTTTCAGGATGGCGTTGAACTCCTTGTCACACTCGCCCTGAACACCGGTCAGCTTTGCGGTTTTGGACACCACGATGGAGACCTTCATCCCCAGATTGCGCTCCTCCACCGGGTGGGAGATATACTCATCGTAGGCTTCGTAGATCACGCCGTAGAGCTTGGATTCCGTCTGCTTCTTCAGGTTCTGCAGCTGGCGGATGTAACTGTCGATCTTGGCATCCACCTCATTCTCCGAAGCAGCGGAGCTGCTGGAGGCATGGCTGCTGCCGGGGGCATGGCTGCTGGCCGCATGGCTGCCGGAAGCCGCAGAGGACGCGGGCACCGAGTGTGCGGCGCTGGAGGTGGACACTGCGGAGCTCACGCTGTCCGCCTTGCCTGCGCTGGCGGCAGAGGAGACCTCACTGGACGAAGCTGTCTCCGAAGAGGAAATGCCAAGTTCCTCTTCCAGCTGTTCCAAAAAGGACGAAACCGGGGATTCTTCCGTCACCTCACTGCTGACGGCACTCTCGCTGGAAGCGGCGGCGCTGGAGGGTCCCTCAGCTTCCCCGCCGGGCAGAGCGGAGGACGGCACAGAGCTGGCCTGCGCCTCGGACACAGGGGTGCTTTTCCGCATCCCTGTCAGGATCAAAGCAGCTGCCACGGCCACCACAAGAACGATGGCCGCAGCCAGCTGATAAAGCTTCTTTTTCTGCATCTGGTACAAAAATCTCCCACTTCAGATTTCGTTCCCGGACTTTTGCCGCGCAGGAACAGGTCTATCATATCATCCCCGAGGGAGAATTTCAATGGATAAATCGTGAAAAATGTCGCCTAACTGCCTTTTTATGACCGGATTTCGTCCCATTTCACAGCCTGCTGGAGACGCGGTCAGTCTTTTTTCACGGCCACAAGAACGCGGATCTTTCCACCCGCCGCGCTGCCATGGGCATCGTACCAGCCGATGAGGCTGTAATCCTCGGCGTTGATCTGGGAAAGGGTGGTGGCGTAATACTTGCCCTTGTACCACAGATACACCTGCATGTCATCGGCAGTCTCATAGCGGGTGGAGCCGCTCCGCACCGAGGCCGCCCCCAGCTGATCCACCGTGACCGGGAGCAGCTGGGCCATAGTGCCCACACTGCCGGAAGCAGTCTTGCGCACCGAGATGCCGCTCGCCAGCACGGGATACTTCACGCTGGTCTTATAGGTGGTCTGCTCACCGTTGACGTAGCAGACATAGTTTGCGCCGCTGCTCAGGTAATCCAGCACCGAGCTGACCACGCCCGTGGTGCTGTTGGCACCGATCTTGAGCAGATAGCTTGCCAGGCTGGCTGTGCTGCTGGTCACGTTCTCCCACAGGGTGCTGCCGATGCTGCCATCGACCAGGCCATACAGCAGGGTGCTGGTGGAGGGCATCACGCTTTCCACCGCACCGGCCACAAGGTCAGAGGCGCTGGAACCGGTGGTGTTGGAGGTGGACGAGCCGGAGCCGGTGTTCGTGGTGGAGCTGGCTGCGGTGCTGATGAGGTTGGTCACATCATCCAGCACACCGTAGGTCCACAGGTCGCCGGTGGCATCGTTCAGGATGAGCCGGTCAATGGCACCGTTCTCATCCACGGTGTAGTAACGGACATCCGAGGCAGAAAGTGTCACCCCCGATAGGCGGCTGGGACTTACTGTCCCAGCCAACCCCTCCGCTGTCGTATCCAGGATCTCCACATCCGAAGCAAGGGCCGCATCGCCCAGCGCGGTGCCGTCCGCGCTGATGGTGCCGCTGACCGATTGGCCGCTCAGGGTCTCCACGTTCTCCCCGTCGGCGTTGACGGTGATCTTCACCAGCCAGCCGGTGGGAAAGTTCAGGCTCTTGTCCACATTCACGGTGCGGGTCACGCCATCGGTGCAGGCCACCTGCACGCTTTGGAGCACATCCGCGCCATTTTCCTCGGTCAGGCTGCGGGAAGAAGTTTGCACCACGCCATAGAACACGCTGTCGGCTTCCTCGCCGGTCAGAACGGCCACCGCCTCGTTGTTCATGCCCAACAGCAGGGTGACCACCTGCCCCACTCCGCCGCCGTTGAGGGACGAGAGGACCGATGCCGCTGCCGAGGAAGCCAGTGTATAGCTGGTGCCTGCCACTGTCACACTGGTGGGGGCGCTGGCGCTGGGCGAGACCGCCGTGATGCGGCCCGCCGCCTTGCGGGAGTAGATCCAGACCGTTCTGGCGCTGGCGCTGTAATAGTAGACATCGTAGGCATTCAGAGCGGCATCTGTGGCCACGGTATCATTGCGGTAGACCGCCGCCGGGGCAAAGGGCAGCTGGGTGGTGCCATCGGCCACAAAGGGGCCCTCCACACTGCTGAGCAGCACTGAGGACAGGTCGATCCGGCCATCCGTCACGGTAAAGCCCAGCGTGGCGGCATAGGTCTGGTTCTCAGCGGTGCTGGCCGTCAGAGCATTATAGAAGAGCACAGCGGCATCTTCCAGGGTCAGGCCATGCCCCTGCACGGCGCTCAAACCGGCCCGCAGGCCCAGGCTGCTGGCCTTGTTGAGCTGTGCCGCCGGGAAGCTGCCGCTCAGGGTAGTAACATCATAGCCCAGCAGCTTGAGGGCGGCGGTGCAGGCCTCTTCCAGCGTCACGCCGTTGTCGGGCCGGAAAAAACCATCGGTATAGCCGCTGAGCCACCCCTGCTGGACGGCAATGCGGATATAGGGGGCATATTCGTTCCCGCTGTCCACGTCGGTGAACAGGGTGCCGGTGTTCCCCTGCGTGGCGGCGCTCTCCCGGTAGGCCGAGAATGCCACCAGCAGCTTTGCCAGCTGGCCCCGGGTCAGGGCGGTGCTCAGGGCGGAGGCCTGTTCGCTGGTCAAGCCGCCCAGCGTCACGGCAGTCTGCACCGCCGCATTGCTGGCAGCGGCATTTGCCGGCACCACCAGCATCGAGCAGGCAATGCAAACGGCCAGAAGAAATGCTAGAAAACGTTTTTTCATATCGAACTCCTTAACAAAGGGTTTCATTGATCCTTGGCTCCCCTATCAGGCAACAACGACGACCGCCGCCAGTGGCGGATGAAGGGAGGCGTTGTTGGGGCAGCGGCCAGCAGGACACGAGTGCAATACTTTGCACGAAGTGGACGCTGGGAGCCGCAACTCGTATGCTGGCGAGCGAAGCGAGACTGAGAGGTTTAATCATATCTCAATGCTTCAATGGGGTTCAGCCTTGCGGCGCGCTTGGCAGGCAGGTAGCCGAACAGTACACCGATGCCCACCGAAATGCCAAAGGCCACCAGCACCGAGGTCATGGAGGGGGCCACCGTCAGTTCCATATCCGACACCAGCAGCCGGAGCACCCGGTTGGCCAGAGCGCTGAACAGATAGCCCAGTGCAATGCCAAGCAGGCCGCCCAGCGCGGAGGTGGTGGCCGCCTCAGTGACGAACAGGGCAAGAATGCTGCGTTCCTTGGCACCCAGCGCCTTGCGAATGCCGATCTCCCGGGTGCGCTCGGTGACGGACACCATCATAATGTTCATAATGCCGATGCCGCCCACCAGCAGGGAGATGGCTGCAATGGCGGTTAGGATCGCCACCACCATGTTGATCATGCTGGTCATGGTCTCCAGCATCTCGCTCAGGCTGGTGATGAAATAGCCGTCCTCCGCGTGGAGGATGGATTCGATCCCTTTTACCAGAAGATTCTTGCCCTCATCGGCAAGTTCATCGCTCACCAGAACCACGCCGTAGGCGCTGGCGCTGGTCTTGCTGATGCGCTGGGCGGTGGTATAGGGCACAAAGATCATGTCATCGTCGGTGCCCTCCTGATCGGTCGTACAGCTGACATTGGCTTCCAGCACGCCCACGATGGTAAATCTCTCACTGCCGATCTTGATGGTCTGGCCGATGGCGTTGCCGCCGTAGGCCGCACGGGCAATGTAATCGCCCACCACGCAGACTTTTTTATTGTCCGTGATGTCCACATAGGTCAGGCCCCTGCCCTGGGCCAGCGTGCGCCCCATCATATCCAGGTAGGTCTCACTCACGCCCTTGACGCTCGTATAGCCATAGGTGGTGGTATCCACCTTCACGGTACTGTCCAGCGTGGTGGTGGGCGACATGCCGGTGAACACCTCCGGGTGGCTGTCCACGATATCGTACATCTGCTGCACGGTCACGGTGCGGGAGCCGCGGCCCGTGATCTGGACGCTGAGGACATTGGTCCCCATCTCAGAAAAGCTGTCCTTGATGCTCTGGGTCATGCCATTGCCCAGACCCACGATGACGATGACCGCCGTGACACCGATGATGATGCCCAGCATGGTCAGAACGGTGCGGAATTTGTTGCTCCAGATATTCTTGACTGCTTCGCGGAAGGTCTCGTAGATCATGCGTCCCCCTCCTGTTCTGCCGGTTCAAAGTTCAGTGTCGGCTGAACGATGGCCTCCGGTGCCCGGGCATCGCCGTCGTAGACCACGCGGCCATCCTCCAGCCGGATGATGCGCTGGGCCTGCACGGCAATGGAGTTGTCATGGGTGATGAGCACCACCGTATGGCCCTGCCCATGCAGGTCCTGCAGCATTCCCAGCACCTCGCGGCCGGTGTGGCTGTCCAGCGCGCCGGTGGGCTCGTCGGCCAGAATGACCGCCGGATTCCCGGCCAGCGCCCGGGCAATGGAGACGCGCTGCTGCTGGCCGCCGGAAAGCTGGCTGGGCTTGTTTTTCAGCTTATCGCCCAGCCCCACCTGCTCCAGTGCCTCGCGGGCCCGGCGGCGGCGCTCTGCACGGGGCACGCCCGCATAGATCAGCGGCACCTCCACGTTTTCCAGCAGATTCAATTTGGGCAGCAGGTTATACTGCTGGAAGATGAAGCCCAGCATCTCGTTGCGCACCTCGGCCTGCTCATTGCCGGACATGTTGCCCACCTCCCGGCCATTGAGCCGGTAGCTGCCCGCTGTGGGCACATCCAGGCAGCCGATGATGTTCATGCAGGTGGATTTACCGGAGCCGGACTGGCCCACGATGGCCACGAACTCCCCCTTTTCAATTTTCATGCTGATGTGGTCGGCGGCTTTTACCGTGGTGTCACCCATCCGGTAATATTTGCACACATCCTCAAATTCGATCAGAGCGCTCATTGCGGGCCACCTCCCGGTGCGCCGCCGCTCGGGCCGCCGCCCTGACCGGGCCCGCCGACCACCATCATCTCCTCCATCTGTCCGTCAGCGCTGACAGAGGCGGTGCTGCTGGCGGTGTAAGCCACGGTATCGCCTTCCTGCAGGCCGCTTGTTACGGCGATGTAATCATCATCGCTGGTGCCGGTGGTCACCTTGACATAGACATAGCCCTCCGGGGCGGTCATGCTGGGGTCAGCGTTGGCAGCGCTGGGGGAATCCTTGGTCACAAGGACATAATTACCCCGCACCACAGCGGCATTGGGAATGGAAAGCGCGTTCTCGGTGCTGGCCGTCGTGATCTCGGCGGTGGCGTTCATGCCGGGCAGCAGGTCGCCGGTATCGTTGATGCGGATGGTGACGGGATAGGTGGTGGTGCCGCCTGCCGTGGTGCCCGCCTTGGACACGCTGGTGACCACGCCGGTAAAGGTGCGGCCAGAGATGGCATCTGCGGTGATGGTCACGCTCTGCCCCTCCTTGATGGAGAGGATCTCCAGTTCGTCCACATTCACCGTCATCTGCAGATAGCTCAGGTCGTAGATGGTGCACAGGCTGGTGCTGCCTGCGGTATTGCTCACGGTGTCGCCCGCCTTGACCTCCTTGGAGATGACCGTGCCGCTGATGGGTGAGGTGATGGTATAGTTGTTCAGCTGATCCTCGGTGTCCTCCATGGACATCTGGGCACTGCGCAGGTTATCGGAGGCGTTCTGCACCTGCTTGGTCAGCTCCTTGCCGGAGATCCTGACCAGCGCGGTATCGGCGCTGACAGAGGAGCCCTCTTTCACGCAGAGGGCGGTCACGGTGCCGCCGGTGGAGGCGGTGATGGTCTGCTCGTTCTGGTAGCTGAATTTTGCCGATGCCAGCGCGCTGACCCCGTTGACGCTGGCCGTTGCGGCCTGCGCGGTGGTCAGGCTGCCGGTGTTGTTCACCGCAATGGTCACGGTGCGCACCAGCAGGTTCCCGCTGCTCAGGGCATCCGCACCGGAGACGGAGCGCACGGTGCCGGAGATGGCCTCAAAGGTGCCGTCCAGCGTGACCTGTGCGGCCTGCCCTACGGTGAAATTCGCCGCATCCGCCGCCGGGAATTCCAGCGTCAGCAGCAGGGTGGAGGCATCCCGCACAGTGGCCACCTCCTGCCCGGCGGTGACCACATCGCCCACCGCCACCTTATAGGAAGCCAGCGTGCCGCTGATGGTGCTGCGGACGTATTGGGCATCCACGGCATCCTCGTAATTGCGCTGGGCCTGATCCAGCGAGAGCTGGGCCTTTTCCGCGCTGTTGGCGGCGTTGGAGCTGTCGATGGTGTAGAGCACCGTTCCCTCTTCAATGGTGTCCCCCACCGCAAAATCGGCGGTGAGCACGGTGCCGGACACCAGCGCATTGACGGTGTAGGTGTTGGCTGCGGCAATGGTGCCGGAGCCGCTGAACACGTTGGTGATATTCCGGCGCTCCACCGCGCTTTCCAGATAGGCGGTATCTACGCCTGCCGGTTTTGCGCCCTTCCCGGGCAGCAGGAACGCACCAGCCACTGCGGCTGCACAGGCGGCAGCGGCAATGCGCTTCCAGTTGCGCCTTACAAAAGGTCTCCAGCCCTTCGGTCTTTGTTCTGCAGGCACTTCCAGCGCCAGATTAAATTCCTGGTCGCTCTGTTCCTGCGGCGTTTGTTTGTTTTTTCGCAGCATTGGTTGCCCCTCCCTGATGTTATGGCAGGGTGCAAAGCCGCACCCGCCCTTCTTCCAACAGTATAGCGGGCCTTTCTTAACATTCGCCGGAGATATTTCTTAAGACTTGCTTAAGTTCGGTGGAAAAAGTGTAAAAAGAGACCCTCCCCGTCATCGCATTGCAATGCCGCCTCCCCCGAAGGGAGAGGCTATGCAGGCTCTATCCGAGGTGCTGCATTGGCTCCCCCTTCGGGGGAGCTGGCAAAGCCGTAGGCTTTGACTGAGAGGGTTGTCTTATTCTACCGGGAACAGCAGCGTCATGGTGAACTGCTCATTCTCCTGTTCGATCTTGCAGTCTGCGTGCATCTTATCCATCATGGTCTCGATGCTGGTCAGGCCCACCTTGGTGCTTTCCACTGCCGGGGGCGCGGGCAGGACATGGTTGCGGAACACAAGGCCTGCCCTCCCCTCCTGCCGCAGGAACCGCATCTCGATGGGCCGGGCCGGGTCGGCGTACTTGATCAGGTTGGAGCCGATGTTATCCAGAATGCGCCGGATGTACTGCGCCCGCACGGTCAGGAGCACATCCTCGCTGCCCAGCTCCAGCGCACAGGCAAAGCCGCGCTGCTGCAGCATCTCCACCATCTCGGCCAGCGGTTCTTCAAAGATCTGGGAGAAGCGGGCCGGGGCATCCAGCTGCACCACGGTGTCCCGGGTGACCAGCGCGTACTCGAACAGATTGTCGGACAGCTGCTTGATCTGCCGGGCCTTACCGTCGATCTTTGCCAGATATTCATCCTGCTGGGCCTCGGTCTCGTATTTGTGGTGACGCAGGATCTCGGTATAGAGCAGCAGGGTGGTCAGCGGGGTGCGCAGGTCGTGGGACATCTCAGTGATCAGGCTCTTGACCTTGGCGGCAGCCTGAGCCTCCTCAGCCTGCTGCTGGCGCAGGGTCAGACGCAGGCCATCCAGACTGGTGGCCAGCAGGGCCAGCTCATCATCTCCCTGGATTGTGATGGGATGGTCAAGGTCACCGCCCTCCATGGCCTGGATCTCCCCGCTGAGCAGGAGGATATAGCGGATGATCTTCCGGCTGCTCAGGAAGAAAAACAGCGGGAAAAGGGCAAAGCTGACAAGCAGCAGGATCTCGCACCCCTTGCCGTAATAGGCATCCACGCCGTTGTAATAGAACATGGCGGTGGTCTCTTTGTCAGAAAAAGTGAGTGAATACATCGGGAGCCAGTGCTCGGCCGGAACCGCTTCCGTCACGTTTCCCCGCCCCTCGTAGACCGGAGCGACCAGCGGATAGGAGGAATAGAGCATCCGGGAGCGGTCGTAGATGATGAACATCGTGCTGCCGTTCCGCACAGACCAGTCGTCCAGCTTGTCGATATCCCGGCTGGAAAGGCCGCGCCGGTCGATATAGCTCTGCAGCTCCTGCACCTGTTTTTCCACAGCCCGCTGCTGGGTTTCCGGCTGGTCAAAATAAAGCCACAGGGCTTTGTTCAGCACGACCTGCATTCCCACCAGAAACACAGCACTTGCCAGTGCTGAGAACAGGATCATCAGCATCAGCTTGCCGGAAAGCCCCAGCTTTTTACGCATGATCCTTCTCCTCCCCGGGCACAAAGCGGTACCCTTTCCCCCACATGGTCTGCAGACGGGCGGGGTTCTGCGGATCTTTTTCAATCTTCATCCGCAGATTGCGGATATGTACCATCACGGTGCCGTTGGAGGTGTAGAAATAAGGTTCCTGCCACACATCCTCGTAGATCACCTGTACCGGGAAGATGCGCTGGGGGCTCTGCATGAGCAGCCGCAGGATCTTGTACTCCGTCTCGGTCAGGTCGATCTCCTCCCCGTCCACCCAGGCGCGGTTGCAGTCCAGCGCCAGCTTCACGCCATGGCTGCACAGGGTCAGGTTTTCGGCCCGGGCCGGGGCCTGCCCCTTGCCCTGATAGACGCAGTACCGCCGCAGCAATGCCTTGACCCGGGCGCTGAGCTCCGCAAAGGAAAAGGGCTTGGGCAGGTAATCGTCCCCGCCCGCGGTCAGGCCCAGCAGCTTATCGGACTCCTGTGATTTTGCCGTGAGGAACAGGATCGGCACTGTGGAGAGCTTGCGCAGCTCCTCGCAGACGCGCAGGCCGCTCATACCCGGCATCATAATATCCAGGATCACCAGATCGACCTCCGGGCGGAACACCTCCAGTGCCCGGGTACCGTTTTCGGCTTCGATGATATGGTATCCCTCGCCGGAAAGCAAGATGCGCACGCCGTCCCGGATATCCGGATCGTCCTCCGCGATCAGAATGGTCTGCTCTGCCATGGTCTTCTCCCCTTTTTGTCATTCTCGGTTCTAGTATAACAGCAGTTTCCTGCATTTTCCATGAAATTTTTCTAAGGATTTCTTAAGAAAGCGCCTCTTCCGGTCAGACCCTGCTGCAGGGACAGAAAAAAGGCATCCCCGCAAACGAGGATGCCTTTCTCAAAACGGTTTTCTGCCCCAAAGCGCCCGCTCCGGCGTGGAGCCGGGCCGGGTCTCCGGCGCAGAGGCTTACATTGCAAACTGGACGGCGCAGAAAGCTGCATAGATGCAGAGCAGCAGCACGCCCTGCCAGCGGGAGAGCCTGCCCTTGAGCAGAGCGGGCACAGTCAGGAGGATCATGACCGCGAACATCACGGGCAGATCCATGACCAGAGAGGAATTGATGCCCATGATGGTGGAGTTCTGCGGGATGCTGAAGGGCGACACCGTGATGGACATGCCGCTGACCAGCACCAGATTGAACACGTTGGCACCAATGACATTGCCCAGCGAGAGGGAGCCGTGGCCCTTTGCCAGCGAGGTGATTGCCGTGACCAGCTCAGGCAGAGAGGTGCCCAGCGCCACAAAGGTCAGGGCGATGACGGATTCCGGCACGCCCAGCGCCTGCGCGATCAGGGTGCCGTTGTCCACCAGCAGGTTTGCGCCCACAGCGATCAGGGCTGCGCCGAGGATGAGCAGGCCGATCTCCTTGGCAAAGGACATTTCCTTTTCCGGCTCGTCCTCATCGTCTTCCGGGGCGGGGGCGTTTTTCATAGCCAGCACATTGCAGACCATGTAGGCCACGAACATTGCCAGCAGCACAATGCCGATGGGGCGGCTAAAGTAGCCGGTGGTGTAGGCCACGCCCGCATACAGGGCCGCTGCCACAAAGAAGAACAGCACCGGCACCCGCAGGCTCTTGGGGTCCACCTTGCCCGGGCGGACCGCAATGGTGATGGCCGCGATCAGGGCCGCGTTGCAGATGACCGAGCCAATGGCGTTGCCATAGGCGATCTCGCCGTGGCCGGTCATGGCCGAGGTGGTGGAGACCATGACCTCAGGCAGGGTGGTGCCGATGGACACCACCGTGGCACCGATGAGCAGCTCCGGCACCTTGAAGCGGCGGGCGATGCCGGTTGCACCGTCCACGAACCAGTCGCCGCCCTTGATGAGGCAGAGCAGGCCCACGATAAACAACAATACAGGGATCAGCATATAAAATCTCTCCTTTTTAATCCAAAAAGTATTATACCTGTTTCCCCTGCAAAACGCAAGCAAAATCGTGTATTTTTACCCAGCCTTCTCCACCTTTTTGGCGTTGGGGTAGATGCGCTCCATCCGGGCATTGTCAAAATGCTCATCCAGCAGCACATCCACCGCATTGGCCGGAGCCGCGCCGCTGGTGCGGGCATCGTAGCGGGCCAGCGCCAACGCACTGGTCACAAGGTTCACGGCCATGAACACAGCCAGCAGGGCGGTCATCCAGGGGCGGATCCTGCGCTTGACCGCCTTCATCCCCTTTGCCACCAGCGGGTAGCCATAACGGATCCAGGTCACGGCCGCAATGCCCCAGAAGAAGCAGTACAGCAGGTTGATGCGCCCGCCCAGATTGAACTTGAAGCCGCTGTAATCCCAGAACACGGTGCCAAACAGCAGCTCTGTCACGGCGCTGCACACATACTCATACGCACCGCCCAGGATCACACCGAACCAGAAGATGCGGCTCTCGCTCTTCTGTTCGCCGCCCCGCAGCAGGATGGATGCCAGCACCAGCGCCAGCCCCCACACCACGCTGAACGGGCCCCAGACCAGGCTGGAACGGCTCATCCAGACCCCGGCGGTGATGCGGCAGAAGATGGTCTCCACCACATCTCCGAGGAAAGCCCCGATGACAAAGAGCCAGAGCAGGTCGGCAAGGGAGAGCTGCTTTTCGGCACTGGTGGTGGGCTCCGGACGGGCCGCAGTGGGGTACGCCCGCTGGATCCGCTTTTCCACGCTGGCGGTAATTTTCTGCCGCAGCCTCTCCGAGCCCCTGCCCAGCTCCCGATTCAGCTGCTCGAGCCGTGGGTGGCGGTTCGCATACCGGCTGACCACCACCATGGCAGAGATCTGGTCAAGGACGGCCAACGCCATGCCGCCCCATACCACAGCGTGGAACAGCAGCGGTGGCAGGTGGGCGCAGAGCCGGAACAGCAGGTCGTTGCCCCAGCGGACTGCCGCCATGCCCAGCAGACCCCACAGCAGGGAGTATTGCAGGCAGACATAGCCGTCCAGATTGAACTTTTTATCGGAGTAGTCCCACCAGCGGCGGTGGTGGATCCGTTCCAGCAGCTTGGCGGTCAGCCACTCCACCACCGTGGCATAGATCATGCTGCCGAAGAACAGTGCCGCCAGGCTGGTGCGCTGGTCGTTCAGGCCGATGGTGATGAGCACCCCTGCCGTGCCGTACACAAAGCAGAAGGGGCCGGAGGCCACGCCGCGGTTGGTGAACCGGCGGCCCTTTGCAGTTGCAACAACGGTCTCGCCTACCCAGCCCAAAAAGGAATATACCAGATAAATTACACAAAGAGTATAGAGATTCAGGTTCATAGCGCTCCTTTCCCGGAACAAAAAGGGGCCGGGAAGCGGCATTCCCGACCCTCTTTGTTCAGTTTACGAATTACAGCTGGCTCTTATACAGTGCCTCGATCTCCTCCACGCTGGTATCGCGGGGGTTGCCGGGGCGGCAGGCATCTGCAAAAGCAGACTCAGCCAGGAAGTGGATGTCCTCTTCCTTCAGGATGCCCTGCAGGTTTGCGGGGATACCCACATCCGCGCTCAGCTGCTTGACAGCGGCGATGGTGGCATCGGCGGCATCGGCATCGTTCATCTCGTCAATGCCCTTCACGCCCATGGCCTTGCCGACTGCACGGTAGCGCTCCCCGGCAACGGTCTTGTTGTACTCCAGACCCACCGGCAGCAGGATGGCGCAGGCCACGCCGTGGGGGGTATCATACAGAGCGGACAGGCCGTGTGCCATGGAGTGGACGATGCCCAGACCCACATTGGAGAAGCCCATACCGGCAATGTACTGGCCCAGAGCCATGCCCTCGCGGCCCTCCGGGGTGTTCTGCACGGCACCGCGCAGGTTCTCGCTGATGAGCTTGATGGCTTCCAGATGGAACATATCGGAGATGGTGCAGTGGCCCTTGGTGATATAGCCCTCGATGGCGTGGGTCAGAGCGTCCATACCGGTAGCGGCGGTCAGGCCCTTGGGCATGGAGGACATCATATCGGGATCGACCACAGCGATTTCGGGGATATCGTTGGTGTCCACGCAGACGAACTTGCGCTTCTTCTCCACATCGGTGATGACGTAGTTGATGGTGACCTCAGCCGCAGTACCGGCGGTGGTGGGCACGGCAATGGTGAACACAGCGTGCTTCTTGGTGGGAGCCACACCTTCCAGAGAGCGCACATCCGCGAACTCGGGGTTGTTGATGATGATGCCGATGGCCTTTGCGGTATCCATGGAGGAGCCGCCGCCGATGGCGACCATGCAGTCCGCTTCTGCGGCCTTGAACGCAGCCACGCCGTCCTGCACGTTGGCGATGGTGGGGTTGGGCTTGATCTCGCTGTAAACAGCGTAGGCGAAGTTTGCAGCATCCAGCAGGTCGGTAACTTTCTTGGTCACGCCAAACTTGATCAGGTCGGGGTCAGAGCAGACAAAAGCCTTCTTGTAGCCGCGGGCGGTCAGCTCGGGAACGATGTTCTCAATGGCACCGTGGCCATGGTAGGAAATGGTGTTCAGAACAATGCGGTCAGCCATAATTATTTTCCTCCAAAATCATTCTGCCCGCCTGCCAGCGGGCACTCTCTGTTGTTAAGGATACCACATTGTTAAACAATATTCAATGTACTTTTCTTTTGATTTCTATGAATTTTTTACACTTTCCAGCAAAAGAAAACGCTGTACCACTCCCTCAGTCTCGCATTCGCTCGACAGCTCCCTCTAGGAGGGAGCCTTAACGCGGCGGCCAACGCAAAAGCCTCCCTCTGAGAGGGAGGTGGCATCGCGTCAGCGATGCCGGAAGGAGTGATACAGCGTTTTTATCGTTTCATTTACCACAGCCGGATGACCTTGATGACTCCCTCGGCCTTATCGCGGGCCAGCTCAAGGTGATGCTGCAGCGCATCGGCGGCGGTGTTCCAGTTGTCGCTCAGGGCGGCATTCAGAATTTCCAGATGCTCCTCACAGGTCTGATCCTGATTGATCATGCTCACCTTGCCGGTCATAATGCGGAAACGGGTGTTCAGACCGGTGATGCGGTCATAGCCAGAGCGCAGATATTTGTTGGGCAGGCTGCTCATCAGCAGCTCGTGGAAATCATCATCGGATTTGCAGAAGTCGTCGATCCGCTCGGGGTGGTGCATCAGCTCAGTGTAGGCCTCCAGCTGCTCCCGGGGGATCAGGTTGCCGTAGGTGCGCAGAGCGTAAGGCTCCACCAGCAGGCGCATCTCGAACATGCTGTGCACGTCCTCTTCGGTAATGCCGGAGACCATCAGCCCCTTTTTGGGCAGGATGGTGATCAGCCCCTCCTGCTCCAGGCGGCCCAGCGCGTCACGCATGGGGGTGCGGCTGATGTTGCCCATCTCGGCACAGAGCTTCTGCTCGTTCAGAAATTCGTTGGGGCGGTACTCACAGTTCAGAATCTTGGTTTTCAGGTACTGGTAAGCCTGCAGCTTCAGGCTGGTCTTTGACTGGGAATCCATCTCTTTCATTGTTCTATCTCCTAGTTCGCAAGCAGGACCATTCAGGCAGCAATCAGTCGCCCGCCGGACAGCTTGTATCCCTTAAATAATCCAAGTAATCATTAATATTATTATCACATATCTGGACAATGTTTACAAGGCTTTTTTGAAAACTTTGGGAGCTTTTCCGTTTTGAACAGATATCATGCATTATTTTGCTATAAATTGAACAGTTTTTTTGTGCTTGTCGCCAGTGTTTCGTTCTTGTTTTGCATCAAAGGATAAATTGTGGTACACTTGACTCAGAAAGGAAGGCTGATACCATGGCAGGTCGCGGGGGGTACAACACCAAAACCCGGCAATTGATCCTGGATTATCTCATCAACAACCGCCAGCACGCGGTCAGTGCATCCAACATTCTGGAACATCTGGAGGCAGAGGGGGCCAGCCCCAATCCCACCACGGTGTACCGGTATCTGGACAAACTGGCAGGCGAGCAGCGCATTATGAAATATGTGGCCGATAAGGGCGAAAAGGCCGTGTTCCAGTATGTGGACGAGGGCCGCCACTGCCGCGAGCACCTGCACCTGAAGTGCGTGCAGTGCGGGCGCATTTATCACCTGGACTGCCACTTTATGGATGAGGTGCGTGCCCATCTGATGGCGGAGCACGGCTTCACCCTGCAGTGCGAGGGCAGCGTTTTGTACGGATTGTGCCGCAGCTGCGCACAAAACAGCCCCCATCCGGGGCAGACCGCACAAAAATGCGAACACTGTGTTGACACGGACAAAGAGCCGTGATACAATGCAGGCAGGAAAAGCGTTGATCGGGAAAAGTAAGTGCTCAAGGTTCTTTTGCAGCGAGTGCGGGCCGGTGGAAGCCGCACAGAGAATGAGCCCCGAACGAACCCCCGTGAGCTTCCCCCTGAACCTGCTTCGGGCAGTTAGTAGGGGCCGACGGCAGCCGCTCGTTATCGCGGCAGTGCTTTCAACGGGGAGAGTACACAAAAGTGACTGGTGTGTTCGCGCACCGGTAATTTAGGTGGCACCACGGATACGGCAGCATTCGTCCTAGCAATGGGATGAAGGCTGCCGTATTTTTTTATTTGCAAAAACCTCTCAGTCACCGGGAAACTTGCCTCTCCTATCAGGAGAGGTGGCAATGCGAAGCATTGACGGAGAGGTTTAGAGAGAGAGGGGTAAGAAATATGTGTTGTGTTATGGGTTACACGGGGCACGACCTGAGTGCCGCCAAATTCAAGGAGTATCTACTGCGCACCGTGATGCGCGGGCCGGACGACCAGCGTGTGGTGGAAGGGCCTTTTGGTCTGATGGGCTTTGGCCGCCTTGCCATCATGGGCCTGACCCCGGAGGGGATGCAGCCCTTCTACCGCGGTGCCGACTGCGTGGTCTGCAACGGTGAGCTCTACGGCTTCCGCTTTGAGAAGGAGATCCTGAAGCGCCGGGGCTACAAGTTTGCCTCCGACTGCGACTGCGAGATCCTGCTGCCGCTGTATTACGAGTACGGTCTGGATATGTTCCGCCACATGGACTCCGAGTTTGCGCTTATTCTGTATGATTCCCGCAAGGATCGGCTGATCGCAGCCCGCGACCCCATCGGCATCCGTCCGCTGTTCTACGGCTACTCCAAGTCCAGCCACCAGATTGCCTTTGCCTCCGAGATGCAGAACCTGATCGGCTGGTGCGACGACATCCGCCCCTTCCCTATCGGCAGCTACTACTGCGATGGCCGCTTTGTCCGCTATGAGGACATTGCCGACGTGCCCGCCCCCATGGAGGATGACATGGAGACCACCCTGCGGAACATCCGCGAAAAGCTGATCGCAGGCGTGGAAAAGCGTCTGGATGCCGATGCCCCTGTGGGCTTCCTGCTCTCGGGCGGTCTGGATTCCTCGCTGGTCTGCTCCATTGCAGCCAAGAAGCTGGGCAAGCCCATCCGCACCTTTGCCATCGGCATGGACACCGATGCCATCGACCTGAAATATGCCCGCCAAACCGCCGATTATCTGGGCAGCGAACACCATGAGATCATCATCAACCGGGACATGGTCATCCAGAGCCTGGAGGAGGTCATCCGACTGCTGGGCACCTGGGATATCACCACCATCCGCGCCAGCATGGGCATGTACCTGCTCTGCAAGGCCATCCACGAGCAGACCGATGTGCGCGTGCTGCTGACCGGTGAGATCTCCGATGAGCTGTTCGGTTACAAGTACACCGACTACGCCCCCACTGCCGATGCCTTCCAGCAGGAGAGCCAGAAGCGCATCCGGGAGCTGTACATGTACGATGTCCTCCGGGCCGACCGCTGCATCTCCGCCAACAGCATCGAGGCCCGCGTGCCCTTTGGCGATCTGGATTTTGTGCGCTACGTCATGGCCATTGATCCCGAAAAGAAGCTGAACAGCTACGGCAAGGGCAAGTACCTGCTGCGCAAGGCCTTTGAGGGCGACTGGCTGCC
>OLRF01001989.1_pt1 | contig 19129 bp, 15 predicted proteins | sample 1672061 | NCBI WGS metagenome assembly OLRF01 (sample SAMEA3136641, study PRJEB25190) | human gut metagenome | reverse complement strand
GACAGTGCGCAAATACGAAAAAGAGCAAGCTTATTATTTTCTGTATGAGCTAAGGAACTACGTTCAGCATGGGCAGACTATTGTGTCGACCTATAGCGATGGCTCGAAGGTCTATGCCTGCTTCGATTTGGGGCAGCTGTCAGAGCCGATGCATTTTAGTGCAAAGGAAAAGGTGAAGAAATCAATAGTCGACTGGTCCTGTCGGATAGAAGATCATGGTGGCCAAACTAAGCTTTCCCTGGGTAGCTATATCGAAGAATATAACTGCGAAATCAGGGATTTGCATCTCTCGTTTATGGATGCTATCAAACCTCGGATGGTTTCAGTTTCGCGATCGTTCTTCAAGATGGTGGATAATTGTCCTTCTTTGATTTGCAAAAGCCCCACTGGAGATGCGTTTGTGTTTTACATAGAAGGTAATACTGTTCATATCATAAATGGCATTCAGCGTAGAATAACAGGGGCTGCAGTTTCCGAGATGGTAAAGACCGTAAGGGCGGACAGGAAGAAAGCCAAAGAGGCCTTAAGAGAGTGGTGTAGGTTCCTTGCGAGAGTTCGTCCCTAACAGGTGTAGCTTTATAGGATTAAGTTTAGCTTTACGGCTGGAAACGATTTTGGTAGGCAGCAACAAACCGAACCAAGAAAAGAGCAAAGCATGTGTATAGCCGTAGCGGGAATGGGATATGTGGGCCTTTCGTTGGCCATGTTGCTGGCGCAGCACAATGAAGTGCGCGCTTTGGATGTGGTGCCGGAAAAGGTGGCTCTGCTGAATAACGGCAAAAGCCCCATTGCCGATGCGGAGATAGAGCGCTTCCTGCGCGAGCGGGCCGAAGGCAAACGTCAGCTGAACTTCGCGGCAACGCTGAACGAGCGCGAAGCCTACGAGAGCGCCGACTTCGCCATCATCGCCACTCCCACAAACTACGACCCGCAAAAGAACTTCTTCGACACTTCCAGCGTCGAAGCTGCCATCGCCGCCGTGCGCGCGGTGAATGAAACTGCTTGGATCGTAATAAAATCCACTATTCCCGTTGGCTACACCGAAAAGCTTTCCGCGCGCCTGGCCGACCGGCGAATAATCTTCTCTCCTGAGTTCCTGCGTGAGGGCAAGGCGCTGTATGACAACCTGCATCCTTCCCGCATTGTGGTTGGCGCGGCGAAGGGCGAAGAAGCCCAGCACGCTGCTGCGCAATTCGCCGAACTGCTGCAGGAAGGTGCTGCCCCAGAAGAGAAAAAACGCGAGAACGCCGATGGTTCAACTGGCATCCCCACGCTGCTATGCGGCACAACTGAAGCCGAAGCAATAAAACTTTTTTCCAACACGTACCTGGCGCTGCGCGTGGCCTACTTCAACGAACTGGACACCTATGCTCGGGTGCGCGGGCTTGATGCAGCGAAGATCATTAATGGCGTGTGCCTGGATCCGCGCATCGGCGACCATTACAACAACCCAAGCTTCGGCTACGGCGGTTACTGTCTGCCGAAGGACACGAAACAGCTTTTGGCAAATTATCAGGACGTCCCTCAGAATCTTATCTCTGCAATCGTGGAAGCGAATCGCACCCGCAAGGACTTTGTTGCCGAAGAAGTGCTGGCCCGCGTGAGCGAGCTGCGCAATCGGGGCATCAAAAACCCAAAGGTGGGCGTGTATCGCCTAACCATGAAGAAGGACTCCGACAACTACCGCGCTTCTTCCATCCAGGGTGTGATGAAGCGCATCAAGGCCCAGGGCGTGGAGGTTGTTGTGTACGAGCCCACGTATGAAGAAGACCAGTTTTTCGGCAGTGCGGTTGAAAACGACCTTGAGAAGTTCAAAGAAGCTAGTGACTTAGTTGTAGCCAACCGCTGGGATCCGGACTTAACCGACATCGCCGAAAAGGTATACACCTGCGATTTGTTCAAATGCGATTAGAGGGAGATCCTTGAATCGAAAGGTTGATGCGGGAGTAATAGTGATCTGCGCTGTGTATAACGCCTCGCCATATCTAGGGGACCTCTGCGAGTCACTTTCTTCCCAAACCTATAAAGGTGAAAAGCAAATCATTTTCGTCAACGATGGTTCAACAGACGATTCGGCTGAGATTATTGAAGCAACGCCCATCGAAGGCTTCTCAAAGGTGCTTTTAACCCAAGATAACGCTGGGCTGTCATCGGCTAGAAATCATGCGTTAGCGTGGATTGCGGAAATGCGCCCCGATTTTGATGGCTACGTGATGTTCTTGGACTCCGACGATACTCTTCCAGCTGGTTCCATTGAAACCGCCTGCCATGAAATGACGGCAAACGACCTTGATAAGCTGTTTTTTACAGGGAATGTGTTCTACGAAAGCGATGATCTAAAAGAAAAATTTGCGCACTATTCTACATATTACAGAAGGAATGGCATATACCAGGGTGTGTATACGGGTCCGCAGTATATGGAGGAGACCGTCCGTGAAGACGATTTCTATCCTAACCCTACAATGCAGATGACATCGTACCGATTTCTTGAAAAGCATGGCATTAAATTCTATGAAGGCATCATTCATGAAGACAACCTGTTCACATTGAGCTGTCTTCTTTGCGCGGATAGGGTCTCCTATTTGGATAGGGCTCTGTACAATCGCCGGATTCGATCCGACTCGATTATGACCAAGCCGGCTCGCCCCGAAAATGTCATTGGTTATTTTAGAAGCGGAGAACAGGCTTTGAGTCTTTCTGGAATGGAAAGCATTACCTGTGAACAAAGGGCCGCGTTCTTTGCGGTTGTCGATTCGTGGTTTTCGGCGGCAGCGGACTACTTTTCCGTGCTAAGCGAAACGGATCGGCTTTGCGTGCTTGATTCCCTGGGTCCTTGTGCCGAACTTCTTTTCCGTCAAACAGTTCAACTTAGGGTTTCTGATAGGGAGGCATTGTCCAGGGCCTCCGAGGAGGCAAGGGGGAAGGGCTTCGCTGATGGCTATGAGCAGGCTAGGACGGAGTTTCTGGGAAGCCGTTCGTACAGAATAGGGCGAGTAGTAACTGCAGTTCCGCGAAGATTGTTGCGAAGGTGATCTTTCGGGTGCATTGAAACGTAGGCTTTTTTGGCGAGGACCCCATCGTTGTGCAGGGGCTGGTCTCTTTGGGGCGGCTCGCGGGTGATCGGTTGCAGTCTCGCCCAGATTTGGGCTCCATGCGCTTAGAAGCAACGCGGAGGGCCTTGATGCCCATCAACGTTGCTTATCATTGTCGGCGACTTACCTCGGGCCGAAATGAATGTTGGTAGATGAGTGCGGGGGGGGGGTAATTGACCTCTATGGGCGCGCACATTCCTAGCCAAGATATCGCCGCACCATATCCGTTCCAAAATCAGTCATTTGGTAGTAAGTGCGAAGCCGACCGTTGTTGTCGATGTCGACCCTTGTTTCTTCGAGGAGCCCGTTCTCTCTTGAGGTTGCAAGGGCTTCGTCTACACCCTTGTTGTTGAGGAGCTTATAGTTGGAATAGTTTTCTTTTAATGCTGCTATAACGTCATCTGCGCAAAGCTCGGTTTCCTTGTTGAAACATTCGATGATTGCGTAGTGCAGAGGAGGTAAGTTGTTCTTCATTTCAGCTACTCCTTACGTGCTTTGATACGTTTGGCTGGATCGATGGCGATGCAGAAGATACCGGCAATCATGATAAGTGCGCCAATCCACTGCATTGCAGAAAGCGGCGGATAGTCGGCTGCCATGCCTCCGATGTTCAGGACACCGAGAACAATCCAGATGAAGAAGGGTCCCCAAAAGGCATACATGCCATTACACGCCATGCCAAGGGCGGTGCCGCACATGGAATTGCCCTTGTACCAGAACGAAAAAGCCGGCATTGCAAACAAACCTGAAACGGCGAAGATCAGAATGGAAGGATCGGTAACGGCGGTGGCAAGAATGGCGGGTACGGCAGCAATCCCATCGCCCATCGTGGCAAGAATAGGGAAGGCGATTGCGAGCTCTAGGGCGCCAGCCGTGATTTGCCTGATAGCAATGCCGATACGGTAGTCGATCAGGATAGTACCGAAGCCCGCTACACAGCCCTCAAAACCCCAGCCGAATGCTGCAAGGAATGCAAACAGGCAACCGAATAGAGCTTCGGGACCCATGTTGGCAAAGCTCGTGCCGCCGATAACGCCAGCAGCAGTGAGGCAGATCAAAATGCCGATAACCTTATGGGCTCCAAGGCTCTGCTTGAACAAAACGCGGCCAAGTACGGCGCCAATGGCGCAGTTCAGCGCAGCGATAGGTACGATAACGCCAGGGTTGCCTGCTGCAGTTGCGGAATTAAGTGCAACCACGTAAGCGATGGTGGCGAATGGTCCTCCGATGGCTGCGCAGATCATCATGACCCAGCCGGGTTTTGTTTTGGCGGTTTTCCAGAGATCTCCAAGCTGGCCGTTTTTAGCGCACATGGCTACCGACCACAATCCGCTAAACGTATCGTTTAGGCCTGCGGCAAGTGCCGCTAGGGTAAAGGTGATTGCAAAGGCGCTAAGCGGTGCATTGCCGCCCCAGCCCTCGCCGCTGAACCATGCGCTCCATATTCCCTGCGTTTCTCCCAACGTAAGAAACGCAGTATAGAGGCCGTAGCAAATACCAGAAGCCACAGCGAAGGTTATTCCTTTTCTCATATATTTGCGGTGACGCTGTTTTTGCAGGTCGGAAATGTTCTGTTGCATGTTTGCTCCTGTCGAGTGGATGGTGATCTGCCTCGGTTGCTTTATTCGGTGGTGGCTTCGTAGTGCGCTAGTGCTTTATCCAGATATCTTTTAGCGTAGCGATAGTAGATGTACAGCCATTCTCCGACCGATTCGCCTTGTGATTCCTTGTAGAGCGACCAGAGGTACCAGCACCAGCCCGCAAACGCCACGGCGGCATAGCAGTGGCGAAGCTGCTTGGTAGATGCTTGGTTGTCAAAGTAAAGGGAGATAAGGTTGTCTGCTGCTGCTTCGTCTAGCTCGCTGCAGACAATGAACGTTCCCAGGTCTTGCGAGAAGTCGGCCATTCCAGAGTATTCCCAGTCGATAAGCGAAAGTGTGCCTTTTTCGTCTTTTAGAAGGTTCAGGTAGAAGAAATCGTTATGACAGAGAACGGTTCGCCCCACGCCATCGGCTTCAAACAGGCAGTACAGACGGGCAAACTGTGATTCGAGCTTACGGAATCCCGGAATAGCATCCAGGTCTGAAGCTTCGATCAGGTTTGCGTAATCGCACGATTTCTTGAAAAAGCTGAAGCTAAGCGCGAGCTCAGCACCGGAATTATGGAGCTTCTTGATAAGGGCTGTAGCTTCTTCGATTTCATCGGGGTTTGCGGGGTCAAGCTGTTCGCAATTGGATATGAAGCGCGAAACCTTCCAGCCTTTTTCAGGGTTTTCGTGGATAAAGGTATCGTCGATCATCAGGGACCGAGCCAGCTCTTGGGCTTTTGTTTCCTCTTGGCGATTGATGAGCTTGTCGGTGCCAACGCCAGGGTGGCGATAAACATATTCACCGTTGTTAGTGGAGAAATGGCAGGACAGGTTGGTGAGTCCTTGCTTCAACGGGTAGATGTCATGGATTTCATCGCGAGAGCAGTTAAGCGTGGCAACGATGTTGTCGAATGCTTCCGAATCGACATTCTGGATAAATTCAGGGTCGAAAAGCCTTAGCTCATCGAGTGAATCGAATTCGTTGATCATGCCATCAGGGTAGGGGCGTACAACCATATCAAGTTCTTTGATGTGGTCGATATAGATCTGCTCCCAAAGCTTATCTGCTGTTTCGGGACGATTATATTCTTCGACAAGGATTTCGGAGAAGCGTTTTGAAAAAGCTTTGTCGAAATATACGTGTCCCAGCATGATCAGGGAATCCGAGCCGCCGATCGTCACTCCCGTAATTTTTTTGTTGGGGCCTTCCTTGATGCACCATTCGGGGGTTTCTCCCTCACAGTATTGAGCTGCGTAATATGCTTGATATACGTACGGCTCAAAGGGGTTTTCGGTGAAATAGTCGTCAGAAGAGCAGATGAAGGTATTGCCAAGCTTTTCGCGGACTCGCATGAGGGTTGAGTTGTTGTTTCGTGATGCGTATTCGGGATTAATGACGATGGTGACTCCAAACGCATCTTCAAGGTAGAAGAAATATTCCTTCTTGTATCCAGCAACAACAGTAATGTCGTTGATGCCGGCTTCTTTAAGCTGTTTGATTTGGCGCTCGATAAGCACTTCGCCTCTAACGCGAAGAAGGCCCTTGGGCTTTTCGTAGGAAATGGGGGCAAAGCGTGAAGAAAGGCCGGCGGCCATAATGATCGCGTTGTCTACCTTGAAGGGCGAAAGAGCCTTTTTGCCTTCAGGGGTGATTACCCCGTTGCAAACCATGCCCTTTTCGGTGAGTGATTTAAATGCGGCGTTTGCGCTTCCGAGCGAAATGCCTGACTTGTTGGCTATTTCACGCTGGCTTATGGATGGAGCGTCGTTAAGGGCAACGAGCACATTGAATTCGTTTTTTGATATCAAAGGTATCTCCCCGTTAGCTTGTTCATTATAAAGAAGTATAGCCGAATATTGAACATAAGTTCAATATTCGGCTATATGGAAATAATTTGAACAAACAATTAACCGGGCGAGCGACTTATCGTACCCATCTTCCGTCGGATCCAACATAGTAGGGACCCACCCAACGGTTAGTTGCCATATGTCCATCGTCCAGAAGGTAGTAGTCGCCGATCCAGGTTGAATAGCGCATCACGCCATTGGGGTTGGAGTAGTACCAGCTGCCACCCACCCTGTACCATCCTGTTTTCATAGCGCCGTTGCCGCTGAGGTAGTACCACTTGCCGCTGAGCTTCTGCCACTCGGTGAGCATGGCGCCCGACCCGTTCAGGTAGTACCAGGTGCCGCCCATGTTGAGCCAACCTGTGCGCATGGCTCCATTGCCGCCCAGGTAGTACCACGTTCCGCCGATCTGCTGCCACCCGGTGAGCATCGCGCCGCTGCCACCCGAGTAGTACCAGGTGCCGTCGGCCTTGTACCACCCGGTGAGCATGGCACCCGACCCGTCGAGGTAGTACCAGGTGCCGCCCATGTTGAGCCACCCTGTCTGCATCCAGCCAGAAGCATCAAAGTGGTACCAGCGTCCATCGATGGCTTCCCAGTCGTTGCGCGTGTAGGATCCATCAGCGTGACGGTACCACCAACGACCGCCATTGTTCACCCAGTAGTCTGTCTTTAAATAATTCAGACAGTCTTTTTTTTCGCTTCGATAGCGATTCTGCCAACCATTCCAGTAGATGGATTGTTTGGGATAGCGCTTCGATACGTTGTCGATGACAAAATCGCAAAGCGTGGTAACCAACGCTGTATCGGACATGGAATTGTTAATGCCGGAATATTTGAAGAACCAGTTTGCGCCGTAGTACAGCCCGCTATCGATATACGAGGCTCCGCCGCCTGCTCCAAAGAGATTCACCATGCCCCAGCATAGGCCCTTTACGCAGTCGGGGCGGTTATCGAGGTTGATTCCGAATGCGTAAAGGCATTCGCGGGCACCCAATGCTCCGCTGTAGTACTCCTTGTACGCCCAGCCATTTTGCAATCGCGAAAACTCATCTGGGCTTGCTTTGTACGCGGCGTGCCACGCTGCATTAAGGTCGTTGCCTAATTGGGTGAAGGCTCCATTTTCTCTTGTGGTACCCGAGACATTCCACTTGTACCTATCGCCGATAACCTTAAGCGCTGCGTATTTTGATGGGTTGTAATCGTAAACGGCTTTAAGGAAGCTACCGAGGCCATAACGATTGTCGAACTGGAAATAACCCATGGCATGGTAGCCATCCCCTGAGCTGAGCCCCTGATCGTAGTTGCAGCTGCTTTCGTATTTGCAGAAATACAGCATTTCATCGCTGAACGTCATGGGGGTCAAGTTTGATCTGCTTGCATACAACTCGATTTCGTTGGTATCTGGAGGGTAGATGTCCATGACATCGGAAGGATCATCGAGGCCATCGGCCCAAATGGCGAGTTTTCCATTTTCGTAGTCTGGTTGGAAGAACCCTGGGTCGCTACCGCATTCATCCTCGTCCATGGGCGAGGTGCCCGTGTCGTCTTTGACTTCTTTGTTGGCGCTTTGTTCGCCGAGATCGATGGTTGGGTATTCGGGCTTTGCCGCAACGCCGCCATCGGAAAACTCAGATCCCTCTCTCTCGAAAACGGATCCGCTGCCGATTTCGCTGGCTGTCTTTTCCGTGTTGGCAAACGCGGAGTACGGTAACAGGCCCATTGCTAAAGTGAGCGAAAGAAAGGAATTAAGCGCCTTGTTTCTTAGTGTCATATAAACCACCTTAGGTGTGATTCTGCTTGTATGATGCCGAAAGCAGAAGGGTTTTAGCACGATATGCCTATGGACTGGATAATGATTCCCGCTTGTAAGGGGTTTCGTAGAATGGCATAAGCAAAGAAGCGGGGGCAGTGCAGCCCCCGCTTCTTTGCTTCGGCTATCCGTAAATAACAACCGCTGTTCCTGCGTAGATGTTATTGTAGATCCATTGCGCATCGGGGTAGGCCATTCTGATGCATCCGTGGGAGAGGCTCTTCCCCAGTTCGTTGTTGGAGGCAAGAATCGTATGGAAAAAGTAGCCGCCGCTGATTTGTGTGCACCATCTTGCGCGGCTGTCAGTGCTTAGAGCCATCCTTTTGCCGCCTGTTGTGCGGAAGGATCCTGTGATTGTGGGGCTGCTGGGAGCACCCGTGACGCAGTCAAGGTAATACTGCAGCGACCAATTCCGCGCCGAACCCTTGAATATGCCAACTTTATGAGCGGACCTGTTCACGGCAATGAGCCATTGAGTCCCACTGCTGTAGCCGTAGATGCGGTCGGTCATTTGTGAGCGCTCGGGGTTTTCCACCCATGCGCCGCTGCCATTGAAGTAGTACCAGGTACCGCCGATGCTGCGCCACCCGGTTGCCATGGCACCAGAACCGTCAAGCCAGTACCAGGTGTTGCCGAGATGGAGCCATCCTGTTTGCATTGCGCCAGAAGAATTCATGTAGTACCAGGTGCCACCGATGTTTTGCCAGTCGGTTAGCATTTTCCCGCTGTTGTCAAAGAGGTACCAGGTTCCACTTACCTTCTCCCAGCCAGTTACAGCGATTCCAGACGTGGGGCTGATGTAGTAGTAGGACGACTCTTCCTCAATCCATCCGGTTTTTACCTTGTGGGATACAGGATCGACATAGGTTTTCGCCCCACCGAGGTCCACCCAGCCAGAGCAGGGAAAACCGTTGTTCGTGAGGACGCCATCAGGATCGCGGGTGATGCTTCCAAGGGCGCCCGAGGAAGAAGCGAAGCGAGCGATGCCGTCGGAGGCAACATCAACCCAGCAAGATGAGGCCATTGCCCCTGAGTCTTTAAAGAAGTAGTCGGAGCCATTGATTGTCTGAAGTCCGGTTAGCATGGGGTGCTTTGGGTTTGATGGATCGAGCCAGTACCATGATCCATCGGTTTTAATCCAGCCAGATGCCATTGCACCGGAATCTGATGCCCAGTACCATGCACCGTCTTTGCACCAGCTGTTACGAATCATCGCGCCTGAGGAGTCGCACCAGTAATAAGTCCCATTGTCGTTAACAAGTTTATTCGCTGCCATTTCTCCATTTAGGGATGGATCCAGCCAGTACCAGCAGCCAGAAACGTAACGCCACCCAGTTGCCATGGCGCCGTCGCTATCGATTCGATACCAAGAGCCACCGTTGCCCATTACCCAGCGAGCCGATGTGGCAAGAGCGCCTGACCCTTCAGCGAACCACCATTTTCCGTCATTGTCTTCAATCCATCCGGTTTGCATCGCGCCCGAATCGCGGTCCAGCCAATACCAGCTCCCGCCGCTCCTGAGCCAGCCCGTTTCCATTGCTCCGGAAGGTGCGAGGTGGTACCAGGCCCCATTCTTCTGCCAGCCGGTGAGCATGGAGCCGGATTCGTCCATGAGGTACCATTCCCCATCGTTGTCTTGGACCCATCCGGTTTGCATCGCGCCCGAATCGCGGTCCAGCCAATACCAGCATCCACCAACGTGGAGCCATCCAATGTATAGTTCACCGTTCCGGTTTGGGTACCACCATTTTCCATCGGATTTAACCCAGCAGCCACCTGTTATGATCGCTCCTGAAGCAGGAGCATGGTACAGGGATCCGTCGATGGAGAATGTTCCGGAAAGCATTTTGCCATCGGATCCGAGGCGATACTGCTTGCCGTTGGTCGTAATCCATTCGGATTCGCTGGCTTTCGGGGAATCGGCAAACCAGTACCAATAGCCGTTGTATTGCTGCCAGCCGGAAATGGCTTTTTCTGTTCCGTCGGCATAGTTGACCAGATGCCCATTTTCTAGAACGAGTCCATTATTCACTTGCTCGGCGGGTTGCTGCCTGCTGTTTTGGGCATCGGAGGTTCCCCCTATCGGGTCTGTACCGTCTGGACCCTGAGTTTGAATGGTGTTTGTGGGCGCTGAGTTAGCTGCTACATCTTGCGTTTGCTCTATCTGATTCGTGCCTGCGGAAGTAGCTTCGCTTTGGGGCCCTTCCGCTATTGCGGCGGTGGGGCAAATCGCGAGAGCGATAGCCGCTGGAACGAACCAGGAAGCAATTCGTTTAACCATGGTATTCATTTGGCGTATCCTTGCCTTGATCTGGGTGAGCTGCTAAGAAGATTTTACCTGTTAGAGAACCGACAGAACGAGGAATGCTGTTCTTTTTGACGTCTGATTATTTGATTGTTGGGTAGTGGATTCTTTTGGGAACGTGGGCAAGTGAAATGGTGCTAATTGTGTCGTTTTAAGTAAATTGCTGCCCCGATTTTGTCGATTCATGTGTCTGATGGCGGTGTGTCCGATAAGATTATTTCCTTACAGTAGTATATATGCATGATGGTATTGCTAATGATGCTTGATGTCGATAAGGATAAGGTGCTTTATGGCGTATGAAGAATATGACCCCTGGCAGCTGAGGGAATTGCAGCGTATTTCAACGCTAATCCTTGCTGAGATGGACAGGGTTTGTTCCGAGCTTGATATTCCATATTTTATTTATGCGGGGACTGCGATTGGCTCAATTCGCCATGGCGGATTTATCCCATGGGATGATGATATCGACATCGGTATGTTCCGCTCTGATTATGAAAGATTTCTGGAGGAAGCCCCATCAGCGCTGGGTGCCGATTTCTATATTACGAATGGAATAACGGATGAGCATTTTCCTGCGTGTAATTCCAATCTCTCGCTTGCGGGCACCTATTGCGTTCCGTCTGAATTTGATAAATGCGAGTTTCAGTACCCGATAGGTATCGGTATTTTTGCATTTGATCGAGTTTCCGATGATGCGGGGATCAGGAGAAAACAGCTTCGGCGTACATGGTTATGGGGCCGAGTGGCATTTCTTCGCGAGACAGGATCCCCTAATTTATTTATCAAAGGATGGAGAAGGGCGCTCGTTGCTTCTATTTGCAGGGTGGCACACTTTATATTGACCTCTTTTCATGTTTCCCAGAGATGGATTCATGGACAATGGCAGAAAGCGGCGAGGCTCGCCGAGAACGAAGATGGCGATTTGTTCGCCGACTTTACCGACGGGGATCCTCTGAGATGGAGTGTTAAAAAAACAGAGGTCTTCCCCCTGAAGAGGGTTTTGTTTGAAACGATAGAGGTAAGCGGCGCTAAAAATATGGATACCATTTTGCGACGTGGATACGGAGACTACATGAAGCTTCCTCCTGAAGAAGAAAGGAAGAATCACCACCCATCCCGTCTTGATTTTGGAAAGTTTTCTTCCTAGTGGGAGACAGGAAAGCTGGGCAGCTGAAAAGAGCCTATATATGGAATACGCTTGGAAGCATGATGAATGCGCTTTCCAGCGCGTTGTTGCTCCTGGTTGTAGCGCGGTTGATGGGCCCGTATTATGCAGGGGTCTTCTCGTTGGCCTACGCTGTCGGTCAGCAATTTCAGGTCATAGGCGCCTTTGAGGTAAGACCCATTCAGGCAACAGATATCAAATCCTCTTATTCTTTTGGTGCTTATTTAGGGGCGAGGATTGTAACGTGCTTGGTTATGGTGGTCGCTCTTGCCCTGTATGCAATTGTGTCGAATGGCATAAGCGAAGCCGCCGTGATGCTATTTGCGGTTTCCGGGCTTAAGCTGTTCGATGCTGCAGAAGATGTGTTTCATGGGATGTTTCAGCAGCGGGGGAGGTTGGATATAGCCGGAAGAGCTTTTTTCTTCCGCTCACTGGTTACCTTCCTGTCTTTCTCGATAGGATGCGTAGCAACGGGAAGCCTCCTGTTCGCTTGCGCAATTGCGTGGATCGGTTCTGCGCTTGTTTTCGTGTGCCTGAATGTGCTCCCTGCGCGCGATTTCGGCTCGTTGGTTCCGACTTTTGCCGTAAGGAAGATATTCGGATTGCTCGCGACGTGCTTCCCTTTGTTCGTGGGCGTGTTTCTCTTGAATGATCTAGTGAATGTTCCTCGCTATAGCATCGAATCGTATTTAACGAAAGACGCGCAGGCTATATATGCGATTTTGTTTATGCCGGCTTTGGTCATTAACCTTCTGGCGGGATTCATCTTCAAGCCGCTCCTTACCCCATTGGCCGAGGCGTGGTTAGAGGGCGATCGTTCGCGATTCTTTGGGACGATCTTGAAGGGCTGCGCTCTTGTCGTTGTGGCAACGGCGGTGGTGTGTTTGATCGCGTATCCGCTCGGGCTGCCAATTTTGAGCTGGCTGTATGGTATCGATTTAAGCGATTACTTGGGAGAGATGATGCTTCTTCTCCTTGGTGGCGCGTTTAATGCCCTTAGCGTTGTTTTGTACTATGGCCTTGTGACGATGAGGCTGCAATATCTCGTTACAGTTGGCTATGCGGTTTCTGATTTTGCAGCACGCGCACTCGCTCTGTTTTTTGTTGGTGGATGGGGTGTAATGGGTGCGGTCGAGCTCTATGATATATCAATGGGTCTGGTTTTCTTTTTCTTTGCGTTCTTTGTAGTTTTGCAGCTGTTTCGCCATCGAAAAAAGGGCACGCCCTTAGCGAGCGAGAAACGATAGGTGGATAATGAGGGAATATGATGAGGAGACCCTTCAAGGGGTCCAATCAGCTGAGCTGGAGATACTTCGCGAGTTTCTTGCTCTTTGCGATAGGCATGGTCTTCGTTGCTTTGGGATAGCGGGAACTGGCATTGGCGCAGTTCGGCATGGGGGCTTTATTCCCTGGGACGACGACATCGACGTTGCTCTTCCGAGAGATGACTACGAGAAGTTTTTGGTTTTCGCCAAAAGAGAGTTAGCTGAAAAATATCAAGTGATGAACTTCGAGGAAAACCACAATTATCCTCTTATGACAACTCGGCTGATGATTCGGGGGACTGAGTTTCGGGAATATGCTTTAAAAGACATAGATTGCCCTCTAGGTATTTTCCTCGATATATATGCTTTTGATAACGTGCCTGATGATGAGGGTCTTTTCCGTAGACAGGCATGGAGCTCCTTTTTTTGGAGTAAAATGCTGATTTTGCGAAGCATCCCCTTCCCGGTACTGGGCTTTAAGGGCATCAAAGCGAAAATGGTCCACGCTTGTTGTTTCCTTATCTATGCTGCCTTGAAGGTATTTCGTGTGCCAAAAGAGTATCTGTACAGGAAGTGCTATGAGTCAGTCACGAGGTATCGTGATTTAAACGATTCCGAGTCGTTGGATTATCTTTGCGATACGGATCCGTATATGAATCTGATGAAGCGAGAAGATATTTTCCCGCTGGCTTATCATGATTTTTGCGGCTTGAATATGCCTTTTCCGAATAATTTGCACGACCATTTGACGCGAATGTACGGAGACTACATGACTCTTCCGCCTGAGGAGAAAAGAAAGAACCACTTTCCATATCAGTTAAAGTTCGCTTCAGGAGAATGAGCCAGTGTGTCGATCGATCTTGCTTGGAATGACGAATGATAGATAAAAGAGATGTACATACTTTTGTTGTGTGCGCTTACAAGGAGAGTCCATTTTTAGAAGATTGCCTCCGATCGCTCGCCGCCCAAACAGTCCAGAGCAGTGTTTTGATGGCGACCTCCACTCCGAATGACTACCTACGGGACCTGGCTGCGAAATATGGTGTTGATTTATTCATCAGAGACGGTATGCCTGATATTGCTGACGATTGGAACTATGCGGTTTCTTGCGCCAAGACTCCCTATGTCACTATAGCTCACCAGGATGATGTCTATGAATCGACTTACGTGGAGAAGATGGTTAATGAATTTTCCTCGAATTCTGACGGATTGCTCTTTTTCACCGACTATGGGGAGATCAGGGATGGGGAGCAGCATAAGCGACCCATATTGGCTTCGGTAAAAAAGTGCTTGTTGCTTCCCTACGCGTTGAAGAGGCTGAGAAGCTCTAGGTTCTGGAAAAGAGCGCCATTGGCATTAGGGAACCCGATATGCTGCCCTGCAGTAACGTATAACGTGGATAGGTTGCCCTCACCCCTGTTCGTCAAGGGCTTTAGAAGCAATTTGGATTGGGATGCCTGGGAACGTTTCTCTCGCCTAGGCGGATCTTTTTTGTATTGCCCGGAGATCGGAATGTACCATCGGGTTCACGCGGGCTCGGAAACCTCTTCATGCATCGTTGACGATGTGAGGGTTAAGGAGGACCTTGCGATGCTTGAACGCTTTTGGCCAAAACCTATCGCGGGATGGATTAATCGTTTCTACAAAAAGGCACAGAGTTTTAACTGATCAGGGAGGATTAAGATGAGGACTCTGCTGGTAATACCGGCATACAACGAAGAAGAGTCGCTCGAAGCGACCATCGCAAGCATCACAGCCTCTTCTATTGGCGTTGATTACTTGATCGTTAATGATGGGTCAAAAGATCGAACTGCGGAGATTTGCCGCCGCAATGGCTATCCTTTCCTCGATTTGCCTGTAAATCTTGGCCTTGCGGGCGCCTTTCAGGCTGGGATGAAATATGCGTTTCGCCATCAATACGATTGCGTAATTCAATTTGATGCGGATGGGCAGCATTTGGCCGAGTATATCCCCCTGCTCGAGAAGGCTATTGAGGAATACGACATCGCAATAGGGTCGCGTTTTGTTGAAGGAAAGAAGCCATTTTCCATGCGGATGATTGGTAGCAATCTTATTGAAGGTGCGATATGGCTTACGACTGGCAAAAAGATAAAGGATCCTACCTCTGGGATGCGCGCGTTTAATGCCCGTATGATTGAGCAAATGGCGAAAGGGCTAAATTTTGGTCCAGAACCCGATACGGTTTCGTATTTGATAAAACGTGCTGACGCAAAGGTGGTTGAGGTTCCGGTAAAGATGGCAGAGCGATTTGCCGGGGAAAGCTATCTCAACGTCGGTAATTCGATAAAATATATGCTTCGAATGACGATTTCTATTCTGTTTATACAGATTATTCGCAAGAGGATAAGGAGCTAGCACGTAATGACTTTGGCGTTGAGGGTAACCCTAGTTATCGTATCTCTCTTAACTTTGGTTTTTATTGCCAAAAAAGTCCGAAGTTCAAAAATAAGACTCGAAGACTCTATTTTCTGGTTCTGTTTCGCTGTCTTGTTGCTTTTGGCGAGCATCTTTCCTGGGGTATTCTATGTTCTGTCTGATTTTGCTGGGACAATGGCTCCAGTCAACTTCGTCTTCCTTTTCTTTATTTTTATTTTGCTGATCCAAAGCTTCAATTTAACAATGCGTGTTTCCCAGGCTGACACAAAGATCCGCGAGCTTACGCAGCAATTGGCAATTGAAAAATTTGAGCGTCGCAGCAATGACGAAAAGAACGAAGACTAATCATCTTCGTTCTTTAGTGTTTGGAGGTCCTATGAAAGGCATTATTCTCGCCGGTGGTTCGGGAACGCGTTTGTATCCTCTCACGTCGGTTACCAGCAAGCAGCTGTTGCCGGTGTATGACAAGCCTATGATTTACTATCCGCTGTCTGTGCTGATGATGGCGGGTATCAAGGATATCCTGATTATATCTACGCCCACCGATCTGCCTAATTTCCAGCGTCTGCTGGGCGATGGCGCTCAATTCGGCGTTTCGCTGTCCTATGCCGAGCAGCCGAGCCCTGACGGTTTGGCGCAGGCATTCATTATCGGCGAAGAGTTTATTTACGGCGAGCCGTGTGCCTTGGTGCTTGGTGATAATATTTTCTACGGCAATGGTCTTAGTCGCCATCTGCGCAAGGCTGTTCGGGATGCTGAAACCAACGGCGGAGCTACCGTATTTGGCTATCACGTTGACGACCCTGAGCGCTTTGGCGTGGTGGAATTTGACGCCGACTACAATGCGGTGTCAATCGAGGAAAAGCCCGAGCACCCCAAGTCGAATTATGCTGTAACTGGTTTGTATTTTTACGATTCCCGCGTCTGCGATTTGGCAAAAAAGGTTAAGCCCTCTGCTCGTGGCGAGCTGGAGATCACCACGCTTAATCAGATGTACCTGAAAGATGGTACGCTTTCCGTTGTGACTTTGGGTCGCGGCTATGCATGGCTCGACACCGGCACCATGGAAAGCCTCTACGAAGCGGGCGAATTCGTGCGCGCCGTTGAGCGCAGCCAGGATTTGCCCGTGTGTGTTCCCGAGGAAATTGCCTTCGAGAATGGCTGGATTGGCCGCGAAGAGCTTGTGGCTGCCGCTGACCGCTACGGCAAGAGTGTTTACGGGCAGCACTTGAAGCGCGTGGCCGAGGGCAAGATTGCCACGAAGGAGGATTAGGGGATGGCGGACTTCCAACCCAAGAACATCATTGTCACGGGTGGCTGCGGGTTCATTGGCAGCAACTTCGTGCACTACGTGGTAAACAATCACCCGGATGTGCATGTTACCGTGCTAGACAAGCTTACCTATGCCGGCAACCGTGAAAACATTGCCGGTCTGCCCGCCGACAGGGTAGAGCTGGTAGTGGGCGATATCTGCGATGCGGATCTGCTGGAGCGCATCGTGCCTGGCTGCGACGCCATTGTGCATTATGCCGCCGAAAGCCACAACGACAATTCCATCGCCGACCCCGAGCCATTCCTGCGCACCAACGTGGAGGGCACCTACTGCCTTCTTGAGGCATGTCGCAAGCACGACGTGCGTTACCACCACGTAAGCACCGACGAAGTGTACGGCGACCTTGCATTGGACGATCCTGCCCGTTTTACTGAGGAAACGCCTTACAAGCCCAGCTCTCCGTATAGCTCCACTAAAGCTGCTAGTGACATGTTGGTGCGTGCGTGGACGCGAACCTATGGTCTGCGTACTACCATATCCAACTGCTCTAACAACTACGGCCCCTTCCAGCATGTGGAGAAGTTCATTCCTCGCCAAATCACCAACATTCTGTGCGGCATCAAGCCAAAGCTGTATGGCGATGGCCTGAACGTGCGCGACTGGATCCATACCGAGGATCACTCTTCCGCCGTATGGACTATCTTGACTAAGGGCCGCTACGGCGAGACATACCTTATCGGCGCCGACGGCGAAAAGAACAATATTGACGTTCTGCATGCCATCCTCGAGGGTATGGGCAAGGCCGCCGACAATTTTGATTGGGTACGCGACCGTCCCGGTCACGACCGCCGCTACGCCATCGATTCTACGAAGCTGCGTACGGAGCTGGGCTGGGAGCCAAAGCACACCGACTTCGCCGAGGGCCTCAAGGCTACCATCGAGTGGTACCGAGACAACGAGCAGTGGTGGCGACCTGCCAAGGAATCTACCGAGGCAAAGTACAAGGCGCAGGGCCAGTAGGGAGTTGGAAATGTCTTTTGAGTTCGAGAAGCCGTTGAGGGTAGAACACACGAATATCCCTGGCATGCTGGTGTTCGACCTGGCCGTGCACGGCGATTCCCGTGGATGGTTCAAAGAAAATTGGCAGCGTGCGAAGCAGGTTGGTCTGGGTCTGCCCGACTTGGGGCCTGTGCAGAATAATATCTCCTTCAATGCTGAACGCGGCGTAACGCGTGGCATCCACGCTGAGCCTTGGGACAAGTATATTTCCGTGGCCACCGGCAGCGTGTTTGGCGCTTGGGTTGATTTGCGTCCCGGGAAGAGCTTTGGCCAGGTGTATACCTGCACCATCGATCCCTCGAAAGCCATTTATGTGCCTCGTGGTGTGGGCAATTCCTTCCAGGCGCTGGAAGATGGCACGGCATACACCTATCTGGTGAACGCCCATTGGTCCGCCGACCTGAAGAAGACCTATACGTTTGTGAACTTGGCAGATTCCGATCTGAACATCGAGTGGCCTATTCCGCTTGAGCAGTGCGAGCTCTCCGATGCCGATAAAGCCCACCCTATGCTGAAGGACGCGTTGCCCATGACGCCCAAGCGCACGCTGGTCACCGGCTGCAATGGCCAGTTGGGCCGCGCGGTGCGCGCGTTGGCCGAAGAGCGAGGTTTGGCCGAATGGTTCGACTATTGCGACATCGACACGTTCGACCTTTCCGACTCTGCGGCTTACCAGGGCATTGACTGGAGCCTGTACGGATCTGTTATTAACTGCGGGGCGTATACCGCTGTTGACAAAGCGGAAACGCCCGAAGGCCGCGTAATTTGCTGGAAGGCTAACGCAACAGGCCCTGCGCTTATGGCGCGCGTTTGTGCAGAACATGGCATCACACTGGTTCATGTGTCGTCCGACTATGTGTTCGACGGCACTTGCGAACTCCATCCCGAAGACGAGCCTTTTGCCCCGATGGGCGTATACGGTCAGTCGAAGGCCGCAGGCGATCTTGCCGTTGGCGGTGCTCCGAAGCATTACATTGTACGTTCTAGCTGGGTTATTGGTGATGGGCGCAATTTCGTGAAAACCATGATTGCCCTCTCTGATCGCGTTGCGTCTGGGGAATTGCCCCAGGTGACGGTAGTGAACGACCAAGCGGGGCGTCTTTCTTTTACGAAGGACATGGCTGAGGGGATTTTCTGGCTTCTGGGCTACCGTGAAGGCGATAGCGAGCCCAGTGAACCCGCACTGTACGGCACCTACAACCTTACGGGTTCTGGCGAGCCTAAGAGCTGGGCACAGGTGGCGAAACGCGTGTTTGATCTTGCTAACGGAAATGCTGATAAAGTGACTCCTGTAACCACCGCAGAGTACTACGCTAGCGTGGAA
>OLRF01001968.1_pt1 | contig 19296 bp, 25 predicted proteins | sample 1672061 | NCBI WGS metagenome assembly OLRF01 (sample SAMEA3136641, study PRJEB25190) | human gut metagenome | reverse complement strand
AAATCGCAAACTTAAAATTAAACGCTAACGATAATTTCGAATTAGCTGCAGCCTAAATGCTGCATGTCAGCCCTGAAGCACTCACACTTTAGGAATCTGGCACCGACTATGTGAGAAACGATGACGGCAAAGCTTTGAGCTGTCAGGCGTATTATGAAGCTACTGAACCCGTAAGGATGTTAGTTTTCGTGCGGCAGAGGGAATGTTAAAGAACTGACTATGATAGTAGAAGTACATGGGACAGGTTTTTGGACGCGGGTTCGATTCCCGCCAAGTCCACTTTTTCAAAAAAGTGCGTAATTTCAAGGATAGCGGAGAAAGCCTTTAAAATAAAGGTTCTCCGCTTTTTCTTTTACTGAAATGATTCTATTATTTCAGACTTTTTAAGCGTATTTTACAATCTTATGCAACACGAAATACGCAAAAATGCAACACGAAAACAGATGATACAATATTCAGCCCCGGAGTGACTGCTCCGGGGTAATCTTATTTCACTCTGAGTTTCTGACCAACATAAATCTTATTCGGATTTTTGATGCCGCTCAGCGTTGCAATCTTCTGATAGGTTGTACCGTATTTTGCCGCAATCTTTGACAGGGTATCCCCGGATTTTACCGTATAGTACACAGCAGACGATCCTGAGCCACTTCCGTTGATTACTTTCTGCACTTCTGCATACCGTTTTCCGAGTACCGTCTTTCTTGTATCTCCATTTCCATATTTTCCTGCCTTTGTTTCCGATGCAAGCGTGGATGCTGATGCAGTAGCGATATGGTTAATAAAGGTCTGCACCTCGGAGTAACGACTGCCAAGTTTCGTCTTACGTGTATCGCCATCACCATACTTGCCTGACAGCGTATCTACCACAAGCTGCAATGTTGTTCCAATCGGCACGACTGCACTGGGACTGGATGCAGGCTGTGATGGCTTGCTGATCCCTGTGATTTCTGCCGGAAAATCACGATAGCAATAATTAACATCTACCCGTCCACTAATGCCCGGAACACTTCCATCGGAGCTGTACTGCCACATATCAGCTTTCATCCCAAGTGTACTGTTATAGCGTGCAATCCACAGTGGATATCTTGTCCCCAGCGAACTTAAGTAATTATCCCACCAGGATTTATTACAATACACTCCACACTTATATCCTGCTGCTTCGATCAGTGCAGCAAATTTCTTCATACGGTCAACCGCACCTGTCTGTGTTCCTGATTCTTCCAGGTCATAAAATACCGGATACGACAGTTTATATCCTTTCACCAGTCTCAGCACATGTCTTGCCTCTGACTCTGCCTGTGCAGTTGTCTTTGCATACGAATAAATATAAACACCAAACGGAATCCCCAGTCTGGTACATTCATTTGCATTTCTCTTCCACTGCTTATCATCCTGGGAAGTCAGATCATCCCCGTAACCACACCGAATGATCGCATGATATCCTGCTGCCTTAACTTTCTCCCAGTTAATAGTTCCCTGATGATACGATATGTCTACTACATTAATTGTTGCCATAATTATTCTTCCTCCTTATCTGAATCTCTCAACTGTAAAAGTACATCTTTCAGCCGTTCCGGGATTGGAACAAATACAGCTGCATTTTCCAAAAGACTCAACGCTTCGTTGCAAATGTAAAATGTAATAACCACTTCCCGGAGTGGAATCGTGCCACCGATCAGCATCTGAATTAAGTAAGCCACAGCGATCACAATAAACATCACGATCTTTTTCAGCAATCCACGAAATCCCGTTTCTGATGAGAGCTGTTTCAGGTAAATCCCTTTCAGGACTCCCGTAACATAATCCAGCACTGCAAGACACACGATCGTCTTAAGCAGTACATCCCATCCTCCTAAAAAGTACGCAAGGATTCCACCTAAGAATCCAAACACAATGCTGATTTCATTAAATAACTTGTCCATCTTTTTCATATTCCTCACTTTCCTTTCATCCTATTGCGAACACCGGGCGAATCCCGTAAGTGCTTGTAGCTGCATCTGTACTGGCATCTCCGTATTGCGATATCAGGGTGTATGTCTGCGATCCTGCCACATTTCTTAACCAATAGTTTACACCAATAGTCTTCAATTCAGGAGCAAGCCGGAACAGTGCTAACTGCTGTGTATCGGATGTCTGCCTATTATTGTTATCGGTGCAAATATATGTACCATGCACCATTACTTCGTTCATGAGATCTACCGATGCATTGCCCCATGAGCCATCGGAAAACATTCTATGGGTTATCAGTGAATTTTTAAATACGGCCGGCAGTGAGTCTGCTATTTGATTTAATTTTGTGGATTTCATTGCTGAATTCCTGTAGCCGCCCGCTGTGCTGTTGCCGGGATTCATCTGTCCATTCCCTAATATAGTATCCGGAACGATTAATATATGATTTTTTTGTACTGATTCCGGATAACCTACATTTTTCCAGTAATTGATGTCTGCTATCCGATATTTGATCCCATCCTTTTCCCAGTAATCACCAACATACAAATCCTTGAAGCTTCCATCTCGAATTGTAGCCAGCTGTTCTGCCGTGATCGATTCACCCCCCAGGCATTTACCCCGACCCGTCCCGGTGCGGTAAGAGCCTCTGCCGGAACAGTGCAGGTATCATCTTCCAGAAGTTTCGGATGATTTTCCCCGTCTGCTCCCCGGAAGAAAGCCGTCTTCGTCATTCCATCCCATTCCTCTGAGAAGCTGAACTCTGCTTTCAGATACTCCCTTGTTCCCTCTGCTGTCTCAGGCGGCTCAAGATAGAGCCGCTGATTTACTACTTTGATTTTCATGCTTTTTCCTCATCCTCTTTTACAAGTTCTGCCATACCGGAATCCTCCAGAATCTCTTTTACCTTGTCCTTCAAGAGCCGTGGGACCTGTCCATATGTTTTCTTTCCTAAGATAATCTGCTGTGCCCATAACATTGCCATCATTTCTTTTCCTTCCTTTCCTATGATATATATGAATATATTGGTTAATAGAGCTACCATTTTACTGATACACCTGTTCGGACATTTCCAAGATGCATCCTTTCAACATTTCCACCTGTTCTTTTAAATCTGCATTCTCCCGGATCAGTGCCTCCATCTTTTCTGCCACTGTCTCTCCCGGCTTTGACAGGATGATGCCCGTGATACCGGCTGTGTACTTGATGATTCCCTCAAGAGTGGTATACCCCTCATATTCTCCAACCGTCTGACTACGCTCGGAAATGACCATCTTCCGGGTCTTCAGAAGATCCCCGAACATTCCCCGGAGATCCTCTTCCGTGGCTGATACGGTCTTGATCAGCAGTGTCCCATCCCCCTGGATGGATGCGGACTGGATCTGCAGGTCTGTCCCATCGTTGTATGTAAGCTTCATGTTACCACCTCCTAATTTGCCGCAATCCATATGCCGTGAAATTTGTAAAAGGCTCTCGTTGCAGGTGTTGAAAAGTAGATCATTCCATTTGTATCAACGTATGCCATTACAGCACATGTATTTTCCCAACTCTGTCCACATCCAACACACTGGATGTGTGTCAGTACCGCAGGTCTAAGATCTGTAGCGATAGCTGCGGAAGTAATAGCATACAGTTTATTTGCGAGGAGCGTTGTCCCACTTTTGGGATCAAGAGATACGTTAAAATGCACCTCACGACCTACTTTATATGCAGAAAAAGCAGAAACATTGTAAAACGATTGGAGATGCATATCAGCCTGTTTATACGATTTCACGGCTATTTTATCGGATGTATCGACTAAATCTTTATTTATCGTAGCCATTGACGGCAGCACCGTGAACAGCTGATCTACTGACACAATGTTCAATCCCTCGATACGGACACGGTAGAGCTTCATCTCATGCAGCACCGCACCTGTACGGATATCTCCCTCTGTCACGCTTGGATCAGTAGCAGTCCCCGTGCTTGGTGTTCCTTTGATTACCGCATATTCTGTCGATTCGATTTCCGACAAGCTATTTTTTCGATATCTCCTCACAATAATGTCATTCCGGTTCATCCCCTGCGATCCATTCGTTATGGTTACATCCGTGTAGTCATTCGCTGCGATCACGTCTCTGCGCCCCTGAATACTATACACAGCATCAAATATGCGAATACTATTGTTTGTCAGAACCTGAGCCTTTGCATTCTGTCCACCTTCCAGGACATAATCCGCTTCTCCGATGATTGCCTGATTTGCAAGCCCGCTCTGCTTTTCCGTGATATGCGGACCTCCTGCATATCCATCCATAAGGGTTGTATTTACAAAATTCGCCATTTTACTCCTCTCCTTTCAACTTGTATTCCATTGTCACCCACCCCTTTCCGGTCACTGTCAAATCCTTGCGGACGACCGGAGCAGTCATGCCGATTTCTGTGATTCGTTCACGGCCTCCGACGATATCACCGAGTTCAAGATCTGTATCAATGACCGAAATTTTTAATTCTTTATAATCCATGATTTCAGCCAGTTTCTTCCTGCCTTCCGTCTCCAGATCTGCAAGGTTGTCAGCACTGGTATTTTCATAATATTCTTCAATCAGATCCAGTCCTGTATAATAAGGCTCTTTCCTGATACTTCCATCCGGCCATACATACAGATCTACTTGCTTTCGTGCCGTCAGTTCCCCTGTTCCGAGACAGATCAGATGGTTTGTCCCGTTCCTGTAATCCAAGATGTCAAGTTTTACGCTCCCATCTTCGTTCAGTTCAATATTCTCCGAGTGATCTGTAACAGGGACAATCCTGAGAAGAACATACCCTTTATCATTTGCTTCGCCCTGCTTATATTGAATCTCTATCCTTGCCTGAACTGTATCCAATGCCACGGTAAACGCATCCAGCAACATGGACTGCAGGGGAACCTGATAGTTATTGAAAGCGATCCCGCTGTCTTCCCCGGATACAGAAAAGAGTTCTGACAATCCTAACTTCTTTATATAAGAATCAAGAACTGCGTTTGCTTCTCCATTTAAATATACATAGTCATTCTTCCCCGGATTGATCGCCCTTTGATTCAGCACCCCCCGCCATGTCGGTCCGGTAAGCTTTACGATATTGTCTGCCGTCACAGGATGCAGACTTCTGATAATTCCACCGTATTCTGTGTCCTGACAGAAAAAGCGGCAGTTCTTCCCATGAATTTTAGGATCGTATAGTGAATTTTGAATCTTGATTTCAAAATCATTTTCCGACCCTACTGTAATATTCACTCCACAATGATTTAGAAATCCCTGCTCCAATCCATTTGTATCCGTCACTGCAAAGTCCATCTTGGCGTCCCCCTTTCATTGAAAAGGATGATATCAAATCCAAATCCTCCGCTCCACGAGACAATACTCGTTCCCGGTGGTATTTTCTCCCAAATAGAACTCTCATTGTTCTTGCTATTGAAAATATTCTCCTCCGTTCCGTCATTCTTGACTTTCACAACTTTCCTGTCTTTTGCATAACGGGTACTCGAATCAATTACCGCATATTCCCCGTCATACAATGTTGTACGGAGTTCGTAGACGTGTCCGGCGATTCGGATCAGCGGATTAATACAGGGTCCGTAGATAATCATCTTGAATCCGCTGCCGGTATAATTGCTATTCTGAATTGACCGCAGATTCTGCACTTTGGAATATTCATAAGGAAAATCGTAAGGATATTCCAGCCAGTCCGAAGTTACAGTTGTTCCCTCGTCCTGCTTTTTAAATACAAAACTTTCTTCCGTGATCCAGTAGGGATAATCGGATTTTATGGAAATAGAGTTGCTGATGCTGTTCAGGTCATTTATCCATCGGTCTTTGCTCGTCCCAACAATCCAACACTTCATGTAGCTGTTGCCAACGTACAGCCTGCCCGGAGTCGTGTTCAGTACATCTTTTTCTGCCACACTTTCAATGTCATCAATTGCTTTGGCAAACGCTGATCCAGTTGCCCTGATCTCTATCTCCAGCTTCTTTTCTGTAATCTTTCTTTCCCAACCCTGTATATGGTCATCTTCTTCAACGGAATCGTACGATCCGTCAAACAGGTCACCGCCGGTAACCATATACGGCCACCGGCAAAAGTCAATCTTCTCGGAGTTCTGTGCTCCGATATAATAAATGTCATACATAATCAATCAGATCCTTTATTAATTTTGCAAAAACACGCTCGTCGCATTTAAACCCAACACCCGCACTAATTAGTGCATCGGCTGTCGCTTTGCCGAGCCTGTCATAATCAATCTCTGTTCCTTTTCCACCCTGAACCGTCACATTGACGCTTTCCCGGGTACTTCTGTCGAGTTTTCCAATCATTCCCTCAAGACCGCCAAAGGAACGAAGCAGATTCGCTTCTTCTTTCGTCAGCACCCATTCTCCTTCATCCAGATATGCCGGGAACATATCATTCGGAACGTAATCCATTCCGATCTTCAGGCGGGGAATGTTAGAAATGTGGAATCCCTTTCCTCCCACTGCTGGAACCCAGTCTGGGATTTTAATCTGATTTAATCCATTGATAAATCCATTGATTCCGTCGATGATAAAATTTAATGGTGCTTTAAAAATATTCCCGATCCCTGATATAAGATTTTTGAAAATCTCAACCACGTTTTGCCACGCTGCACGCCAATTACCGGTAAATATATTTTTCACAAAATCGACCAAATTCCTCAGGATATTAGTTACGTTTTTTACGATAGACGTTGCACTACTGAATATCCCCGAAAGTACATTGGTGAATATATTCCCCAATAACTGAATTGCCGGAATCAACAGCGAAGCAATCACGTTTACGATTGGAACGAGGGCTGTAACCAATGGGGTCAGTCCGTCTGATATCAGGCTGACGATCGGGGCTAACAGCTGGATGAATAGCTGCAATATAGGCTCCAACACTGATATTACTGCACTGAATATCGGCATTAACGCTCCTAAAAGCTCTGTGAGCGGAGGTAGCAGTGCACTGATAATTTCCACCAGTGGCGGGAGCAGCATTCCCAGCAGTTCGGTCAGGATCGGCAGGATATCCCCCACGAGATCCGCAACCAGCGGAACCATTCCCGTAAAAGCATCTGCTAAGATCGGGAGGATTTCACTTGCCAACTCCATCAGCGGCTCGCCAATCTCGCCCAATGAATCCATTAGGGATGGAAGAACGTCCTCGATAGCCGGCATCATTGCCGATATCACATCCGACACAACCGATATCAATGGCGGCAGTGCCTCTTGCAAGAGTGGCAGGGAATCATCTATCAGTTCTGCCAGTAAAGGAATTAACTGCTCACCTAACGGTATAATCAGCACTTCAAGACTTCTTTTCAGTCCCTCGAATACAGATCCGATATCATTGTATTTGATATCCTTGATCGACTTCATGGCTTCGCCTGTGTCGTATGCTCCGTCTTCAATCCCGGCAAGAGCTGTGACCGCATCCGCTCCAAGATCTTCCCACATTGTTCCGAACAGATTTACACCTGCCGTATTCTGAGCAATCGGGTCTTCCATTGCTGCTAATGCAGAGATCGTTTCGTTAAATGCAGCCTTCGCTGTATCGCCCCCTGCTGCGAATTTCTTTGCCATATCATCCGCATTCAGTCCAATGGCTTCAAATCCTGCCACTGTTGTATCAGATCCATCAACTACCCTGATTGCCATCTCTTTAGCGGCATCACCGACTTTATCAAGGTTGAATGCTCCCGACTCCGCACCTTTTTGGAAAATGTTGAACATATCATTGGCATCCAATCCGACCTTTGCGAACTGTACCGAATACTCTGATATGCTGTCGATCAGCTCTCCCGAATAGTCCAGTCCGTTCTGGGCACCGGCAGCGATCAGGCTCATTGCTTCGCCGCCCGAGATCCCGAAGTTGTCTACCATCGCCTTTGCCGCCCTGGTAGATTCCGGGATGTCATAACCAAATGTATCACGCAGGGCGAACGCTGATTCTGTCACGCTCTGCAAAGCCGAATCATCCAAATCCCCCAGGTTCTGCGACACGCTTGCCATCGCTTCTCCAATATCCTCGAATGAATCACCATAGTTATTCGCATAGATGGACTCCATCACGCTTTTATAGCGTTCCGTTTCCTCCGTGCCTTTCCCCGTGCTTGCGATGTACTGGTTCATCGCCTTATCTACATCATTCGCACTTTTTATAGCTGCCACACCGACTCCTGCAATCGTACCGGCTGCCGCCACAAGTCCACCACCGACTGATACAGCCGTAGCTTTTGCCATCGTCTTCCCTGCTTCTGCGGCAGATTCTTTCATCCCCTCAAAAGCATTGGAAAAATGCTCTTTCATCTCTCCTGCCGCTGTCTTTGCCGTCTTTACGGGATGAAGAATTGATTTTGCTACTTTCTCCATTCCCGAAACTGCTTTTTCACGGGTTTTGGAAAAAGCAGACGTGAAAGATTCCTTGATATCTTTTGCTTTCTGCTTCGAGAATGACGATACGTTTTTGATCGGGTGCTTTACCACCTCGATCGTATTAGATACCTTGCTGACCGCCTTTGATGCAGATTCCTTTACATCACTGGCTACACTTTTCGCAAGTTGCTTAAATGTCTTTGCGGACTGTTGGGAGGATTTCTCCTGATTCTCTTTTTCTTTCTTATGGCTTTTTGTAACCTTTTTCTGCTCATCCTTGATGGATTCGCTTTTTTCTTTTTCAATCTTAGATTCCTGCTCAGCTGTCTTTTTCGCAGATTTTTCAATCTTTTTCTCCGATTCATTCAGATCAGCATCAAGGTTGCTATCATCTGCCCGGAGTTCATAAGTGACCTCTCCGTCATTTTTCTTTGCCACACATCCCACCTGCCTTCTTATGTAGTCGGCACAATGGCACACATGACTATAGCTTTATTTCAAATTCCTTTCTACAACTTCGTTCCTTGCATTTAAAAAAGAGACCTTTGCAGGCAGCCCCTTCTTTATAAAAAATATTCTGTTCATGTCCACAATGCGGACATTTCACTTTTTTAATCTTCTTTCCATCTGCCCTCATCGTTTCGCCATCCCCTCAAGAGTGTGGAAAAGCAAGTCAAGACCGGATTGACCGCCACCGCCCTGTACCGGGAGAGCATAATACGATTTCAATTCGTTGATTTCCTGAATCTCTTTCGCGTTCTTCCCATTGTATCTCGGCAGCTCCATCTGCCGGATCTGCATTACCTGTTTGATCTTTGTATCTGCTGACAGACCATTAAACAAGTATAAGAATTTCTTCCACGGCAATCTCCCCTGTTCGTCGATCAGGTCGATTCTGTAATCCTGCATGAAAGACGCATAGATGTAGTCTCCGTCTTCCTCAAAATCAAGAACAGGAACAGGATTTTTCTTAACTTCCGGGCGTTTCTTCGTTCTTATGAACCGGGCGGCAATCTCTTCCATCACTTCTGCCTTTTCTTTCGGGTTCAGCAGTCTGAGATTCCAGCTATTTTTCACCAGCATCTCCAACGCTGTGTCAATCTTCTCCAAATCCGTGAGGCAGTCTTCCTTATACAGCTTCTGTATATCCAATACAAAATTAAAAGCCGGGTTTACAGACAGCCTGCACTTTTGGGTATAAATTTTATAGTCAGGGATTTCTGTCAATACTCCCATAGACTCACATCTTCCTGAAGAAGCCACGCTTTTTATACCCTGCTTTTGCCAGCTTCCGGTTTTCAGTGCGGATTTTGTTGATCTGCGGTAGCACTACGGATGTAATGAATGGAATAATCTCTTTCGCCATTTCCTCATAACGATTTTCAAAAAATGTCAGGATCGTCTTTGTATCCTCTTCCCCGAATACACTTTCGATCATATCAATCTCAATACGCCCCAGCTTTTCAACCGCATCCACGGTTTCTTCTGCACTCATGCCCTTCCTCTTCATGCTTTCCACTTCAACCAGTGCTTGCGTCAGCTCTGTATACTTCCGGCTGAGCTTTACAATCATGTTATCTGCATCGAGATCCACGTGCAGAACGTGTGCCACCGTTCCGTCCTCGTTCAGAAGCTCAAGATCTTCAACTACTCTTTTATGTCTTTGTGCCTGATATGCCATTTTCTTCCTCCTTATAAAAAAGGAAGAGCCGAAGCCCCTCCTTATTCCACTGTACCGATTTCCGGTCGTCCGTTGCCGTGGATCGTAACAGTCAGACTGTTGATATTGTTCGCATCTCCGTATGCCGGCGTGATGTTTGCCAGCGTGATCGGCCAGATGATCACCTTGTTCCCTTTCTGGAGTTTCATGTGGGTCTTCCTCTTTTCGCCCAGTCCATACATTACCTCATCACCAAGAATGTAATCGCACGCTTTATCTCCCGGCTTTACTGATCCGGTTAGCGTGAGAGTCAGCTGTGCACCAGTCACCTCACTGGATCCCCAACCCTTATCAGCATAATAGCTTAACTGCTGGATCACCTCATTCAGAGACTGTGACATATTTGTCATCAGATTTGCCATCGTCACCCAAGTCGGACTCTCTGCACTTGGAGTTGTATTGATAAAGGCTTCTGTCTCATAGTTGATTTCCGGTGTGATCGGATTCTTTGGCAGAGCCGGATCTGCGAAAATCTGTAAATCCATTTTCTTCATTGCTTTATTCCTCTCTTTCTCAGTAATAAATTTTACAATTTATAATGCAGGAAAAATGATAAACTCCGTCTTCATCTCTCCCGATCCTGCTTGGTTCTTTTACTGTGGATGCATCCAGCCAACTTACCATTTTCCCCTGTGGATATACCCTCAGGTGTTCCAAATAGTCCGTAATGCTGCACAGTTCTTCCAGTCCCCTTTTCTGATCGGCATGGCGGCACAAGAAAAGTATTGGAATCACTTTTACCCTGTTCTGATTGTAATACGTCGATTCCGTGAACCCCTCGCCAAGCTCTGCATAGATGCCGCCCTCTGCCGGAAGTTCTTCCAGTGTGATCTCAGTATCAAGATCACAGTTTTTTTCAGCTGTATCAACAACCAGTTCCAACAATTCTGTTAATGCTGTCATCTCATCTTCTCCTTTAATGCTGCCTGGTAGACCGCTTTCCATTCTTCTCCGTAGATTTCCTTTGCATACTTCGCCCATTCTTCATGGGCAAGGGCAGAGGTAAAGCTGAGCTTCTCCGGTCCGTATGTCCTGCTGGTCGGATTTCCGTACATCACATCGCCATGCCAAAGGTATTTTACGTAGGGAGTAACCCAGCGTAAAGTGTAAACACCCTCTACCGCTTTCTTGTCGCTTGAAGACAACCCACTGTTCTCCAGCGTCCCCTGATCTTTTGGTACGTGCTTTGACGCATCCATTAATGCCTGATGCCCCATAGCTGTCAATGCATCATTGCTTGCCGCTTTAATCCTTGCGATCGTTGCCGCCCGGTCAAATGTTACACGAGTCTTAATTTTTGCCATACTTCGTCAGTCCTATCTCATAATGATGCAGTTTCTTCTCATCATATAACGGTTCAACAGACTTTACCTGATGCATCTGACCGTTAAAGTCAATGATATCATCGACATGAATCTCTGTTTCTTTCGGTCTGCTGTTCCGGCAGTCGAAAAAGAGTGTCGCCGCAAGCTGGATCTCCGCCCCGTTTCCATCCCTGATGATCTGATGGGATGGTTCAATACGGACATTTACCAACTCTTCTCCTGCATCAAGTTCTTCTTTTCCCCACTTATCCACCTTTTTCCTCCTATACAGGAATACAGTGTGGATAAGTAGTCTCTTGGGTATTGGTCTCATATCCTGCCCCCTCTGTAAGTAAGTCCAGTTGGCCACAAAATTCGTTCAGCACGGGGAGAAAAGATAGACTGCTCTGTTGATCCGCTCCCGGAAGAAGAACCCGAGTAGCTGAATTTTCCGAGCGTTCCACCCGCCATTCCTGCTCCCATGTCCGACTCTGCCCCACCATTTGCGTCCAGGTATTCGATCTGTGCACAGACCGCATTCTTTACAGCGGTCTGCAGCCCGGCAGACATCATCGGGAATCCTTCTTCTGTCAGCCGGTACAAGGTCAGTTCTTCGACCAGTTCCCCTGCCCTCCTGCATAATCCGGGAAAGTCAGCAGGATCTACCGACTCCCCTTTAAATGTTTCGTTGTAATAAACTTCGTCTACATACATTCAGATCAGCTCCTATGCTGCAACTTCCGTTCTCTTAACATATACAGTCTGCGGTTTGGAAATCTTAAGACCAAAAATCTTACGTCCCTGCACAGCAGATGCACCAATGTATTTGCCGGATCCTGAAAGATCCTGTGCATGGACATCCACAGCCCACTCCTGCACACGATGACACCAGTTCGGATGACCGGCCACAAATTCCGTAGTAGTCTTCTTGCTTTTCACCGTCTCTGTGTCTTCGTACATCAGGTTGTTTGACTCAAATACAGCAAATCCTGCTACTGCTCCGACTGCTCCGGCATTCTTCAACTCCTGTGAAAGATCTCCCTGACGGATAAAGTGATCGTCCATCATCAGCACCGCCATAAATTCAGGAGAACAGATCAGCCAGCGTCCCGCCTGTGGCACTCCTGTTCTTCCGAGATAGGTCTTTGCCGCAAGAACCTCTTTGTAAGCTGTCTCTTCCGTAGCTGCAGTCTTTGTTGCACATACATTTACACCGGTGGTTGTCTCTAAGCACTTGATAGACTTCTTGTCCATGTCCAGTGCAAGAGAATAACCGGCAGAGTCCAGTCTATCTGCAAGGATATTATCCGACACAGATGCCGCATCATATCCGTCGATCAGCTCATTTACGGCAACATCCTGATCAATGTTGAGATCCATGTAAGTTGTAGAACCGGCTTCAAGATCTACGCCAGTAGCCTTGTTATACGGCTTAACCGTCACTTCCGTATCTCTCACTGGGACCTTGACCTTTCCGGCTGTCGGAGTCCCCTCGTAGTTGGTGTTAAAAATGTAGTTGTCTCTCGTTACCAGCGTCTGTCTCAGCTTTGCATCCACGAGAGAAGACCATCTCTCCTGACTTTCGTGTGCGAAAACCTGTAAAAACATTAAAAACTTTTTAAATTCCATATTCACTTTCTCCTTTAATCAATCTTAAGCCCCGGGTTTCTTTTCAGAAAAGCGGCTTCAACTCCTGAACTCTTCTTTCTTCCACTACTCTGTCTCTGTCCCCATGACTTCTTTTTTGTCTCATCATCATTGTCATCGTCTTTTTCAGAGGATTCCTTAAACTGTGGGTACTTTTTCAGCACCTCATCAATCGCATCTTCAATGTCCATGTCCTCATCCTTTGCCATATGCACTCTCGCCAGTGCAAGGACATCATCCACGCAGGACTTATCCACATCATGCTCCAGGCACGTCCATTTCAGCTCCATTTCCTCCGCTTTGGCCGCCTTGCTACGGAGTTCCCGTGTTTCTTCATCATCCTCTTTGTCGTCATCTCCGGCTTTCCCCTTGCCGTCAGGTTTCTTTTTGCTTCCAGCTTTCTGCTGTTCCCTCTGCCATTTCCGGCGTTCCCTTGCAAGACGCTTTTTAACAGCTTCATCTACTTCCTTTTGCGAGAATTTCTTCTCATCATCTCCTGAATCATCATCTCCATCGTCTCCGTCCGCATCATCGTCGCCACCCTCCGGGTCATCATCTCCGTTATCACCCGGATCGTCTCCATCGCCGCCTGCAAATAACTGCAGGTCGTATGTCCAGTATCTTTTTTTCATGTTCATGAGCTTCATAGTGCTTCTCCCTTCTCCGTTTTACGCCCGTCGGCAGTAATTTTCACATAATCATCACCGTAAGTCAGATTGAGATCACTCACAGCAATAAAAAAAGAATCAATCAGAAGTTTTCCTTTTTCTGATAGATTCTTATAATTTATATCTATGTGGCCGCCAGCAATATGGTAGGTGATCTTGTCATCCGTCAAGGCTACAAGCGAATGCACAAGTCCCTGAGCCAAGGCTGATACTGCTGCACATATGATATCATTTCCGGTTTCCGCAAATCCTGCATGGCCGTCTACCGTCAGACCAAGCGGTGTAATATTTACCGCAATCAAACTGCATCACCTCCTAAAAAAGAGTATAAAAATACCACCGACCATTTTTGATCAGTGGTGTTAATCCTCTCTATGATTTCGACATTTCAAACAGATTTCCTTGTACCCTGCGACTTTTAACACTGCTTCAGGAATTGTCCAATCAGGTGCCAGGCCTTCAACATTCATATGAATATCAAAACATATTCCTTCTTCTATTTCAATCCCTAATAATGGACACTTAATCTTTTTTGATGCCATATTTTTCTGCCACCTCCCTGATTTTTAGTGTTTGTTCGTCAAATTCCTCTTTTTTAAATGCTGTTCGGATATTATTGTTTTCCACATCAACGTATACTGCTCCGTTAGGTCCGTAATAATTTACAAATCTCCCGTTCCAGCGTGTAAGAGATATGTCAGCCTCTTTTATAAATCTCTCCGCTTCATCCCTGGAAACGCCATGTTCTCTTTCTGCATTTATATGAGAGGCGTCAAATGAAAATTTTGAAACATCTATTTTATCCGGATTAATTTGTGGAACACCTTTTATTCTTGCTTCTGATAGTTCTGCTTTTATTTTATCATTTCTTTTCTTAATATCAACTTCTTTTTGTACTTTCTTGTTTTTCACAACAGCTTCTGCCGATATCCTCTTGTCAAATCCAACCACTCTCTCCCTGTCAGATCTTCTGTGCAGTCCCGGTGTATTGCTTACATACCCTTTGAGCTTCTTTTCTATACCTTTCAGTTTTACAGCAGCTTCTTCAAAAGCCTCTTCATTTCCCGATGCGTCATACATCATGCAGAGCCTCTTCTGTTTTCTGACATCCCGCTCAAGAGCCCTCTGTATCTGCGTCTGCTTATACAGCCTGTCATTCTCTGCCATGTCTTCCGTTGGGAAATACCTCTGCACACTTACCCCGGGAATGAACGGCCACTTGTGATGGCGGCAGTTAATTCCAAGAATCCCGTCCGGCTCTCCATAACTGGATGAGTCCCACGGATAAAATCTGATCTTCTTACCATGAAGATCCTGTGTATACCCGCTTCCATTGTTCAGATCAAAGACCTTCCCCTGATCCTTTGCACATTTCGGGCGTGCTCCCGAATGGCTGTCAATCAGGATCAGATTGACTCCCGCCTCTCTGCACCTTGCATCCTGTGCTTCGTCCGCTACTCTCTCGGCGGTATTCCTCATGCACATATTGACGTAAGCTTCAGGAGTCCACTCCCGCCCTGCCTTGTCAACAAATGCCGGAATGCCTTTTTCGCAAAACTTGCGGATACATTTCACTACTGCCTGTTGACGGGATTCTGCACCGGACACAACGCTTGTGGCTGAGCTTGACAAGATAGCATGGGCTTCGTTTGTAATGTCGTTTACAAGTCCCACGTAAGCCGCTCTTGCTTTATACAGCATCATGGTACAGCAGGTATTTAAAGCATCTTTCGTCTGCATCCGGTATGTCTGCATCACTTCCTTTACAGCCCTGCTTTTCTTCGGCACTGCCGGGACCCCTGCAAGTCCATCCCTTGCCGCCTTTTGCAGTCCCCTGTCAATTGTCTTGATAGATTTTTCGGCCGTCTCGTTCAGCATCCTTATAGCTGCAGTCTGACTGATTCCTGACATTTTGGCGATCATCGCTATATGCTCCTGATCCAACTTACCGATCTCCGCAAGCCTGCGGATCTGCCACTCGTCTGATGCAATCGGCTGTCCCCAGTCGCTTAGATGCTTTGCAATGTTCTGCATGATCTGACTTTCCAGGTCTATGTAATACCCGTCAATTTCTTCAGCAATCTGCTGACTTTCCATGATATCCATCTTACCACCTTATCATCACTCTTGCCATCATCCCCTTCCGGGTCGCCTGCATCCTCATCCTCTTCGGGTGGATCATCCGTCGTGTCCAGTTCATCTTCATCGTCCTCCGTAGCTGTCCAGTCAATGTCCTGGCCGGTAACTTGTCCATCTTCTCTGATCCGTTCCAGTTCTTCTAACGCCTCATCTTCAGAACACTTGTTGATCTCCATGATTGCTGCCACTTTGGATCTTAGCCCTGCCCCGACCAGCTTGATATTTTTATCAATGATCGTATTGCTGTCCTCGATGATAGAGTCATCAAAATCCACTGTTGCATCAACTGCCCCGCCCTGATCGAGGAACGATACAGCCCGGATCATGTTAATGATCGCGGCGGATATGATAATACAGTGTTTCTGCCGGTTCTGGTACAAATCAGACTTGTCAGATATAACCTCCGTGGCTGTCTTTACACCGCCCTGCTCGAATTTATAGCGTCCTGCACCCATTCCGCACTTGAAGCTGAGCAGATCCAACGCTCTCTGTATTCCCAGCTCATGGTCCGATGCCCGGATCGTCATATCCACCTCTGCCAGCTTGTTCTCTCCGCTTCTGTCTTCCGGCAGAATGTAGTAGACCGTATCATTCGGGTCAAATACTGGGTTTGTAACCCCGTCAGCCTCCATCTGCCTCTTCGCCTGACTTAGCGGAACCATGATCCTCTTACGACCGAGAACAAACTCATTCATATAGCTGTCGTAAATCAGGTCACAGCCTTTCACCTCATCGAGAGCATTTGCATAGATTGATATTCCCAACGGACTGTCTAAGTCAATATTGTTGCAAATGTTAGGAGTAACCAGCTGAAAAAGCGGCTCTACGCTTTTCGTGCTGACAATTTCCACAATATCTTCCGGTACATCAGTCTCTTTTCCCGATTCCTGATCTATATATCTATTCTCAATGTAGTATTCATCCTCATTTTCGCCCTCGCCACGTCCAAACCGGTGAATTTGGACGTAAATCACTTTTTCCCCATCCATAACTTTCGGAGTACCAAAAGCACATTCTGTTACGTCTCCGTTATCCCATGTCAGCGGGTAGATCATGTCTGCCCGAATATAATCAATGACCACATCACCGTCTGCATTTTTGTATTCTACGAACGCCCCTGTACCGAGGGCAAAGGATAATTCCAGCAAACGATTCGCCCGGGTCTGAAAGTTATTCGCCCACAGGATTTCTGTAAGCCTGTCATCATATTTTCCTGCATGGATCGCCACCTTTTCGTTCAATAGGAGATTTGCCCAATCTTCACTGATTGTCTTGCTCATTCCCAATTTATAGCGCTCCTGCTTCGTCATTACCACGCCGTTATATACGCAGTATTTGTGGAATTTCTCCACGTCGTTCTGATACCAGTCAAGCCACTCTTCTATATGGTTGTATGTATCGTCCGAAGCTACGCTAAACCCATGTTTCAACAGGTAGCCTTTTACTATCCTGTTCACTGCTGTTGCCATTTTTCTTCCCACCTCCTAGGCTGCTATATACAGAATATCCTCCTGCACGCTTTCCGTGCTGTATTCTGTGCTGTCAAGACTGTCCACGTTCATTCCCCCATCATCCAGCCGGACATCCATGTTCTTCTTTTTCTCGTCATATACCGCTTCTTCAAATGCCGCAATGATATGCGTACAATGCCGCATGATCTTCCATCTGTGCTGAGCAATCAGGCTGTTATAGAATGCAATCCGGTCATTGATAGATCCCTTGATTGCATTCTTGATATCTATGGCTATATGTGCATGGACTACCGCACTCTCAAGTCCTGCGATCAATGCCTGCTCAGCATTATCGCAATACGCTTCGTACACTTTGTACCGGCTCTTTGCCCTTTTTACAAAATCAAGAAAATCATCCTGCAGCTGTTTTGGGTTGATCCGTTTCTTACAGTAATACTCATCCAGCACAACAACCTGTTTATACCCTTTCGTGAATCCTGTAAGGGTAAAAGAATGAGCCGATTTCGTACCCCCGAAATCGACTCCGATCACTGCATATGCTATTTCGTTTTTTAACAGCCACTCACTGCTGATAAGGTAATCCTCCACATGGTCTGCGAACTGCTGGTAAATAAGCCCGTCAGCAGCCACCCATTTTCCAAGAATGAAACGCTTGTAGAATACACTGCCATGCGGCCATGCTCTCCGGTATCGTTCCAGCACTTTAGGAGATAAGGTCAGATTATCCGTCATCATGAAATGCAGATAGGGAGGATTGTGCTGAATGAAAACGTATTTACTATCTGAGACAGGTCTTCCATTTTTCAGATAATCAATGATTGCCCAGCCAACATCATCCGGCATAGGAAGGGATAGGAATTTCTTCGTTTTCTGTTGTGAAAAAGATATGACTTTTTCCTTCCAGTTAATGAAGCCAAATTCAAGTGCCTTAATGTCTGAGGACCGTAATCCCAGCCTTGCAGCAAGAAGAAAAATTGCATAATTCCGCTTGCCAAGAGGGTTATCCCGGTCAAATGATGCCAGTATACGCTCAACTTCTGCTTCCGTAAATATGGCAGGTATTTTCTGCTGACGACTGTTTTTTACAAATGGAACACAAGCAGACAAATCTTCCGAATGATAGCCGAACTGAAAAGCGAATGTGCAAAGTCTCCGCAGCATCCGTAGATTCTCTGAAACATAAGTCGTTGAATACGGGGCCAGATATTTCACAAAGTCATTGAGCGTATCCCTTTGCACCAAACTAAAGGTTTTGACACCCTTGTCCGTCAAAAAAACGTTCAGCCGAAACAGACGAGAACGTAGGCTTTTCAGAGAACTTTCTGCCAATCCACGTCGTGCCTCGCTATCCATGAATGCAGTTAAAAGTTCTTGGTATCCTTCACTGAACTCAGCAAGATGCTTTCCTTTGGGGAAACCAGTAACAACGCCATAATTGATATAGTTCGTCAAAAGTGCAAGGGCACGGTTGGCGCGGTACATTGTATATTCCAGATCCATACGCAAGCCATATTCTGTCCGAAGAAAGTCACCGCGGAAATATTCGTCGAATTGAGTAATTGGAACGGTGGACGCATATTTTGTTAACGACATCCAAACCCTTTCCAAGTCCATAATGCTTGCTGGACTGTAGCCCTTTTTCTGCATTATGCTTTTCAGTTCAGAAATCAGCGGCCCCAGTTCTGCTGTTGAAACCATTGCTTTTTCTTCCATAATCATTCCTTCTTTCTTAAGTGAGTGGCTGAATAATTGCCACATCCACTCTACCAAAAGGAAATATATTATGTGAAGTTAATTCTCAAAAAATAAAAGAAAGTGAGGTGAATGAGACGATTTCGTCTCATAATGTATGACTAAACATAAACTGATTTATGTGAAGCTTCACATAAACAAGGTTCAATTTTTATTCCTCCTTCATAGTTTCAAATTCTTTATCCGCAAGTTTTCCGGTTTGTATAAGACACATCAGCATAACGCCGGAAGCCATTCCTCCGGCAAAGGTAAGGAAAT
>OLRF01001957.1_pt1 | contig 19369 bp, 16 predicted proteins | sample 1672061 | NCBI WGS metagenome assembly OLRF01 (sample SAMEA3136641, study PRJEB25190) | human gut metagenome | reverse complement strand
GATTGACACTTCCCGTGCTACGCAACAGGACATCCGTCCGTTGAGGATTGTAGTTCTGAACCTGATGCCGTTGAAGATTACGACAGAAACAGACTTGGTGCGGCTGCTTTCGAATACACCTCTTCAGGTAGAGATCTCCTTTATGAAGATCAAGAGCCATACCTCCAAGAATACGCCGATAGAGCACATGAAAACGTTCTATACCGATTTCGACCAGATGCGTCACGAGAAGTACGATGGTATGATTATTACCGGTGCTCCTGTGGAACAGTTGGATTTCGAGGAGGTGACTTATTGGGATGAGATTACCGAAATCTTTGATTGGGCACGTACGCACGTCACATCCACCTTATATATATGTTGGGCTGCGCAAGCCGGATTGTATCATCATTACGGTGTGCCCAAATATCCGTTGGAGAAGAAGATGTTCGGTATTTTCGAGCACCGGGTACTACAACCTTTCCATTCTATCTTCCGTGGTTTCGACGATTGCTTCTATGTGCCGCATAGCCGTCATACAGAGGTGAGGAGAGAAGATATTCTGAAAGTTCCGGAGCTGACTTTGCTTTCCGAATCGAAAGATGCAGGCGTATATATGGTAATGGCTCGCGGCGGACGTGAATTTTTCGTGACCGGACATTCGGAGTATTCTCCGCTGACACTGGATACCGAATACCGTCGTGATCGGGATAAAGGCTTGCCAATAGAAATACCTCGTAATTATTACGTAGACGATGATCCCGATAAAGGCCCCTTGGTACGTTGGCGTGCTCATGCCAACTTGTTGTTCTCCAACTGGCTGAACTATTTTGTTTATCAGGAAACGCCTTACAACATTAATGATATTGAATGATAAAGCAGCGTAAGATAGAACTTCTGGCTCCCGCAAAAAACTTGGAGTGCGGAATTGAAGCCATAAATCATGGGGCGGACGCCGTATATATCGGTGCACCCAAATTCGGTGCCCGTGCAGCGGCTGTAAACTCTTTGGAAGACATTGAAGCACTGGTAAAACATGCCCATTTGTATAATGCCCGCATTTATGTTACTGTCAATACGATTCTGAAAGAAGAAGAATTGCAGGAGACGGAAGAGATGATTCATGCTTTGTACCGGATAGGTGTGGATGCATTGATTGTGCAGGATATGGGGATTACGCAGTTGAATCTTCCGCCGATACCGCTTCATGCCAGTACGCAAATGGATAATCGCACGCCGGAGAAGGTTAAGTTTTTGAAGGAGGCCGGTTTCCGTCAGGTGGTTCTGGCTCGGGAATTATCGTTGCGTGAGATAAAAAAGATACATGATACTTGCCCGGAAGTTCCTTTGGAAGTATTTGTACATGGGGCGCTTTGTGTCAGTTATAGCGGGCAGTGCTATGTCAGCCAGGCTTGTTTCGGGCGTAGCGCCAACCGGGGGGAGTGTGCGCAGTTTTGCCGTTTGCCTTTCAGTCTGGTAGATTCGGACGGGAAAGTGATGGTCAAGGATAAACACCTGCTCTCATTAAAAGACTTGAACCAGAGTGATGAGTTAGAACAGTTGTTGGATGCGGGAGCTTCCTCATTTAAGATAGAAGGCCGGTTGAAAGATGTATCTTACGTGAAGAACGTCACGGCTACTTATCGGCAGAAACTGGATGCTATCTTTGCCCGTCGTCAGGAATATGTACGGGCCTCTTCAGGGACTTGCCGCTTTGACTTCCGGCCGCAACTCGACAAGAGTTTCAGTCGGGGATTTACCCATTATTTTCTGCATGGCCGTGATAAGGAAATCTTCTCTTTCGATACACCGAAATCTTTGGGAGAAGAAATGGGCACGATGAAAGAGGCACGTGGAAACTATTTGACTGTTGCCGGATTGAAATCATTCAATAACGGCGACGGTGTCTGCTATATTGACGAGCAAGGGCGTTTGCAGGGCTTCCGTATCAATCGTGTCGACGGCAACAAGCTCTATCCGCAGGAAATGCCGCAAATCAAGCCGCGCACCAGACTTTACCGTAACTTTGACCAGGAATTTGAACGCATACTTTCCCGTAAGTCGGCCGAAAGAAAGCTGTCCGTAAGTATATTACTGGCCGATAATAACTTCGGCTTTTCTCTGACACTGACAGATGAAGATGATAATAGTGTGACACTTTCTCTTCCCCGTGAAAAGGAATTGGCACGGACGCCGCAAACGGATCATTTGAGGACTCAGCTTGCCAAACTGGGCAATACGCCTTTCGAAGCGGAGAAGATAGAAATCTCCTTTGCAGATAACTGGTTCCTGCCGTCTTCCGTATTGGCAGATTTCCGTCGTCAGGCAGTGGAAAAACTGATAGCTGCCCGCCGGATTAATTATCATCAGGAACGCGCTGTATGGAAACCGACCAACCATGCTTTTCCGCAAACCGCATTGACGTATTTGGGAAATGTGATGAATACCCGTGCCGCCTCTTTTTATCAGGAACATGGCGTACAACAGATTGCCGGGGCTTATGAAAAAGAACGGGTGGAAGATGCGGTACTGATGTTCTGCAAACATTGTTTGCGGTATAGTATGGGTTGGTGTCCCATTCATCAACGCGTGCGGTCGCCTTATAGAGAACCCTATTTCCTGGTGTCGAATGACGGAAAGCGGTTCCGTCTTGAGTTCGATTGCAAGAATTGTCAAATGAAAGTAAAAGCAGCGCAATGAGAATGAACCACCGCAGAATGATTCGTTACAGACGACACAGAGGATATGGAGCTTCTGCCCTTTCTTTTGTAACTGCCTGTTGGAATGGCTTGTGGAAGGAGACACTTTTCTCTGTATCCTCCGTGTCCTCTGTGGTGAGTTTGCTGTTGTGCTTGTTTTTTCTTTCGTCCTGCCATTATGCCCGCCCCAATCTTTCTTCCGAAGAAATGCCGCAGAAAACGAAGGACTCTTTGAATTACCTTTATGAACGGCACTATACATGGAATACGAATCTGGAGTTAACGGCAGATTCCATTTTGTTGGAGTGCCTGCCTATCAAGGATACGTACATAAATCTTTATTGGGGAGATCGTGTGGTAGTGGCCGAGTTTGCCGTACATCCTGCCGATAGTGTAGATAGCGTTTGGGTGAAGCTGGCACATACGCAGGATGAACAGGGGTGGATACGCGAAGTGGAGTTGAAACGATCTTTTGTCCCTACGGATAGTATTTCTCAGGCCATTCATTTGTTTAGTGATACGCACGCCTCCTATTTCGTGGTTATCTTTGCACTTTTTGTCGGTGTCTATCTGCTTCGTGCCTTCCGTCGGAAGCAGTTGCAAATGGTGTATTTCAATGATATTGACAGTGTTTATCCGTTATTCCTGTGTCTGCTAATGGCCTTCAGTGCAACGGTTTATGAATCAATGCAGGTGTTTGTGCCGGACACATGGGAGCATTTCTATTTCAATCCTACTTTGTCGCCTTTTAAAGTTCCTTTTATTCTTTCAGTCTTTTTGTTGAGTATCTGGCTGTTCGTGATAGTCTCCCTGGCAGTGCTTGACGATTTATTCCGGCAGTTGACCCCCGCAGCGGCAATCTTTTATCTGCTGGGACTGATGTCCTGTTGTATATTCTGCTATTTCTTCTTTATTTTAATGGCGCATATATACATAGGTTATTTATTCCTCATCCTTTTTATTCTTGTTTTTGTAAAGAAAGTATATTGGAATAGTCGTTATAAATATTGTTGCGGACATTGCGGGGAGAAGTTGAAAGAAAAAGGTGTCTGCCCCCATTGCGGAGCAATCAACGAATAATTCTATTGCTGACTTATCGTATTCTTTTAAATAACTTTTTTAAGTGATGAAAATCAGAGCTACCGAACTAAAAGATCTTCCTAGAGTCATGGAGATATATGATTATGCCCGTGCCTTTATGCGTACAAACGGAAATGTAACTCAATGGATTGGCGGCTATCCGTCCGAAGCGTTGATTCGTCAGGAAATAGAAGACGGTCATAGCTTTGTCTGTATGGACGGTCAGGGGGAAATCTTGGGAACTTTTTGTTTTATTTTAGGTGAAGATCCTACCTACCAGCATATTTATGAAGGGAACTGGCTCAATGACGAACCGTATGGCGTGATCCACCGTTTAGCAACAAACGGTAAACGGAAAGGAGTATCAGATGCCTGCCTGAACTGGTGTTTTGAACAATGGGGCAATATTCGTGTCGATACACATCAGGACAATAAAGTGATGCAGCATATTCTGACAAAATACGGCTTTCAGCGCTGCGGCATTATTTATGTGAAGAACGGAACAGAACGTATTGCTTATCAGAAAAAACTTATTAAACAGTTATAATAGACATAAGTCTATGGATGAGAAAATGTTTCCAAACGTTGAAACTCGGGTTTCAAGGCTGGAAACTGGAGTTTCTCTATAGGGAAACTAGAGTTTCTGCGTATGGAAACTAAAGTTTCTAAGCGTTGAAACTGAAGTTTCTAACTATGGAAACGCCAAGAAACTTATGGCTTTGTACTTCTTAGTGAGTAGGAATAACTTTCCGTAGCTATGCCGACAGCCACATAATATCTGTTGCGGGTGGTAGATCGATGCTATACTTTTCAGCTTTATGGTACAGTTTCTCGGGCAGATATTTTAGCTCATTTTGAATACAAAAAAGAATCGATAGAGTGCAAAAAATATTTTATCCTTCTACTTTAAACCGGGAAGCTTGTTTTTCTTGTAACTTTGCAGCCAATTTAAGAAAAAGAAGCGTAGAATGATAAATAAATACGAAGAACGGCTGGGGACGGAACGTATGTTGCCGCTCATCTTTAAAATGGCACTTCCCGCAGTAGCTGCGCAGTTCGTCAATCTGCTTTATAGCATTGTCGATCGTGTATATATCGGACATATTCCGGGCATCGGAACCGATGCGCTTGCCGGTGTCGGAGTGACTACTTCCCTCATTATTTTGATTTCCTCTTTTTCTGCGATTGTCGGTGGCGGTGGTGCGCCGTTAGCCGCCATTGCGCTCGGGCAGGGAGATCGTTTGCGTGCCGGTAAAATATTGGGAAATGGTTTCGTCCTTCTGATATTGTTTACCTTGCTTACGTCTTTTATCGCATATACATTTATGGAACCCATTCTCCTTTTCACGGGAGCTTCGGCGAATACATTGGAGTATGCCGTGGATTATCTTTCCATTTATCTGCTGGGTACTATATTTGTAGAAATATCGACAGGACTGAACAGCTTTATTAATGCACAAGGGCGTCCTGCCATTGCTATGTTTTCCGTTCTGATCGGTGCTTTGCTGAATATTATCCTTGACCCTATCTTCATCTTTGGGTTTAATATGGGTGTGAAAGGAGCAGCTTTGGGCACAGTGCTTTCACAGGCTTGCAGTGCGGCCTGGGTACTGACTTTCCTTTTTTCCAAACGCGCCTCTCTGCCTTTGGAGAAACCTTATATGAAACTGGACAGAAAAATAATCCTTTCCATATTGGCTTTGGGAGTTTCTCCGTTCATTATGGCGAGCACGGAGAGCTTGGTCGGGTTTGTGCTTAATAGCAGCCTGAAAGAGTTCGGAGACATCTACATCAGTGCATTGACAATTCTGCAGAGTGCGATGCAGTTTGCCAGTGTACCACTGACCGGATTCGCACAGGGATTTGTTCCGATAATAAGCTATAACTATGGGCACGGCGATAAGCAGCGTGTAAAAGAATGCTTCCGTATTGTGCTGATAACCATGTTCTCTTTCAACCTGTTATTAATGCTTTTCATGATTCTGTTTCCTTCAACGGTAGCTTCCGCGTTTACGAGTGACGAAAGACTGATTGAAACAGTCCGTTGGACGATGCCTGTATTTTTGGGCGGTATGACTATTTTCGGATTGCAGCGTGCCTGCCAGAATATGTTTGTAGCGTTAGGACAGGCTCGGATTTCTATTTTCATTGCTTTGTTGCGTAAGGCAATACTGTTGATTCCGCTGGCATTGATATTGCCGCATTTTATGGGAGTGACAGGTGTATATGCGGCTGAAGCTATATCCGACGCGACAGCGGCGATATGTTGTACGTTGTTGTTCTTTTGGCAATTTCCCAAGATATTGGGAAAGATTCAGGGGAATACACTACGCACGAGTTAATTTCTGTTTCTGCTGGATGTGATATTCGGCGAACGCCCTGATTACACATGACGCGATAAGTAATATCGGAGATAAACTTCGCATACTCAAAGATTTTATTTACATTTGTTCTTATAAATAAAATGTAAGTAAAAAACATGAGAAAACAACTATCAGTTACATTAGCTTGTTTCCTTCTTACTTCGGCTACGGCGCTCGCTCAAAGCTGGAAATCTTATGAAAATACTGCGAAGGGAAAGACTTATGAAACATCCGATTACGTGACATTGCTGGATAGCACGTTGGTATCTGTCCAACCTACCGGGCAAGGCTCGTTTGCTGTGTGTAAAGTGATTAAAGTACAGACTCCGAGAGGGGCAGTGGCTAACCGGGTAATTAAATACGATTATGACCCTCTGACCGCCTATGCCGAGTTTAAGCGTGTAACCGTCTATCGTGCCAATGGCAAGGTTGACGAACTGGATGTAAAGAAAACCTGTGATTATGCTGCTCCTGCCCGGGCTATTTACTGGGGAGCGAGACAAATAATGCTCGAAATCGGCGCTTTGCAACCCGGTGATGTTGTGGATTATGAGATAGCCAAGAAGGGGTTCACTTATGCGTTGCTTGGAGCCGGTGATGAAGACGATTCTCGTTTTATCCCGCCTATGCGCGGGCAATTTTATGATATTGTTCCTTTCTGGAGCGCTGCCCCCACCGTGCGTAAAGTTTATAAAGTAGCTGTTCCTATGGAGAAAGAACTGCAATTCCAGTTCTATCAGGGGGAATGTGCTTCGTCCATGCGTTATGAAAATAATAGCAAGGTATACACTTTTGCCATGGATAATGTAATGCCTTTCGGCAGAGAGCCGAATATGGTGGATCTTTTCGATGCAGCTCCCAAATTGATGATGTCTTCCACTCCTCAATGGAAAGACAAATCTTTGTGGTTCAACAAAGTGAATGAAGACTATGGTAGTTTTGCCCCACTGCCCGAAGCGCAGAAAAAAGTGGATGAACTGATAAAAGGCAAGAAGACCGAAATGGAAAAGATTGCCGTGCTGACTCATTGGGTGGCTGATAATATCCGTTATGCCGGTATATCCATGGGAAAAGGAGAGGGCTTTACACTTCACAATACCAAGATGAACTATACCGACCGTTGCGGAGTCTGTAAAGACATAGCGGGTACACTGATTTCTTTCCTGCGCATGGCCGGTTTCGAAGCCTATCCGGCTATGACAATGGCGGGTAGCCGTGTGGAAAGCATTCCTGCCGACCATTTTAATCACTGTGTGGCAGTGGTGAAGTTGAGCAACGGAACATACATGCCACTCGATCCTACCTGGGTTCCTTTCTGTCGCGAACTATGGAGCAGTGCCGAACAGCAGCAGAACTATCTGCCGGGTGTGCCCGAAGGTTCTGATTTGTGTATCACTCCGGTTTCAGCTCCCGAAAATCATTATGTGCGTATCAAAGCCGATAACCGCTTGGATGCAGACGGTACTTTGCGCGGTACTTTCACTCTTACCGCCGAGGGGCAGAGTGACAGTAATATCCGCCGTATCTTTACTACCGGATTCCGGAGCGAATGGAAAAATACAATGGAAAGCCAGCTTTTAGCCATATCTCCCAAAGCTAAATTGCTGAGCGTAGACTACGGCAAGAATCCTAAAGACTATCAGGCAGCACCTATTAAAATCACTTTCCGTTATGAAATACCGGACTATGCATTGAAAGGTGAGAAGGAGATGTTCTTCCGTCCGTTGGTGATGAATAACCTTTATAATCAGGTACGCTCTTATTTGCGTATCGATACTTCACTGAAAGAGCGTAAGTATGGTTTTAAAGATGGATGTTCGCGTTTGGTTGAACTGGATGAAACGATTCAACTTCCGGCAGGATACAAGCTGGCGAATGCCGACAAGAATGAGACAATGCAAGGTACGGGAGCCGATTTTGAAGGTTCATTGGCGCAGCAAGGAAACAAAGTGCTGCTTCACAACAAACTGGCTTTGAAGAAACGTGTTTATGAGGCTGCTGATTGGGATAGTTTCCGTAATGCTGTGAATGCGCACAAAGCGTATGGTGAATATTTAGTGATTAAAAAGTAGAGCAGAATGAAAAATATACATTATTATATAGTTACGCTGGTGGTACTCTTATTTATGGTAGCTCCGGCAAAAGCGGTATCCGAAGCCGAATTCGGGAAATTGCACAAAACGTACATCTTGCATACTGACGGTAGCCAGGAGATGCGTGTACAAAAGGAACTGACATTGTTTACCCATACGGCAATGAATCGTCTGTATGGCGAAAGTTTTATTGTTTACAATCCGGAGTTTCAGGAATTGAAGATTCACGAATCGTATACCCGTCAGAAAGATGGCAATATCGTTAAGACGCCCGAAAACGCGTTTGTTGAGGTACTTCCTTCTGCTGCAGCCGATGCTCCGGCATATAATGGTCTGAAAGAAATGGTTGTAGTCCATACCGGATTGGAGCTGGGAGCTACTATTTATCTGGATTACTCGGTTATTACCCGTCCGGGTTATCTTCCCGAACTGGATGTGTGCGAGCAGATAGAGGAATTATCTCCTATCAGGGAGTATGTGCTTTCGGTATCGGTACCCGAAAACAAACCTTTGCATTATGAGTTATTGAATGGAAAAGCTGTTCCGGTGGTGAAAACAGCGGGTGGTGTAAAGACTGTGACCTGGGCGTTGAAGAATGTGCAACCTCGTCCTAGTATGCTTGCTGTTTCTTTGCCGGCAGGTAACGTACAGGCTATTGTGGCTTCTACGTATGCTTCAAAAGCCGATGCGTTGAAAGTGATTAAACGGCAATTTGAAAGTAACGACAAAGAAGTTTCTGAACTGGCAAAGAGGTTGACTGCCAATACACAAAGTTCGGAGCAAAAAACGAAACAACTCACTGCTTACGTGCAAGGATTAGGAAACTGCCGTTTGTCATTGTCACAAACCGGGTATCGTTTGCGTCCGGTTGCCGAAGTGATTCGTTCGGCTTATGGAACGGAAGCGGAGAAAGCGGCTTTGCTGGCTGCTTTGCAACAGGCAAGCGGCATTCAGGCCGAAGTAAAGGCTGTCTTTCCTAAAACAGAAGATAAGGATGCGGCAGGACTCGCTGCTGTCAGCAGACTGTTTGTTGCTGATAATGCTATTGCCGATATACAGGATTTTGTATCTGTTGTCAACATGGACGCCCGGTCGGTGACTTTGGAAGGAGTTTCCCATGTTATTTCGCAAACCGACACATTACGAGTGACGGCAGAAGCCGGAAAAACTTTGGAAGCAGGTTACCGGAAATTTGAACTGCCACAGGCGCGGAATGGCTGGGCTGCTTATGAAGGACGTTCAACAGTTGTAAATACGACTCGCCCGGTTAATCTGTTATTGAGATATTTACCTGATGAAACTTATACTTGTATTGTGAAAGTTGCTGACGGGATGAGGCCGGTAGTGCTACCGACTGATAAGAAGATTGACAATCCGGTAGGTACCGTAGGGGTTACAGTGAAAAAAGCGGCAAAGGAGATAAAGATTGTCCGTACTTTGAAACTGAAAAAGCAATTGATAACTCCAGCCGAATATCCGGCATACTATCGTTTGATGTCGGAATGGTTGGATACCGGTGAAAGCGTTTTGTTATTTTAATCTGTCTTCTGCTGTTTTATAGGCGATGAAGCAGCAGAAGACTTCGATACGCTGCTCGGTAAAGTGGAATATGGGGCGTGTTTTCAAAGTTCCTTTTGATATGCGGAAGGAACGAAATGTTAAAATATACCTAGGGGTGTGGGGACAGACGCTCCTGCGGTGTATTTATATTATAGAGAAGCATTAAATCTGGATACAAATAAAAAACACTCGTCATGAAAATGGATAAACTAAAAAAGGATGATATTCAGTTAGAAAAAACAGTATCTGAATTAAAGGAGAGGCTGAAATACAAAGATGAACAGAACCTAAACTTAATCCAGCGTAATCGAGAGCTGAAAGCTAAACTCAGATTGCAGTTATCTCTTAAAAGTGAATTAACTGAAAAAGAATTATTATTGACAGTTGGTTTAGAGTCATTGTTGCTTTTGAAGAAACATCGATATAATCACATCAAGAAAGAGGAAGACTGGCTGTTGCTTTACGATGCTATCAATATATTATATGGAGATATTAGCCATATAGTTTCTTCCTTTGGCCTAACCTCTCAAGAGGTGAAGGTTTGTTATCTTACTTATATAGGAATCACCATCTCTGAACAAGCGAAAGTCCTGATTATTGAGACAAATACAATCAAAAGGTATAGAAACAGGATAAAAAACAAGTTGAAATTAGGAGAAGAAATTCTACTATCTGTCTACCTAAATCTCAATTCAAAGAAGATAAATAAGAATTAAACGTACAGATAATCAACAAAGTACATGTATAGATAATTTACATATTTTGTCCTCCTCCAATAATTGCATGATATTATAATCCAGACTATTTTTGTCTCACAATAACAAATATATTACTTAATGCTATGAATACATCAACATTTGCCAAAACGATTGTCTCACATTGGAGTGTTATTGCAGTTGTTGCTGTATTGATATATTATAGTATATTTTCGCACGAATTTCAATTGTATTGGGATGATCAGTGGCAAGTGATTAATTCGATGACGAACGACGGGATATCATTGAAGAATTTGCAGACTATATTCCACAGTATTAGTAACGGTCAATACTCCCCAATCAATCAATTATACTACACGCTTATTCATCTATGCTTCGGCTACAGTAGTTTAGCCTTTCATATAGGTAATTTGCTGTTTCATATATTTAATGCCTGTTTAGTGTACTTATTGGCCTATTCTTTTATAAGAAATCATTTTGATTCTAAAAAGGCATTGGGTATATCCTTCTTCACCGCACTGTTATTTGCCATACACCCGGTTCAGGTAGAAACCGTTTGCTGGATTAGTGCGTCGAAGATAGTGCTTAGCACTTTCTTCTATTTGTCGGCACTGATATGCTACATACAATATATGCGCAATAGTAAATGGCAGTATCTTCTAGCGAGTGTGGTCAGTAGTATATTGGCTATGGGCTGCAAAGAACAGTCCGTTATTATAGTTCCATGCTTGTTGCTGTTCGACTGGATGCTGTTCAAAAGAAATATGCGTTCCTTGAAAGTGTATATCGAAAAAGTATATTATCTCATTCCTGCTATTGCCATTTTTATAGTTACCCTTGTGGCCAACAAAAATACAGGAGAAGAAATCATAGGATATACGATAGTAGATCGTTTTATATTCCTTTGCTATTCAGTGTTTAAGTATCTCTTGATTTCGGCTATTCCTTTCAAGCTTTCCTATCTTTATCCTTTCCCCTTTCAGGTAGGCGAAAAGATACCCATGGCTTTATGGATATACCCATTTGTTATCCTATTCATAGGATATGTAATATACCTATACCGCAGAAAGACATTATTGGTCTTTGGCACGCTGTTTTTCATATTACATCTGCTGCCGGTGCTTCATGTGATTCCGCTACCCCGCTACGTTGTTGTAGCTGACCGCTATCTGTATATACCGTATATTGCGTTTGCAATTGGGCTTTCCATATTGTCATATCATCTATACGAACGCCAAAGAAAGTGGATTCTATATGCCGGATTCCTATATTGTTCATACCTATGCGTTTACACCGCCAGCTATGCTCCTGCATGGAAGAACTCAGATACTTTGAAAGAGCACTTTAAAGAAGTTTTAAAGAAAAGAGAAACTAACCTTAGTATTAATTATAAAAACGAGAAACAATGAAAAAGAACAAAATTGTAGTATTGGCCGGAATGGCTTTACTAACGGTGGGAACTATCTTAAACGTGCATGACGCGCTTAATGAGTTCGGAGTAATGGAGATATCACTGCATCCGCAGGTGATGGCGCAGACGGGGACGACATCCGGAACTACAACTAACATGGGAAAACAATTAGAGACAGATGTGAAATGCACAAAAACAACCACCACCTCGAGTTCTTCATCTGTCACAACGGGTACTAGAACCGATACTAATATCAATGGTGGTATTAGTGCAGGTAATGGAATCATAGGTGGTTCTATTGGAGGTGATCATTCATGGGGCTCAAACTCTTCATCTGGTTCATCAACAACCACTACTGAAACTGTAGTACAAGAATTTAATGCTAAAAAGTATTACTGTGGTCCAGCCACAAATTACGTTGAAGTTTGTAGTATTACTGATCCTTGCCGTCAGTAATGATTAAAAATGCTAAGTTCATGGATTCCTAATGCTATGGACTTAGTATATAATTTTTTTAAATATATATTAGATTTTCATGACATTTATTAAAATAAATGCTATAATCATACCATGTTAAAAAGGAGGACATTATGAAATTTCGTTGGGACAACCGATATTTACACTGGGGTGTAACCGCTTTTCTGGTAATTGCCGCCAGTATGCTGTTTTATTATGGCATATTTCACATGAAAACCCTGATCGTGGGAATCAAAACTTTTCTGGGAATTATGGCGCCTATTATCTATGGTGTAATCCTTGCTTATATTCTCAGTCCGCTGATCAATCTCTTTGAGCAGAAGCTGATCTATCCGCAGCTGGAAAAGCATAATATTAAGTTACAGAAAAAAGGAAAACGGGCTATTCGATGGGGATGTGTCCTTTTTTCCATGTTCCTGTTCTGGATTATCATTTACGCATTACTGATGATGGTGCTTCCTCAGTTGATCCGAAGTATCATGAGTATTATTTACAGTTTTCCGTACTATGTAAAAGTTATTGAAAAGTGGCTCAATTCATTTGTTGAGCATGGATGGAAACTGAATCCTGAAATGCTCGATATGATCAACCAGTATTCTGTAAAAGCACAGGAGTATCTTACTACCGATATTCTTCCGCAGATGCAGGATATGCTCAAAAATGTTTCTGCAGGTATTTTTGATATCCTGATCTTTATGAAGAATTTTCTGATCGGTGCCATTGTAGCTTTGTATGTACTTGCAGACAAAGAGAAATTTGTTGCCAAAAGCAAAATGATGGTATATGCTATATTGCCTCATAAATGGGCAAATATGCTTATACGCGTTATGCGTTTTACAGACAAGACTTTTGGTGGTTTCATATACGGAAAACTTCTGGATTCTGCTATTATTGGAATTTTGTGTTATTTTGGAATGTTGCTTTTGGATTTGCCGTATCCAATTCTTATCAGTGTAATTATCGGTGTGACAAATGTCATTCCGTTTTTTGGTCCTTACATCGGAGCCATTCCATGTATTTTGCTTATTTTAGTAGTAGATCCCATAAAAGGTCTGTATTTTGCAATTTTTATCCTGCTTCTTCAGCAGTTTGATGGAAATATCCTTGGTCCGAAAATTCTCGGAGACTCTACCGGACTTTCCAGTTTTATGGTTATTGTTGCCATCATGATCGGGGGCGGTCTCTTTGGGGTTCCGGGAATGATCGCAGGAGTTCCTGTATTTGCCGTACTTTATGCTCTGATCTGGAGACTGATCAATCATTCTCTTAATGACAAAAAAATGCCGGCAGAAGAGGAGACATATATAAATATTGACTGTCTGGATGAACAGACAGGTGAAGTACTTCCTCTTTGCAAGGAAGAAAAACACAAGGTTTCACCGGAAGAACTGGAAGCGAGAAAAAATAATTTCTTTATGAAAATATGGAATCCGCTTTCCGGACTGGTCATAACCATATGGAAATATCTCCTGCGGATTTTAAACATAATATGGGGATATATCAAAAAAGCAGGGATTTTCCTGAAGAACAGATATGTTGAATTAAAGAATAAACGAGAGAAAAATAAGTAAACCTTCACAGTTACAAAAAAAAACACACACAGGAGTTACTATGAAGAAAAAAAAGTTATATTTGACAGCTTTTCTTTTGGTTCTGGCACTGGCTCTGCAGGGTGGAATCTTTTCCGGTTTCTCTGTACCGGTTCAGGCTGCAGCAACTTCCAAAAAGCAGACAGGATTTGTGAAAAAAAACGGAAGCTGGTACTATTATGATAAGAACGGAAAAAAAGCTACCGGCTGGTACAAAAGTGCTGCAGGAAATCAGTACTATTTCGGAAAGACCGGTGCAGCCAAAGCCGGAATTCTGACCATCAGTGGAAAGAAGTACTGTTTTAATGAAAAAGGTAAAATGCTTACTACCTGGCAGACAGTAAATGGAAAAACGTATTTCTTTGATGAAAAAAAAGGATATATGCATACCGGATGGGTAACTACAGCTGCAGGGAATAAATACTATTTCTGGAATGACGGGGTGATACGATCCGGTTTCCATAAAGTAAATAATGTATATTACTGCTTTAATGAAAAAGGAAAAATGTATAAAAACTGTTTTCGCAAAAGCGGGAATTCCACCTATTATCTTCAGGCCAATGGCACTATGGCAAAAGGGCGTCTGAAAGTAAAGGGAAGCTGGTATTCCTTTAACAGAAATACCGGTCAGCTGGTCAGAAGCGGATGGTATAAAGAAACAGACGGTTCTTATTATTATGCAGCTTCAAATGGTAAACTTGTCAAAGGCTTCTATAAACCGGATTCCTATTATCGGTATTTCAGGAAATCAGATTGTAAACTGGTTACGGGATGGCAGACGATCAACGGACACAAGTATTATTTTAAGAAAACTAATGGAATCCGTTACGATGATATTATCCTGAAATCGTCATCTGGGAAAAGATATTATTTTGAGTCTGACGGAAAACTTGCCAGCAGTAAGTGGATCACGAAAAAAAGTGCTCATTATTATGCGAAATCAGATGGGGTGCTGGCCTCTGGATGGCTGACAGTAGACGGAAAGAAATATTATATGAATCCTTCTACATGTGAACGTGAAAGTGGGTGGGTTACTGTAGATGGAGAGAAGTATTACCTAAGTTCCTCCACAGGTGCTCTGGTTACAAATCAGTGGATTGATGATAATCATTATGTTGGAGAAGATGGTTCTCTTATTCCTGACTATCAGAACGGAGTTTCTTTTCGGTGGCCTTTAAGCTCCGGTTATTCCTATATCAGCAGTTATTTTGGAAACAGGGAATCTCCGGGAGGAATCGGTTCTACCAATCATAAAGGAATTGACATTCCTGCTCCTACAGGAACACCGATTTATGCGGCAGCATCAGGAACCATTGTTGCCATGCTTTCACCGGCAGCGTCAGGCGGTGCCGGATATTATACCAAGATCAATCATGATGGAAAGGGACTTATCACAGAATATATGCACCAGTCTAAATTTAACCCAAATCTGAGTGTAGGAGATAAGGTCAAAAAAGGTGATATTATCGGATATGTAGGAAGCACCGGGAACAGCACCGGTCCTCATCTTCATTTTGGGGTTATGGTTAATGGGGTAAATCAGAATCCTCTGAATTATGTGAAGAGACCGTCATAATTAACCGGTTTCAGCTAGAGCGTGTCTGAAAAATCATTCCCGCAATCTGCACGCTCTAGTACATCGTTTCGCAGACAAGCGAGTGGTATAGTTATTTTCATTTTATAAATATATAAAAAAGGATATATGGTATATGAAGGAAGAATCAGAAAAAACATACACTTATTACAGAAAAGCGCAATATCATGAAACAGACCAGATGGGCATTATCCATCACTCTAATTATGTAAAATGGATGGAAGAGGCTAGGATTGGATATATGAGCCGGATGGGTTTCAGCTATAAGAAAGTAGAAGAGTTGGGAGTGATCTCCCCTGTTGTGGAAATTTCAGTTGCATATAGAAAGCAGGTTTTCTTCGATGATGAAATCCGGATTCGCGTTGGCATTAAGCAGTATAATGGAATTTCTCTGGAATTTAATTATGAATTTTTTAATGCGAGCAGAAATGAAATCTGCACAACCGCTTATTCCAGACATTGTTTTCTAAAAGATGGGAAACTGATCGCTCTCAAAAAAGAGCTTCCGGAATTGAATCGCATTATTACAGATTGTCTGTAAAACTAATGACTTTGGAAAATCACGTATAGTAGTGATCAAATCCCGGTTGGGACAGCCTATAGCGGCTTTTTCGGGAGATGACGTGTACTGGGAAGTTCCGGAAGACCTTCCCCAAATGACGAAACTTATGGTTGACGGAAAAGCCTTGTATATACATCGGGCAAACTACCAGATTATTGACAAAAAATTGCTGTAGAAAAAATTTAAATTGAACGCTAAGTAATTCAATCAATGTTTTTGACATGAAGGCAGAAAAAAGTTATTATTTGATAAATACAAACAATTAGCACGCAAAAATAAATCCGGAAACAATAAATGGATGTACTGGTTGGCAACAATAAGATAACATAAAAACATACGAAAGTAGTATGTTTTTATGTTATCTACATCTATACGACAAACGCGAGTTTTTCATATAGATGTAGGCTGCAGCTGTCTTTGCGCTGTAATCGTTTATTGACAAAGGCATTTTCTCTGCAATTATTAATCATTATCAACTTTGATGATTTATATGTCTTAAATATTCTCAACAATATTCTTAACATTAAGAAGTTATAAAATAATTTTTTTAAGGAGATTTTTTATGGATAAATATATTGATTATTATAATGATAGCAAGAAAGTCACTTATCACGAACAGACCGATATTTCAAATATTTTGAAGCTTCGAGCTGTTTTGAAAACACTGCCTGATTTCTGCAAGGATTATTTTCGTGCTATGGATCCGCTTACTACTACCAAAACACGAATTTCCTATGCGTATGATATCCGAATCTTTTTTCAGTTTCTCCTGGATGAAAATCCTGCCTTTAAGGACTATTCCATGAAAGATTTTACCGTTGATGTTCTGGATCAGCTTAAAGCTATAGATATCGAGGAATATCAGGAATATCTTAAAGTATATAAAAATGGTGATAAAACAGAAACCAATGGTGAACGTGGCCTGAAAAGAAAAATTTCTGCATTGAGAAGTTTTTATGCATATTATTATAAACATGAATTTATCCAGACGAACCCAACTGTTCTTGTAGATGTTCCGAAAACTCATGAAAAAAATATTATACGTCTTGATGCTGATGAAGTTGCCATGTTATTGGATCATATAGAGCACTGCGGTGATGAGCTTACCGGACAGAAACGTGTTTATTATGAAAAAACCAAGGAGCGTGATCTTGCCATCGTTACTCTCCTGCTTGGTACCGGGATTCGTGTATCTGAATGTGTAGGACTTGATGTTGAAGATGTTGATTTTAAAAATAATGGGATTAAAGTCACCCGAAAAGGTGGAAATGAAATGGTTGTATATTTTGGACATGAGGTAGAAAAAGCTTTGAAAAAGTACTTGGAAGTTCGTAAGAATATCGTTCCTGTAGCAGGGCATGAACACGCTCTCTTTTACTCTACCCAGCGAAAAAGGATTGGCATCCAGGCTGTTGAAAATCTGGTAAAAAAATACGCAGGTGCCATTACGACCACAAAAAAAATCACACCACACAAGCTTCGCAGTACTTACGGTACTACTTTGTATCAGGAAACAGGCGATATTTACCTTGTAGCCGATGTATTAGGTCACAGAGATGTAAACACCACAAAGAAACATTATGCAGCTATGGATGATGCAAGACGTCGTAAGGCGGCCACAGCGGTGCATTTACGTGAAGATTAAAAACATAAAAAGATAAAGTATGAAAAATGACAGATATGTCTTATGTCTGGAGTTTTGTATAGACTTTAAATAACAGACATAAGACATATCTGTCACATACTTGATTCTGTTTGGGTTATGATATGTTTTTCAGAATTCTATTTACTAACTGTTAAAGCTATTTTTATTTATCAAAATCAGTTTCAAATACGCCTTCCGGAGTACGTATTGTCAGTAACCCAAGATTGAATTCATCATCCATTACAGTAATATGATATTCAAAAATAACATCATCTTCAACCTTGGAAAGTAAAACGTAAGAGCCATTTTCTTTTCCTTCAATTTGGTCGCAGATATCTCCGTAAACCATTTCACCGGAAATTGCTCTTGGATATCCTGCATCTTTAATTTTTTGCTCAATTATTCTGTATAATTCTTCCATATATCTCTCATCTCCTAATATTTATTGTTTTTCCATGATAACAGGTATGCTTACAAAATGCAATAAAAAGGATATCTGCTGAAAATATCTTAACAGGTATCCTTTTTATTTATGTTATGTAGTTTTTAGTATTAATAATAAAAGATGGTTATAAAGCTACACTGATCTTACCATGGAGCGCTTCAGGAATCTCTTCTTTGTCTAAAGATACGCTAATTACAAAAGTAACATTAAATTGTTTACCAATCTCATCTAACTGTCCCAGAGTACCTGTAATGTCTTTATCTTCCAATTTTGCTACCTTAAGGAAACTGTCAAGATAAATCTGCTCAAGATCGTGATCCTGAGAAAGGATACCACAGATAAATCCTACAAATTCATCTGCATTCTTAATAGGGAATCCGGATACATCAATAAGACGTACTTTATTGTTGAGTTCATACATATGTTTTGTGCTCTTGTCTAAGTAGACAATACTTCCATTTGCCTCTTTTACCGCACCATTTACCTTATCTAACAGTACTTTTGTTTTGCCCTTGCCTTTCTTTCCTACAATCAGTTCAACCATGCTGTTTTCCTCCTTAGACACATATAATATTAATTTAGACTAAAAACTTTAATTAATATGTTTTATATTATAGTGCATATTATTCAAAAACACAAGTGGTATTTATATTTTTTTGTGAAATTTTGTTGAAAATATAAAAATTATATGTTTTTACTGGATTTTTGGAGATATTTATCACTATGGAATACTTCTGTTTGATTTCAGAACTCTTTGTATTTTCTTATATCTTCTTATATCTTGGTATGTGTTTGGTGTAAAATTGGTGTAATAAAGCTCTTTTTGACCGTTTCAGAATCAAATTGGTGTAAGCTTATTGTTACAGAACTGTTAATTTTGATGTAAGCTAGCTATTTTTTATCTAAAAATGGTGTAAGATTATTACATTACGAAATACGTCTATTATTTAGCTTCTGAATTTCGTTTGTCAAGCGTTCATCTGTAACATGATTATACAATTCCATCGTCATTTTCATAGAAGCATGACCCATGATATCCTGCAATGTTCTTGGATCAACTCCGGCTTCTGCCATACGAGAGCATGATGTATGTCTCAGGAGATGTGGATGTGTCAAGTATAGGACAAAAAAAATTTTATTTTTTTCTGCCGAAGAC
>OLRF01001944.1_pt1 | contig 19487 bp, 9 predicted proteins | sample 1672061 | NCBI WGS metagenome assembly OLRF01 (sample SAMEA3136641, study PRJEB25190) | human gut metagenome | reverse complement strand
TATTATTTTTGTTATTTTGTGCTGGATACCTTTCTTTATTGGCGAAATTCTTCTTCGCATAAAAGGTAAAGATACAGATATATATAAGTATAATCTGGTAATCGGATATGGCATTTTTTATACATTTTTATTATGTACTACTGAATCACCAATCGCTTTTACTTACATACTTCCTGTTACAAGCCTTCTTGTTTTATACAAGCAGCGTAAATTCATGGTTTACTGTGGAATAGCCAATACTGCCAGCATAATATTCAGTGCATTCTACAGAGCCATGTTACTTGGATGCACAAGTGCTTCAGATATGAAAAACTACCAGCTTCAGGTATCATGTATCGTTTTGTGCTATATATGTTATGTAATGTCAATCAAACATCTCAACGAATCGGATGGTGCATTGACAGACAGCATTAAGGCTGATTTACAGCGTGTTGTTACAACTGTAGAAAAAGTAAAAACAGCAAGCAATACTATCATGGACGGCATCACTGTTGTACGTGAACTTGCTTCAGAAAACAAACATGGTTCAGATCTCGTACTTGATGGTCTCAACGAACTTACCGACAACAACAAACAGCTCCAGAACCACGCCTCGTCTTCACTTGATATGACTACTGACATTAATTCTCAGGTTGAAAATGTTGCGGGACTCATCAATGAGATGGTATCTCTTACAGCTGAATCAGGTTCCCATGCCCAGACAAGTTCAACCGACCTTGAGAGTCTTGTAAAGACATCAAAAACAATGTCAGAATTATCAAACGATGTTGAAAATATTCTCACTGAATTTAAGAATGAATTTGAGACCGTTAAAGAAGAAACAAGCACTATTGATAATATTTCAAGCCAGACCAACCTTCTTGCTCTCAACGCTTCAATAGAAGCCGCAAGAGCAGGTGAAGCCGGCAAAGGATTTGCCGTCGTCGCTGAACAGATTCGTACTCTCAGTACAGAAACCAAGTCATCTTCAGGGCAGATACAGGACGCACTTACACGTCTCTCAGAAATATCTGACAAGATGATGACCTCAATAGAACAGACAATCAAACTTATACAGGTTACTCTTGAAAAAGTTACTCTTACCGGTCAGAATGTTAATAAAATTAACGAAGATTCCGGCAAACTCGGTGAACATATCTCTGTAATCAATACAGCTATGAAAGAAGTTGAATCTTCAAATCATCAGCTTGTCGATAACATGGAAAAAGTATATAACATTGTCGATACAATGACAGGCTTCATCAATGAATCTGATGAAACAAGCAAGCGAATGGTAAGTAAATACGAAGAAAGTGCTTCAAATATCGATAACATTGAAGAAATAATCCAGGGACTTATGTGTGAACTTGGCATCGGCGGTTTCATGGGAATTGACGACATCAAGCCCGGCATGAAACTGAGCCTATTTATTGATTCCGAAAATGGTAACATTAATGAATATCCCGGTGAATTCCTTGAACAGAACAGTAACAGCATAAAGGTACGCCTTGATAATTCAATTAATGTAGCAAAAAATACACCTTGTAAAGTACAGGTAACTGTTGGTAATGTTCTTTACTGCTGGGATAAAGCTACAATTAATCCTACATCAGGATTAACTGCCGGCAGCAGTTCAACTAATACATTAACAATAACGATAACTACACGTCCTAGTATTGTAAACAGACGTAAATATCCTCGTCTTGATATATCTAACAGATGTACTATTACAGTTAAAAAGACTGGTACGACTTACTCCGGAAAGCTTGACAACATCAGTGCTAACGGATTTGCTTTCCTTGCTGATAATTCATTCTTTGCAGACAGCAAGGGCTCTGAAATCTCTGTGCAGATTGAAAACTTCGACCTTCCTGACAACTCCGTTCTTGAAGGTAAAATCATTCGTTCATCAGACAATGACGGCATGTATATCGTAGGCTGCCAGATGCCTGCTGACAATCTGGCAATTAAAGATTACGTTGAAAAACATTTAAAATAAAATCTTGTTTAAAAAGAACAAATCCTGCTTTTACAGGCAGTGATTTGTTCTTTTTTTGTAAAAACTATTACGCTTGTTATTTTTCTAACAATTTTATTTCATTTTTATTATTATGAGAAAATTTTTCACTTCTTTTGTAAAATTTTGTTCAATTATATTTGACAAGTTAAATATTTATTTATAAAATCAAATTATGCGGGATTTTCACAGTGCGTAGCAGCCCCACATTATTAAATTCAGATTGGAGAAGAATATGGGAATATTTACAGGTAAAACAGCCATCATTACAGGTGGCGGAAAAGCAAAATCAATCGGATATGGCATCGCTACAGCATATGCCAAAGAAGGTGCAAATCTTGTTCTTACAGGACGTAACGAACAAAAACTTATCGACCTGCAGGAAGAGCTTGAGAGCTGTTCCTGCAGGTCGTTTCGGTGATCCTGAACAGGACATCGGACGCGTATGCGTACATCTTGGTTCACCTGATTTCAAATATATGTCAGGCGAAACTATCACGCTTGAAGGCGGACTCGGTCAGAGACCTTAATCACAGTAACAATAACCGTAATTAATCATAATAATAACCGGTTCAATCGAAAAACACCGTACCACATACTTGTGATACGGTGTTTTTCATATTTCAAATAATTACAAAATACATTTTTGTATTATTTTACTTATCTTCTTTTTTCTTCTTTGAAGAAACTGCAACATATACGATACCTGCAACGGCAATTACCATAACAATGATTAAAGGAATAAGAACTTTCATTACTCTGTCACCTGTATCCGGTGTTGTAATTGATGTGTCACTTCCTGCTGGTGTATCTGTTCCGTTATCAGCAGCATCTGTATATTTAAGGAAGTTGCCTAAGTTGATTGAACCATCTTCATTTCTCTGAATTGCTTCAATTCCACCAAGGAGATAATCCTTGAATTCAGCGAGGCTTACAAAGTTAGCTGCTGTAAGTTCAACACCATCAGCATTAACAGATTTGCCTGTTTCTTTGTCATATAAGAAATTGCTTGATGACTTAATCATATTCATAATATCAGCTTCTGCATCTTTTTCTGTTGATGTAAGAGCTGCAAGTGTCTCCTCATTTTCCCATGAGTTATCTGCAAATGACTTGAAGTTTTCAACTACAAACTGTGCAGTTGCACCTGTATATGTGTGAAGTTCAAGGTTTGAACCTCCGTTGTTGTAACCTGTACAGTTAATGTACTCGCCCATTGGGTCACTGTTGTTTGTGAAACCGTTAGCTGCATTACCGAATGAGTAGCTGTTGTAAACCTTATGATTTACTGCGATACCGCTGCCGCCCATCTTGAAGCCGTTACCGTCACCCTTTGTCTTAACGAGCTTGCCGTCTTCAATTACATAACCATTAGCGTAACATACTGAATCGTAGATTTCTACTTCACCGATTGCACCTGTACCGCTCTTTGAGAATAAATCCCAACCATCATCTGCATTATATGCAGCTACGCAATACTTGAATACGTTACCAACACCACATGTAAGCTTTGCAGCAAATCCATCGGCATTATTGTCTGACTTATCTCTGTTGTTGTAAGCATTACAGCTTATAATCTGGTTGTATGAAGGCCAATCTTTCTGTTCTGTAGCACCATCAGTTCTTGAAATTGAAAGACCTGAATTAGTATGTCCTGCAAAATCACAGTTCTTTAATATATTATGATTACCACCGACTCTTACGCCGCCGCCGTTAAGGAATTTAATTCCCTCAACATACCAGTAATCACCAGAAACATCAAATGTATTTCCTGTAGCTTTGCCATCATTACCTGCAAAATCAAATACTACATCTTCTGTATTATCAGGGTCAGCCACAAGCATCTTCATATCTTTAGCTGTACCATTGTTATATTTCTTAATAACTACAGATGATGAAAGGTTATATGTGCCACCCTTTACATATATAGCCTGACCTGCCTGACAGAATGTAAGAGCTGTCTGAATATCAAGTGGATTCTCGACTGTACCATTACCTGACTTGCTGCCGTCAGCAGAGACATAAAGCGGTGTTTCTACTGCTGCATATATTTTTCTTACTACTGTATTGTTCTGTGTAATAGTATCCTTAGGATTAATATTCTGTGTTGCATCAGGCTCAAACTGAATCTGGAACTTGTTATTGCCTACTGTAAGTTTTGTAGGATATGAATATGTACCAGCTTCAACTACCTGCTGGCTTGCAAGTGTCTTTCCATCCTGCTTTACAGTAAGAAGACCCTTTGTATTAACTGTCACTTTGTATTCATAATCTTCATCTGCTGTCTCTCTTAATGAAGCCTGTGTTACAGTAGGTTTTGTTGCATTTACAGGTGCAAATGTCTGTGGTGCATCAGCCGCACTTGATGTAATCTTAACATCAATATCATTTGAATTAACTTCAATCTTAGCTCCACGGGATGCCATAAAACCTAAGTACATCTTATTGCCTTCAATCTTTTCAAATGTGTCAGCAGGAAGATACCATGTCTTACTTCCGTCAATTTTGTTTACTGCATTTCCGGCTTCATCTAACATTGTAGCATATACGCCTGTATTATCTTTTTTAAGTGTAAGTGTAAATGTCTTAGGAGCATCTTCTGTTACTTTCTCAGATTTACCCTTATTTACAAGTGTATAATTTACTTTTCCGCTTGCATCGTCTGCTGAAGCCACGCCGTATCTTCCGAATACATTAAACGCACCGTAATATCCTCCGACTGACATTGCATTAGAACAGTAAATTGATGCATCTCCGTCAGGTCCGATAGAATCTCTTACCATAATACCGAAACCTTCCTGATTATCAGTTGATTTCTTTGTTATAAAGTAATCAACTTTTATCTTTGCTGTAATTTCAAAATTATCTTTTGTAGGGTCAAGTACTGTATAATAATATGATATACCATCCTGTCCATCATCAGTACACTTACCTACGCCCTCTTTAGCTTCTACAGTAATTGTCTTTGAACCATCTTCATTGTCCGTTACAGTTGCTTTTTCTGCATTTGCTGTAGACTGTCCGAATGTTACCGCATTCCACTCAAGGTCATTATATTTGTAATCAATCTTATCTCTTACAGCTGCTGTAAATTCTGTAGAAAGTGCTTTGCCATCAACTTCAGCACTTACAACAATCTTATATTCGCCTGCTTCGTCTTTGTTAAATGCTGATGAATCTACCTTAGGTGATTCAACTTTAACTTTTTCTTCGCTGTCATATACAGCGTATACCTGAAGACCGTCAGCTGAGAAATCCTCACCCTTTAAATATGTTGTCTTATCAGGAATCTTTGTAACTTCAAGTGACTGAACTGTTCTCTCTATAACTTCAAGAGTATACTCGGCTGTCTTTCCACCATATGTAACTACATATGTATACTTACCTGTCTTTGTTGTATCAAGAGCATCACCCTTTGCCTCAACAGCAAATCCTGCTGACAATACTTTTGATGAACCGTCAGAATATTCTGCTGTTACCAAAACACCGTCTCTGTAAGCATCAACATCATAAACAACATCTTTATAAAATGTTGTTCTGTTTGGACCAGCAAGTTCAATCTTAGTAACCTTTGCATCAGAAACATTTACATCAAATTTATATTCTTTTGTAACATCACCATGTGTATGTGTGATTGTTACCTGTGTCTTGCCTGCCTTAGAAAAATCATAAGAAACAGTTGTATCTGCATCACCTGCGGCAATCAGATCCTGTAATTTCTTAGTCACACCACTGTTATATACAACATTTCCTTCAAGACCTGTAAGGTCAATACTCTCATCTAAGAGATAATCTGTCTTGATTGGATTGTAATCAACTTTAATATCTGTAACTACTTCTTTTACTACTTTTACAGGAATTTCAATCTTTGTACCAAAGTAATCAAGCACAATCTTGCCGCTATCTGTTATCTCTGAAAAATCAGGTACTTCTATACGGCAGTCTTTTGCTGTGATTGTCTTTTCAACACCACCGAGTGTTACATTTGCCGAAAATCCTGCAAGGTCAATATCATTGTATGTATTTCCCTGAATATACTCCTGTTTTGAAGGCTTAGTAACATCTTTTACAACTACATCTGAATTAGTATCTGTAACTGTAAGTGTTGTATCCTTAAATGTTGCCTTAGCCAATCTTGATGTAAATACACCAACATACATTGCGTCGCCTGTGAATATCTCAGAAGCTTTTCCTTCTTTGTATACAACTCCGTCCTTTGAAAGGATTAAGCTGTCACCGATTTTCTGGATTGCAAGGTCATATGTCTTGCCGGTTTCAACTGTAGGCTGTGTTTCTGTAGCCTTACCAAATGCACTAAATGTATCATTTGCTATACGATAACTTGCTGCAAATACATCTGTCTTAGTAACTTCACCTATAAAAGCACTGTTTAATGGGTCAACATCTTTTGAATTTTCATGCTCACCAACAGCCGCTCTTGCCATAAGACCCATAGCCTGCTGATTTGTAACAGCAAATGAATCTACTGTCATCTTTGTTGTGATAGTAAAATCTTTGCCATTTTCAATTTTGTAATAAAGGAAATCAATTCCTTCATTCTTAGATGCTATCTTACCCTTTTTTCCTGATGATTCAAGTGTAACACTGCCATCTGAATTCTCTTTAATTGTATTATTTGCAACGGCTGTACTGTTACCAAAAACAGACCATGTCCAGCCCTTCCATGTTCCGTCAGCCACTTCTTTGCCGCCTTCAAAAGCTGTTGCGGCGTTTGCTTTCTGAATGAGCATGCTTGTAGGCATAACAGAAAGCACCATGAGTGCTGCAAGAACTAAAGACAATACTTTCTTGCCTTTCTTGAACTTCATAACTCTTTCCTCCTTTTCTATACATTCCCCAAAAATTGCAATAACGCACTCAATTGTACATAATGCACAACTTTCATGCGTATGACTATTATTTCAAGAAATATTGTTCATAGATTGTACTATATAATCTGATATCAGACCACTTATTTTTTATTTCAAGCTTCTAAAATACAGTTTTTTTACTCTTTCACAAAAATCTTTTGCAAATTATCTATTTCTTTTTGTTATTTCTATATTAAAAATGCTTCCCGAACACAACAAATAATGATGCACACGCTTTACCCCTAAGCATGTGCATCATTATTAATTTTCACGTTCTAAACAAACCCACAATACGTATTTTCAATTTCAAGAATTTAACTTCTCCTTCTTGAACGAGCCTGTGCAAATAATACATACGCTGCACCAAGCATTGCTGCTGCCATTAATGACATCATCATTACAACTGCCATCATACTCATATCACCTGTATTTGGTGATGAACCTTCTGCAGCTGGTTTTTCTGCTTCAGGTGCTGCTGGCTGATTATTATCTGTACTGCCAGGTGTTACAACTGTTTTAGCTGCATCTTCATATACAATTGCATATGTTGAGAACTTATCAGTCTTGAATGTAATTAAACCTGTCTCTTCATCAAATACACAGTTCTCTTTATCAATAACAGTAACTTCACCATCATGAACTCTTATAATTTTGTATGTTCTTGTCTTAGAATCATCTTTGTTAATAAGTTCTTCCGGTACCTGAACCTTTAATGTTATTTCTGAATTAAATTCAGCCTTAACTGCTGCATTACTGCCAACCTGTTTTTCAATTGTGATGTCAAATACTTTTCCAACAACACCATTATTAACAAGTGAAGAAATCTTTGTATCTATAAGCTCCTTATCTCCCGCCTTAACTTCATCTTTTACAACAATATTAAATTTAATATCAGCACCAGCTTTAACAGCTTCTTTTTCTTCATCTGTAAGCTTAACTGATGATTCGATTTCCTTTACAGTATCTGCATCATTTTTAATTGTTGGTGCATCACCCTTAACTTCAACATCTGCATTTGGCTTACCAGGTGTTGGTTCTGGGTCTGGTGTTGGAGGTGTAAGCTTATCAATAACAGCCTCTTCCATTACATGTCCGCAGACTGTACATTCTTTGTGCTTGCTTCCTGCTTCTTCTGCTGTTGCTTCCTTGTCTACTATCCACTCACCTGCTGTATGTAATGCCTTAATATCAATTTTTGCAGCGTCTTCTGCTGTAAGAATTGTAACGCCTTCTGCTCTTGCTGATGTATCAACTGCTGTTCCATCAGGTGTATGTGTATTATATTCATAATAATGAGCATCTTTTACTTTTGCATTCATATCTTTGTAAGCAACAGGATCAATCATATTTGCAGACTCAACTTCTGTGTTAAGCCATGTAACTGTTCCTGCTCCCCATGCACGTGCAAGAATATTCTTTGACGTAGCTTTGAGACCAGTTGATGATGTTGTAACAATCTTACAATTGTTAAATATATATCCATGCTTACCCTTTGCCTTAGAAGCAACAATGTAACTTGCTACTGCTTCCATATTGCTGTAGCTGTACATGCTTAATGTACATTCGTCAAATACAGGATTACCGTCACCACAGATATAATCAGTAGTTCCCTCAATTACACAGTTTTTAAAATATGAAACTTCCTGTGCATCACCTGTATAAACTGTATCCTGACTGCTAAGGAACTTACAATCCTTATATTCTGTATCGTCAGCCTGGATATAGATAACTGCCGCTCTCTCTTTAGCTGCTTTAGAACGAACATCAATATTTTCTGTTGTTCTGGCCGTACATGCAGGAGCTACATTCTTATCTGCACCATCTGCAAGTTCTTCCTGTGTGAGATATCTGTTAAGAGAATTTTCAAATGTAATATTCTCAGCTTTGAATCCCTTTGCATTTGCAAAAAGATTTACCGTTGAACCCCAATGTCCCGGATTCTGCTCAACTGCTGTCTTATAATATTTATCAACTGCCCATGCTTCATCATAATATGAACCATTTTTTCCATCAGTTGTTTTCTTTGCACTATAATAAGAGAATCCAACGCCATAATACCATGTGATTGTTGAACCACTCTCTTTTGCACTCTTAATTGTTATATTAGGAGTATCTACTATTACCTGCTCTCTGTATAAATCATCAGTAAGGACAACTGTTACTCTCTCATCCTCACTTCTTTCCATTCTTGCAATATACTTAACTGCATCTGCAATCTTTTCAAACTTCTGACCTGCACCTACCTTAACTTCTGCTTCATAAGCAACTGCTGATGTATCTTCAGGTGCATTAAGATATACGTCATTAGACACTGCTGTATTACCAACACTTACATGATCATATGCTGTATATCCTTCACATTCAACAGATGTCTCATATTCACCTGCACGAAGCTTTACACTATATGATTTTCCTGAAACATCAAAAGTATATGTGTAATCAGGAGTATCCATATTCTTAAATGTTATCTTTGTTACATTAGCATTCTTCTTATCAGAAGTAACAAATGAACCTTTAACATCAACAACCGGCTTCTTTGATGCATTAATTGCAACATCTGAATATTTGCCTTCGGCCTTATTAATTTTTCCTGTTACTTCATAATCATCTGCATTTTTAATTACAACTGCATAATCCTTATCAGGAACAATATATTCCTGTGCATATGTATAATTACCATCAGCTGTCTTTGTAAGTGATAATGTTACTGTATCAAGGGATGTATCATCAGGTACTAATTCTACAGCAACGTCACCTTTTAATGCAGCATCAGGCACTCCTGTAAATGTACCTGCTACTGTGGCTACCGGTGCTTCAACAGCTTTAAAATTAACTTCTGCTGTCGCTGAATTACCTGTAAGGGTAAATTTATTAGCATCATTTGTATCATCAACTTTAGAGCCTGCCTTTGTAATTACTGCAACATAATTAGTATTACCGGCTATTCTCTTTAATACTGCTGTATACTTTCCTGAAGCATCAATATCAGCAATAACAACTGCTGCTTTATCATTATCAAGATTCTTGAACTTAATGCTCTTAACTCCTCTTTGTACAGCATTTTCAACTGTACCGCTTACTGTGACAGAATTAATCGGATTATATTCATCAATTGTAATAGTCTTTGCTTTAATATCACCATTAGAAACTAATGCAAGATATTTCTTTCCTTCAACTGTTCTGATATAATCGTCAATATTGTCAACTGTAACAGTTGTACCCTTTGATGACATTGCAACATTATATGTAGTATCTTTAGTATTATCACCAAAAATTACAAGTCTGTCCGGCTTATCACCATTACAAGTCATTGTAACAGTGGCCTTTGTTGTATCATCCTTAATCGGAAAATATAATACATTTCCGTTACGGAATCTTAATGTTCCATCATTACTTACTCCTGAACCTGCTGTCTTTCCTAAAATAATTCCATAATTATCCGGAAGAACTGCTCCTACAGTTGTAACATTACTCCACTTTCCTGACTTAGTGAAGTCATACGTAGTTGTTGTCTTTGTAATCTCAGGTTCTGCAGCTTTTACACTTAAAAGCCCTGTCAGACCTGAAGGCATTGCTGTCACCGCAAGCAATGCTGTAAGAACAACAGCCATAACTCTTTTTAATGAACGAAATTTCATTAATAAAGCCCTCGCTTTCCCTTTTTTTACATAGCTTTTACAAAGCTTTTGTAATGACAAGGCTATCATACTTATACCAGGTGTTCTACCTATTTTTAGAGGAAGTTAGTATTGATTACAGTTTTTTTTTAGGTTTATAATATAATATATTACAAAGCAACAAAAAAAGCTGTTATATAATTTGGTCATTTTTAACAAAACAATTAAGAGCACTCTGTGCAATTTTCCAAAGTCAGCACAGAAGCCGCATTTTACATTTATATAATAAAAGGAGGACTTATGGCTTCACCAAACAGATTTGAAATATCAGAACAGACACATGGTGCTAATTTTGCAATGTATAACTTTCATTCCCATTCATGGTATGAAATTTTTTATCTGCAATCCGGACAATGCACATTTTATATACAGGACAAGACATATCTGATGAAAGAAGGCGATATTGCAGTTATTCCTCCTGATATTTTGCACAAAACAGCATACCTTGCAGAAGTAAATAAAAGATTATGCATAGAATTTTCCGCAAACTACATACAACCTGTTATTTCCATGTTTGGAAATGAAACTCTTGACAGCCGGCTATTTACAGTTCTTCATAATAGTACAGAAAACACGGCTTTTCTTGATTCGCTTATCCTTAATATGATAAATGAACATAAGCAGCGTGATTATATAAGTCCTGCATTTTTAAATGTTTATTTTCAGGAATTTATACTGCGTCTCATGCGTGGAAGTATCCCGCTTGACGGACGCACGATTGATTTTAATAACTCAAGCAATACAATGCAGCTTGCCGTTGATTATATTAATGAGAATTTTCAGAGCCGGCTCACACTCTCAGATATTGCAGAACGTTTTCACCTGAATCCGTCATATTTTTCAAAGAGATTTAAGACGGTAATCGGAACCGGCTTTAAAGAATACATCAATAATCTTCGTATAACAAAATCAGAAAAAATGCTGCTTGAGACTAATAAAAATATTACAGAAATTGCGTTTGAATGTGGATTTGAAAACAGTAATTATTACGGAGATGCATTTAAACAAAAAAATGGTGTTTCACCTACCGAGTACCGGAAACTTAAAGGAAATATCAAATAAAAATATACGATTTTATTCTTGACACATTACTTCTGCAATGATAATATTTTACAAAACATGGTTCATGAATAATCTTTTTTGAACCGAATATAATTAAATATGACTGTTATTTTATTATCAATATCAGGGAGTAGTCCACATCTTAATTAATATAGATGTTGTGCCGTTCGTCATCCCGCTGCTTACAGCCGGTCGGCACACTTATGGTGACAAGACTTTTATTGCATATGTATATATGATGTATAACTATTGTATACATCTATGTATTTGTGCAATAAAAGTCTTTTTTTATACTCTTTTTTGATATGTAATAAAAATGTAACTTGCAGCCATAGCCGCAAAGAAAGGAGTTTTATGAAAACAAAAAATTATTGGTCCCTTGCATCTGCTGATATTATCAGTGAACTTGGCTCAGGTCCGGATGGACTTAGCAGTAATCGTGCCAGACAGCTCCTGCTTGAAAAAGGAGAAAATGTACTTGACGAACAGAAACCCGACAGCATTATAAAAGTGTTTTTCAGCCAGTTTTGTGACCTTTTAATAGTAATACTGCTTATCGCAGCACTTATTTCTATGTTTTCAGGTAATATTGAAAGTACAATTGTAATATTTCTGGTTCTTATAATGAATGCGGTATTAGGAACAATCCAGCATGTCAAAGCACAGCGTTCACTTGAAAGCCTGAAACAGCTCTCGTCACCTTCGGCAAAAGTCATACGTGATGGCAGTGTAATTGAAATTCATTCAAAAGACATAGTTCCCGGCGATATTATAATGCTTGAAGCCGGTGACTTAATCGTTGCCGACTGCCGTATCATAGAAAGTTTTTCCCTGCAGGTAAATGAAAGTGCTCTCACAGGTGAATCTGCCAATGTTGACAAATTTAATGATATCCTCGATAATGACACGCCTCTTGCCGACCGCACAAACATGGTCTATTCTGGCAGTCTGGTAACATACGGAAGAGCCAAAGTAATCGTTACATCAACCGGCATGGATACTGAAATCGGAAATATCGCAGGTCTTATGAATTCAGTTAAAGAAAGAAAAACTCCTCTTCAGGTCAGCCTTGATGATTTCAGCAAAAAACTTGCCATAATGATTATGATTATATGTGGACTGGTATTTGCCTTATGTCTTGTGCGTAAAATGCCTATGCTCGATTCAATGATGTTCGCTGTTGCACTTGCAGTTGCTGCTATTCCTGAAGCATTAAGTTCTATCGTTACAATCGTCCAGGCTATGGGAACACGCAAAATGGCAAAAGAAAATGCAATTATTAAACAATTAAAAGCTGTTGAAAGTCTTGGCTGTGTATCCGTAATATGCTCCGATAAAACAGGCACACTTACACAGAATAAAATGACTGTGCAGAATATCTACATCAACTCCGAAGAAATATCACCTGAACAGCTTGACATTTCCCTGCCGCTTCACCGGTATCTTCTTTATGATGCAATACTTACAAACGATTCATGCATAACCGATGGCAAATGTATTGGAGATCCTACTGAATCGGCACTCCTTGAAATGTTAAAAAAAGTACCTTTTGACGGTACTGACAACTCATTTAATGAAAATCACATACGCAATCACATGCAGCGTATTGAAGAACTGCCATTTGACTCTGTAAGAAAACTGATGAGCACCAAATACTATATTCACAATGTTCCTACTGTTCTCACAAAAGGTGCAGTGGATGTACTGTTAGACCGCTGCAACTTTATACGTGATAATGATGGCGTCCGCAAAATAAATAGCAGCGATATAGATTCTATAAAACAGCAAAATGAAGTTTTCTCAAGAAAAGGCCAGCGTGTCCTTGCTTTTGCATACAAAGAATGCCATGAGCCACTTAATTTTGAGAATGAAAATGACTTTATTTTTATCGGTCTTATATCGATGATTGACCCGCCACGTCCAGAGGCAGTTCAGGCGGTAAAAGATGCACGCCGTGCCGGAATAATGCCAGTTATGATTACCGGCGACCATAAAATAACTGCCTCTGCAATCGCCGAAGCTATCGGAATATTCAGGCAGGGGGACATTGCTGTAACAGGAAGCGAGCTTGATTCAATGAGCGATGAAGAACTTGATTCAAAGCTTGAAAAAATAAGTGTTTATGCCCGTGTATCACCTGAAAACAAAATTCGTATTGTTGAAAGATGGCAGAACAAAGGTCGTATTGTTTCAATGACCGGCGATGGCGTAAACGACGCACCGGCACTTAAAAAGGCTGATGTTGGTGTTGCCATGGGAATTACAGGTACAGAAGTTTCCAAAGATGCATCCGACATGATTCTTGCTGATGATAATTTTGCAACTATTATAAAAGCAGTGACAAACGGCAGATGTGTTTACCGCAATATCCGCAATGCAATACTGTTTCTTTTATCAGGAAACATGGCAGCCATACTCGCTGTACTGTATACATCAATTGCCGGTCTTCCTGTTCCTTTTGCTCCTGTACAGCTTCTGTTCATTAATCTGCTCACAGATTCGCTTCCGGCAATCGCAATTGGAATGGAACCGGTTGACGACTCACTGCTTGATGAAAAACCGCGTGATCCTTCACATGGAATACTCACAAAATCATTTCTTTTCAGGATTATCGGTCAGGGATTTCTTATTGCAATCGCAGTAATGACAGCTTATTATCTGGGATACAACAATTCCGTTTTTGCACAGGGTGCACAAACAGCAGCCAATCCCGCACTTGCAATGACTATGGCATTTGCAACGCTTACTCTTGCAAGACTTTTTCATGGTTTTAACTGCCGCACTGACAAACCAATTTCAAAAGCAGGACTTTTCTCGAATATTTACAGCGTAAGTGCCTTTTGTGCCGGTGTATGCCTGCTCATCATGGTATTAGCCATCCCGTTTCTGGGAACACTGTTTTCTGCTGTAACCCTTTCAAAGATGCAGCTACTTCAAATTATAATTCTTGCTTTTGTTCCTACAATGACTATACAGATTTTAAAATCTGTCGCATATATGATTAAAAAACACTGATAAAAAAGTGTCTCCGACACTTCAACTCCCCTTCCCCTCACTCTTGAGGGGTTAGGGGTTTCTTTTTTTCTCATTTTCCCTCATAATAGTCTTATGAATATTTTGCAAAAGATTTTTAAAGACCATTTTGAGGAAATGATTTATATTCAACATCCTCGTGACTCTGTCATCGAAAATGTAGAAAAAATGATTAATTGTGGCGACCCTTCTTTTGGTGGTGCCATGTATACCTGCCCTTCCTGCGGTAATTTCAAATATGTTCCTTTCCGCTGTCATTCCCGTTTCTGTCCTACCTGCGGTAACATGTATGCCATTGACAGAACTACCTCTATGTCCTTTAAGATCATCAATGTCCAGCATCGCCACTGTGTCTTTACCATTGCCGGCAAACTCCGTCCTCTGTTTTTAAATGACCGCTCTCTTTTGAACTGTCTTTTCTCTGCTGTTAATAGTGTTGTTACACATATGTTCCATAAAGATAACAAAACCGAACTCTTTACTCCTGGCTTTATCTGTGTACTTCATACCTTTGGCAGGGATTTAAAGTGGAATCCACATATCCATTGTCTCATTTCTGAAGGGGGCATTGGAAATTCTCTTCACTGGCGTCACAAAAAACATTTCAACTATAGACTCTTACGTGATTCTTTTCAGACCGCTCTTTTGAACGAGTTACATTCCAAAATCGGCGACTCTTTCAAAAAACTAAAAGCTTCCATCTACCATGAGCATAAAAATGGTTTTTACGTTCGAGCTATGCCCAATAAATGCAACCCCTCTAACGTGATTAAGTACATTGGTCGTTATCTTGGCAGACCAGTCATTGCAACTTCTCGTATTGATTCTTACGACGGTGATTTTGTTACTTTTCATTACAATCGCCATGAAGACGAGAAATTGGTCATCGAAACCATCCCTGTTCTTGATTTCATGCCACGGCTTACTCAGCACATCCCGGAAAAACATTTTAAAATGATCCGTTATTATGGAATTTATGCCAGACATCGTAAATCTGACCAATCTCTTCACAGAGCAATCTCCAGGGAAAAGCACAAAATATTTCTTTCCTTTAATCGGTGGCGAGAATCTATCCTCCTCTCCTTTGGATATGATCCATTAAAATGCCCTTCCTGCGGTACAACCATGCTTTTCCTTGAGTTATATTTCAACCATAAACCTGTTCCTTTGCATCAATTATATGAAAGAGTGATGCGTAAGCACCGATGTCGTTCTCCTGCTTCTCCTTCTTCTCTTCCACAGTCTCCTGTTACATGGTACAATCAACGTATCTAATATGGAAATGGAGACGATCACTATGAAACGATTCACTGAGACAGAACTTGCAAAGGAACTTCGGCAACAATATATCAAAAATCCTCCGGAAGGCATGACTTCTGACGAAGTCCTCGACATGAGCGATGATGATCTTTTGGATATGGATTATTTCTTACACGAATTTGATGAGCTGGATGATGACGATTTCGGCGAAGAAGGTTTTTATATCTTCTAAACCTAAACCGTCTATTTCTCGTGCCCGCTTTTGTGCGGGCTATTTTCATTCAAAAGTTCGACGAAAGTAGAACTTTCCTATAAAGTAAAAACAGGACTGTTGCTTTGATTGATTTAAAACAATCACAACAACAGTCCCATTCTTTTTCAATTCTTCTTTAATTTACACATTAAGATGTGACAAAAATGCTTTTGTTCTCTCATTTTTTGGATTACCGATTACTTCCTCGGCACTACCCTGCTCGACAATAACTCCACCATCCATAAATATTACCCTGTCTGCAACTTTTCTTGCAAAGTCGATTTCATGTGTAACTATAACCATTGTCATCTTCTCTGCGGCAAGGTCTTTTAATACTTTAAGAATTCCGGCTGTTATTTCCGGGTCAAGTGCCGATGTAGGCTCATCAAAAAACAGAATCTGCGGATTCATTGCCAGTGCCCTTGCAATGGCGACTCTTTGCTGCTGGCCTCCTGATAACTGGCTCGGATAACTGTCCTCTTTACTCTCAAGTCCAACTTTTTTAAGAAGTGCTCTTGCTGTCTTTTCTGCTTCTTCCTTTGACTTTCCCTGAACATGTACAGGTGCATCAATAATATTTTTCAATACTGTATAATGTGGAAAAAGATTGAAATTTTGAAACACAAGACCAAACTGGCTCTTCACTTCAAGCATTTCTTTCTTGCCAACATATGAAGTGTTCTCATCAGGCTTATTTGTTGTGGCATATTTTCCCCCATAACAAAGAGTTCCTTTATCCATTGTTTCAAGAAGTGTGGCACATCTTAAAAATGTTGATTTTCCTGAACCTGAAGGTCCGATTATCGCCACTACTTCACCTTTATTAACATCTAACGAAATATCTTTAAGCACTTCAAGCCCGCCAAAGCTTTTCTGCACATTTTTCATTTCAAGCAGCTTCATATACTCATCCTTCCTGTGCATTTACACAATGCACATCTTAAATAATCACAAATAATCTTAATACTTCATTTTGTTTTCAAGTTTCTCCATGCCATATGCAACTACAAAGTTAAATATGTAATAGAAAAGACCTGCAACAAAAAGTGGCATAATGCTTGTCTGTGCTGCCGCAATCTGTTTTGCAAGTGTAAACATTTCTGTGTATGCAAGTGCAAATGCAAGCGATGTATCTTTTACAAGTGTAATTACTTCATTTGTAACCGGTGGAAGCACAATTTTTACCATCTGCGGAAAAATAATTCGTACAAATGTCTGTGTTCTTGAATAGCCAAGAACTGCTGCTGCCTCATACTGGCCTTTTGGAACCGCTTCTATTCCCGAGCGGTAAATCTCTGCAAAATATGCCGCATAATTAAGTGAAAATCCTATAATTACAGCGTAAAACCTGTAACTGTTAGAAAGTGACATTCCGAAAAGATAATACGGTCCGAAAAATACTACAAGAAGCTGCAGCATAAGCGGTGTGCCACGCATAATTGAAATATATATTCTTGCTATCCAGTTAAGTACTTTTAACTTTGAACGTCTTATAAATGTAATAACAAGTCCAAGCGGAAGTGAGAATATAAGTGTAAGCACAAATATTCCAAGTGATGCAAGCATTCCTGATAAAAGCTGTCTTAATATATCAAGCATATTTTCTAAAAATCCGGTTTTTTCTTTAACAGTATCCTCTGCTTTCATAACAGAATCTGTTCCCGGCTGTCCAAGACATGCAGACTCCTCAAGTCCCCATTTCTGAACAATTGAATCAAACGAGCCATCAGCAAGCATCTCTTCAAGTGTTTCCTGAACCTGATTTCTTAACTGCGTATTGCCTTTCTTAAAGCCAACACCATATTCTTCGCTTGAAACATGCTCGTTAAGAATTGTAAATGTATCACCACGCGACTCAACTTCATACTTTGCAACACCTATATCCATACATACCGCATCTGCAGAACCGGCATCAAGATTAAGAAATGCACTGTTGTAATCTCCAACCTGCTGAAGCGACTTAAAACTTGCTGCAAGCCTGATATTTTCCTCGTCGGCATCTTCTCCTGTAAATGCTGCAAGTGCTGATGAATCAGACTGTACTATAACATTTTTACCTGCAAGATCAGAAAGCTTTGTTATTCCTGAATTTTTCTTTACAACTACAACCTGTGAATTGTCTACATAAGCAGTTGACCACGTATATTCCTTTTCACGTCCGTCCATTGTAAAACCGTTCCAGATACAGTCAATCATACCTGAATTAAGTTCCATATCCTTGCTTTCCCATTCAATAGGCTGCTTTACAAGTGTCCAGCCATTTCTTGAACATACCTCTGCTGCAAGGTCAAGGTCAAATCCGACATACTCGCCATTTTCATCAAGATAGCCATATGGCGGAAATTCCGCATCAAATCCGACAATAAATTCTTTTTCTGCCGCTTTCACTTTCTGCGGCTGGTACAGGGTCACTGCCGCCACCGCAAAAAGCAAAAGGACAAATAATATCATTGGTACTTGGTTTCGTTTATTTTTCTGCATATTAAAATACCTTCTCTTCCATATTTAGCGAACTACAATTTTCATAAATTTCTTTTTGCCTCGTTTCAGAACGATTCCGTCCTCTCCGATGCTGTCTTTGGAAATCTGTGCACGAACATCTTCCACTTTATTTCCATCAATGGACACACCACCCTGCTGTACGTTTCGACGCGCCTCTCCGTTGGATGGGGCAAGTCCTGCTTTTACAAGAAGGTTCAGAATTCCGATCTGTCCGTCTTCGAAGTCAGCATCGGTCAATTCCACTTCCGGCATCTGTGCTGCATTTCCGCTGGAGAACAAGGCTCTCGCACCTTCCTGTGCCTTTGCCGCCTCTTCTTCGCCATGTACCATTTTTGTCAATTCAAAGGCAAGAATTTCCTTGGCCTGATTGAGCTGGCTTCCTTCCCATTTGTCCATCTCGTCAATCTGCTCAAGTGGCAGGAACGTAAGCATGCGAAGGCATTTGAGCACATCGTCATCGCTGACATTTCTCCAGTACTGGTAAAAGTCAAACGGACTTGTCTTTTCCGGATCCAGCCATACTGCGCCGGACTGCGTTTTACCCATTTTCTTTCCTTCACTGTTTAACAGAAGATTAATGGTCATCGCATACGCATCTTTTCCCAATTTACGGCGGATGAGTTCGGTCCCTCCAAGCATATTGCTCCACTGGTCGTCCCCGCCAAACTGCATATTGCAGCCGTATTTCTGGTACAGAACATAAAAGTCGTAGCTCTGCATGATCATATAATTAAATTCTAAGAAGCTAAGCCCCTTTTCCATTCTCTGCTTGTAGCACTCGGCGCGCAGCATGTTGTTGACCGAAAAGCAGGCGCCGACTTCACGCAAAAGCT
>OLRF01001941.1_pt1 | contig 19540 bp, 31 predicted proteins | sample 1672061 | NCBI WGS metagenome assembly OLRF01 (sample SAMEA3136641, study PRJEB25190) | human gut metagenome | reverse complement strand
CCTGAGAAAGAGACAAAAAAGCGGAAATCCCGTGCAACTAACGCAGAACGGTTCAAAGGGATTCCAGTAGTCAAAAAATATCTGGATCTTCCGGATGCAGAAAAAGTCTGCCCTGTTTGCAACGCTCCTCTGGTAAAAATCGGTGAAGAATTCGTACGCCGCGAACTTTCCTTCGTACCGGCAAAGTTAAAAGTGATCGAAATATACAGCTTAAATTATATTTGCCCGGAATGTAATAACGATGACGTTACTGTTATCAAAAAGGGAAAAGACGGCCATGCACATATGCTTCACGGTATGGCTGCGGCAGATACTATCGCCTGGGTCATGTATCAGAAGTTTTGTAACAGTCTTCCTTATACCCGGCAGGAAAAAGACTGGGAACAGTACGGTGTTGCTATCACAAGAGCAACGATGGCAAACTGGGTAATCCGTAATACATTGGATTATTTCACCCCGATGTATGATTACTTCCACCGGCAACTCTTAAAAAGGGAATTCGCAATGGCAGATGAAACACCACTCCAGGTATTACACGAATCCGGTAGGCGTGCACAGACCAAATCTTACATGTGGTTATTCCGCAGCGGGGAAGATGGCGGATTCCCAATCATCCTTTATAAATATTCAGAAACCCGTGCCGGGAATAACGCAGTAGAATTCCTTGAGGGATTCAAGGGATATCTGATGTGTGATGGTTACAGTGGTTACAACAAAGTTCCTGATGCCAAACGGACAGCATGCTGGGCACACATCCGCAGATATCTGACAGATGCGATTCCGAAAGGAAAGCAACTGGATTATACACAGCCATCTGTTCAAGGCATGATGTATATCAACCAGCTTTTCCATTTGGAAGATGTCATTAAAGCGAAGTACTCATCCTTCGATGCTATCAAGAAAGCTCGTCTTGAGAAAGAAAAGCCGATAGTAGAAGGCTTTTTGTCGTGGCTTGATAAACAAAATCCAGTCCGTGGATCAAGGATGGATAAGGCAGTTACCTATATTCAGAATCGCCGATCCTATCTTATGACCTATTTGGAAGATGGTCACTGCAGTTTTTCTAATAATCTCAGTGAAAACGCTATTCGTCCGTTTACAGTAGGCCGGAAAAACTGGCTGTTCTGTGATACTCCAAACGGCGCCCAGGCCAGTGCTATCGTCTACACAATGGTAGAAATGGCGAAAGCAAATGGAGTAAACGTCTATCACTATCTAACCTATCTTCTGGAAAAACTCCCGAATGATAGGATGAGCGATGAAGAGTTAGATAGGCTTGCCCCATGGAACGAAGAAGTCAAAGCTGAAATCGAACGTCGTGCAAACGACTCAAATCAATAATCAATCATATGTGAATTATCAAGGTGCTCCGGTTGCAGAAATGTGGCCGGGGATTTTTGTATCCATGTCTAAAATTTAAGCGCTTACTCATAACATTTATCAGATTCCTCTTGACTGTCAATATAATAAATTTCAGTCTGAAAATCATCGGTCATATTCTGCGGTAGTTCCACCGATGTTTCAATACTTTTTACATCATTACTCTTTGCAGTGTCTTCACTGTTCTTTGTTGTGTCTTTGCATCCTGTTACCATCATCATCATTGTTACACTAATCATCATTACTTTAACTATTTTGTTCTTCATATCTCTTTTACATCCTTTCATATATGTTAGGGTGTACCTGTTATTGATACACCCTTTGATTGTCATTACTACTGTTCATTTAATATGTAGTTAACTGCTTTCTCTGCTCTGCTACTTGCTGATACGATGAAGTGAGTATCGTTCTTTAATACTCTTAACCAGCTCTGTATATATGCGCTTGAGTTCTTAAAGCTCTTTTCTGTTTCAATGTCGAGCATATTAATTAAAAAAGCACTGCCTAACTCTGCGGTAAGTTCTTCTTTTGAATAATTCTCATCACCTTTATACAAACAATCTTTAATGTCTTTTCGGTCAAGTCTGCTTTTGTGTCCAGTGCTGTGTACCATCTCGTGAAATAGAGTTGAATAAAATTCTTCTATATTCTGATACTGTTCCTTACAAGGTACTTGAATGTAGTCAGCAGTAGGTAAGTAAAAAGCTTTATCAGATATCGTTTCTCTTATCTGTAAATGTTCTCTTGCCATATAATCGACTTTGACTTTCTCAGCCTGTTCAATTGGTTCATGCTCATTTACTTTTATATCTTCTTTCGGCTCAACTCCATCAACTTGTGAGATGTGAAAGACGTTGAAGTATTTAAGTATAGGTATCTGTCTTATAACTTTCTCACCGTCTTCATTTTCTTTTTCAATCGGTTGAATTTTCCAAAATACTATCTGTTCGGCTTTCTCACCTTTTCTGATGTGACCGCCTAAATCAGTCCATTGTTTAAAGGTTGCATATTCACCAGTGTGTTGAAGTGTCATCTGATTTAATAATGAATACGGTTTATTACTTATCATATTGTAAGCACCTTTATTAGATCCGCTCCAAGGCTTCTGCCAAGGTATCATACCTTTTTCTAACTGTTCAATAATTCTATTCGTTACCATTTCATACACGTTTGTTTTCATATATTTGAACCTCCTCTGTATTTAATTGTTGTAATTATAATACATTAGTACCAATACATGTGCAATATACATTAGTACCAATGTTTGCGTATGTATTTTGTTGATAAGTGACAATGAGTGAAATAGTATTGGTACTAATACACAATGAATGGGTATTGGTACTAATACAATATTGTACGAAATGCGAATTGAAAATGTATTAGTACCAATGTACAATGTAATCACAAACAAAACAACAGAGACACACGAACATCCCGAAAAGATGTGAAGTTGAAAACCATATACTTGTGAGCGTCCCGAGTGATTAGCAATAGTCAGGAAGATGATTCAACCGTGTTTCTCCCATATAAGAAAGTGAGGAATTGATATGTGTATCACAAGAGCAGAGTTAGAAAAGAAGATTGAAGAACTCAGAAGTTTAAAAGCATTAAAGGAAGAGACAGAAAACGAGCTGAAAGCTTTAGAGCATGAAGTTATTTCCTATATGACAGAAAACGAATTAACCGAAGAAATCACCAACACCGCAAAAATAACATATAAACCACAGAGCAGAACAACACTTGATAAAGCAAAGCTTACTGAAGTTTTAGGAGATGATTTAAAACCATTTGAAAAGGTTACAACCTATTCAGTATTAAGAATTAAATAACAGTTAAGGTGGAGCAATCCACCTACACTGTAATGACACCACCCAACAGGGCGAGAGTTCCAAGTCTCTACAAAGTCAGAGGACAGTGAGAAAAAGGAGGGCAATGAGCCATGAGAGTTGAAACAGTTTACACAGAAGAAGAGTGGATGAAACACGTTGAACGTCACGCACGTAAGATATTAAGACGTTACATTATCAGAAAAGCGCAGGAACTGATAGGAGCTTTTGTAATCATTGGACTGTTTACAATTTTACTCATGGTCAGTTGTCTGTTGACAAGATTTTTATAAGGAGGTTGGGATATATGAAGTTAGAGAGCATTTTAACAATAGTATCAGAAGCAAGAAATATGTATGTTTGGGACAATGGTGAAATCATTGCACAGTATGACGGGCGTGATTCTATTCCAGTTGAGCTGAATGACAGAGAGGTTGAATTGGTTGACTGTAGTAACAATGATTTTCATGTTTATCTAATAGCAGAGTAGGAAGGAGGTGCAGATATATGATGTACAGTGAGTTTCTTGCCACGAGTGGCAAAGAAGAATGTTATATCTCTTACAGAGAGTATACAGAAGATATAGAGCCAATCTACATGGATTGCAAGCTTGATATTAAACAGGAGTTCATAAAGTTCTTCAATGAAACATTTGAAAAGATGGTATATCCGGTAGTTGAAAAGATTATTGATGATCTGCCGTTGACTGATAAGTGGGAGTATGTCTACGGTAATCGGTCAGACATCCAGGAAAAGCTTGAGACAGCAGATGATAAAGCACGACATTTGGCATATCAGTACATGAGATTATATCTCGGTATTTGAAAGGAGCATGAACATGGACACTCATAAAATAGCAGATATCCTTTTTAACTTATCTCTTGATATGGATTATGCAGATTATTTAGATGAATACGATACCGAGGTTGATTACATAGAACAAGAATTGCATTCGATAAAAGATTGCAATGATGTTTTGTATGCAATGCTAGAAAGAATCGCATGGCAAAATCCAGATTATTATCAATGGGCATTAAACAGGCAGTGACGGTTGAGCCGTGGGTCATTCAGTTGACCGCTTGCCATTAAGCAATATTGCAAATATACAAATAAATAATTCTATGAAAGTTGAGGTATAAGAGTATGGCACAGGAACACAGAAGAGGACGTAAAGCAGAGTACACAGACAGACCATTAACAGAGGAAGAAAAGATTTTTGCAGAGGAGCATCACGATTTCTTATACATTTATATGAGAAACAGACATTTGCTTATAGAAGAATGGTATGACTTGCTAGTAATTCCATATTTACAAGCAGTAAAAAAGTATTGTTCAAGACCAGAGTTGCAAGAAGCATATGTATTTGAACAGATTGCCTACAAAGTATTATCGTGTGCACAACATCATCATTATAGAAAAATGAATACATTAAAGTGTAGACCATCTGGCGGTATTTATAGCTTAAATCAAATGCTGGAAGGAGATAATCCGTTTTCAGAATTCCAGGTTGATGCATGGTGGATTGACAAGACAAAAGATGTTGAAGCGTATGTAATCGAGAAGGAATTCTTAAATGATATCTACAATCATACAGAACATTATGCAGATGCAGATTTGTTAAAGCTTATTTTTATTATGAGGAATGAGGGATATACGTTAATTGAGATTGCAGAACAGGCAAGGGAAGATTTTGCAATGGAATTTGATGGATGCACACAGAAAGATGTAGTGAGAGTGGTTTCTAAGCTGGCAAATAGGAACAACGGAATTCTGCAATCATTAGTAGCGGAAATCCTGGAACAGTATGAGTAACTACATAAACGGAGAGTTGTCAATCAAGGCAATTCTCCAATACAGAGAAAGAGGAAAATATATGGCAGACAGATTGAAAACATTCACAGAAGAAGAGAAAAGGTTAGCGGAAAAGAATCATGATCTGGTTTACCAGTTCTTGAGAGCGCATAACTACAGTATGGAAGATTACTATAATATCGTCGTATTCGGATATCTGAAGGGAATTCAGAAGTATTGCAGATATGTTGGAAACAATACGGAAAATAATCTTGATGGTATCTGTTGGAACTGCATGAGATCAGAGATGAAGAGCCACTTCAAAATGGAAACAGCAAAGAAAAGGCAACCAACGGAAATAATTATGACAAAGGTATCATCCGCAGAAGATGAGGTAATTGCATTGGAAATTTTAAAGCTCGTGATGGAAAATTTGACCATTCGGCAGCAAAACATTATTACATTAAAAATGCTTGGATATAGCAATACAGAGATATGTTTGATGATGGAAATAAGCAAATCATCATACTACAGGGAACTTGAAAACATTCGTCAGATGCTTGTTGACGGAAAATTTTAAAGAAAGAGTTGGAGGAACGTAAATGTTTAAATCAGTATTTTTTGAATTAGGAAGAGAAGTAGTAACACCTGGAATCTATGGAGCAATGGAGTCAAGTCGAGAATTTGCATTGGAAATAATGCACGCTATGCAACTATTTTGCCTTGGAAACTGGGGCAGAATGTCAGAAGAAGACAAAGAGATGAATGAGCTTGCATTGAAAGATGGCGGTCGATTAATGGGAACATATAAAACTTGTAAAGGGAAAGTCTGGATTATAACTGAAGCTGACAGATCTGTGACAACTGTATTATTTCCAAGAGAGTATTAGGCGGTGGAAAATATGGCAATAGTTATTACAAATGGAACATATTACATATGTCTAAACGAAAATGGAAAGCACAGGAAGACGGAAGATATTAATAAGGCAATTCAATATGATAGCATAAATCAAGCTAAAAAGTATTTACGGAAAGCACCGGAAAAGACAAATGGATTCTATATCTACGATACAATAAAAGATAAGACTATATGGAAAAATACTAGGAGAAAGCATAGAAGTGCAGTGACAAGAGAAATGCTATATAAACAATATGATGGAAGATGTCAGCTGTGCGGAAAGAAATTGACATTGGACAACATGACATTTGATCATATAGTTCCATTGAATTTAGGTGGAGCAGATGAATTGGAAAATATTCAGATTGCCTGTTTCGCTTGTAATCAATTGAAGAAGAACATTCTGCCGGAAGACTTTTTGAATCGGGTAACGAATGTATTTATGTACCAGATGGAAAAGAAATGCAAACATAATCTTCAATGGAAATGTATAAAGAGATTATTGAAAACATTAGGATAAATTATATACGGTACTGATGGAAATTAATTCTGTCAGTGCCGTATTAACTACTAGGAAAGAACAGTGGAAATATGATATACTATTAATACGAATATAGGTAAACCTATGTTTGTATAATAGGGAAAGCGAGGACATAATGTTGGCTTTAACAGATGCGAGAAAAAAAGCAAATGAAAAATATATACAGAATAATTATAAACAGGTGAAATTGTCTATGCCAAAGGCAGAAGCGGAAACATTAGATGAATATTGTAAAGCGAAGAATTTGACTAAGGCTGGATTTATTCGACAAGCTATTAAAGAAAAAATGGAAAGAGAACCATAAACACTACACACCAACACTCAACCAGTAAGAAGGATGTTGGAATTATATGCCAAACAATACACATGGTATTATTTTAAAGTTTTCATAAATTGAGTATTGGCTGGAGCATTGCCATTTTATAATAATGTAAAGGAAGAAGGAATTGTGCTGTAAATGGATGATAAAAGTAGTAAAATTTTATCTATGATAATATTGACGTACAGAATACTGTACGTTATAATTTAAGTACAGAAAACTGTACGGAGGTGAATGGAATGTTAGCTGTAAATTATACATCATTAAGAGAAAATATGAAAAGTTATATGGATCAAGTAACTGATGATTATGAAACAATGATAGTTACCCGTAAGAATAATAAAAATGTTGTTATGATGTCTGAAGAAGCTTACAATAACTTGATGGAAAATATTCATGTTATGGGAAATAAAGCTAATTATGACTGGCTAATGGAATCAAAAGCACAGTTAGAAAATGGAAATTTTGCTTCTCATACATTATCTGAGGTGGCAGAAGATGAATAAAATGTTTACTGATAATGGCTGGGAAGATTACACGTATTGGCAGACAGAAGATAAGAAGACCTTGAAAAAAATCAATAATCTTATAAAAGATATTGATCGGAATGGAAACGAAGGCATAGGAAAGCCAGAGCCTTTGACAGGAAATTTATCAGGTTATTGGAGTAGACGAATTAATGATAAAGACCGATTGATTTATCGTATTGATGAACAGAATATTTATATTTTGGCTTGTAGACAGCATTATAGCGACAAGTAATATTAAGCACTAGCGGAAGAAAATAGAATCTTCTGTTAGTGCTTTTCTTTGTCCTGCTGCCAGTCATGTATTTTTGATAGAGTCTTTTCAAGAGAAGCTTTATCCCATTGTTGACGGATTGTTTCATGTTCTAACTCAGCAATTCGCCGACTCAGATAATCATTCGCCCAATTCATTAAGAAGCTTGGAACAATAGGTAAATGCTGAATGACGGAAAAAACAATATCTTCTGATTTCGATTTTATGTCCATTGATTAAATCTCCTTTACATCAACATTATAATGGAAGGCTTCTAATAACTCAACGAAAAATTCTTAAATTATTTTTCAAATTTCTGGGAAAATTCTTCCTAACTTTCCACTTTATATAATGAAGAGACAAATATACACAATACATTCACATGCAGAAAGGAAATAAAAGACATGGAGAGCAGAGAAAGAATGGAACAGATGATGGAAGATCAGTATAACAGAGGTATTACAGTTGGAATGGAGCTGATGATGGAAAAGTTGCGAATGGCAGCAGATAACGGTACACCGATTGAGATTGATGGTCGGGCATGGTATTTGAAATCAGATATTGAGAACTTGAGAGATATCTTTGAAGATATGGAGAACGGAGGACTGTAAGATGCAGATCAATACAAAGTATGAAATGGGACAGAAAGTATATAGAGTAGTTGAAAAATTTCGGAGAATTGAGAACGTCCAAACGTGTGATATATGCTTTGGAACTGGTTTAATCAACTATAAAGGATATGGATGTCAATGTCCTAAGTGTTTGGGAAGAGGAAACATAGTTCTTAATAGTGAAGAAGTGAGCTTTAGAAGGGTGTATGAGCCGAAAGAGATAATGAGTGTCCGTGTTACTGTATCAGACAAGGATATAAATATTAGATATCGTGTAGATGGAGAAGTCGTCCCTGAAAAAGAATTGTTTCTCACGATGGAAGAAATAGAAGAACATTTTAAAGAGGATGAATTGATATGCGGTGGTTAAAAATAGTAACTTATGGATTTTATATCAGCATGATCTTGTGGGTATCTGGAATGGTTACATCCATCTTGATTGACAACAAAATCATAAGTCTTTTGTTTATTGGAATTCCATTCGCAATATATATGTTCTTTACAGTATTGAAGATATTCATAGAACTCAGGATGACAAGAGAGGATAGAAACAATGCAGATCACTAATAAAGATATCCAGTCAGAACAGATACGGCAACAGATAAGAGAGCAGTTGACAGAAGAATTAAAATCTGTTCTTTCGGCAAAACAGATTCAGAAAGTCATGTTCGCTTATAATAAGGCATCAGTTAGATATGAGTTCGGAGAAAGAAGAGAATGACATGGGAATATATAAAAGAAGAGATAATATCAATTTGACAGAACAAGAGTATGAGATATATCTGTTCCTGATTAAATATTTTAAAGAAAATGGTTATGCGCCGACAGTTCGAGAAATTGGTAAAGGAGTTTACTTAAGTAGCACAGCCACAATTAAGTATTATTTGGACAATCTTGAAAGAAAAAAGAAAATTAAGAGAGGAAGTAGTGCAAGAGCAATTTGTTTGACAGAATATACTCTTGTACATAAGAAGAGTATAAAGTAATATCAAGAGCTGTGATCTGAAAAAGGTCATGGCTTTTTTTGTTCCGGGAAGAGAGTTCGGTGGATGTGGAATAAATGCGTAAACCTAGTAAAGCGGTAGGGAATATAAAATAATATTTATAGTTTGAAGTGTAGAAAGTATTGATTTACAGGCAAATTCGGTAGAATAGCGTAAATACGGGATAAAATAAATATAAACCTTAGTAAAATAGTAGGAATTAAATAAGGAAGATTGTCAGAAATCCTTATAGAATAAGGGTTATTCGAACAAGAAACCGAATAGTTTGTTGGATTGATAGGCGAGAGTAAGATGGAAGAAATGTCCGTAAAATAAGGAAATTATAGAAATCATGGGGACAGGGTATTGTGTGGAAGAGGGGGATTATTATAGAAGGAATTGAGTTCGATAAGAAAAAAATATTTTTGTGGTGTGTGTAGGAGATATTGAATAATCCGGCGCAGCAGTACAAATATTTTAAATTTGCATAAAAATCATAAATATGTATGCTACAGTAAGTACAGGTGGCAGGATATCAGAAATTTCAATTTGCACACAAAGCACATTCGGATATGTTACAATAAATACATAAACTAATCGATTGGTTAAAATATTATAAATGCAGAAGGTGATTATATGCTTAATAAAATTAAAATAACTTTTTTACATAAGACTTTTTGTCGCAATAATATGAAATCATTTAGCAGCGAGATTCAGGGTAGGAAAATTAATTTTTGCTTCGATGGAGAAATCCTTGAATTAATAGTGTATTCAGATAATGAATATGATGAGCTTGAAAGCTTTTGTCTGGAATTGGATTCAATGATGTATTTATATTTGGGAAGTTTTCCAGAAATTAAATCAATTGAGTATAATGGTGAGTTGAAAGATATCACGAAATTAGCCAATAGATTTTCAACAGACTCATATTTTAATAGAACAACAATGACATTATGTGATATTACATCGGAAACGGTGAATGAAGAAACATACATTGCATTCAAAAATGATGTGTTACAAATTCCATTCTATTCTATGCAGTATTTGGTATCATCAAAATATAAGGTTGTTATGCCAGCACATCGACTTACACTGATGACACATGTTGTTGAGGGGGTTGTAGATATTGAGCGAGAAAAGAGAAGTGAGATAAATATAGAATTAAAAGAAAAATACAATGTTGAAAAAGGAAGAAGTTTGGGACAATATTTTATTCACGCAAGTGTTGTTACAGATCCTTTTATTCAAGCAGATAATATTTATAATGCAGATATATTAAAACTTCTTGAGTGTAATGAATATACATTTTTACAAACAATAAAAGATACAAGAAATTGGTACTCGCATATGTGGAAAGAAGATGATAAAGATAAAATCAAAAAAATAGGAGATGGAACGATGATGTTAATATATTTTGAAATTTTATATTGTGTCGTAAGGTTATATTTAATAAGAAATGTTTTAAGGTTAGATATAGAAAGTGGCTTTATAAGTGAATACTTATATGTATTACATGATTGGATTGTAGATGTCAAAAAACTTGGGGAAAAATTTAAGTCAAACACCTATATAATGAAAGAAATTGCTGAACGTATGGCAGAAGAGGAGTAATCAAAGACGTTATTTCATAACCGTAAGAGTGCGAATATTTGATATTCAATTAGAACAAATAAATTAGAAAATTACCGCTTCTTATTCATAGTAGTATATGATATAATAAAAAATAGAACGTATGTACGAGTGTAAGACGGAGTGATTTTTATGGATGATAGAGAATTGACAATTAAAATTAATACTAATGTAAAATATCAAAAGATTATTATAAAGAACATTTGTAATTTACATACAGTTAAGGAAACACCAAAGATAATTAAAGCAAAAAGAATAATGGATTTTCCAACTTCTGAAATGATACAGGAATCAATATCTCGAATGCAAGAAACGATGGAAGAGTTAAATAAAAGCATTATGTCTTCCATTAGTGACTTGGTATCAGGGGTAAATATTATTAGTTCTATTGGCGAAAGCATTCACAATTCATTAGAAAAAATTGTAGATAGTATTGCTTCCTATACGATACCAGAGATTAATATAAGTCAAGAAGCAAGAAACAGGGGGAGGTTTTTGAATATTGCGGAAGAAAATGCTTTACCAATATTTCTTGAAACGGATACTCCGCTACAAGAAAACATTTTGAAAATAGTTAAAAATTCGAGTAAAGATAAGCTGAAAAATAATCTTGAAGAAGCTATGTTAAACTATTATGATAACGAACAAATTGATAATATTCTGGATTACTGGATAGAGCAAAAATGGATAGAAGAGGAGCGTGAAGAAATACTCAAGGAGGCGGTAGAAGTATATAAATTGGGGTATTATGCAGCGTCAACAAGTACATTGATGTGTCAAATAGGAGGAGTTATTACACGACTATATGAATTGGCTAATATTGATCCAAAAGTAGAAGAATACGAAACAGAAATGCTAACAGAAATATATAATATATCAAAAATTAATTCTGAAAAAATGAAGGCTGTAGTAATGATGGACTTGCAGAAATCCGGATTGTTTAATTGGTATAGATGTGCAAATTATTTGGTTTATTTTGTGTATTCATCTAATAAGAAGATGACACATTTTGCAAAGGATCCAGGAAGAAATAAGATATGTCACGGAGAACAATATAATTATGGAAACAGGTTATTAGCTCTAAAAGCAATCTTATCTATGGATATGATTATACAGTTAAGTGATGAATTGATTGAGTAATTTTCGTTAAAACTTTTCTAATATTAAAGGGATGATAGGGAAATGTTTTCAGTTTTTGAATAATTGGAAAGATTATATGGAATTCAAAATGGTTCTACTTCATTTCAAGGTAATCAATATGAGGTGGTTACGAACAAATCGGAAGCACCAAAAAAGACACAGGAACAATTAGCAGCGCAAATGGGAATTTCAGTTGACACCCTCCAGAACTATAAAATACTTTCTGAAATGATACCAGAATTGGAAGAATTGCTGGATACGGGTGTTGTAACGAAATATCTTATAACAATACAGATGAATAATCTTGTCCGTATAACATATATGTGTTACGCTTATTTCATACTTTTAGTTGGGGAGCGGAAGAAGATGAAAGAACTTATAGATTTTATAATTAAAGAAACACCAGTTCATGCGAATGAGTTTTTGCCCGATTTAAAAAGTTTGCATAATCATATAGATAATACTCAATCAATACTTGAGAAGAAGATGGAAAAAGTAGATAAAAGAGATTTTGCTAAAATCGGGGAATACTATACAAGAATTCAAGAACTAAAAGATTTGAAAAAGAAGATCCAGGAAACAGAGATGTGCATTGAAAAGAGTAGCGAAAGTAAATCCGGCAAAAAAGTACCTGTTAAGAATACTGATTCAAAAAATACTGTAAAAAAAGGAACAGTTAATCATTATCGAACACAAGCATCTGCCTCGTCCAATGGTAATCGCACATCGGTAATTACCGGCAATAATAAGAATAATAAAAATTCAGATGATTATAGATTTAGGAAAGATACGTATGTTGTCCAATCAGATCCTGTTAATGCTAGTTTGTCTCGAAATATGGGAACACCGTCTCATGTAGAATATTTACATATGGCAGAAGGGGATAGGAAGAGACATAAAAGCAGATGTATTGAATATGATAAGAGAAGCGCTACGTGTAGGTGTGTAAAATCTCCGTATTATACTTCACGTTGCGGAGGATCAAGCCATTGTCAGTATTATAAAGAGAAGAGTTCTATAATGTAATATATAATAAGAAGAAACACGTTCGATCATAAAGCATAAGATAATAAGAAACCCTCCGGTTATTGTGCCGGAGGGAATTTTTAATATTTAGAATTCTATTTCATCTGGCGGAAGAAGCTCTACACGATTAGTAAATATGTTCATAAATGTTTTATGAATATATTTAGAAATTTGTGCTTCTAACTTGGAATAATAATAATTTTGTTTTTTTGAGTCTATGGAATCAAGGCCTTCATTGCTAAATGAATCTAATGTTTGCATGATATCACGAAGAAAGGCATATAGATCTTTTTGATTAGTTTCATATAAGAAATCAGCATAAGGTAATCCTGAAAGAAATACAATAAACACTGGATCAATACGTAAAGAAGTATTGATATTTTTTAAACAATTCAAGAAATTATCTTTATCAGTAATACCACTCATATTATTGAATGCCTGACGTAAGAGCCTATCATGCGTAGCCAGTAAAGAAGACAATAAACGCTCTTGCTGTTCAGGTGTTCTGTTATTATGGATTTCATACCATTCTAGTTTTTTGGTTGATTCAGACAAAGGAGTTGCTTTTATGATTTTAGTAAGATATATTTCACTTTTTTCACGAAAAGCATCTAGTTCAGCAGAAGACTGAGCGTTATATTTAACAATTGATATTATATTAATAAGATCAGGTTTATATATTGTTCGCTGTCTGTTATCATCACCTTTTTTCCCATTACGTTCGACTTGGGAATACCAATAGTCATTTTTCTTAACTAGGTTTGAAATCTTTTTCTTAGTTATTTTATTTTTTTGACGCAATTCTTTTAAGTGATCTATTAATTTGATTTCTTTTCCATCAATTAATAAGAGCTGTGTTTTATCATATCTAGGTATAGGTGTAGCAATTGCCATATACAAAACCTCCTTTTGAATTTGCACTTTCGTATTATATACATGAACTATTTATACAATAATAACATGCTTTATACAAAAAAACAATTTATCAATATATTTATTGATTATAAGTATACTAGAAAAATCCGTACTTTGGATTTTTATACAATTTATACAATACAATATTTATGTAGAAATACAAAAATAATAAGTGAAAATGTATAAAACTATTGACAGCACTTAAAAGCAGTGCTATTATGTACCTACAACAACAGAACAGAGACGACAGGATGCAGTGAAACAACATCCACCACAGACAGGAAAGGCGAGTGAGACGGCAAGAAAACGAACAAGTGTTTGACAAGACGGTTGACAGAACAAACGTTCTGATTTGGAATGATAGAGGAATAAAAAAGAAGCCAACGCTTTGCAGAGCATCGGCTTCCGAGATGATATTGCAGTATCATCTTACATATGTACAAGACTCACGAATGAATCTTTCGCAAAGATAAGTATAACATCAAAAATCAATCGTGACAAGTCTGTCACATAAATTCCAACTATTAAAAACAGAACAGAGTACCAAATTAACAGGTGAAGTCTATCCATATAAGCATACATCATCGTTTATTTGTGTACACAAAATGAACCTTGAAAATAGAATACGGAGGTATCCACACATGAAACATCAAAAAGATTGGGAGCAACCAGAGTGTAATCACTGCCAACACTACAGTGACGAGTGCAGACGGGGTAGTTGCTTCTGGAATCCCATCAATAAACGTGTACCGAGTAAAGAACATGGCTGAGAACAGCCTATTATTTTTAATTCGTAAATCCGAGTTTGTAAATAAGTAAAACAATGTTTGAAAGAAGGTGAGATATAGGTGGACAAAGAGTTAAATAGAATGTCATTCATCATTATGAATCAGATGTTAAAAGCGCAAGCTACTGATTTCATGCATTCACTTTCATGTGAAGAGATCAGACAGCAGATTAAAATCGTAGAGACTTGTACTGTATATAAGTACATCCGAAAGCTGGAAAGACTGGGATTCGTAGAGAAAGGTGCAAAAGTAACGAGAGCTTACGGCTACATATTAACAAAGAAAGCTATAGAACTGCTGCCGAAGCAGAAGGAGGAATAAAAGAATGTTAAAAAATAAAAGTGGATTTGTGGGTATCGGAGCATATGCCGGGAATCAACTACTTCCATTTTATAAGGATGGATATCCATGCCTATTTGTTAATACGGCAACAACAGATTTGGATAGTCTTACAGAAGTAGATGACCAATATAAGTATCAGATTCCCGGAGGAGAAGGTTGTAATAAAGACAGGATTAAATCAAGAGAGTTGTTCCGGAAGGACATTGACAACATTATCAATGAGGTAAAAGAAAAACTACCCGGCATTGAATATCTGTTTGTGGTAGCTTCACTTGGAGGAGGTACAGGAGCCGGATCAGTAATGCCGATGAAGAGAGTAGCAATGAATGATTTGGATATTAAAGCTTGTATCGTCATTACGGTACTTCCAAATACAAAGACAGAATCAATTCAAGCCTTAATTAATTCCTATGAGACGTTAGCAGAGCTTGAAGCGTTAGAAGAACCGGGAACAATGTTCATCTTAGATAATGATAAAAACAATAACAAAATGAAGATCAATGAGATTTTCTTCTGCCACTTGGACGCACTGCTTACATTAGATTGTAATTCTGCGTTGGGGAATATTGATGATGCAGAGGTGGAGCAGATGCTTTGTAGCCGAGGTGTTTCAATCATCAGCAAGCTTGGTAAGGATAAGTCAGACATTCAGAATTTAATCAGTACCTTCCATAATAATGTGTATGCACCGTTGGAAGACGACAAGGTAATCAAGTATATCGGTTTAGCTAATTCTGGGACAGGTCATAGCATTCGTATGGAAGATGTGTATGAAGAAGTAGGAATTCCACTGGATACATATATTCAATATGAAGCGAAGTATACGTTATGTGTTCTTTCGGGGTTGTCTCTTCCATATAAGAAGATGGCAGAGATTAAAGAAATCATCGACTCCAATAAGGACACAATCAAAAGAAATCTGACAGCACAGAATACAAATAGATTGTCAAAATCAGTAGGATTTTTCGATGATATTGTTCCAGAAAAGAAATCGACAGAAAAGAAAAAGAGTGACAGAGATTTACTGTTCTAATGATATATCAGAGTTGAGATATAGATGAAACAGAATTCAACAAAAACTCAAAGAAAGATAAGGAGAATGTAAGAATGAGAACACCTGCTGAATACAGTAAAAATCTTAAAAATCATGTCATAACAATGCAAATGCTTTTGGAGTGTCTTTACAGCTCTAATAAGCGAGCAAAAAACTGGCGTGACAAAGAAAGAGAGTGGCGTTCTTGTCGGTATGACGAATATGACAATGAATCAAAGGCTCTGGATAAAAAGAAAGAGTACTATCGTCAGAAAGAGACAATGCTTTCGGTGTTGAAGCCTGTATGTATTCATCGAGAGACAATCTATAATCAACGAAGAGAACGTATTTATGATTACGAAGACGAGTATGAGGAATATCTGAATGCAGACGCATTTTTTCATACAGGTGAATATTGGGATAATGACTTAAAGGAGTATGTACAGTTTGGTGATGTCTATTTAGATTGTGATCCAGTGTATCATTATTATCTTTTTTATGATGTTGGTGGTAATCATACATTTCACACACCAATTAATGAAGAAGATCTCTTCTTATATGATTTGGAAGTAAAGGACATAAACCAATTATACACAACTGGAGATGATATTGCTGATTTATTATCGAATCAGTTTGTAACGAAAGTAGTCGACTTGATTAAGTCAGAAGACTTTAAATTAATAGAAAATATTTAAAAGCATAGGAGGAAATGAAACAAATGAAAGGAACAGTAAAATGGTTTAACACACAGAAGGGTTATGGATTCATTACAGGAGATGATGGAGCAGAGTATTTCGCTCATCAGACACAGATTAAAATGGATGGCTTCAGAACATTGGATGCTGGAGATATTGTGGAATTTGATGTTCGTAGTGAAGAAAAGGGATTAGCAGCCGTAAATATCGTGCCGGTTCTCACATTAAGTATGATGAAGAAGAAAGCTGCGAAAGAACATCTGCATTTGGACGTAGCACCGGCGGATGGATCTGGTAACGCCAATTGGATGATCGTAGATGGCAATAATTTTATTGTGGCTGGTGAACAAGGAATGAGTCTTGAAGAACTGAATGATTATTTCACGGAGTAATTCACAGCAAATGCAGAATATATAGGTAGCAAATAAAAAATAAATTTAAGAAGGAGATTAGAAATTATGAAAAAAGAACAGATGAAAGAAATTATGAGAGAAGAAATGCAGGTTGCAGATGACAAGATTTATGATGACGTAATTGCGAAGATGGAGAGTTGTTTTGGAAAACTGAAGAAATCAGATATTAATATTCCGCTTATCAAGGAAATTGGGGATATGAGTTTTGAAGAAACAGTTGATAAGATTATCGAAAAGTGGGCGAACAATGAAAACACTGACCATGCAGTAAAGCAATTATTAGTAAAACAATTTGTGGCACTTCCTCAACATTATAGTTATGTATATGCTCTGTTTTCTAGTAGAGAACAGTCAAGCGAGTATACAAAACCCAAAAAGAATTATCATGAAATTATTATGGGATACTTTAATACAGAACATATAGACAGGGTTGATTTAGAAAAATTATTGGATTTTGAAAATTTGACAATGACAGAGCAGATCGAAACAGATATAAAAAAGCAGTTGGTTGATGCTGGATATAGCAAAGAGGAAGCACAGAAGTTCATTCGTGAATTTATCCGTTTTGTAAAAAATAGAAGTGAATCAGGAGAAATCACATGGGAAGATTTTATAAATAAGCTGAAAGACTTAGAAGACTGGTTTGCAGAATCAGATTTCGGTATTAGAGTACAAAGATTCAGTAAAGAAACTTACTGGGAAGTGTTCTTTAATCATTTTGATATTGAGACATATGAAAAGGGCAAGTCAAGGTTGACATTCAACCATATTTATTACTTCGAAGCCGAAAATGAAAAAGCGAGGGAAACACTGGATGATTATGGTGTTTACGGAGATGTACCGATGGAGAAGATGCTTTCAGTGATTGCAAAAAAATGGACAGAATTATCAGATGAAAATAAAGATGCAGTGATTTCAGCTATTGCAACAATAACTACTACAACACAGTATGTAGACCGTTCAAGGATGGTGATTACTAATGAGAGCATTGAAAGAATTACTATGAGTAATGCGGATTTAGTACCACAAATGGGATTACGTGATTATACCATTACGTTTACCAATGGTGAAAAGGTTTGTCTTAGATTTTAATTAAGCGGAGAACACATTTATATTAAGAAGGAACTGCGACCGTCGAGAGTTGCGGTTCCTGGATAGAAGAAAGGACAAAAAACATATGAATACAATCACAAGCGTGCAGTTATACAACCTTATCACATCAGGAAAGATGGATATTAGACTAATCACAAGCAAATATTTTAGTATGAATGGAGTAGCAGACCCGATTGAAAAAGAAAAATTTATGGAAGATCTGGAGAAAGTTACTCATGCCGGAATGTTCAATATCATTGAATGGACAGTCTACATATCAAAAGATGGAACGGTGACTTTGACAGCCAATCTGCACGATTCAATAGCTGGTGAATACATTGAAGTTGTTGGAACGGTATCAGACGGCATGTCAATCGAGCAGTTCCAGGAAGAATTGGGTTAAAATAAGCAGTAATTTGTTTGGTTGTTTGCAGAATATATAAAGGGGATGATTTCTCGTCCCCTCTTTACAGAAAGAAGATAGGAGAAAGAAAAGGATGGAAATTATAACCGTTGACACAATAAAAAGAACTTATGTCGATTCAAAACTGGGAGAGATTAAGCTGAAAGATGCTGTTCTAGATCAGGATTGGATTACCATGTATTTTGATGTTGAGTCGTTTCCAGAAGAAATGCAGAGACAAATAGATGAAGCTATTGAAAAGAAAGCAATTGAAAAATATCAGAAGGAAGAAGAAAAATATAGGGAATATGGTATTACACTTGATAATTTGAAGATGAAAGAAGGAGAATGTAAAGTACTTTCTTTAGAACTGAATTCGGGAGATTTTAAGGTAGGTTTTATTGTAGATGCAGTAGATACTAAAGCTGGAAAGTTGGAAGTAGATATTTGGCTTGATGCTAACATCGAAAATTTCTATGACGAAATAAAGAATGTGATTTTTAAGGCTATTGAGACAAGATATTTCGGACAATCACTTAAGAAGAACACTAATCAATTTTCATAAGAAGAAGGAAAGTATTGTAATGGCAAAAGGAAAAACACTTTGTAATGTATGTGGAAAAGAATTTTCTGATTATGACGAACAGGAGCATATAGGATTGCATTCACAAATTGGATATGGAAGTAAGCATGATGGAGACATTATTGACTTGGATATCTGTTGTGATTGCTTTGATGTGCTGATAGATAAATTGGCAAAGCAATGTAAGATTAATCCGATTCCGTATACCCGATTGTAAGTTGAAACAGTAATAGAGATTCTTATTTATAGAACAGGAGGTAGCCACATGGTATCAAATAAACTATTCCATGTAGAAGGTTGGTTCAATCTGCCAGATAAATTCCCCGGAGGATGTGGACAAGCATTAGTCCTT
>OLRF01001936.1_pt1 | contig 19569 bp, 16 predicted proteins | sample 1672061 | NCBI WGS metagenome assembly OLRF01 (sample SAMEA3136641, study PRJEB25190) | human gut metagenome | reverse complement strand
CAGGGGACTTTGACTCCCCCATCGTAGGTTCGACTCCTGCTGGCGCAACTGAAAAAGAACCCGCAGGGGGCCTGGGCGACAGGTTCCGTGCGGGTTTTATTTTTTGTGAAAAGAGGGTGTTTGTGTGAACGAAGAGAATTCTCTGCTGACCGGGGCAGTGCGGCCCGCGCTGCTGCGGTACGCGCTGCCCATTATCCTGAGCATGGTGGCAACACAGTTTTACGCCGTGGCCGATACCATGATCATCGGCCTGCGGCTGGATGCCGATGCGCTGGCGGCAGTGTCCAACGCTTCCACGGTGCTGATGATCTTTCTGTTCATCTCCGGCGGCATGGAGCTGGGCGGCGGCCTGCTGGTGGCGGCGGGTAAGCCCACTGCCACAAAGCATGAGATGACAGAGCTGCTGTACAACCTGCTGTTCGTGGATGAGATCATCGCCCTGTTGACCACGGCAGTGGGCTTTGTGACCCTGCCGGCCCTGCTGCGGCTGATCAACACGCCTGCGGAGATCCTGGATACCGCTGTGCTCTATGGGCGCATCTATCTGCTGGGGCTGCCATTTCTGATGCCCTATGATCTGAGCAAAGAGTGTGTCATGGGCTGCGGCGATTCCAAAACGCCGCTCAAGGTCATTGTGGCGACCAGCGTGATGAACATTGTGCTTGACCTTGTTCTGGTGGGGCCCTTCGGGGTGGCCGGTGCGGCGGCTGCCACAGCGGCGGCGCAGGTGGCGGGCGCAGTTTACATGGTGGCATTTCTGCGCCGCACTCAGATGGACGCGGCCTTCTCGCCCCGGATGCTCAAGGCGCGCTATGCCAGGGATATCTTCCGGCTGTCGGCCCCCAACAGTGTCCAGCAGGCCAGCGGCACCATCATCACCACGGTCAAACAGGGGCTGCTGGGCGGCCTGGGTGTGGAAGCCATTGCAGGATTCTCCTGCGCAGGCAAGCTGTCCAGCCTGCTGATGATGCCGGTGTTCGGCTTTGTGCAGTCCACAGTGTTCTTTATTGCGCAAAACACAGCCGCCCTTCAGCCGGGCCGTGTGAAAGAGGGCCTGCGGGAAGGGCGGCGGATCTTGTTGGTGTATTCGCTTGGGGTGGTGGCGGTCTGCGTCGGTCTGCGGGAACCGCTGCTCCGGCTCTTTACCACCGACCCGGCAGCGGCCAGCTATGGCTGCACCATGCTGGCCTTTGAGTCGGTGACCTACCTGTTTGTGGCACAGAAGCATCTGTTCGAGGCCCGTCTGCGCGGTGCCCAGAAGATGGGGCTGTATCTGGCCTCCAACCTGGGGCAGATCGTCCTGAACCTGCTGGCCTGCGTGATCCTGGTGCCCCGCATCGGTTTTGCGGGCTTCTGGATGTCCAGCTGGATCAGCGCACCCATCGGAATGCTGCTGGCGGCGGCACTGGCGAACCTCTCAGGCACTTCGCACCAGCTCCCCTAATAGGGGAGCTTGCCTCTCCTATTAGGAGAGGTGGCATCCCGCCGGGATGACGGAGAGGTTCAGCCGATCACCTCATACTGAAAATACTCGCACTTGACCTTGCTGCCCACCTCGATCTCGGGAGGCAGCAGGGCCAGCGCAACGGGATTCAGCTCGTCACTTTCAATGTCGGTGCGGCGCAGGTTGACATAATCGCCGTCAAAGCTGACGACCTCGTAATACCAGGGGCCCATAGGATACCTTCTTTCATTTGAGCTTTTCTTTGAGCTGTCGCTTTTTGGAGCGGCGGCTTTTTTAATGCTTCCGTCTTTTCTTTTCGTCCCAGGCAAAGTACCCGGTGTAGAGCAGGAACACGGGCAGGGCGGCAAGGGTGACAGTCCGGCTCAGGCGGATGCCGTCCGGCTGATAGACAAAGTCGATGGTGACCGTTCCGGCGGGGCAGAGGACGGCCATCAGGCCCTCGTCCACCCGCAGGATCTCGGTCTCCTGCCCGTCCACATAGGCTGTGAAGCCGTCATCGTAGGGCACGGAGAAGAACATCAGGTTGGCCCTGTCCAGCGTAGCTTCAGCGTGGAAGCCTGCGCTGTTCATCTCAAAGGTGGTGCAGGCAGAGGCCCGGCGGTCGGCGCAGTCCTGAGTGTAGCGGGTGTAGGTCAGGTCGTTGAGCTCTGCCGTGGGCAGGGGCGTGAGGTACTGCCCGTAGGCCACCGCATCCTCCTCAGTGAGCACCAGTGCCCGCATGAGCAGGTTGGAGCGGGTGGGGGTTACGGTGTCCTCGTACTGGGTCTCGGTGAGATAGTAATCGTAGGTGAAGCCCATGGGAACATAGTTCTGGTTCTCGTAGAGAACATAGCCGTCCAGGGTATCGTAATACGTCCAGCCCTCATCGGCCTCAGCGTGGAACTGCTCCTGATGCGCAAGTGTGGTCAGCAGGTATCTGACGCTGAGCAGGCCGCGCAGGGCGTAGTTGGAGAGCTCGGGCTGACTGCGCACATCCCGCTTGACCCCCAGTGCCGGGTAGAAGCTGAGGATGCTGGGAGCGGCGGTGCTGCCGAAATACTGCAGGCAGCTCTTGTCCAGCCACAGGCCCAGATTGTCGTGGGTCTTGTAGGTGTCAATGCGCCAGTCGCCCTCGGGCAGATCCTCCTTCAGGGCCAGCGCGTTGATGTACTGCTCCACAAGGTCACTGTCGGTGTTCCACTGGCCGAACTTGCCAATGCCGATGTGGACGATGCCGAACAGGCAGCTGAACGCCAGCACACCGGCCAGCAGGCGGCGGGCAAAGACCCTGCGCTGCTGCCAGCGCCTGCAGATGCAATGGTAGACGGCCAGCCCGCCCAGACCAAAGGCAAGCACAGCACAGTACTGGCCCGGATTCTGCAGCACGCCCAGGCTCCACTCCTTGGTGGTGGCATCCTGCACGGGCACCAGTGCAAAGGCCAGCGTGGCGATCATCACAAAGGCAATGCTCCGGGCGGGGCGGGCGAGGTCGAGGCTGGGGTCCTCCCACGCGCTCACCGTCATGGCCGCAAGGATGAGCACCGGCATATAGAACCACCGGGCATAGTAGCTGGAATTGAGGGCATAGAACGCGCTGTTCAGGATGGGCACCAGCGCAAATACCATGCAGACGGCAATGATCCGCTTTTTGCTGTCGCCCTGCCGGGCACGCCAGTAGGCCACCACACCGGCCAGACTGCACAGGGGCAGATAGGCTGTCATGCTGGTCCATTTGATGATGCCCTCAGACCAGATGGAGGTCATATAGGGGGAATCCGGGGGCAGCACCCAGCTCAGCAGGATGGCCAGATACTGCTGGGGCTTGGAATAGGTCAGAAAGCCCCAGCCGGAGGAAAGATCGATGGTGCGCGGGTTCTGCAGCACGCTGAGGACAGTGGGCCAGAGCACCACAAAGCCCAGTGCCACGCCCAGCAGGCTCTCAAAGGCCAGCTGACCGAAGAGGCGGGGCGTGAGCCGGAACTCCCCGGCGGAGAGCTTGCAGACGAAGTAGATGACAAGGAAGAGCACCTGCCCCACAAAGAAGAAGTAGTTGTTGAGCAGGTTCACCGCCACCCAGAAGGCGAACCAACCGTGGCGGTGCTCGTAGATGGTCTCATCCAGTGCCCAGAGCATCCAGGGGAAGAGGGCCAGCACATCAATGAAGTGGTTGAAGAAGATGTTGTACAGCCCCCAGCCCGAAAAGGCGTAGAGGGCCGCACCCAGCACCGCAAAGTTCGGGTCTTTGACGTAGCGGCGCAGATACAGATACGCGCCGCCGCCCGCCACCGCGAACTTGAGCACCAGCAGCGGCACCATGAGGTAGGGGAGCCAGTTCTGCGGGAAGAGCAGGGAAAACCAGAAGAAGGGGGAGCCGTACAGGTAGAACGAATAGGCGTTCATGGTTCCGCTGCCCAGGTCAGTTGCCCAGGAAAAGGTGTTCTTCACGCCTCCGTATCCGGCGGGGTAGCCTGCCCCCTTGAGAAAGCCGTTCATGTAGCGGTAAAAGCTGATCTGCTGGCTGTTGAAATCGCCTGCATAGTGGAAAAAGCCGCCGTCCAGCAGATAGAACGGCAGGAAGATGAGGGCGGCTGTCAGGGCGCAGAGCCCCACGGTGAGCCAGAACTTGTCCTGCTTCTGCCCCAGCATCCGGGGCGAAGAATGAAATGCAGTCATGCGTCAGTCCTCTTTTCAGTATCGGAAATTTCCCGCTTACGGGAACGGCACCTCGCGGGTGTCATCGGGGTCCTGCGCGGCCCTGCGCTGCTGCTCGAACACCGCGTCGATGAGGGTGTCGAGGTCAGAGAGGCGGCTCAGCTCACAGCAGTAGCGCCGCAGGCTGGCGGCTCCCTTCAGGCCCTTCATGTAGTGCATGGTCTGGGCCCGGGCCTGGGGCATTGCAACGAACTCGCCCTTCTGCTCCACCATCTCCTCCACCTGACGGCGCAGGGCATTCATTCGGGCCTGCAGGTTCGGCTCCTTGGGGGCGGGCAGGCCCTCCAGCGCGGCGTTCACCCGCTCAAAAAGCCAGGGGTCGCCCAGAGCGGCCCGGGCGATCATCACGCCGTCGCAGCCGGTCTCCTCCACCATCCGCACAGCATCCTCGGCGGTGCGGATATCGCCGTTGCCCAGCACGGGAACGTGGACGGCATCCTTCACCGCCGCAATGATGGACGGGTCGATGCCCGGGGTGTACATCTGTTCCCGGGTGCGGGCGTGGACGGCGATGAGCACCGCGCCCGCCTGCTCGCAGGCTTTGGCGCATTCCACGGCCGTGACGTGCTCCGCGTCCCAGCCCTTGCGCATCTTCACGGTGACGGGGCGGGAGGTGTTTTTGACCACTTCCTCCACAATGCGGCCGCAGCGGTCGGGGTCAAGCATCAGCTTGCTGCCCGCCCCGCCCGAGACGATCTTGGGGGCCGGGCAGCCCATGTTGATGTCCAGAAAATCGAACGCGTACTGTTCCACGGCGGCAGCGGCCTGCCCCATGATCTCGGGCACCTCGCCAAAGATCTGCACGCCGTAGGGGGCACCGTTGGGCTTGGCCTTGAGCAGGCTGACGGTTTTGTGGTCGCCGTATACCAGCGCCCGGCTGGACACCATTTCACTGACGGTAAAACCGGCTCCGTGCTGGGCCATCAGCCGCCGGGCCGGGGCATCGGTAAAGCCCGCCATGGGGCCGAACACTGCCCGGTGGGGCAGGGAGATCTCCCTGATCTTCAAAGGGGTGTTGAAAGGTTCCATGATACTCCTTAGCTCTATCTGATTTAGTTGATAACATGATAAAATTTGGATTATAAGTATACCATATTTCCGGCGGCAGAACAAGAAGCGGAACATCTTTCTTGTCAGCGCGGGATTTTTCCGGTATACTGGGGACAAAAGGAGGAGCGGCTGGAACACGGCAGCCAGCTGCACAAAAGAGATGGAATACAGAACATGGAAAAAGCAGAACGGCGCAGGGGAGAGCATCCGCACCTCCCTGCTGGGCTATGGCTGTATGCGGTTCCCCACCACACCGGAGGGAGCCATTGACGAGCCCCGGGCCGAAGCGCTGCTGAACGCCGCGCGGGATGCAGGCGTGAACTATTTTGACACCGCTTACCCCTACCACGGCGGCCAGAGCGAGCCCTTTGTGGGCAGGGTCATTGCAAAGTGGCCCCGGGAGAGCTTTTATCTGGCCACCAAGATGCCGCTGTGGCAGTGCGGGAACCTGGAGGAGGCCCAGCATATCTTTGAAGAGCAGCTCCGGCGGCTGGGCGTGGAGTACATCGACTTCTACCTGCTGCACTCCCTGCACGCCGCCCGGTACGACCGGGCCAAGGAAATGGGCATCGTGGACTGGCTGTGGGAGCAGAAAAAGCTGGGCCGCATCCGCAACTTCGGTTTCTCCTGCCACGACAACGCGGCGGGCCTTGAGCACATCCTGCGGGATCAGCCCTGGGATTTCTGCCAGCTGCAGTATAACTATCTGGACACCGATGACCGTGCCGAGGAGATCTCGGGTGACCGCGGCTATCAGTTGACCGAGGAGCTGAACATCCCCCTCATCATCATGGAGCCCATCAAGGGCGGCACACTGGCCAACCTGCCCCCGGAGGCCGAAGCGCCCCTCAAGGCCCTGCGGCCCGAGGCCTCGGATGCCTCCTGGGCCCTGCGCTGGGTGGGCAGCCACCGGAACGTCCATGTCATCCTCTCAGGCATGAGCGCCGAGGATCAGCTCACGGATAATCTGGCCACCTTTGCCTGCTTTGAGCCGCTGACCGCTGCAGAGACCGCCGCGGTGGAGCAGACCGCCGCCTTCCTGCACAGCCGCATCAAGATCGGCTGCACCGGCTGCCGGTACTGTATGCCCTGCCCCATGGGGGTGGATATCCCAGACAACTTCAGCATCTGGAACAAGCTGGGGATGTTCGGCCAGCCCGAGGCCATCAAGCACCAGTGGGAAGCCCACTTCCCCGATGCCGAAAAGGCCGGCCACTGCGTCCGCTGCGGCAAGTGCGAGGCGGCCTGCCCCCAGCATCTGCCCATCCGCAATGCGCTGGCCCAGCTGCAGCAGGAGCTGGATCAGCTGTAATCTGTATCAGAAAAGCCACCGGCAAAAACCGGTGGCTCTTTTCTCTTATTCGCTCCACTCCATCCCGATCTTATCCAGCATTGCACGGCGCTCAGGGGTGAGCTTGGGGTCGTGGGTGGTATCCCACTCCCGCATCCGGCGGAGCCAGTCGCCCAGGCAGAAGCCGGTTTCGTCGGATTTGTAGTTGGCGGCGGCGTGGAGGTTGCCGTGTGCCTTGTAGTAGGCCTTGGCCTGCTGATAGGCGGTTCCCCACTTGGCATCCCGGGCATCCCACACCATGCCGATGCTGTTCAGCTTTTTGATGTGGGCGAGCGTGACCTGATAGGAATCCGGGCGGTTCTTGCGGGCTGCACGCAGGTTGGAGATCCACACGCCCAGCCGGACACCATCGCTGTCCACATAGCTGGCGGGGACCAGCAGGTGTTTGTATTTGCGGGCATAGCGGGCGGCACTGCGGAAGTTCCGCTCCCAGTTGGCCTCGCGCACGGTGCCGTGGTCAGCGGCGGGATCACTGGGGCGGCGCTCGCCCTTGAACAGGGTGCGCAGCAGCTTGCGGCGCTCACTGCTCAGGGCACTGCTGCCGGAGTTCAGGGCCTGCCGCTGGCGGCTGACCCAGCTGCCCAGCCAAACGCCGTCCGCGGTCTTGTAGACAGAGGGGATCTCCAGATCGCCGTGCTCTGTCTTGTAGGCCAGAGCCAGATCATAGCGCTCCTGCCAGGGGTCGTACTTTTCCCACACCATGCCCAGCTTGTCCAGCAGGGCCTTGCGCTCAGGGGTGACCCGGGCGCTGGAGCGGTCCGGGTTCAGGTAGGCATAGCGCTGGCGCGCCACCCACTTGCCCAGCAGCACTCCGTCCGGCGTGACATACTCCGAGGGAACGTTCAGGCTGCCGTGCTCATGGTAGTAGGCGGCGGCAACATCGTACAGGGACATCCACTTGCGGTCGTTGCGGTTGGTCCAGTCCATGCCCAGAGCGTCCAGCCGCTCCACCTGTTCCTGAGGCAGCTCGCCTGCCTTGTGAGCGGCGCGCTGGGCCCCCAGCCAGACCCCCAGACCGAAGCCGGAGGACGTTTCGTACTTGATGGGCACTTCCAGATCGCCGTGTTCCAGATAATACTGGGTGGCGGCGGCATAGTTTTGCTCCCACAGGTCGTTGGAGGTGCTCCACACCATGCCGATGGCTTCCAGCCGCTCGATGCGGTTCTGGGTCAGGTTGCCGCCCAGATAGCGCTGGCGGTTGTAGACGATCCATTCGCCCAGTGCAAAATCATTTTTATCGCGGTAGCGCACCGGCACCAGCAGGTCGCCGTGCTCGGTGCGGTATTTCTGCGCGGAGGCAAAGCCTTTTTCCCAGGCAGCTTCCAGCCGGTGGTTCCAGCGGATGCCCAGTTTTTCCAGCTTGGCGGCCTGTTCGGCTGTCAGGCGGCCCGGGCGCTGCCCGGCCTGTACCTGCCGCTGGAGCTCGAGCCACTTGCCCACGGGCACGCCGCTGTGGATGGTATAGCTCCGGGGCAGTTCCAGGGTGCCCTCTTTGGCAGCGGCATCGGCGGCGGCCTGGCACAGCACCTCCCAGCGGGCCTCCATCTCCCGGCGCAGCTTGCCATACAGGCGGTAGGTCTGCTGCATGGGGCGCTCCTGCCGGAAGCCCGGCGTTTTGCTGCCGGCCTTGGTCATGGCCTCCGTGCAGTCACGCTGCAGGGTACGGCCATTGCCCAGCCCCTCGAACTGCGCCACAAGGTCGAACACCGGCACGCTGCGGCTGCCTGCAGCCACCAGCGCGCGGCAGAGCATCTGCTTGAAGGTGGACATCAGGCTGGACTGGCGCACCAGAATGACCCCGGCCAGCCCCTCCAGCGGCTGCTGGACTCCCGGCGCGTTGACGCAGAGCAGAACCTTGGGGCCGGGGGCTGTATCAGAGAGGAAGGTCTCCACGGCGGCAGAATCCGCAAAGCAGGCGTGATCCGCGGCGTAAAAGCGGACGGCAGGGTCCACAGTGCGCAGCAGCTGTTCCAGCTCTGTGCCCAGCTTTTCCTGATAGGCGGCGGATTCAAACAGGACCAGATAATGGCCGCTGGTATCGCTGAGCAGGCGGGGCAGCAGAACGGTCAGGTTTTCCACCTGACGCAGAGACCAGCTCAGCTCTTCATATTGAACGCGCAGGGAGGTGTCGCCCTTGGGCATACACAGATTTTTGATCCGGGCGCGCAGGGTGGCCAGCTCCTCCTCCTGCGGCCAGAGCAGGGCTGCATAGGCTGAGGGCACCGGCATGGTCCCGGCGGCCATGGCCTCGGCCACAGTCATGTGGGAGACGATGCAGTCGGCAAACAGCTCCTGCGCGGCGGCGCAGACGGGGGCACCGTTGGGCACACCCAGCCCCAGCACCTTTGCCTGGGGGCACATCCGCAGCAGCTTCTGCACCGACTGTGCCCAACACACGGCGCTCAACTCATGGTAGCAGTCCAGCACGATGCAGCCGGGTTTCTGCTCCCCCAGCCGCACCCACTGCTCCGGGGTGGCGGCGGCCAGCTTTTCGCAATCACAGAAGCGGACATTGCCGGGCAGGGTGCCGCCGTTGTAGCGTGTCAGCTCTGCCTGCCGCAGGGCCAGACGCTGTGCACCGGCCACCAGCCAGAAAAAGGTGGTCTGGGGGTGGGCCTCCACCACCTTCCAGGCAATACAGCTTTTGCCGGTGCCGGTGGGATGGAACACGGCGGCCCGGTTCAGGGTCTCCAGAGACTGTACAGCTTTCTGAAAAGCGGCTTCGTTGACGGGATTCAGGGTCATCGACATGGTGGTAGTGTCCTCTCCGAGTTGCATGTTTGACATCGTTGGATACAACGAAAATATTTCATAGAATTAGTTTATCGCAAAAAACATTTTTCTGTCAAGCCCTTTGAAGAGAATTTAGAGCAAAACTCGGGAAAAGAATAAAAATAGTGTGGAATCTGTGGCAGAAACTGCGAACTTTGTGCGCAGCAACGGGGATACTGAAAGTGGAAATGCGTCCCGGAGCGGAGAGAAAGTATGACCTATGGCAGGAAGAAGGCTTCTTTTGCCCCGGCAGAGCTGCCCGGGCCGCACCGGGGAGATCCGGGCAGGAGGGCTGCTGCGGAACATCCAAGAAGCATTTCATCTTTGCGGCTGAAAAAATGAAAAATTCCCTCTTGACTTTATGAAAATAAAGCGTATAATGCAATCAACAAACCGATGAGGCGGAAGAGAACCTGCAAGCGCACTTACAGTGAGCCCGAATGGTGAAAACGGGCAGAGAGCGGGGCAGAGTTCGTGGGCCGCCGAGGGCCGGGCGAACAGGGCAGTGCCTTTAGTAGCTTGGGACGGAAGCCTCCGTTACAGGGCAGGGGAGTGTTGGCTCTCCGTTGAGGGGCTCCTGCAGTTTTCCATGGCGGGAAGACGAGTGGAGCAAGCAAGGTGGCACCGCAGATTCGAATTTCTCGACTCTGTCCTTGTGGATGAACACACAGGGACGGGGCCGTTTTTATTTTACCCGTTCCGCAGGTGGAGCGGGTTTTATTTTTTGGGCCGCCCGCTCCGGGAAAGGAGCAACCGCTATGAAAACCATGAACATGATCTCCCGCCGCAGCTTCCTGAAGGCTACCGCCGTAGCCGCTGTCGTATCCGCACTGGGCCTGACCGGCTGCGGTTCCTCCGGTTCTTCTGCCGCAGCATCCAGCACCGCTTCCAGCGCTGCCGGTTCCGCTGCCGCCGCTACTGAGGCAGGCCAGACCTTTAAGGTGGGCATCGTCAACTATGTCGATCATGCATCCCTGAACCAGATCGTGGCCTCTGTTGAGAGCCGCCTGGATAAGGTGGGCGCGGAGAAGGGCGTGACCTTCGACTATGCCGATTACTACGCCAACGCCCAGGCTGACCAGTCCAACCTGAACCAGATCGGTGCAGACCTCGTGGCCGACCAGGTAGATGTCATTGTGGCCGTGGCCACCCCCACCGCCGCCACCATGCTGGCCGCTGTGGAGGACACCGACATCCCTGTGGTCTACTCTGCCGTCACCGATCCTGTTTCTGCCGGGTTTGACGGGGAGGAGGGCATCACCGGCACCTCCGATGCTCTGAACACCGAGGCCATTATGAACCTCATCACTGCCATCAACCCCGACATCGACACCATCGGCCTGCTGTACGACCTGAGCCAGGATGCCTCCACCCAGGCCATCGCCGATGCCAAGGCGTTCTGCGACAGCAAGGGCATCAAGTACATTGAAAAGAACGGCACCACCACCGCTGAGGTGCAGATGGCTGCCGAGGCCCTTGTGGCCGCCGGTGTCAAGGCAGTGTTCACTCCCACCGACAACACCGTGATGACCGCAGAGCTGTCCATCTACGAGACCTTTACCGATGCAGGCGTGATGCACTTCACTGGTGCCGACAGCTTTGCACTGAACGGTGCCTTTGTGGGCTACGGCGTGGATTACGTCCAGCTGGGCGAGGCCACCGCCGATATGGTAGTGGAGCTGCTCTGCGGCGGCAAGACCCCCGCAGACCTGCCCTACCAGACCTTCGATAACGGCATCGTCACCATCAACACCGAGAGCTGTGAGGCACTGGGCCTTGACCTCGACACCGTCAAGGAAGCCTTCAAGCCCTATTGCACCGAAATTGTGGTAGTGACCACGCAGGAGAATTTCTAAAAAGGAGTACATCAACCATGCTGGCGAGTATCTTTTCGCTCAACGTGATCCAGACGGCGCTGGAGCTGGGCTGCATTTACGGTCTGGTGGCGCTGGCGCTGTTTCTGAGCTATTCGATCCTGAACATTGCCGACCTGTCCACCGATGGCTGCTTCACCCTTGGCTGTGCCGTGGCCTGCCAGGTGGCGCTGACAGGCCACCCCATCCTGGCCCTGTTCGCGGCCATGGCGGTGGGTGTGTGTTCGGGCTTTGTCACCGCCTTTTTGCAGACACGTCTGGGCGTTGAGAGCATCATGGCAGGCATCATCGTGAACACCGGCCTGTATACCATCAATCTGGCGGTCATGGGCTTTTCGTCCACGATGTCCCTGGTCAAGACCGATACGGTGTTCTCGCTGGCAAAATCCGCGCTGGCCTTTACGGGCGGCTGGTATAAGCTGGTCATCGCGGCGGCGGTCATTGTGATCGCCTGTGCCGCTATGGTGGGTTTCCTGGGCACCCGGCTGGGCCTTTCCATCCGCGCCACCGGCGACAATGCCGCCATGGTGCGGGCCTCCAGCATCAACCCGGCCTTCACCATCACAGTGGGCCTGTGCATCTCGGGCGCGCTGACCGCCCTTTCCGGCGGCCTGCTGGCCCAGTATCAGAAGAGCAGCGACATCAACGTGGGCACTGGCATGGTGACCATTGCACTGGCTTCCCTTATCATCGGCGAAACGCTGGTGGGCAAGCGCACCATGGTGCGCCGGGTGCTGGGCGTGGTGTTCGGCAGCTGCCTGTATCGCTTTATCGTGGCCGTGGCCCTGCGCTTCAATGTGCCCGCCGCCGCCATGAAGCTGGTGAGCGCCCTCATCGTGGCTGTGGCCATCTCGATGCCTGCCATCCGGGCAAAGTTTGCCTTTGAGCAGCGCAAGCACAATGCCCGGAAGGAGGTGCACTGAAATGGAAATGCTGGAGCTGAACAACCTGCACAAGACCTTTAACCCCGGCACCGTCAACGAAAAGGTGGCCCTGAACGGTGTGAGCCTGCACATGGAGGCAGGCGACTTTGCCACCATCGTGGGCTCCAACGGCGCGGGCAAATCCACCATGTTCAACGCCATCACCGGCGGTTTCATTGCCGACGAGGGCAGCATCGTACTGGGCGGGCAGGACATTACCTTTGCGCCCGAGTACGAGCGCAGCAAGGTCATCGGCCACCTGTTCCAGGACCCCCTCAAGGGTACGGCTCCCAATATGACCATTGAAGAAAACCTTGCGCTGGCCTATCTCCGGGCAGGAACCGCCCCCCACGCTATCTTCTCCCGCATCTCCCGCAAGGATAAGGAGCTGTTCCGGGAAAAACTTGCCCTGCTGAATATGGGCCTTGAGGACCGGATGAAGCAGCCGGTGGGTCTGCTCTCGGGCGGCCAGCGGCAGGCGCTGACCCTGCTCATGGCCACCCTCGTTACCCCCAAGCTCCTGCTGCTGGACGAGCACACTGCCGCCCTCGACCCTGCCACGGCGGAGAAGGTGCTGGAGCTGACCAAGAGCATTGTGGCCGAGAAAAAGATCACCTGCCTGATGGTCACCCACAACATGCATCAGGCCCTCGAGCTGGGCAACCGCACCCTGATGATGGACGGCGGCCGCATCGTGTTCGATGTCAAGGGCGAGGAGCGCAGTAAGATGACCGTGGACGACCTGCTGGAAAAGTTCCGCGAGAATGCCGGTAAGGCCCTGGACAATGACCGCATCCTGCTGAGCAAGGTGGAAGCGGGCAACTGAAAAGAAACTCAAAATGCCCTGTCTGGACCCGAAACCGTGTCTGACAGGGCATTTTTGATACAACAAGGAGAAAACGAGATGAAAATAACGATCCGTACCCCGCAGATGCAGGATTATGACCGCTTTTCTGCTATTATGGATCAGGTGCAGCAGATGCATGTGGATTGGCGGCCGGATGTCTACAAGCCGGCCAGCCCATTGATCACAAAGGAACTGTTTGGCGAACTCCTGAAAGGGGATAGCTGGTATATTGCCGAGACGGACGGCATCGTTGTTGGTGTTCTGGAAGTGTTTAAGCGGCATGTGGAAGGCCCGGCGCAGGTGACAAAGGATGTTTTGTTCGTCAGCACCATGGCGGTGGAGGAGGCGTATCGCGGGAAGGGCATCGGGCACCAGTTCTTTGATAAGGTGAAGCAACTCAAAGCAGAAAAGGGATGCGACACCATTGAACTGCAGGTGAACGCTAAAAATAAAATGGCGTATGAGATGTACCGGAACTATGGCTTTACGGAAAAGTCCATCAATATGGAGCTGAAATAAGCAACAAAAAGAGCAGAGCGCTCCAGCCAGCTGGCCAGACGCTCTGCTCTTTTTAATGCAATATTCTGAAAACGCAGAAATTACTTGACGTACTCAACGGTGTATTCGAAACCATACTCTTCCTGCAGTTTCTTGACGGCAGGCTCGCAGTCCTCGATGAAGCTGGGTGCGTAGACGGAAGCACCATTGTGGTCCTTCTTGTAGTCCTCCACGATCTGCTGCAGCTTTGCCCAGCCCTCGTTGGCCTTGGCGTTGTCAACAGTGTCGGGGAAGTTGATGATGAATTCACGGTGCTGCGGAATACGAGCTTTCATAAGTGATATCTCCTTAATTGACAATTTGTAGTTTGTTACTTGATTTATACAGAAGCATAATGCTTTTGTAGATAACGGATAGGCCCTGCCCTCTGTGCATGGCTGCTAACGGTTTCAGACGGAGAGATTATACACCTGGCAGGCATTCTCCACCGTCTGCCGGAACACCTGCTCCGGTTCCTCACCCTTGATGCTGGCGATATACTCGCCCACATAGCGGATGAGGGAGCTGTCGCAGCGGGTGCCGCGGACAGGTTCCGGGGCCATATAGGGGCAGTCGGTTTCCAGGACGATGCGTTCCAGCGGCAGGGCGGCAATGGCCTTGGCGGCCCGCTTGGCCCCCTTGAAGGTGCAGGCCCCGCCAAAGCCAATGTAGAGCCCCTGCTCTGCCAGCCAGAGCGCGTCATCGGCGCTGCCGGAATAGCAGTGGACGATGCCCTTGGGCCGGTACTTTTTCAGCAGGGCGTAGACATCGGCGTGGGCGCTGCGGTCGTGCACGATGATGGGCTTGTCCAGTTCCAGCGCCAGCCGGATCTCGGCCTCAAACAGCGCCAGCTGGGCATCCTTGGGCACGGGCCAGTGGTAATCCAGTCCGCACTCCCCAACAGCCACCACCTTGGGGTCCTCGTAATAGGGGGCAAGGGCACGCATCTCTGCGGCCCAATCGCCGCCGTATACCGAAACAGTAGGGGCGGGGCCTTCCTCACCGCAATCCTCCGGGGCCAGCAGGCTCTCCGGATGGATGCCGACGGCGGCGTACACCCAGGGATATTTGTGGGCCAGCTCCAGCACCTTGGGCGCATCGCCCGAATGGGTGGCCTGCTCGCACACGCCCACCACCCCTTTGCCGGGCAGGCTGTCCAGCAGGGCAAAGCGGTCCGCGTCAAAGGCGCGGGCGCTGTAATGGGCGTGGGTGTCAAAGATGGGGTATTCCATATTACCGGGCACGCTCCTTTTTGGCGGGGGCCTTGTTTACCAGCCAGATGCCGATGCAGACCAGCACCAGCGCCCCCAGATACTGCCACCGGAACAGCGGCTCCCCATTGATGAGGGCACTGAGCAGGACATTCACCACCGGGTTCACGAACCCGAAGATGGCGATCCGGCTGACGGGGTTGTTCTTCATCAGCAGGGCCCAGACGATGTAGCCCGCGCCGCAGATGAAGGCCAGCGCCAGCAGGTCCAGCACGCTGAGCACAGACCAGTGTTCCAGCCGTCCGCCCAGAACAGCGCCCAGCAGGAACAGGGCCGCACCGCCCACGAACAGGTTCACAAAGCAGACGGCAAAGCTGTCTGCCCGGCGGGTGACGGATTTGTTCCAGGGGCCTGCCAGCGTGAAGAGGACGGTGGCAATGAGCATGTAGGCTACACCCCGGGCGCTGCCGCCGCCGTGGTTGCCCAACGTGGCGATGAGAACGCCCGCAAAGCCGATGCCGCAGCCCAGCGCCTTGGCCGGGGTCATGCGGTCAGCCCTGCCGTAAAGGAAGTGGGCGAAGATGACCCCCAGAAAGCTCTGGGTACTGTTCAGGATGCCCCCAAAGGCACCGGTGAGCAGGGCAACAGCGCTGTAGAAAAAGGCGTACTGCGCTGTGGTCTGCCACAGGCCCAATGCACAGCATTCGGCCAGGATCTTCCCTTTGGGCATGGCGGGGAGCCTGCCCTCCAGCAGCAGGCTGCCGCCCAGTACCAGCACACTGCCTAGCATGAACCGCACCCCTGCAAAGCAGAGAATGGAGGCCGTGTCAGCGGTGTCGATGGCAAAGAGCCGGTAGCCCAGCTTGATGAAAGGAAAAGCCGAACCCCACATGGCGTTGCAAAGGATGGCAATGATAACGGCAAAGGCCGGGGTGCCGAAAAGCCGGTCTAGCTTTTCGGCGCGGCTCAGCTGTGTCTCCATGGCTCAGTGGATGCGGCTGCCAACGGGGGTGTTGTCGCCGTAGAAGGCGATGGAGCAGCCGCCGTCAGCGGTGTCGGCAGCAAAGATCATGCCCTCGCTGACATATTTGCCCTTCAGCATGGGGCGGGGGGCCAGATTGCAGACGATGCCGATCTTCTTGCCGATCAGATCCTCCGGCTTGAACCACTTGGCAATGCCGGACAGAATGCAGCGCTCACGTTCGCCGTCAAACACGGTCAGGTGGAGCAGCTTCTTGCTCTCCTTCAGGTTCTCGCAGGCGCGCACCTCGGCCACGCGCAGCTCCACCTTGCAGAAGGTGTCAAAGTCGATCTCTTCCTCGTGGGTAAAATCAACGGTGCTCTCCTCAGCGGCGGGGGCGGCAGCAGCCTTTTCGGCTTCGGCCTTGGCCTTGTTGGCAGCTTCGGCAGCGGCCTTGCGCTTCTCATCCTCTTCCTTCAGGTGGGCGATCTCCTTGGCCACGTCAATGCGGGGGAACAGGGCATCGCCCTTGTGGACGGTGTAGGTCTCCTGCACGCCGTAAGCAGCCTTGCTCAGGTCGATGTCGGCAGTGGACAGGCCCAGCTGATCCATCATCTTGGGAGCGGTGGAGGGCAGGTAAGCGTTCAGCAGGATGCCTGCCACACGCAGTGCCTCGCACAGATGGTAGAGCACGCTCTCCAGACGGGCCTTGTTGGCCTCGTCCTTGGCCAGAGCCCAGGGAGCGGTCTCGTCGATATACTTATTGGCGCGCTGGATCACGGCAAAGATCTCCATCAGGGCCTGGGGGATGGTCAGATTGTCCATGTCGGCAGTGACCTTGCCCAGCAGCTCATTGACCATGGTCTCCAGCTCCGTGTCGATGGCCTCGGTGCCAGCGGCCTTGTGGACCGTGCCGCCGAAGTACTTCTCGCACATGGCAACGGTGCGGCTGAGCAGGTTGCCCAGGTCGTTGGCCAGGTCGCTGTTGATGCGGTTGATCAGGGCCTCGTTGGTGAACATGCCGTCGTTGCCAAAGGGGATCTCACGCAGCAGGAAGTAGCGGATGGAGTCCACGCCGTAGCGGTCACACAGGACCACGGGGTCAACAACGTTGCCCACGGACTTGGACATCTTGCCGCCGTTCATCAGCAGCCAGCCGTGGCCAAACACGCGCTTGGGCAGCGGCAGATCCAGAGCCATCAGCATGGCGGGCCACAGGATGGTGTGGAAGCGCAGGATCTCCTTGCCCACCATGTGCAGGTCAGCAGGCCAGAACTTGTTGTAATCGTGGTAGGTCTCGTTGCCGTAGCCCAGCGCGGAGATATAGTTGCTCAGCGCATCGACCCAGACATACATGGTGTGCTTGGGGTCAAAGGGAACGGGGATGCCCCACTTGACAGAGGTGCGGGAAACACAGGTGTCCTGCAGGCCCTGCTTGATAAAGGCGATCATCTCGTTCTTCCGGCTCTCGGGCTGGATGAACTGGGGGTTCTCCTCGTAGTACTTCAGCAGGCGGTCGGCATACTTGCCGGTCTTGAAGAAGTAGGCCTCCTCGTGGGCATCATAGACCTCACGGCCGCAGTCGGGGCACTTGCCGTCCACCAGCTGGCTGTCGGTCCAGAAGCTCTCGCAGGGCTTGCAGTAGTGGCCGATGTACTCGCCCTTGTAGATATCGCCCTGCTCATACAGCTGGGTGAAGATCTTCTGGCAGGTCTCCACATGGTAGTCATCGGTGGTGCGGATGAAGCGGTCATAGCTGACATCCAGCAGCTTCCACAGATCCTTGACGGTGGCAACGATCCGGTCAACGTACTCCTTGGGGGTCACGCCTGCATCGGCGGCCTTGTCCTGGATCTTCTGGCCATGCTCATCGGTGCCGGTCAGGAACATGACTTCCTTGCCCTGCATCCGCTTGAAGCGGGCCAGCGCGTCGCAGGCCACGGTGGTGTAACTGTGGCCGATGTGCAGTTTGTCGCTGGGGTAGTAGATGGGGGTCGTGATGTAGAATGTGTTGTGTTCGCTCATGGGGGATGATTCTTCCTTTCTGTTGTGGATGTGTCACAAAAAAGCTCCCGTCCTGCCGGAATGCACCGGACAAGGACGGGAGCTGAACTTCCGTGGTACCACCTTGCTTCGCCGCACCCTTGCGGGCATGGCCTTGCGTGCCGGGGTAAAACCGGCCTCCGCGCGATAACGGGCGCACCCGGCGGGGGCTTGGCGGCGTGCCGCTTCACCCCCACAGCTCAGAGGCCATCTTCCACCCCGTGCTCACCTGCCCGGTTCCATCCTTCGGGCTTTCTGTCAGGCGCAGGCGGGGCGTACTCTCCTCGTCAAGGCTGTTCGCTTTTTGCCAAAGGGGCACACGACCCCCCTGTTCCTATTATAATACGCAAAAACAGCGGGTTTGTCAACTCTCCTGGTAAAGTGTTCTGTAAAACGGCTTTTGACTCGGTTTGTTGTATATAAACGAGATGGTTATTAACAAAAAGATACGGTCAGGAATTGCTATAGCTGGAAGGTGTGCGGTTGACCCTACACCTATGGTTCAATCAAAACAACTTTTTCTTCTGTGCCAGCAGCACGGTCAGCACACGCTCTTTCAGCAGATAACGGAACTGCTTTGGATAGTAGTCGAGGTAGGCGTCCAGAAGCGGCTCAATGTCACTTCTTGCAAAATCGATCTCCAACTGCTTTCCGTAAAGGCTTTGTGCTGTATGGACTGTCCGGGTAAAAGAGGACTTGAATGGTAAGCACTGTGCTTTAGAAAGGAACGCCCGTGTTTCAATATCGGGGCGATACAGATTGAAATCCAGCAGGAACGAAGCCCCGCAATCAAAAATGGGGCAGGGCTTACAGCCGAAATCTGTATGTAAAAGGGCAATGTTGTTCAAATGCCGGTCTTGATTCAAAAACAGGGCATCCAGTTCCAGCAGCGTGGTGAAGTATGCACCAAAACCGGAAAAGCCGGTAGCAGCTTCCACGGAATCAACCAGAAAAACAATGCGGTCTTTCAGACTGCTGCGGTCGTTGAATTCCTGAATATACCCACGACCAAGGCTGTTCCGTAAAATGGTATGGGCGGTGATCAGACTTTCATAGTCTGTTTTGAAGTTTTTACTGACCGAAAGTACCTGCGGCAAACCATGCACGCTGGCTGTATCGACCCAATAGTGTGCCACAGAAATTCCCGGTAGATCGGCAGCATTGGTGAAACGGCGCAGCACTTCGCTGGCCATCGCTTCGGCAAGGGCTTCAAAGTGCCCATTGTCCACCTTATACCAGAGATTTTTCTCTGCATCGAACCACTTCTCCTGATTGCCCAGTGAAGTGCTGGTCACAACGCGGTCATTGGTATGGAATATCAGATGATCTTGAGCCATTTGTGATCCTCCGCCATCCGTCCCTGTGTCTTTTCCACCAGCTGCACCGGGTCATATTCCGGTACGCCAACTGCATCAAGGTAGTAGCCAAGGCCGCAGCGGGTTTTCGGAATGCAGCGGCTTGCCAGAAATTCCAGAAAATCGTCCCAAGTGGGTTCCGTGTTGACCCCAAAGGCAGTGTCCAGAATGGAATCTACCTTGTTTTCCACACGAACCTGCTTTGTGGTGAAATCTGCGTCAATGATACTGCAAAGGGTATCTTTGTCGTAATACTGGTATTCCCGCAGCGTATGCGCCTGTTTCATGCTGACCACTCCTTTCTGTAAAAGTGTATCATGTCAGGAGCCGATGTGCAAGACGCGAAAAATGTAAAACAGCGGCAGTTTTCCAAATCGGAAAGCTGTCGCTGTTTATGTATAGAGATTTATAGGTTTTTTGCAAGATTTTTAATAAGTGTAGCCATAGAGGGGTCAGCCAGCAGTTTGGCAAGAGCTGCTGCCGCATCTG
>OLRF01001932.1_pt1 | contig 19609 bp, 20 predicted proteins | sample 1672061 | NCBI WGS metagenome assembly OLRF01 (sample SAMEA3136641, study PRJEB25190) | human gut metagenome | reverse complement strand
CCGCTCCGGCTCCCGCTGCTCCGGCCCCGGCAGCTGCTCCTGTGGCGGCGACCCCGGCTCCGGCCGCCGAGCCCATTGAGGACGACGCCACGCCGCAGGCCGCCGCGCCCGCTGAGGGCACGCCGCTGGCCGAGACCGAGGAGATCGAGGACGAGGCGACTCCCATGGGCGCCTTCGACGAGCCGCACTGTTGGGTCCACTGGGTGATGCTGCTTGGCATCCTCATCACCGCCGCCTACGGCGCCATCGTCGTCCGTCGCCGCCTGCATTTGGCCGACGACGTGGACGACTACGAGAAGCAGGTGCTCGGCATCGAGGACGAGGCCCCCGAGGCCGTGCCCGCCGACAGTCGCCAGGCCCTGTAAGAGACAGCCGCGAGGGGGGCGGTTCCGCCGCCCCCCTCCGTGAAGGAAAGGAGAGACTGAGATGAGAAAGAGCAACTGGATCGTCGCAGCGATCGCGGCCGTCGCCTGCGGAGTTCTGCTGTGGGCCTGGTTCGCGCTGGGCTTCAACCACGTGGACGACCCGCTGGACCTGGTGGTCGCCGTGGTGTGGTGGCTCGCCGTGGCCGCCGTCGTGGGCGGCATCGTGTGGGCCGAGGGCAAGAGGCGCGAGAAGATGCGCCTGGCCTTTATCGGCGAGGGCATCGTGTACAACCCGGAGGCCGGGCTCGTGATGCCCGACGCCGGCGAGAGCGAGCTGGCGGCGCTTGAGCGCACGCTCGCCGGCATGGCCTTCCCCGACGAGGTGGCTGCGCTGGACGAGCGCGTGCGCCCCGCGTTCCGCTGGGTGGTGCGGAGCCGCAAGTTCGACCGCAACGGCGAGGTCTGGGAGGGCGAGGTCGTCCCCGCCCACGACCCCGAGGCCGAGCCGCGTGCGTTCTCGTCCCGCGAGGACCTGGCCGCCCTGCTGGCGGCGTAGGGGAGGCCCGCTGGCCCTTAGGGGCCGCGACATAGCCAACCGAGAGGGGGCCGGCGCTCTGGCGAGCGCCGACCTCCTTTTCTATGAAATAGGAGGTAATTTCAGCGGAAAGATGCTGGGATGAAAAACTAAACCAGGGGAAGCAGCAAAAACGCCCGAGGAAGGTAAACTGCGTACCGTTCGGGCGTTTGCTGGCGCAATCATACCACAGATTCAGAGAATGGTTGTGACGCTTCCGTGTCGGCCGACGAACAGGAGGCGCCTTATCCCCTTGATGGTCTTCGCGCACCTTCTCAGCTCCCTTTCGATTGCGGCGTCCGGGACTTTTCTCATGCGCCTCGAGTCGAGGACGATGCAGGGCGATTGGTTGCGGGCGCGCTGCACGCGACTGCTGCGCTCCCATCAGCGCGGCCCTGCTTTCCGCACCTTCCGTATCCCCGCCAGCGGCGGGGCGCATGCCTCCGCAGCGCAATGGGGGCGCCCCTGCGACTCCGTCGCGGTCGGCGCGGGGAACGGATCGGGACATTCCCGCGTCGTTTCCGCGGTCGGGATCAAGTAGGATGGCCTTGGTTCGAAGTCGAGACCGGTCCTGACGGCCGAGCCCAGTCGATCGCGGCGCGCCAGCTCCTCGTGGCTTGACGCGAGGTTGCAGGCCGTGATATAAGATTAGCGCGGGGCGCGCGAGAGCGGGTCCACCCATCGGCGGGGAACAGTCCCCGCCTTTTTATTTCTCGGTGCCATGCTGAGGGGAGGGGGTAAAATGAGCGAGTTGAGCGTTTTCGTCGACGAGTCCGGAGATTTCGGGGCGCTCGCCGCTCACTGCCCCTTCTATATTGTGAGCCTTGTCGTTCACGACCAAGACGAGCCCATCGACGCCCAGCTGGGGAGGCTGGAAAAGGTGATGCGCGAGTCGGGGTTCGACAGGTATGGGCCGGTTCACACCGCGCCGCTGATTCGCCGGGAGGCGCCGTATTCCGAGCTCGATGGTAGGCAGAGGCGCCGCATGTTCGATGCGCTCTTCGCGTTCAGCCGCCGCTGTTCCATGAGGCACAAAGTTATTCTCGTCGATAAGCGCTGGTTCGGGGACGGCGATGCCCTGGAGGAGCGCATCGCTCGCGAGCTGGGTGAGTTTTTAAGAGAGAATATTTCTTTCTTTCAGTCCTATGACAGGGTCATCGTGTACTACGATAGGGGGCAAAAGGAGATAAGTCGCACGCTCAGGGTCGCCTTCGCGGCCTCGCTCAGCCACGTCGAGCACAGGGTTGTCGCACCGGCCGATTACGTCCTGTTCCAGGTCGCGGATCTTTGTTGTACGATCGAGCTAGTTGAGAGACGGCGCACCGAGCGCGGGCTCACGAAGTCCGAGGCTGCGTTCTTCGGAGGCGCCGGAAGTTTCAAGAAGACCTATCTGAAGGAGTTCCGCCGCTGAGCCTTCTAGCTTCTGTGTGGGTTTGGGCGAGAGAGAACGGCGTTGGAGAGGGCGGATACATACTCCCCCAAAATCCGGGGCTCGCACCAATTCGTCTTGAACTCGAACCATTCTTCTTCGTGTGGGCGCGCAGCGAGCTGCGTGACGATGTCGACGAGGGATTTCTTGTTGCCCAGCTTGTCCGTACCCGTGTGCTCGCATGCGTCGAACTCGTTGAGAACTTTCGGGATGAGCGCGAAGTCGCTCGGGACGATGGACTGCTGGCCGCGTTCCTGGCGGCGTAGGGGCGGCCCTCGGGTCCGCGAGGGCCTGCGGATCCGAGGAGCAGCCGATGACCAGAGGGGGCAGCGCTGATATGTCCTCCTTCTGTGTCGCTGCGGTTTTGGGGGCATCTTCCTGGTGGTTTGCGACGCGGGTGCGGTCGGCGCGGGGAACGGATCGGGACACTCCCGCGTCATTTCCGCGGTCGCGATCGAGTAGGATAGTTTTCAGTCCGAAGCCGAAGCTAGCGGCGGTCGCAAGGGAAACAAATGAGAAAGATGCGTTTCCAGGGCCGCCTGTTTGTGGTATAAAAGATTCTGCCGGAGGGTCGGAAGGCCCGATGGCTCCAGACTGGCGAGGGTGCTCCCTCGCCGTTTGCATTTAAGGGGGCGTGCTGTTTTGCGACTACTAAGCTGCTTCACCGATGAGGCGGGGGCGCAAGACATGGCCGCCGGCTACTATTTGACGGCGTTGGTGTTTCACGACCAGAGCAAAGAGCTTGCGCAGTATATCGGGCCTTATCTGGATCGCTTGAGTCTGGAGGGGTTGGCCGATATTCCGTTCCATGGCGTCGATCTCATTCACGGCCATGGAGACTACGAGGGAATCTCTCCTGAGAAGAGAAAGCGCCATTTGATCGCGTTTTCCATGTTCGTCCGCACGTTGCCCATTACTTACAGGGTCTTTTCCTACGAGAGGGCGTACACGGAAGATCGCGATCGGCTTGAGACGCGCTTGCGCAAGGATATAATCGACTTCGTGTTCGACCGTCTCGACGACTTTCAGCTATACGATCGGGTGGCGATATACTACGATGGAGGCCAGGAGGCGGTGACAGCGTCTCTGCACGGGGCGTTCGATTACGCCCTTGCGCGCAGTGCCGCGGTCTACAAACCACTTTCCCACCAGGAAAAGAGGCTGGCCCAGGCGGCGGACTACCTGTGCACGGTCGGCCTCGCCGAGAGACGCTACGAGCGCGGAGACGTGAGCGCCTCCTACCGGCGCTTCTTCGGAACGCGTAGAAACTTCAGGCAGAACTTTCTTAAGCAGGTGAGACGCAAGCTCGCATAGTGCGATTCGTGCTAGGGGCCTTCGACTGAGACATAGCTAACGACCTCCGCGCGCGGGAAAGGATTCTGCTTGTCGACGTGTATGTCGACTTGGAGGCTCTCGGCGGCACCGAGGCCTACCACGTCGGCGCCTCTATCAAGGATGCGGGAAAGCGCGCCTTTGCGGTAAGCAGAATCGAAGATCCGGAGACGGAGGCGGGGCTGCTCGCCCGTGTCGCCTCGCTGCCGGCGGGCTAGAGGAAGGCCGCGCCGAGGGTGCCATCGCGGTTGGCGCGTAGCGAGCTGCGCGACGATGTCGGCTGCAGTGTCCATGGGAACCTCCTCGAGCCAATAGCAGATATCGAGTATATCGTCACCGAAGACGACGTTCGCCCAACACTCACCAATCACGGCGTGCGTCTCGATGCCTTCGTGAAGACGAAAAACGAGATCTACGATATTGAGATGCAGACAACCAAGCGAGAAGACCTCGGACGGAGAATGCGGTACTACCAGGGAGCGTTGGATACGCTGACTCTGCGGAAGGGAGAAGGTTACGAAGAGCTACCTCCTTGTATCATTATTTTCATCTGCATGCACGATCCGTTCGATGAAGGACTTCCTGTGTATACGCTCGATGTGAACTGCTTGGAGAAACCCAGTGCGCGCATCGGTCATGGCTTTCTTTGGAAAGCCCTATCCGCCCCTGCTTGGGGCAAGCTCCCCGAGGGGCGCTTGCGGAACCTGCTACACTATGTTTGGACGGGGGAAGCCGGGGAAGATCCGCTTATGGGCCAGCTTGCCGTTGCGGTGAAAAAGGCCAACAAAAACGAGAATTGGCGGAAGGAGAAGATGGCGTTGCTGACGTTTGAGGAAGACATGGAAATTCAAAGGCGCATTGCTGAGAAAAAGGGACAAGAGCGCGGTCAAATAATCGGTCTCCAGATGGGCCTTGAACAGGGCCTGGCCGAGGGCCTTGAACAGGGCCTGGCGGAGGGCCGGGAGCATGGCCTGGCCGAGGGCCTTGAACAGGGCCTGGCCGAGGGTCGGGAGCAAGGCCTGGCCGAGGGCCTTGAACAGGGCCTGGCCGAGGGCCGGGAGCAAGGCCTGGCCGAGGGCCGCGCGGAAGCGGCTAGCGAGGTTGCTTCGCTGATGGCGTTGCTTTTGGGCGCCGAACGGCTCGACGACGCTCGACGGGCAGCTGTGGAAGAGAGCTACCGGGATGAGCTGATGCGTGAGTTTGGCATCTCCCAGGCCGAATAATGCGGTTGATGAGCTGATAATTCTGTCAATATTTGGTAAACTTGGATCATCTTTAACGAGATGCTGAAATGGGAAGGAAGCGGGTGATGATCGTGGGAGACATCACGCGGTTTACCAATAAAGGAATGGGTTTGGCGATGCGGGTTTTGGCTGCCGGCTTGGCCGCATTGCTCGCTCTGACATTTTTGAATCTGACGGTGCTTCCCGGCACCGCCCTGGCAGAAGAGGCCGACGGCGTCGATGCGGCTACCGAGCACCTTGTTTTGCCTGCACCCGAGGAGCCCGAGGCGGGATCGAACGTCTTCGTGTACCTGCATTTAAATGGGCCGGCTCTGGACACGGCGAAGGCGGCCGGGTTGGAGGTCAACCGGGAGGGCTGGTTCACGGTAGGCGTCATTGCATTGAAAGGCATTGCAAACCGAGTGAAAAGCCCTTGAATTACGAGGTTGACCAAACTGAGCTTAAAGCTATGCAAAATCAGATAGGCACGGCTTTGCGGTCGATCAACTATTACCCTGGTGCCCAAGCACTGAGCCTGAGTGCTGCGAAGTGGACCGCCCTTAAGGTGTGCTCCGGAGCGACTGATTATGCGGTGGCAGGGCATACGTGGCACCTCGACGGAGAACTGTGCGATCAGCTGGTGAATTTCGATGTCCGCTACATTGACGCCGAGGGCAACGCACTTGCTGTGGGCGACGTAGATGATCAGGGCAACAAGACCGACACGCGCACCATTTTGGCTGCCGTTGGGTCGGAGATAGCTGCGGACGACCAAATCATCGACATCGAAGGCTACGAATATTCGAAAGATCTAACTACAGAGAAGAATGGCGGCGAGTCCGTTACGGTAGCAGCTGAATCTCTCGCGCGATCCTCCGTTTCCGGCATGACCTTGGTCTACAAAAAGAAAGCCGAAGAGCCGGTCAAGCCTGAAAACCCTGGCGATAAAGATCCTGCCGATAAGCCCGTCGTTCCCGACGATAATGGGAACGGGTCGGTCGACAACAACGGTGGCGTGAAGCCGCCGGCGCCTTCCGATTACGAAATCCCGAAGGTGCCAAGCATCAAGGTTCCCACGTCGTCTGCACCTCAGCAATCGCAGAGCAACGCCCAGAACAACGACAACGCCACCGGCGCCAACGGCGGTGGGTTCAACGCGGGCGAGCGCACGGCTGTGTCCGAGCCTGCGCCCCAGGCCGCCCCCGCGAAGGTCGTGCTTGCTGAAACGGCTCCCGCCGAGCAGCCTGCGGCCGAGACGGTTTCCATCGACGATGACGCAACGCCGATGGTTGCTCGAGTCGGCGGCGCCGAAGCTATCGCCGAAGAGGACGTTCCCATGGGGGCTTTCGATGCTCCGGTTGATCCGGCTCCTTGGATCGCGGGTCTGGGGGCTATTGGAACGGCGCTGTGGGGCGTTGTCGCCGTGCGCCGGCGCCTCGTGATGGCGCAGCAGCTGGCCACATTCGAAAGCCAGGTGCTGGGCAATAGTTCTGTCGAGGCTGATGCCGTCGCCGTTCCGAATGCCGGGCATCAAGCGCTTTAGCCTTGCTTTAAAGGGAGCGCTTCTAAAGGACCGCCGCGCCCTCAGGGTTTGGCGTTTCAGCTAGAGAGCAAGCGCTTGCGCCAGCGCCCACAGTGCTAGAAGATGTCCAGGGTAGTACCCATAGAAGAACCATTTCAACGGTCGGCCTCGCTGGCCGTTGTAGTTCAGCATGAGCGCTGTTGCCAACCCGAACCCAACGGTGTAATAGCCGAGTACGCCTAGGCTTAGCAGCGCAGGATCGCTGACTGCCCATGAAAGAGCCGGCAGCCCTAGGCTCAAAAAAGGTACGAGCATCGCGAGCGCTACCCCGCGCGGCCGATCGTGAAAATGCCAGAAAAGCAGAATCATAAGCGGGCCGATAATGCCCCAGTCGCAAAAGGAACTGACGGCCAGCCCTCCAAGGAGGCCCAGCGCGCATAGGACAAGGTTCTGCCGCTGGTGGTCGACAAGCCACAGCATCCCGAGCCCGATAAGCAGGGTGATGAGCACGTTACCCGTCGCTCCGAACAGCAGCGAATAGGGAATTTGCGAGACAACCGCGAACACGGCGAGTCGCTCTGCATAGCGTCGCACGCTGGAGGTGTGTCGATACCCCTCGCACAGCAGATACGCCATAATGGGGAAGGTGAGGCCGCCCAAAGAATACAAAGCGATCATGGCGCCCCCTGGCAGCTCGCTGCCGAACACGTTGGCAATATGGTTGCACGTCATGCCCACGATAGCTGCCACCTTCAACACAAAGGCGGTAACGGGGGGCATAGGCTTCATGGGGATCCTTTCGCGAGGCCGGCTGAAAGGTGCCGGCGCAGTCAAAGAGGCGCACCTATTATAATGATGCGCCATGGGAAATACCAAAATCATACCGTGTGGCTTTGGGCCTGTGCTCGTCTTGGTGCTGCTTGCCGGCGTCGTGGGCGGCCTCGGTCAGTGGTGGGCCGACGGGGGTTCGCAAGCAGTGCAGCTGGCGCGCTGGGGCGCATTGCTTGCCGAGGCCTGGGAGGCGGCGGTGGTGGAAGAGGTGCTTTTCCGCGGCGTGTTGTTGTGGGCATGCCTGTCTTGGGCGCGTCGCCGGAATGAAGCATACCCAAGAAGAGCGCCGCGCGCTCATCGTCATCGGTTCGCCGGCTTACGCGCGGTCGTTGATCCCGTCGGTTTCGCGGTAATGGCGAGTTCCCTCATATTCGGATTGGCCCACCTGTTCCCTGAAGGATCGCTGATGGCGCCAGGAGCCGACATTGGTGTTGCTGCGATCCAGGGCGTTCTCAAGGTGACGCAGTCGACGTTGTTCGGGGCTGTCATGGCGCAGCTCGTCGTTCGTAGTCCCTACGGCTCGCGTCCTTTCCCGCAGCGGGCGCTTTCCCTGATGGCCCCCGTAATCGTTCACGGCCTTTTCGATCTGCTGTTCTGGGGCCCCCTTTTGCTGACAGGCGGCGTGCTGCCCTCTACCTACCTCACGGGCAATCCGGCCGATCTCGTACCTTTGGTGATCACAACGGTTCTGCTGGCATGGGCCGTAAAATCATGTTAGGCTTTGCCCATGAACAGAACTGAAGCCCTGCATATACTCGGCCTGGAAGACGACGCCACGGCCGACGACATCAAAATTGCCTACCGCGAGACGGTGCAGATTCTGCACCCGGACAAGTTCGCGGGCAACGAGAAGCTGCAAAGCCGCGCCACCGAGCAGTTCAAACGCCTGCAAGAGGCTTACGATCTGCTGTCTTCGGGCGCCGGCGGCGGCCGCGGAGGTCGCTCGGGTCGCGGTTCGCGCTCCGGCAGCTCGTCCGGCGCATCCTCCTCATCCGGCGCCGCGCGTGCCTGGACCGAAGTCGAAGACGGTGTGGAAGTGGAATACCTCACCGAGGCCGAGATTAAGGCGCGCCTTGCTGGCATCGCCGCTGCCCGCGCCCAGCTGGTGGCCCAGCGCGACACCGTCTCCGACGAGCGCCGCAACGGCCTGGCCATGGCGGCCATTGGCGCGGTGGCCACGCTGCTCACCATCCGGCGGCCTTTCGGCATCCTCGGCATGATCGCCGCCGTCGCCGGCACCGCCACCGTGTGGGGCATCATCCAGTTTCTCGGAGCCCAGCGCAACCTCAACACGTTGAACGAGCACTTGGCGAAGCTCACCGAGGAACGCAAGGAGTACGAGGCGCTCCTCGAGGAGTAGTTGCTCCCGCCGTCTCGTCCGGTCGTGCGCATCGTACCCCTTCTGCCGCGCCCGTTTGTCGTCCCGGTGCCGTCTGCGGCCATTCCCCGTTATTGCCCCCGCAAAGCGCTATAATTTCTGCGCCCAAAAACGAACCGAAAGAAGATTCATGAAGCAAGAGAACATCCGCAACGTCGCTATCATCGCCCACGTCGACCACGGCAAGACCACTCTCGTAGACCGTCTTCTGTGGGCTTCCCACGTCTTCCGCGAGAACCAGCAGGAGGAACAACGCGTCCTCGATTCCAACGATCAGGAGCGCGAGCGCGGCATCACCATCCTTTCCAAGAACATCTCCATCACCTACAAGGGCGTGAAGATCAACGTCATCGACACGCCGGGCCATGCCGACTTCGGTGGCGAGGTGGAACGCGTGCTCAACATGGCCGACGGCGCCCTGCTCATCGTCGATGCCTACGAGGGCCCCAAGCCCCAGACCCGCTTCGTGCTTTCCCATGCGCTCGAGCGCGGCCTGCGCATTGTGGTGGTCGTGAACAAGATCGACCGTCCCAACGCCGACCCCGAGGGCGCCGTGGACAAGGTCTTCGACCTCATGGTGGAACTGGGCGCCAGCGACGAGCAGCTCGACTTCCCCGTGGTGTACGCCTCGGCCGTGAACGGCTACGCCCGCCGCGAGCCCGACGACGGCAATATGGACATGGTGCCGCTGCTCGACACCATTCTGGATGAGATTCCCGCCCCCGACGTGGATATCGACGGCCCGGTGGCCCTGCAAATCTGCACCGTGGACCACTCCAGCTACGAGGGCCGTATCGGCGTGGGTCGTTTGTCCTCCGGCACGCTGCACGAGAAGGAGCAGGTGCTCGTTGTGAAGCCCGACGGGGCCGAGCGCCGCGCGCAGATTCGCAAGGTGTACACCTTCGAGAACCTGGGTAAGGCCGAGGTCACGGCCGCCGACGCCGGCGATATCGTGGCCGTCATCGGCATCGAGGACGCCGACATCGGCGACATCATCACCGATCCGGAAAGCCCCGTCACCGAGATGGCGCCCATCGCCGTGGAGGAGCCCACCATGGCCGTCGTCTTCGAGGCGTCCACGAGTCCCTTGGTGGGTCGCGAGGGTGAGATCGTCGGCGGCCGCCAATTGAAGGAGCGCCTGATGCGCGAGAAGGAGAGCAACATCTCCATGCGCATCAACGAGCTGGAGGACAAGTCCGGCATCGAGGTGGCTGGCCGCGGCGTGCTGCACTTGTCCGTGCTTATGGAGACCATGCGCCGCGAGGGCTTCGAGTTCCAGGTGGGCCGCCCGCGCGTGGTGTACAAGACCGCTGAGGACGGCACGAAGCTCGAGCCCATCGAGGAGGCCACGGTGGACGTGCCCAACGAGTACGCGGGCAAGGCCATCGAGGTCATGGGCACCGCCGGCGGCATCATGGAGCACATGGCCTCCGATGAGACCATGACGCACCTCTCGTTCTCCATCCCCTCGCGCGGCACCATGGGCCTGAAGACTCGCATCCTGAACGCCACCCGCGGCGAGGCCATGCTGTTCCACCACTTCAAGGAGTACGGCCCCTACACCGGCGAAATGGCCGGCCGCAAGAACGGCGGCATGATCGCCATGTCCACGGGCAAGGCCGTCGCCTACGCGCTGGACACGCTGCAGGAGCGCGGGCGCCTGTTCGTGGCGCCGGGCGACGACTGCTACGAGGGTATGATCGTCGGCGAGTCCGCCAAGGAAGGCGACATGGTGGTGAACGTCGAGAAGACGAAGAACCTGGGCAACCAGCGTTCCAGCTCGGCCGACAAGGCCATCCAGCTGACGCCGCCCATCACCTTCACTTTGGAAGAGGCCCTGGAATACATCGAGGACGACGAGCTGGTGGAGGTCACCCCGCAGTCCGTCCGTCTGCGCAAGCGCCTGCTCTCCGCCACCGACCGCAAGAAGGCCAAGAAGAACTAACCCGTACCTTATGGCCGAGCCACATACCTACCCGTAGGGGGTGACCTTGGTCGCCCCCTTTCTGTATGGGAAATTGTGTGAGTCAAAATATCCGAATATGACCCAATTCATAAGCTTTGAAGTGGGATTTCTTCCTCGTTCTCATTGACGTACCGTGAATCAAAAGTGGGCAAATTGTGCGACGGTTGTTACCGTGCCGTCATGCGTGGGAAAATGCCTTTTGAACTTATCGGGGACTGTCTCAAAACGCCATCGTGAATTGAACCTCGGCCGTCCCCGTTGCCTATGAGGAAGGTGCTTATGAAGAAGCTGTCTTTTGCGAAATCGCTTGCTTCCGTTGGTTTGGCGGCTGTGTGCGCCCTGGGTATCGTCGGGTGCTCCGAGCAGACCAGCGACACGCCCACCTATACGGGCGGTGTCGCGGCCACGGTCAACGGGGTGGAGATTCCCGAAGACAAGGTCACGCAGGCCATCCAGGACATCCGCGCCCAGATGAGCCTCACCGAGGAGGACGCCTGGGGCCAGTGGCTCGCCGACAACGATTACACGCCTGAGTCGGTGCGCGAGGAGATCGTCAACTCCTTCGTCGACCAAGAGCTGGTGAAGCAGGGCGGCGAGGCCGAGGGCATTACCGCCGATCCCACCGAGATCGATCAGTATGTGGAAACCATGCGTGGCCACTATGATTCTGATAGTGCCTGGGCCGAGGCCCTCGAGGCTGTGGGCATGACCGAGGACGAGTATCGCGACAACATCGCGCTGTCTCTGGTGTCCCAGCAGCTGCAGGAGAAGGTGGGCGAAGGCGCTGCCGAGCCCACGGACGAGGAAGTGCTCGAGAGCGCGAAAACCTACGTGAGCTCCTACGACGGCGCGAAGAAGTCCTCGCACATCCTGTTCGAGGCCTCCGACGAGGCTCAGGCCCAGGAAGTGCTCGACAAGATCAACGCCGGCGAGCTCGACTTCGCCACGGCTGCCGAGTCCTATTCCAAGGATACGGCTTCTGCGGCTGAAGGCGGCAACGTAGGCTGGGATCGCTTGTCCAACCTCGTGACCGAGTACACCACGGCTCTGGCCGACCTGAACAAGGGCGATGTGAGCGGGCTGGTGACCAGCACGTACGGCATCCACATCATCCAGTGCACCGATGTGTTCGAGGCGCCGGAAGAGCTGACGAGCCTCGATCAGCTGCCGACGGAGTTCCAGGACTCTATCCGTACCATGCTGCAGTCTTCCAACCAGTCCAATGCTTATTACACGTGGCTCGAGGAGCAGCGCAACGCTGCTGACATTCAGATCAACGATATGCCCGAGGGTCTGCCTTACTACGTCGATATGGCGAACTACTCTAAGACCGAGACTTCCACGGATGGCACGGGCGTGACGGCCGTCGATGCCGATGGCAATCCCATCACGCTGGACGAGGGCGCCGCGGACGGCGAGGGCGAAGACCCTGCCGAGGGCACTGCGGAAGGCGAGGGCGCTGAGGCTCCCGTAGCCGAGGGCGTCGACGAGGGCGCTGAAGGTGCCGAAGATGCCGCCGCGGCCGCTGCCGATGAGGCTGCTGCCGATGCTGAGGGCGCCGCACCTGCTGGCGATGACGCCGCCGCCGAGCAGCCGACCGAGGGTGCCGCCGATGGTGCCCAGCCGGCTGAGGGAGCTGCCGAGTAAGGCGACGCTCCCGCCGCTGCGAGGACGTCCTTGCGAATGAGAGAAGAACGAAGCGCCCGCGCATCCGTGCGGGCGCTTTCTTGTAGGAGGAGAAAGCCATGACGGACCTGTCGCCGCTGCTGCGTATCCGCGACGCCCATGTGCGCCGCGCGGGCCGCGAGATTCTCGCGGTGGATGAGTTCTCCCTTGCCGAGGGAGAATCGGCGGCACTGCTGGGACCCAACGGCTCGGGGAAGTCGACCTTCATCGGCCTCATTACCCGCGAGATACACCCGCTGCACCGCGATGAGGCCCCCGTGCTTTTTCGGGGCGATGCGCGCGTCACCTTGGCCGACATCAAGCGAGCGCTGGGCGTGGTGTCCTCCACCATGCAGGATCAGATTCGCGTGCATGTGCCGGCCCAGGATATCGTGGCCGGCGGCCTGTTCGGCTCGCTGGGGATACCCCAGCGTTGCACGGTGACCGACGGACAACGCGCCCGCGCCCGGGCGATCATGAACGAGCTGGGCATCGGCGACTTGGCCGAGCGGGATATTCTCACGCTATCCACGGGCCAGGCGCGGCGCGTGCTCATCGCCCGGGCGCTCGTGCACGACCCGGACGTCCTCATCTTCGACGAACCCTGCACGGGACTCGACCCCGAAGGAATGTACTATGTTCGGCAAACGATGAGCGCTCTCGCCCGCGCCGGCCGCCCGGTGCTGCTGGTTACCCATTATCCCGAGGACATTGCCCCGGAAATTCAGCGGCTGCTGCTCGTGCGCGACGGTCGTATCGTGGCTGACGGCCCTAAGGAGGCGCTGCTCACCAGTGAGACCATGAGCGGCCTGTTCGGCGTCCCCTTGGAAGTGGTGCGTACTCGCGATCGTTACAGCCTCGTGGACTGCTAGGTCGTGGACTACCAGCGCTGCGCCGCATTTTCCTTCGAAGAGCTTCAATGAATTGTGTACGGCGCATCCTATGGTTGAGGTTCCCCCTTGCGTTTTCCTCCAAACCGTAGCACGGGGCGCCATTTTGGCAGCTGGGTTCGGCCCCCCTGTAGCACGGGGCGCCATTTTGGCAGCTGGATTCAACGTGAGCGACAGAAAGGGCGGTCGTGCTACGGTGTAATCTAGAGTTAACAAATAGTCACAAACAGCTGAACTGGGGAAACTCGAAAGTTGTCAAAGTTAGCAGAAGCAAACTCCGTAGCACAAGGCGGAATAATGTCGTATTGGCGGCAGCGCTGCGGCAAAAAGGGGCTCCGTGCTACGGATTGCGTTAGCGACGACACCAGCGCCAGCGTAAACAGAGAGAAAGGGGCCTGGATACGGGAGTATATCGGAACCGAAAATGGCGGAGGAGGAGGGATTCGAACCCGCCAGGGCGCGGAGCGTAAAGAAAACGCGCCAGTGGCGCGTTTTTAGCGCAGCGCGGTCGGCGTAAGCCGACCGGATAAATTTTGAGCAAAGCTCAAAATTTGGACATCCCTCCTATTCAGCCACGCCCCCCATCGCATTCAGCATCAACCCAGATCCCCAAACATAGAACCTATGACCGTACCCAGTCCCGACCGTTTACCGAGCAATAGGGTCGCCACGCCCGCCAACCATGTACTATGTACGGGCATTGTCTAAACCCACGATCCAAAGGACCCCATCTTGCCCGTCGTCGCTGCCATAACCATTACCTCACATGCCTCGGATGCCATGGTCGCTATTCCGTTTTGGCTCGAGATGTTCGCCGTTGTCGCCGCATCGATCTCGGGTGTACTGGTTGCGCGCGAGCACAAGCTCGACCTGGTGGGCGCGGTCGCGCTCGCGGTGGTCTGCGGTCTGGGCGGCGGTCTCTTGCGCGACATGACGCTGCAGGTGGGCAACGTCTACATCCTCAACCAGCCAATGGCACTCCCGCTTTCCATTGCCACGGCGGCCATCATCTATATTTTCCCGGCAATCGTCGACAAACCCGAAAAACTCATTCCCCTGCTCGACATCATCTCGGTCGGCATCTACGCCGCCACTGGAGCAGACAAGGCGCTGGTCTACGGCTTTGCGCCGGCGGTGTGCATCATGATGGGCTTTTTTACCGCGGTGGGCGGCGGCATGTTGCGCGACGGCTTTATGGGCGTGGTTCCGGGCATTTTCCAACGTACTAACTTTTATGCCATCGCCGCCATCGCCGGATCGACAAGCTATGTGTGTCTCGTTATGAGCGGCATCATGAGCAATGTCGCCGCGCTGGTCGTATGCGTTGTCGTGACCATGGGTCTGCGCTGGCTCTCGCTGCGCTTTGACATCAAAAGCCCCACCGAGGAAGACATCGCACGCTTTTTGCACCGCAAAAAATAGGTGGCGCGGGCCCATCCTTCGAAATGCAACCGAGAGGTTCTTTTAGAGCGCCCGCGCGTTGGGTACCCTGTTAGGTATATGCCAAACACCTAACAAAAGGATCAACCATGGCTTTCAATCAAACCGCGGCGGCGCCGTCACACAAGATGCGTCGCTGCCTGCTTATGGCATTCGCACTCATCGCGCTGGCGATCACCGCGCTTCCCACGGCGTCGTTCGCCGGCACGGACACCGCAGGCAACGTACTTGCGACCGACAATGACGCCAATCCGTCCGGCGTCGAGGGTGACCTGTACTGGGCAGGTCAGGCCCTCAACTTGGACGATACGTCCATCGACCGCGATATCATCGCCGCGGGCGATACCCTCTCGATCCGCGACTGCACAGTGGGCGGCGCCGTCCGTCTGGCGGCACGCACCATCGACATTGCCAAGACCGCGGTTGATGGCAGCGTGACCGTCGCTGGCCAGCATGTCGTGCTCAATTCCGACAGCACCGCCAACTGTTTCTACGCGATAGGCGAGACGGTTGCTCTGCGAGGCTCTACCAAGTCGGCAGCGCTTGCGGGCGATACGGTGACTATCGATGGCACCGTCGAGGGCGATGTCGAGGTTTGGGCCGACAAGCTCATCCTGGGCAAGAACGCCCACATCACCGGCACCGTGAACGCGCACGTCTCCGAGGACCCCGAGCGCGCCGCGGGAGCCGAGGTCGGCGCGCTCAAGATCGACCGCACCGAGAACGAGGACACTTCCACCGTTAACGATGTCATCGGCGGTATCGTCGCCGCGGCACTCTCGACCTGCTTTGTCGCCCTGCTGCTCGAGCTCGTCTTTCCGCGTGCGACTGCCAGCGCCGCCGGTATGCTCCACCAGCGCCCCATGCCCCTGTGGGTGAGCGGTCTTCTGGGCACGATTGCTATCGTCCCCGCCGTCCTACTGCTAATTATCTCTATCGCTGGTCTGTCGCTTGCCGGAGCCCTCATGTGCGGTGTTATTGGCATCGCGCTGGTGTCGAGTGCCTTTGCAGGGTGCGCGCTCGCCCGCATGGTCGGACACAACCAGAACCGCTACGCCATGGCAGCCGTTGGTGGCGTAATCGCAGGCGCCCTCACGGGGCTTCCCCTCGTAGGTGACTTCATCAGCGGCGTGGCCTTTGTCTTTATGCTCGGCTACGTTATCCAGATCATCTGGCGAAACGCCCGCCTCAAGCCGCAGCAGCCGGCTAACACGCCAGGACTCCCCACCGCTTAGCAGCTAACCGCCACAAAGATGCCAAGCACCTTTGTGGCGGCGCAAACGAACCTGCCCCCTGCACCAAAAAGGGCCCCGACCATCGCGGTCGGCGCCCTTTCTTGTTAGTCGCTATAAAACCCGGCGCTTATTTGTTGACCTGGCCGGCGCGGACGGCGGCCTTCTTGCGGTCGGTGGCATTGAGCAGGCGCTTGCGCAGGCGGATGTTCTTGGGAGTAATCTCGACCAGCTCGTCGTCGGCGATGTACTCCAGCGCCTCCTCCAGCGAGAAGGTGCGGGGCGGCACCAGCTGGACGGAGATATCGGAGGTCGAGGAACGCTGGTTGCCCAGGTTCTTGGTACGGGCGATGTTGACGACCATGTCGCCAGCCTTGCTGCGCTCGCCCACGATCATACCCTCGTAGCACTCGGTGCCCGGCTCAACAAACAGCTGGCCGCGCTCCTGCAGCGTACCCAGAGCATAGGCAACGGCCTTCTCGGTGGTCATGGAGATCATGGCGCCGTTCTGACGGTTGCCGATCTCGCCGGCGTAAGGACCATACTCCAGGAAGGTGTGGTAGAACACGCCCTCGCCGTGGGTGACGTTCATGATGCGGTTCTTAAGACCCATGATGCCGCGGGTCGGGATCTTGAACTCGAGGTGCGTCACAATGCCCGACGTGTCCATGCTCGTCATGATGCCGCCGGAGGTACCGAAGACCTCAACGACCTTGCCCGAGTACTCGTCCGGGCACTCGACGACGGCCTGCTCGACAGGCTCCATCTTGTTGCCGTTCTCGTCCTTCTTAAACAGAACGCGGGGACGGCCGACCTGGAACTCAAAGCCCTCGCGGCGCATGGACTCCATCAGGACGGACAGGTGCAGAATGCCGCGACCCGAGACCTCGACGCCGCTCTTGTCCTCGAGCTCCTCGATCTTCATGGTCACGTTGTTCTCGGCCTCGTTGAACAGGCGCTCCTTGAGCTGACGGGCGCCCACGATGTCGCCGTCGCGGCCGACGAGCGGGGAGGTCGAAGCCTCAAAGACGATGGACAGGGTCGGCGGATCGATCTCGATGGGCTCGAGCTCGACGGGGTTCTCGACATCGGTGTAGACATCGCCGATATCGGTGCGGTCAATACCCACGACGGCGGCGATGTCGCCGGCGCCGACTTCCTGGCACTCGGTGCGGCCCAGGTAGTCGAAGGTAAAGAGCTGCTTGACGGTAGCGGTGGCGCTGGAGCCGTCGTTCTTGACAACCAGGATCTGGTCGCCCTGGTGGATGGTGCCGGAGTACACGCGGCCGATGCCGATACGACCGACGAAGTTGGAGTGGTCGATGGTCACGCACTGCATGGCCAGCGGGGAGTTCTCGTCAACCTCGGGCGCGGGCATGTCGTCGATGATCATATCGAGCAGCGGGTACATGTCCATGTTGCCGTCGTTGGGGTCAAGACGGGCAAAGCCATTCATGGCGCTGGCGTAGACCACGTGCTCCATGGCGAACTCAAGCTGGTCGTCGGTGGCGCCCAGGTCGGCCATGAGGTCCAGGCAGTCGTTGTAGGCCTTCTCGGGATTGGCGCCCGGACGATCGATCTTGTTGATGACGATCATGATCTTAAGGCCGGTGTCGATAGCGTGACGCAGGACGAAGCGGGTCTGGGGCATGGGGCCCTCAAAAGCGTCGACCAGCAGCAGGGCGCCGTCGGCCATACGCAGCACGCGCTCGACCTCGCCGCCAAAGTCGGCGTGGCCCGGGGTGTCGATGACGTTGATCTTAACGTCCTTGTACTCGATAGAGATGTTCTTGGCGAGAATCGTAATGCCACGCTCGCGCTCCTGGTCGTTGGAATCCAGGACACGGTCCTCGACCTGCTGGTTGGCACGGAAGGCGTCCGTGGCACGCAGGAGCTTATCGACCATCGTCGTCTTGCCGTGGTCGACGTGGGCGATGATGGCGATGTTCCTCAGATTGTCTACGCGCATGTAGTTCCCCTATCTTCTATCCATATACAAACGGCACGCGTATGCGGCCCGCCCAGCGATACAACGCTCAGCGGGAATATTGAGCCTTTTACCGAAAACTCGTTTATTTTAGCGATTTTAGATGAGAGGGGTTTCCTCACCTGCAGGTTCAGGGTCGCTCCACATAAAACCATCGCCGGCGCCCATGCCCTCATACAGCACATATGCCGAAAAACCGCTCTCGAGCGTCGTCTCAAAGAAGCTCACGAGCAGGGCGTCATGGTAGCCGCCGTCAATCTCGACGCAGCCGGTGTAGCCGATGGCATAGCGGGCGATACGGCCCAGGCCCTCGTCCTTAAGGCCCATCTTGTGCTCGGAGATAAAGTTGGTGGCCGCCTCGAGGCACGCCTCTTCGCCATCCTCATCGAGCGCCGCCAGATATCGGTTGGAAGCAGCGTCCTCGATCGCCACAACTACGCCCGGGTTCTCGCCGGCGGCAAGGTCGTCCAAGAACGCACCAATCAGGTCACACACCATGGCGTCGAGCTCGGCGGAGACGTTACCGGCGTCCTGCATATCCTGTGCCATCTTTAGACCTTCCCATCGAGTCTGGCGTCGTTACAGTTCTTGTGCCTCGGCAGCAATCTTGGCGGCAGCGTCGCGGGCGCGCATCATATCCGTCGCGCGCCTGTCGAGCACCTTGATCTGGTTTGTCAGCATTACCGCATCGACCACACCCCAGATCACCAAGCCCGTAGAGATCGAAAACCCAAGCGCACCAACTGTACCACGAAGGCGCGAGCAGATTGCCGCGACAAGGGCGGAGACGACAACCATCTTGATAAACGAGCCGCGGCGCTCGCGAAGCGTGCGGGCCTGCGTCACATAGGCAATGCGAGCCGCCTCAGAAGCCTCCGAGCGCATCTGGGCCTCGCGGGCAATGGCCGCCGCCTCAGCCGACATACCGCCGGCCATCAGCGAACGCCCCGCATCCTGGCCGCCCCGCATTTAAAAGTCATCGGGGGAGAGCGTGTGGACGAACTCGTCGAACTTCTCGAACTCCTGCTCGTCGTCAACTTCCTCGGCATGAGTAGAAACGGTGCCCAGGCGATTCATGATGTCGTCCTCCACAAACATGGGAGCATTGCTGCGCACGGCAAGGGCAATGGCATCACTGGGACGGGCGTCAATCTTGTGCTCGTCACCATCGGCCAGTACGACGATCGTCGCGTAGAACACCGGCGGCTCGGCGCGAACGATCTCGATGCGCTCGAGCTTGGCGCCCAGGGCGCTAACAGTATCGAGCAGCAGGTCATGGGTAATCGGGCGCTCGGCGCGGCCGCTATCGATGCCACGGCTGATGGCAGCAGCTTCAAACGAACCAGTCTGAATGGAAAGGGAGCGCAGTGGCGCGGGCGAGTCCGATTTGCCGCAGCGCTCGCGAAGCACGATAAGCGATGGCACGGGACCGGCGGCCATGACGATGGTCTCTATGTCGACACGAACCATGGAACACCTCCGGTACGTAGCGGTTAACACGCGGCAGCCCGCCGCATTGAATAGCTATACTACCCAATCTTTCGCACAGCACACAAAACCAAAATGAGATTTATCGCAGACAAGAAAAAAAGCCCCGAGGCAACGCCCCAGGGCTCTTCACAGTTTTGATGGTGGACCTGACAAGATTCGAACTTGTGACCTCCCGGTTATCAGCCGGACGCTCTAACCAACTGAGCTACAGGTCCATCATGGTGGAGGTTAGGGGGATCGAACCCCTGACCTCAGGCTTGCAAAGCCCGCGCTCTCCCAGCTGA
>OLRF01001931.1_pt1 | contig 19612 bp, 15 predicted proteins | sample 1672061 | NCBI WGS metagenome assembly OLRF01 (sample SAMEA3136641, study PRJEB25190) | human gut metagenome | reverse complement strand
CCTTTCTTTTTACTTGTTGATTGTTCCAAGAGCAGAGACGCAATCAGGATTCCGGCAGGCAATCAAGCAGCGTCTTTATTCGCTACGCTGTTTCACGCGCTTCGCCTCGTTGTTTTGCGCGCAGTTCATGAGCGGCCCAGGTTATGCGGAGGGTGTTCATGGCGTTATCGAGCGTGCTCGTGCATTCGGCACCGGGCACGCCGCGCAGAACATCGACGATGTCCTGAATCTGGCCATTTCCCGGATAGCTCTCCACAGGCGGACACAGCTCTTCTTGCACCAGTTCCGCTTCCTTGCGAACGCCGCCCATCACGCCTTCGTGCGCTACCGCATCGCCATCGGCAAGCGTCTCGATGCGGATCGGCGCAGCGTTGTCATAGTAAGAAAACTCGACGCTTCCCTTGTCTCCATAAATAAGGAATCGGTCGATGGCCTTATACGTGGCATAGCACCAAATCCCCGAAACCATAACACGGTTTTCGGTCTCGCCCGAAAGGGCAACCGTGTCTTCGCCTGGGTAGAACCCCGTGCGGTTGTCTACCTTCAGGTTGAAATCAGTGATGGTTCCCGCAAGAAACGCAATAAGGTCGAGCATATGCGCATCGCCCTCGAAGAAATGGCTGCCCCCGGAAACCTCAGGGCGAACACGCCAAGGCTTTTCCGCCTCGGGAAGCATCTCTTCGGCGGTTTGGCGCTGAGTGCGAATAACCTGAACGCCGCGAACAGTGCCGATCTTGCCCGCATCAAGCACCTGCTTAAGCTCGCGGTAACGTGGCATTCCGCGACGATAATGAGCCACAAAGCAACGCTTCCCCGCCCTCTCGAACGCGGCCTTTATCTCTTGCGCCTCGCCCCATGAAAGCGCAATAGGCTTTTCGAGATAGCAGTCCTTGCCCGCCTCGGCAACGGCAATAGCATGCTCTTTGTGGCAGTTTGGCGTTGTGGCGACGTAGACAATGTCGATATCGGGACAGTTCAGAAGCTCATTCAGCGAATCAAATGCTCGGCCATGACCGTGGCGCTCACACCAGTCAACCGCTTTCTGCTTCGTCCGATTCCAGACACCGACTAGCTCCGATCCGTCGGCCAAATATAGGCCAGGGCCATTTTTCGTTTCCACAACGTCACCGCAACCGATGACGCCCCACCTAATTACCTCTTTCTGAGCCATGATGCCTCCCTCTCATGCGCACCTAAAACCCCACATGCGATCGGCTCCACAACGTTGGAGCCAACCAAAAAGGGGCGCATTCCGTTACACAAACTGTATCATCGTCGCAAGCAAAGCGCGTAGCAAAATGGATGCGAACGGACACACCGCTTCGCGCTGAACCAGCCCTTTGTATGATCTGCCCCGCTGCGGCAACCCCTCCCTTCCGGGAGCCGCCCCGCTGCGACGATCCGTCTTTTGCAGGATCCGCCCCCCGCTGCAGCGATCCACCTACCGCAAAAACAAAAATCAGAGCGTTTTTGCAACTTTTTTGCGATTAGGGGCTCCCCTCTACCTCTGCAAAGCGAAAAATAGCCACTTTGCAGCAGACCACCTGCGCTTTTACGATCCAGTCTGCGGTTGGAGGGATCCGTAGCAATCCCTAATCGCAAAAAAAGTTACAGCACGGGCCAATTTTCTGTTTCTGGGCCCTCAAGGACAGCTTCGAGGCGGTGCCATTGTGGGAATCGGCCCGGTTCGGAGCTATAGGGCAAGCCCATTGCGGCGCTGCGGAGGTGGCTGAGATACGGCAGGGGGGGGTGACAACATGCAGCGTCATAGCGCTATGGGGCACGAGTGCAGACGCGACACCGTGGATAGCACGAGGTCGTCACTGTGGATCGGCGCTGCCGCGGGCGCAGCGTCATAGCGCTATGGGGGGGGCACGGGCGCGACACAGGCGCGGAAAAGCTCGAGAAGTGAAGAAGCGGCAGAGCATGCAGTCTGGACACGAAGCGCGTTCGCTCCGGCAATTGGTCTAATATCCAATCTATTGCGTTTTCATTCGCGCTATTATCGAAACGAAACGGTTTTGCTTTAGGGCTTAGGATCTTCACCTTTTGGCTTGTTCGCCTTCGGCGTTACTTGCCACATGACCTGTTCTCTCTTAGCACTACATGAGATACGACTTGTTCGTTTTTGGCTTTATCTACCTTTTGAGGGTGCACGCTTTGAGGTTATCCGACTTTCGGCTAGACTGCCTTCGGCCTGCCACTCTGTCCCTAACGGCTGAACCGGCAATACGTATATTTCGAGGAAGCACCGTGGCCAACCCCCAGCCGAACATATGGCATGCCCCCATGCCGCTCATCTGCTCGTCGTTCGAACCTGGCCACCTCGATGGCGCTATCGAGGCCATGCCCGACAGCGACTACCGAACCATCGCGTTGGCAGAAGCTGCCTATTTTCGCGGCAAGGCCGACGAAGCATGCCGCCTTGCAGAGCCCTTCCTTACCTCGGACGTCTTGGCATTGCGCATCTCGTCATGCTTCATCTGCGGGTTCGCAAACCTATCGCTCGACCACGCCCACGCCGCTCGCGCCTGCCTGCTTAACCTGGCGTCATCAGAAGAGCACCTCAACGATGAATACGGCGACCGAGAACGTGCCGCCTATTTACTATTCACGGCGTCATCGAGCGTCCTACTGCACCTGAAGCCACCTGTAACAGCAGATGATTTTTACAAAGTTGCCGCCCTGCTGCCCGAAGGCCTCCGCCTATTCGCGACCTACGCCATGGCTCACCAGGCATATCTCACCGGCGATTACGGCCGCTGCATAGGAATGGCAGAAAACGCCCTGGGGATGAAGCAGGCGCGCTACCCCATCTCTGAAATGTTCCTTCATCTTGTGGCGGCAATGGGCTGGATGAGCAAACGACAACCCGAAAAGGCAGAATGCCACTTTATGGAAGCTTGGAGCATAGCCCGAGCAGACGACCTGATCGAAACAATCGGGGAACACCACGGTCTTCTTCAGGGTCTGCCTGAAGCGTGCCTCAAAAAAGATTACTCGCACGAATTTGCACGGGTAATCGAAATCACCTACCGATTCAGCCGCGGATGGCGGCATGTTCATAACCCCGCAGCACACAAAACCGTTGCCGACAGTCTTACCACAACGGAATTCGCCATTTCGATGCTGGCATGCCGCGGTTGGTCCAACACTGAAATCGCAGATCATATGGGGATTTCACGCGGTACGGTGAAAAACAGGCTTTCAACAACGTATGCGAAGCTGGGAATAACCAGCCGCTCGGGGCTGAAAGAATTCATGCTGAAATAGCGTGGCTGGCACCGCACTGGCGCCAGCCACATTGAACAAATCATCCAAGCGAAATACACACTTCGCTTAAAACGCAGCTCTTATTCTCGCTTGCGGCGAGCGACGAACCCGGCGAGCAGAGCGGCCAAGCTCGCGAATGCCGCCGCCACGCCAGCGAAAGCTGTGGCAGCAAGCCCTACAGGCGATGCATCCCCCGTCGCAGGAAGGTTCTTCTTTGCCTCCGCAGGCTCGGCCTTGGCGCCCGTCACGAGCGTTTGCTGCTTGGCTGGCTTCACCACGGGCGTGGCTTCCTCAGGGTTGGCCTCGGGCTTGGCCTCCTCGAAAGGCGCGATGACCGTGCTCTTGGCAACAGCTTCGTTATAGGGGGAGTCAACTACGGCATCGCCCGTGCCGATGGTTTGACCTGCCTCGTAGGAGATGCCGCGGCTGTACTCTTCCTCGTAGCGATAGTCAATGATCTTGCCGCCTGCAGGCGTCTGGATGATGGCGCCTTCGATCTCGATAGTGCCGATCGCCTTGCCGTCCGCGCTTATGGCAAGGGCGAAGATTGCCGCCGTGTCTCCCTCAGCCGTGACCTTGCTGCGAACGATCGAGATGGTCGCGGGCGTGATGCCCTCGTAGGTCTGGGCGAAGATGCCCAGGTTCATGCCCCTATGCTCGGGGATGACCTCGCCGCTTTGGTCGTTGCTGTAGTGATCGGGGCCGTCGCTACCGGACTCGACATAGCGGGCTATAGCCTTGACAACGGAGTCGCTGATATAGATATGGCCACCCGCGATGTTGGGCTGGTGGTTTCTGGTAGAGATCGCAGCTGAGAACTCTCCTTCTGCGAACGCGTCCACGATGGAATCATTTTTGATGACGATGTCGTCCCCGTCGGTGAAGAGTGCGATAGCTTGGCCGCCGCCCCCGCTTGTGCGAACCGTCACGGTCGCGTGGTCGAGCGCAATGCCCTTGTAGCCATAGACACCATATTCAACACCGCTTGCGTTAAGGGAGGCGTCCGCGACCGTGAGACTGCCATCGGTGTCGACGGCAAGAGTTTCCCTGGAGCTCGCCTCGACCTGGCTGCCGCCCGAGATGTTAATGCCGTCGTCAGCCCAAATCGCCGCTTCTCCTATAGAGCTTGCCTCTACCTTGCCGCCACCTTTGATGATCAGGTCACTGCCCGCGGCGATGCCGTAACCTTCGTCTCCTTTAGCGATCACTGTGCCAGAGGAATCGATAGTGGTCTTGCCCTTGGATTGGATGCCTTCGGTACCGCCCGTTGCATTCACGGTGCCCGAGCCCGTGATAGAGAGATCGCCCTTTGCCTCAATTCCGTCGGAAGCAGTGCTTGTGGTGTTCACAGTGCCTGGGCCGGAAATGGAGAGGTCGCCTGTGGATTTAATCGCATCGGCCTCGGCTGTCACATCGAGCTCATCCGTGCTATTCGAGCTCGTTATGTTCAACTCTGCTTTCTGGTTAGTGCCGTCCTGCGCCTTGATGGCGGCTCCGGTGTAATCAGGCTCGGTTTTCACGGTGTTCTTGCCCTCGTAGGCAACGTTGAGCTTGCCGGCGGCCTTGATCGCGCCGCCGTTGTAGCCGTTGAGCTTCATGTCGTCGGCGCCGTCCCAGGCCCAGGTGCCGGCGTCGTCGCCCGCCGCGGTGCCGGCGTTGTATTGGGTGCCGCCGACGTCGACCCACTCGGCGGCGATCGCGGCGCTGGGCACCATCAACGACCCCGCGGTTGCCACGGCGGCAACCCCGGCGACGACGCCCCACGTCACCTTGCGCCAGCCGCCCTGCGCGGTTACCACGCCGAAGCGCGCAGACGCCTTGGCGAAGCCGCCTTCGGTGCAGCTGCCTGTTCTGTGCATGTTGTCCCTGGCATTCATGACCGCTCCCCTCGTTCATGTGTTCGTCAGATGGAAAAATCGTATCGGGCGGGCACGGGAGGCGGTAGTGCCATACGGACGGGAAAATGGCCAAACTGCAGGCCAGGCGCCTCACCGCATAAAAAAAACGCCGCCGCCCCGGGCAAGGGAGCAACGGCGCAAATCAGTGAAACAGGCGGGCAAGGCAGCAAGGCCGAAAACTGCAGCCCTTCTATTCTTCAGAGAGGAAATCGAAGGCATACTGCGCTGCAGCAAGCGAGCCACTCACCAGAACGCTTTCGTCGACGTTGTAGAAACAACTGTGCTGCGGATACGTTGCGCCCACTTCCGGATTACGGGCACCAATAAACACGAGCACGCCGGGAACCTTTGCCAGGTACTCGGTGAAGTCTTCACCCGAAAGCGTACCCTCGTAATGGCAAAGCGCCTCTTCGCCAAGAACCTTTGCAATGGCGTTTTGCGCACGTGCGGCGCAAGCCTCGTCGTTCACCAGGCACGAATTGCCGTACGTCCACTCGAATTTCGCGGTTGCGCCATACGAAAGCGCCACTTCTTCAACCACGTGGGCCATGCGCTCCTTGATGTAATCGCGCACTTCGGGCGTGAACGAGCGAACCGTGCCCGTTAGGTACGCTGTGCCCGCCATGATGTTTCGCGCAACACCGCCATGGAATTCGCCAATCGTGATAACCGCAGGATCGAACGGGGAAACGTCGCGGCTGACGATAACCTGCAACGCATCGATAACCGCAGCGCCCACAACGATGGCATCGACGCCCTTGTGGGGCATGGCGCCATGCGCGCTAGCGCCCGCGACATCAATGCGGAACCAGTCGCAATTCGCCATGCGCGGCCCCGCTTCGGCGGAAATGGTACCCGCTTCCACTTCGCTCCAAATATGAGCAGCATAAATGGTATCCACCCCATCGAGCGCACCTTCAGCAATCATCTTGCGCGAACCGACCGATATCTCTTCCGCCGGCTGGAACAAGACACGCACCTCGCCATGCAGTTGGTCTCGAATGCCCAGAAGCAGGTGAACAGTGCCGAGCATCATTGCCATGTGACAGTCGTGACCACAGGCATGCATAACCCCTTCGTTCCGCGACGCGAAGGGTAGCTTCGTCTGCTCCAAAACGGGCAACGCATCCATATCGGTTCGAAGCGCAATGCGACGGCGCGGCTTGCCCTCTTCGTCATACGCATCGGGCGCGGTACCTTTGATGGTGGCAATGAGCCCCGTTCCCCCCGCTCGCACATATTCGATACCAAGCTTATCGAGCTCTTCAGCAATCGTGCGCGAAGTGGAGACCTCACGAGCGCTCAATTCGGGATACGCATGAAAGTGGCGCCGACGCTCGATAACGTAAGGCTCGAGCTCTCGCGCGTGGGCTTTCAACTTCTCGGTTACGTTTGCCGATTCGGTGGCATTTGGGTTGCTGCAGGTCATAATGGCCGCCTTTCGATTCTCCCCATCAGACTACCACGACTGGCACCTACGGCAGCATCGAAACAGTGCGCGTAACACTCCGCGTAGCACGAGCCGGCGCAATCGGCACCCAGACGAGCGCAGCCAACACCCACTGCAATGTATGCAGCTTTAGAAAAAACGATGAACACAAGCATACTTCTTAATTTTCGTTTACAATTCTGAACGTATTGTCGTTTAGCGGTCGAACTAACCCCATGAACGGGCGTTTACCGCACGGTCGAAAGGCGCATCATCCCTATGATGAAGCGAACCAAGATCATCTGCACCCTGGGTCCCGCCGTGGACTCTGAGTCAGCATTGAAAAATCTTGTGCTAGCAGGCATGGACGTTGCCCGCTGCAACTTCTCACATGGCTCCCGCGCCGAGCATAAAGCGCGCATGGACCGCCTGAAAAAGGTTCGTCGCGAACTGGACGCACCCTGCGCCCTCATGCTCGATACGAAAGGGCCCTCTATCCGCACCGGCAAGCTTGAGGGCAACGAGCCCGTGCTGCTCCGCGCGGGCGACAACTTCTTCCTCACCGAAGATGACATCGCCGGCACTTCCCGCCGCGTGCATCAAACGTTCAAAGGGCTCTATAAGTATGTTGAACCCGGCACCATCATCCTTATCGACGACGGCCTAATCGAACTCGCCGTTGATCGCGTCCTGGGATCCGACATCCAATGTACCGTTCAGAACTCCGGCATGCTCGGCGAATGCAAGCAGCTGAACTTGCCTGGCACCAACGTTCCGCTGCCCGTTATGACCGAGCAGGACAAGGAAGACCTCCTGTTCGGCATTCAGCAGGGCGTCGATTTCGTAGCAGCATCATTCGTAAGCTGTGGCGAAGACGTGCGTGCCATTCGCGCTTTCCTCGCAGAAAACGGCGGCGAAAGCATTCGAATCGTAGCGAAAATCGAAAACGCGCATGCAGTAGATCACATCGAAGAAATCATCGAAGTCTCCGATGCCGTGATGGTTGCCCGCGGCGACTTGGGCGTAGAGGTTCCCTCTAACCAGGTTCCGCACTTGCAGAAGAAGATCATCAAAGCCTGCAACCGCGCCTACCGTCCGGTTATCACCGCCACGCAGATGCTCGATTCCATGATCCGCAACCCCCGCCCAACGCGCGCAGAGGTTGCCGACGTGGCAAACGCCATCTACGACGGAACCGATGCCGTTACCCTTTCCGGCGAAACTGCCATCGGTATGTATCCAGTTCCCGCAGTACAAACCATGGCACGCATTGCCGAGGCAAGCGAATCGCATATCTACGACGAAGGCTCCATCCCCAACCGCAACGCAGAGCAGAAGAGCATTTCCGCTGTTGTGGGCTTGGCTGCCGTAACCGCCGCAGAAAACGTGGGCGCTTGCTGCATCGTTACCCCTACGATGACCGGCCGCACGGCCCGCATCGTTTCCAATTACCGTCCGAAGATGCCCATCTATGCGGTAACCACTTCGGAAGAATACCGTCGTTCCTTGCAGCTGAACTGGGGCGTTACGCCGCTTTTAGGCAAAGTTGTTGGTGACGCCTCGTACGTTCTTGAGCAAGCTCGCAGCGTCGTTGTGAAAAAGAACTTCGTGAACAAAGGTGATATCTGCGTGTTCACTTTGGGAGACCGCACCACTTCTCCCCGCATCAGCCAAACGGGCGACGCTGTAAGCTTCGACCCAACTGCGCCTTCGCCGCGCCCCACCAACGTAATGCAGATCGTGCAAATCGGCGTTGAAGCAGAGGGGGATAACTAATGGAAATCAAAACCAACTGCTATGCCGCCGTCGATATCGGCGCCTCTTCCGGCCGCGTGGTAATCGGCGAGGTTACTCCGCGGGGAACCATCGAGCTTACCGAGATCCATCGCTTCGACAACATCCAGAAACGCTCCGGCGGTCACGACTGCTGGGACGTGGATATGCTGTTCCGCGAAACCGTTGCCGGCTTGGCAAAATGCAAAGAAGCAGGCTATGCGCCCAAAACCGTGGGTATCGACACCTGGGCGGTCGACTTCGTGCTGCTCGATGCCGAAGACAACATGCTCGGTGATGCGGTAGCCTACCGCGATGAGCGCACCAGCGGCATGTACGCCGTGGCAGATGCTATCGTTTCGCCTGATGAGGTGTATCGCCGCACGGGTATTCAGCGCCAGCCGTTCAATACTATCTATCAGCTGCTGGCGCTCCAGCGTGAGCACCCCGAACAGATTGAAAACGCTGAAACGTTTTTGATGATCCCCGACTACCTGGCCTTCCTGCTAACCGGCACCAAGGCCAACGAATACACCAACGCTTCCACCACATGCCTGATGAACGCACGCACCCAGCAGTGGGATGAAACCATCCTGGAGGCATTCGACATTCCGCGCAGCATGTTCTGCGATGTGGTTATGCCTGGCACCGATTTGGGTGCCGTCACCGCTGAAATCGAAGGAGCAATCGGCTACCCCACGCATATCATCGCGCCTGCCACGCATGACACGGGCAGCGCTTACCTGGCTGTTCCCGCGCGCGATGCCGATGCGGTGTTCCTTTCTTCGGGCACCTGGAGCTTGCTGGGCGTTGAAAACGAAGGCCCCATCACCTCAGATGCCTCCCGTTTCCAGAACTTCACCAATGAAGGCGGCTTTGAGCTGCGCTTCCGCTTCTTGAAGAACATCATGGGCCTGTGGATGATCCAGTCTATTCGCCGCGAGCTGAACGGCGTTTCCTACGTAGAGGGAAAAGACACCCATCAGCAAACCGACGAAGACGAGCTGCCCCCCTTCACGCATGAGGCAATCGAGTGGGGCTTCCCCGACCTCATTGCCCACGCAAAAGAGGCAGACAGCTTCGAAGCCCACGTGAACGTGAACGACGACCGCTTCCTGGCGCCTGATTCCATGATCGACGAGATTCGCCGCGCCTGCTTTGAAACCGGGCAGGACGTGCCCCAAACCGTCGGTCAGCTTATGCGCTGCGTATATGTAAGCCTTTCCTCCTGCTATGCGGAATCCATTGCAGAAATGGCATCGCTTACCGGACGCACCTACACTTCCATCAACATCGTTGGAGGCGGTTGCCAAGATGCATATCTGAACGAACTCACCACCCGCGCATGCGGCATTCCCGTGTTCGCCGGTCCAGTTGAGGGAACAAGCTTGGGCAACCTTGCCGTGCAGATGATCGCCGATGGCGCATTCCCCGACCTCCAAAGCGTCCGCGACGCTATCGCAACGTCATTCGACGTGAAGCGATTCGAATAACAGCAACCAACCTTTTAGGTACAGATAAGGAGCATTCATGACCACTATGTACGAATTGGCGCGCGAAGCGTATGCCAAGCAGGGTATCGACACCGAGGCAGCGATCGAAACCCTGGCAAACAAGGCCATCTCCATGCACTGCTGGCAGGGCGACGATGTTGTCGGCTTCGATCAGGGCGACGACAACGCAGCTTCCGGTGGCATCATGACCACGGGCAACTACCCTGGCCGCGCCGCCACCCCCGAACAACTCATGGCCGACTTCGAGAAAGCAGCAAGCCTGATCCCCGGCAAGAAGCGCATTAACCTGCACGCGAGCTACGCCATCTTCACCGAGGAAAACCCCTGGGTTGATCGCGACAAGCTCGAGTACAAGCACTTCGAGCCCTGGGTAACCTGGGCAAAGAAGAACGGCTTCGGCATCGACTTCAACCCCACCTTGTTCAGCCACCCGCTGGTAAAGGAAGGCCTTACCGTTTCCAGCCCCGAAAAAGAAGTACGCGATTTCTGGATCCGTCACTGCATCGCCTGCCGCCAGATCGCAGAGCGCATCGGCGAGGAAATGGACGACATGGTCCTGAACAACTTCTGGATCCCTGACGGCTTGAAGGACTATGCCGCTGACGCTTATGGCCTGCGTGCACGCCTGAAGGATTCCCTCGACGAAATCTATTCCTTCGAAACCCCACATGTTATCGATGCGGTTGAACAGAAGGTATTCGGCATCGGTGTTGAAGGCTTCACCACCGGCAACCAGGAGTTCTACGTATCCTACGCTGCCAAGAAAGGCGGCAACCATGTAGTGCTTATCGATGCGGGTCATTTCAACCCCATGGAAAGCATTTCCGACAAGCTGCCCAGCCTGCTGCAGTTCTTCCCCTACGTGCCGCTTCACGTTACCCGCTCTATGCATTGGGACTCCGACCACGTTGTTCTGTTCGAGGATTCCATCAAGGACATCGCTGCTGAGGTTGTTCGCTGCCCCGAGGGCATGGACAAGGTCCTTATCGGCATGGACTTCTTCGATGCTTCCATCAACCGCATCGGCGCTTGGGCTACCGGCATGCGCGCCATGGAAAAGTGCCTGCTGTTCGAACTGCTGCAGCCTTGGGATCGCCTGAAGGAGCTGCAGGATACCTACCAGTTCTCCGAGAAGATGATCGTTACCGAGCAGTTCAAGACCATGCCTTGGACCGCGGTTTGGGACGAGTACTGCGCACGTCAGGGCGTAGTTGCCGAAGACCAGCTATGGGACGAGGTTAAGGCCTACGAAGACGAGGTGCTCTCCAAGCGCCAGTAAGCCTGCGCATTTTTCAGCGCCCCTCTTCTCGAGGGGCGCTTTCTGCGCCTAGAAGGCAAGGTTGGAAGCCCTTGCCGGGGCGTCCGGTGCCGAGGGAACCATCGTCAAAGCCTCTGGCACCGAGAAACCCTTGTCGAAACGCACCGGGCACCGGAAGGCCCTTGCCGGAAGGATCCGATGCCGAGATTCAACTCCGTAAACGCAAGTCGAATGCGTTTCGGAAAAGCCACTTACCCGAGCGGCTTTTCCGAAACCGATCATTCGGTACTTCAGAACGAAAGGACAATGATGGACATTATCGACAGTGCTATGGACACGCTTAAAAGCGGCGTTTCCGCAGCTCGCGGCGCAGTTTCTGGCGTTGCCGTCGAGCAGCTGGGCTTCGTGCGCGGCTTCCGCCGTCTGTGCGACGACGGTTGGAAGCAGGGTTGGCACGAGCGCAATGGCGGCAACCTTACCTACCGCATGAAGGAAGAGGAGGTAGAGCAGGCTCGCCCCTTCTTCAACGCAAACCCCGGCGAGTGGGTGAACATGGGCGTACAGGCAGATAGCCTGCGCGGCGCGTTCTTCCTTACCACCGGCTCTGGCCGCTATATGCGCAACGTCATGAGTGACCCTTCCCACAATATCGGCATCGTCGAAATCAATGACGCCGGCGATTCCTGGCGCATCGTATGGGGCCTGACCGACGGTGGCAAGCCCACTTCTGAATTCCCCACACATTTCATGAACCATGCCGTGCGCATGGAGGCCACCAACAACGAATGCCGCGTGATTTACCATGCTCATCCCATCAACGTCATTGCTATGACGTTCGTATGCCCGCTTGACGCACGCTACTTCACCCGCGCCCTGTGGAAGGCCATGACTGAATGTATCGTGGTATTCCCCTCTGGCGTTGGCGTTGTGCCTTGGATGGTTCCCGGTGGCGCTGAGATCGCAAAGGCAACCTCCGAACTCATGAAGAAGTACGAGGCAGCTGTTTGGGCACAGCACGGCCTGTTCGTTTCCGGCCCCGATTTCGACACCACCTTCGGCCTGATGCACACCATCGAAAAGGCTGCTGATGTATATCGTCGCGCTCGCCAGATGAATGGCGGCTCCGACGAATTCCTGAACACCATTTCCGACGAAGGCCTGCGCCAGATCGGCATCGATTTCGGCCTCACCGTCAATGATGAGTTCCTGGACTAAGGCGGCACTTCGATGACTATCCGTAAAACTGCTGATGGGCGCACCATCTCAGGCTTCAAGATGAAGCTCTACCCGGGCTTTGCCGAGGAGTACGAGAAGCGCCACAACGAATTGTGGCCCGAAATGGCCGACATGCTCCACGAATACGGTGGGCACAACTACTCCATTTTCATCGACGAGGAAACTAACATCCTCTTCGGATATATCGAGCTTGACGACCCTGAACGCTATGCCGAGTCTGCCAAGACCGATATCTGCAAGAAATGGTGGGATTTCATGGCAAGCGTCATGGAAACGAATGCAGACAATTCGCCCGTTTCCGTAGACCTGCCCTGCGCATTCCACCTCGACTAGAAAGGTAAAGCATTGGCGCTTTCCCAAGAACGCAAGGGAACCATGGCGGTTTCCCTGACCAACTTCCTTGACTCTGGCTGCATCGTAGCCAGCAGCCTTGCCCTTACCGCTTGGGCAGCTGCATTCAACTTCGGCTCCGCCTGGACCGCAATCCTGGGCGCCATCGGCGCAAACGCTTTCGGCGCAGCTGTTGGCGCGCTGATCGGCGGCTTCCTGACCGACAAGTTCGGCCGCACCACTATTTATAAGTACAATCTGCTGGTTTACGCTGCCGGCGTATTCATCGCCATGGTTGCCGTGAACCTTCCCATGGTCGTAGTGGGCGTTGTGCTGTCCGGCCTTTCCGTAGGCGCTGGCGTTCCCGCCTCCTGGAGCTATATCTCCGAAACGTCTACCTCCACGAAGCGCGCTTCCAACATCGGCATTAGCCAGTTCGCATGGAGCTGCGGTCCCGCCATCATCTTCATCCTTTCGCTGGTCATGAGCTTCATCATCCCTGGCTTCGAGTCTGATGGCACCACCCTGCTCCCCGCAGGCACCTACGGCCCGTTTGACGGCATGCTGGCAACCCGCCTGCTGTTCCTGGTTCTGTTCATCGTTGCCCTTATCGCCTGGAACCTTCAGCGTCAGCTGCAGGAATCCGCCGACTGGGCCGAAAAGAACGCTGCTGCCACCGAGAAGCAGTCTTTCGGCAAAATGATGGCAACCGCTTTGAAGAACCCCGTGAACGTGAAGACCATCATCTTCCTGGTTGCCGTGTATCTGACCTGGAACCTGGCTGCGGGCACCAACGGTCAGTTCATGCCATACCTCTATGCTGCCGCAGGCAACATCGATGCAACCGGCCAGAGCCTCTTGGGCGTAGTTCAGTGGGTACTGGTTGCCGTCTGCTCGCTGGCAATCTTCAGCCGCTTCGGCGACATTGTCTCCCACCGCGTGCTGTTCGGTGCCTCTGCGCTGTTGGCGCTGCTGTCTTGGGTTGCTATTGCCGTATTCGGCCTTGCTATCCAGAGTGGCGACACCGAATCCATGGGCTGGGTTCTTTGGGTATACGTAATCTTGTGGGGCATTTCCGCCGGTTTCTCCGCTCAGTGCTTCTACGCTCTGTGGGGTACCGAGCTGTTCCCCACACAGTATCGCGGCGGCGCTCAGGGCATCATGTTCTTCTTGGTTCGTGGCGCTTTGGGCATTTGGTCGCTCGTGGGCGTTGGCGCCATCATGGGCGACATTTCCACGAACCCTGCCGGCTTCTTCCCTGCAGCTGTCATTATGTGCGTCGTTCTTCTTATTTCCCTGGTTGTGGGCGTTATCTGGTGCCCCAAGACCCAGGGCAAGACGCTCGACCAAATCACCGAAGAGCGCTACGGCAAGAACAAGCTGGGCCCCGACTACCAGTTGCAGGACTATCCTCTCACCTACGACGAGATGGAGCCGTACTACACGGCGTTCGAGATGGCTCTCGGCGTTGCCGGAGAGCCGGGGTATTTCGGCGGCAGGCGCTCCAAGCCGTATGCCATGCCCCCTCTGGTGAAAACGCCCGTTTTGTCCAAATTCGAGGCGGCGGCGAAGCAGGTGGGCTGCCATCCGTATATGATCCCGGCCGCCATCGCTTCCGAACCCTATACCACGCCGGACGGCATCACGCACAACCCGTGCATGTACTGCGGGTTCTGCGAGCGCTTCGGCTGCGAGTATGACGCCAAGGCGGAACCCAACAATACGTTCATCCCCGTGGCCGAAAAAACGGGCAACTGCGAAATCCGCTGCAATGCCAATGTGGTGGAAATTTTGAAGAAGGGAAACAAGGTCACCGGCGTCCGCTATATCGACACGCTGACGCTGAAGGAGTTCATCCAGCCCGCCGACGTGGTGGTGCTGTCAAGCTTTGTGATGAACAACGCCAAACTGCTCATGGTTTCCAAGATCGGCAAGCAGTACGATCCGAAAACGGGTCAGGGCACGTTGGGCAGGGGCTATTGCTATCAGATTACGCCCGGCGCGACGCTCTTTTTTGAAGAACCCATGAACCTCTTCGCCGGGGCTGGCGCGCTCGGCATATGCTATGACGACTTCAACGCCGACAACTTCGATCACTCCGATCTCAAGTTCATCCACGGCGGCGTCATTTCGCTGACGCAGACCGGCAAACGCCCTATTGAGAGCAACGCTGCCCTTCCGGGCACGCGCACATGGGGTTCCGAGTTCAAAAAGTCCGCCGCGTACAACTTCAACCGTTCCCTGGGCATCGGGGCACAGGGCGCGTCCATCGCCTGCAAGGGCAACTATCTTTCTCTGGATAAGACCTACAAGGATGCCTACGGGCTGCCCCTTTTGCGGATGACCTACAATTTCACCGATCAGGATCGCGCCCTTTTCGATTTCATCTCTAAGAAAATCGAAGAAGTGGCCAGAGCGATGAGTCCGAAGGCGGTCGTGTCCAAAACAACCCCCAAGGATTACAATATCGTACCGTACCAGACCACACACAATACGGGCGGAACCGTCATGGGCAAGAGCCCGGAAGACAGCGTGGTGAACGCCTACCTGCAGCACTGGGACGCCGAGAACCTGTTTGTGGTGGGTGCGGGCAATTTCCCGCATAACGGCGGCTGTAATCCCACAGGCACGGTGGGCGCCCTGGGATACCGCTGCGCCGAGGGCATCCTGAAGTATTCCAAGAAGGGCGGAAGCCTCGTCTAGCGGGAAAGGGAGCCCTTTAAAAAGAAGGCCCTGTCATAATGTGGCTGTTTCATCTCCAGAGCGCGGTAAACATGCGGCCTTTTTCTCCCGTTTTCCCCTTGGCGGGCTTCGTGATTGAGGCATTTTGTCGGCTACTTCCTTGGAACTTCAAGGAAAAAGGCATCAACCATTTTCTATGGCACAGCCAAAAAGAAGGGGGCCTTTCGGCATAGGAAAAGGGCGGAACAGGTTCCGCCCTTCCTGCTACTGTAACGGTTCGCCCTCGTCGCGGGTGAACATGCGCCACATGACGCCCGTATCGGTACGTTCGGGGACGACGCGGAGGATCGGGATGTCCTTCCAGACGTACACCATGGAGTCGTCGGGGTAGACCTCGCATTGCATGTTTTGCATGATGAGGTGAGGGGCGAGGGTTGCCGGGTCTTCCCCAAGCTCAAGAAGCTGTTCGCGGAGAAGCTCTTCCACGCGGGCGGCGACGCCCTTGTCGGTAGGGTAATGGGCTGACATTATAGGTATTCCTGTTGGGGATGGATGATCCCCGCATGTGCTGGGGGCGGAGATCCGAAATTTTTCTGATGCCAAATATAAAAGGATTGAATGGGTTAGGCAAGTGCGGGCTCTGGAAAAAAAGATTTTTGAAAGAAAGCCCAAAAAACGCTTGACGGAAAGGGGGAACATGCGTAGAAGCAGTTCTCGCATCACGTTGAAGGCGCGTAGCTCAGGTGGCAGAGCACTTCCTTGACACGGAAGGGGTCAGCAGTTCAAGTCTGCTCGTGCCTACCATAAGACTCCGAACAGGGAGGGAGGTTCACCTCCTTCCCTGTTTTTTTCTCGTTGTTATTGTTTTCGGATGAGCTCCGAAGCCAACAAAAAGGTGCTGTCATGCAAGTCTCGGTAGAAGGAAAAATGGTTGAGGTCTCCGACGGGGCGTCCTGTGCGGATGCTCTGAAAGAGGGGTTGAGCGGAAAACGCTTCAAGGCCGCGATTGCCTGCAAGGCCGGCGATACGCTTCTGGATCTGACTGCGCCTGTCCCCACTGCTGCTGAGACTCTCACCCTGACTCTCGTTACCGCCGATACCCCGGAAGGCTTGAGCCTCATCCGCCATTCCGCCGCGCACGTCATGGCTGCGGCCGTCAAAAAGCTGTTCCCCGCCGCCAAGGTGACCATCGGGCCCTCCATCGAAAACGGCTTTTACTACGATTTCGATGTGGAGACCCCGTTTTCACCCGATCAGTTTGAAGCCATCGAAGCGGAAATGCAGCGCATTATTGATGCCGCGGTTCCGTTCGAGCGCATGGATATTTCCAAGGCCGACGCCGTCAAGCTGTTCAGCGATATGGGCGAGCCCTACAAAGTCGAGCTGATCGAGGGCCTTGAGGACGGAAGCATTACCCTCTACAGGAACGGCGATTTCGTTGACCTGTGCCGTGGGCCGCACATCCCGAATGCCGGGTTCGTGAAGGCGTTCAAGCTGTTGTCCGTTGCCGGGGCGTACTGGCGCGGCGACGAAAAGAACCGTATGCTTTCCCGCATCTACGCAACGGCCTTTGCCGACGCCAAGGATCTCAAGGAATACCTGAACCGCATCGAGGAAGCCAAGCGCCGCGATCACCGCAAGCTCGGCAAGGAGCTCGATCTGTTCGCGTTCCATGAGGATGTGGCCGCCGGTATGGTCTTCTGGCTGCCCAAGGGGATGTTGCTCCGCACGATCCTTGAAGATTTCCTGCGCCGCGAACATATCAAGCGCGGCTATCAGCTTGTGCAGGGCCCGCAGATTCTGCGCCGTGAGCTGTGGGAACAGTCCGGCCATTACGCCAACTACCGTGAAAACATGTATTTCACGGAGATTGAAGGCGATATGTACGGCATCAAGCCCATGAACTGCGTTTCGCACATGCTCATTTACAATGCGCATCTGCGCAGTTATCGTGAACTGCCGCAAAGGTATTTCGAGCTCGGCGTCGTGCACCGCCACGAAAAGTCCGGCGTGCTGCACGGCCTGCTGCGCGTGCGCCAGTTCACGCAGGACGACGCGCATATCATCTGCACGCCTGAGCAGTTGGAAGATGAAATCATCGGCGTCATCGCGCTGGTTCGCGACCTGATGGCGTTGTTCGGCTTCCAGTACCGCGTGGTCATTTCCACTAAGCCCGCGAAGGCCATCGGTTCCGACGAGGCTTGGGAACTTGCCACCAACGCCTTGATCAAGGCTGTGGAACGTGCGAATCTGTCCTACACCATCAACGCCGGGGACGGTGCCTTTTACGGCCCGAAGATCGACGTGAAGGTGACGGACGCCATCGGCCGCGAATGGCAGCTCTCCACCATCCAGTGCGACTTTACGTTGCCGGAACGCTTCGAGCTGGAATATGTGGGGCAGGATGGCGAGCGGCATCGCCCGGTCATGGTGCATCGCGCCATTCTGGGGTCGCTGGAACGTTTTATCGGGGTGCTTACCGAGCATTACGCCGGGGCATTCCCCACTTGGCTCGCTCCCGTGCAGGCCAAGATATTGACAGTTACCGACGCACAGAACGCCTTTGCGGAAGAAGCCTGTGAGGCTTTGATGAAGCAGGGCATCCGTGCGGAAGTTGATACGCGCAACGAAAAACTGGGCTTCAAAGTTCGTGAGGCCCAGCTTGCCAAGGTTCCGTATATCCTCGTCGTCGGCGACAAGGAAGTGGAAGCCCGCAGCGTCAACGTCCGTCTGCGCACCGGAGAAAATCTGGGCGTGAAGTCGTTGGACGAAGTGGCGGCCTTGGTGCAGGAAGACTGCGCGGAACCGTTCAAACGTGGAGGGATGAGCTATCGCTTCTCTTAATGCAAAGCCTCGTCGGGATGTACCCCAAGACGGCGTGCGCCGGAACGAACAGATTCGTGCCCGTGAACTGCGGGTAATCGGCCCCGAAGGGGAACAGCTTGGTATTCTGGGCCGTAATGAAGCCATTGCCATGGCCAAGGAACACGGTCTTGATCTGGTGGAAGTCGCCGCTACGGCCGACCCGCCGGTCTGTCGTGTGATGGACTACGGCAAGTTCAAGTACGAGACGCAGAAAAAGAAGCAAGAGGCCAAGAAACGCCAGACCGTGGTGCAGATCAAGGAAATCAAGGTTCGTCCCAAGACCGACGACCACGATTTCGATACCAAGGTTCGGCATATCAAGCGATTCCTTGAGGATGGAGACCGCGTTAAAGTGACGGTTTTCTTCCGCGGGCGTGAAATCGTCCATAAGGATCGCGGGCTGAGCATCCTCGAACGTGTTATTGCCGACACCAAGGACGTGGGCAAGGTCGAGCAGGAACCGAGAGCGGAAGGCCGTACCCTTCAGATGCTGCTGACGCCAGTGGCCAAGAAGGGCGGCGCCCAGGAAGCTCCGGCTCAGGAAGATTAGCGGATTTTTTCGCGGTCACGCCCCTGCGAGCACTTGCCAACGGCGTCCAAATAGGACATCATGCGCCTTCACGTCTTCGGACGTGGAGGCGTGGGGTGCCGTGCCCCATAGGATTCCCGTGAGATTGATCCTCAAATCAGGAGTTGACCATGCCTAAGATGAAGACCAGACGTTGTGCCGCCAAGCGGTTTTCCACCACTGGTACCGGCAAGTTCAAACGTCGCAGACAGAACCTGCGTCACATCCTCACCAAGAAGGATGCCAAGCGCAAGATGCGTTTGGGGCAGGGCGCTTTGGTGGATGCCACCAACGTGAAAGCTGTTCGTCGGATGATGCCCTACGCCTAAGCGTAGCGGATTGTACCCTTTTTTCTGTGCTCGGCTGGCATGATCTCCGCCTCGCCGGGTTCCCAATAAGCATCGGAGGATAATTCCATGCGCGTGAAGAGAGGTCTTGCTGCCCATCGTCGGCACAAGAAATACCTGGACATGGCCAAAGGCTTCCGGGGCGGCCACAGCCGTCTGTACCGCACCGCCCGTGAAGCCGTCGAACGTTCCCTCGCCTACGCTTACCACGGCCGCAAGCTGCGCAAGCGCGACTTCCGCAAGCTGTGGATTCTGCGCATCAACGCGGGCGCCCGTCTGAACGGGCTTTCCTACTCCCGTCTCATCCACGGCCTCCAGTTGGCCGGGGTGACCATCAACCGCAAGATGCTCGCCGAGCTGGCCGTCTCTGACGCCGCCGCGTTCGCGGGCCTGGCGGAAAAGGCCAAGGCCGCCCTGCGCGCCCAGCTGGACACCTTCG
>OLRF01001922.1_pt1 | contig 19684 bp, 20 predicted proteins | sample 1672061 | NCBI WGS metagenome assembly OLRF01 (sample SAMEA3136641, study PRJEB25190) | human gut metagenome | reverse complement strand
CATATCAAGGCTCATTCAATCGTGGTAAATTAGTGGTAAAATGAATGGTTTTCTATACTCCAAAATGCTTGAAAGTATAGTGGTTATGCGAATAATCCAAAATTAGATATAAAAATTTTTGTAAATTTTGCCACATAATGCTTCTGTCATTTTCATGATAATAAGCAAAAGGTAAGCGTCAGTAAACCAAGAGGTTACCGCATAAGGCGCAGCAGACCGATTACTTTGCCAAGAATCTGTACTTTATCCACAATAATCGGATCCATGGTTGCATTCTCCGGCTGGAGACGATAGTGACCGTTCTCCTTGAAGAAACGCTTAACGGTAGCTGAATCATCGATGAGTGCAACCACGATCTCGCCATTCTCTGCGACACTGGTCTGTTCCACGATAACACGATCTCCGTCATAGATGCCCACATCGATCATACTATTGCCGCGGACCTTCAGCATAAAAGTTTCGCTGTTCGGAAGCAGTTCTGCCGGAATCGGGAAATAGTTCTCCACATTCTCGACAGCCAGCAACGGGACGCCGGCAGCAACAGTACCCAGCAGCGGCACATTGACCACCTCGCGCCGTACCAGATTGAAATTATCATCAATGATCTCGATCGCACGGGGCTTGGTGGCATCTCTGCGGATATATCCGTTTTTTTCCAGAGCTTCCAGATGGGAGTGAACGGAAGATGTGGATTTCAGGTTTACTGCTTCACAGATTTCACGGACGGAGGGCGGAAAACCTCTGTTAAGGATCTCATTTTTCATATAATCCAGTATTTCCTGCTGCTTTTTACTGATTCTGCCATATGTCATGTGTACTTACCTCCCTGGGTTGATTTTATCTGCTGTCGACCATAATATGACAGCATCACGAAATTATATTTTGAATAGTATAACATACTTTTGAAAAAATGGCAAACGGATATTCGGAAAGTATGTTCGCACGTTTTAAAGCTTGTATTCATTTAAATAAAATGTTACAATAAAACGAACTTTAAGAGATGAACGATGTAAAGGAGGCATTCATTTGCCGGATAATAAAGTACATTCCGGAAAAACTCCGGGATTCTTAGCAAAGCTTCGTAAAATTTTTGGTCTGAATATTGGAACTGTAATGTTCGGAGCAATTTTTATCTATATGATCTTTAGTGTGATTCTTTATCTTACAGCTTCTCATATGGAATCTTATCAGGTTCCCTCCGGTCCGTTATCCATGAATGAGACATACACAGGGCTGGCGCTCATGACAGAGAACGTAGTGCAGGCAGATGCGGGCGGTTACGTTACATATTACGCAAGGGAAGGTACCAAGATCAATGCCAACGGTGCTGTCTACAGTCTGAACAGTTCAAGATCTGCAGACAATGTAACTTCTCTGAGCAGAGAGGAACTGGCGGATATACGCAGTAATATGCAAAGCTTTTCCAAAGGATTTGATCCCAGCAAATTCAACAGTGCCTATAGTTTTAAATATCAGCTCAATGGAAGCATCCTTCAGTATGCTTCAGACAGTTCGGGAGCTTCTTCTGCAAGCACGACGTCTGAAGATGGAGAGGAAGCCACAGTTACAACAATAGTTTCCAGTGATCCGAATATCCGCCGTGCGCAGACAGACGGGATCATCCTGTATTCTACAGATGGCTACGAAACCAAAACCGTTGATAATGTCACAGCTGCTGATTTTGATCAGAATTCCTATCAGGAAACGGATCTGAAAACAGATGGACAGATAAAGGCCGGAGATGATATTTATACGATCATTACAGATGAACGCTGGAGTCTTTTGATCCCTTTAAGTGAGAAGCAGGCTGCTAATCTGAAGGAGCGTACATCGATCCGCGTCAAGTTCCTGAAAGATGATCTGACGCAGACAGGAGACTTTTCAATCATGGAGATCGATGGGGCTAAATACGGTAAGATTGATTTTAATAAGGGACTGATCCGATATGCGTCAGACCGGTTTCTGGAAATAGAACTTGTCACGAACAATGTGACAGGTTTAAAGATCCCGTTATCTTCTATCGTAACGAAGGAGTTTTATGCAATACCTTCCAAATATCTTACGACGGATGATGAAACACAGCAATCCGGATTTATGCTTTCCGGAAGAAATAAAAAAGGCGACAGTACGACAACCTTTGTCAGTGCCGGTATCTATGGCCGTGATGAGATCACAGACAAAGAAACACAGGAAACAAGCTATATTTATTACGTAGACAAGAATAAATTTAAAGAAGGCGATGCTCTTGTTGAGCCGGATAGTGGAGAGAAGTTTATCATCGGAGATACAGAAGTTCTGGAGGGAGTTTTCTGTGTCAATCAGGGATATGCGGTATTCCGCCGGATCGAGATCCTGGATGAAAATGAGGAATATGCGGTTGTATCAAAGGAAACCTATAATGGGCTTGTCCGATATGACCGTATTGTGAAAAATGCAGATAAAGTAAGTGAACAGGATATACTTTACTAATTAAAGGAGGATTTATATCATGGTAGCGGAAAATTTGGCACAGGTGCAGAAAAATATTAATGAATCCTGCAATAAAATTAACAGAGATCCGAATGAAGTCACACTGATCGCAGTAAGCAAAACCAAACCGGTGGAGATGCTGAAGGAGGCTTATGATGCCGGAGCACGTGTCTTTGGAGAGAACAAAGTGCAGGAGATCGTGGATAAATATGATCAGATGCCTTCAGATGTCAAATGGCATATGATCGGACATCTTCAGCGTAATAAAGTAAAATATATTGTGGATAAAGTTGCAATGATCCATTCTGTAGATTCGCTTCGCCTGGCCGAGACGATTGAAAAAGAAGCAGCGAAAAAAGCGGTTATTGTTCCGATCCTTATAGAAGTAAATGTAGCGCAGGAAGAAAGTAAATTTGGTCTGAAACCGGAAGAAGTTTTACCGCTTATAGAACAGATCTCAGATTTTTCACACATTCAGATAAAGGGGCTCATGACAATTGCTCCCTATGTTGATAATGCAGAGGAAAATCGCGAAATTTTCCGTGAACTTAAGAAATTAAGTGTTGACATTGCTGCTAAAAACATTAATAATGTTACTATGAGTGTTCTGAGTATGGGAATGACCGGAGATTACATGGTTGCCGTGCAGGAGGGCGCTACGATGGTGCGTGTAGGCACTGGTATTTTTGGTGCAAGAAATTACGCATTATAAGACTAATAAGATTGGAGATTTAAAATGGGCGTTTTAGACAAGTTTTTAGATGCCATCAAACTGAACGACGATTATGACGATGACGAATTGTTAGATGATAGCCTTCTTGAGGATGAGGACGATTATGATGACGATTTCCTCGATGAAGATGATGATATGGAAGAGAAACCAAAGAAGAAATTTTTTGAGAAATTTTCCAAGAAAAAAAATGACGAGGAAGAGGATTTTCTGGAGGATGAGCCGGAAGATGAAACGGTTAAGGCACCTGTTGCCAAGTCATCTGCAAAGACAGCTGCAGCCAAGGCCCCGGCAAGGCAGGAACGTATTTCCAGACCGGCACCTTCTTCCAAAATCACCCCAATGCGTACAAGCAAGCGTTCTTCCCAGGCTGCAAATATGGAAGTTTGTGTGATCAAGCCTACAACCATGGAGGAAGCAAGAGAAATTGCGGATACACTGGTCGATAATTCTACCGTGATCCTGAATCTTGAAGGAATCGATGTGGAGCTTGCACAGAGGATCATCGATTTTACTTCCGGTGCATGTTATTCACTTGGAGGAAGCCTTCAGCAGGTATCCAGCTATATTTTTGTACTTGGACCATATAATGTAGATATTACAGGTGATCTTCAGAATATCCTTGGCGGTTCTGTGCCGTCTGTTAGAGTGGGTTATTAACCTCATGGATAAAGAAGAACTTTTTGTTAAGAGAATCCGTGAACTGGCAAATCTGGCCTATCAGAGAGATATTACCACATTTACGGATTTTCTTAATTTAAATGAACGGAATATTTTAAACAGTCAGAATTTTCATAAGCTGGGTGTTACAGCGGAAGGTTTTGGCGGATATGAGAATGCAGAGCGTCAGATGGTAGCCTTTCACCCTGATGCTCTTGCTTTTACATGGGATTATCCCATTGATTGCATCCGGCTTGAGCCAAAAGCAGTGAAATTTTCAGAAGATCTGACACATCGGGATTATTTGGGAGCGATCCTGAATCTTGGGGTTGACAGGAGTGTTGTTGGGGATATTCTTATAGAAGATCATACTGCGAGCTTTTTCTGTCTGCGTCAGATGACAGATTTTTTTCTGGAGAATCTGTGTCGTGTAAGACATACCACAGTTGTGGCGTCGAAGATAGAAGATCCGGGTGATCTTCCGAGGCCGGAACTGAAACCAGTTAGTGGAACCTGTGCGTCCGTACGCCTGGATTCTCTGATCGCACTGGCTTTTGGGACTTCCAGAAGCAGTATTGTGCATTGTATTGAAGAAGGGCTTGTTTTTGTAAATGGAAAACTGATCACATCCAATGGTTATGAGCCCAAAGAGGGAGACATCATATCCGTTCGGAAAAAGGGACGTTTTATTTATGATGGAGTATCCCGTCAGACAAAAAAAGGACGTCTAGGGGTACGGATTCTGCTTTATATCTGAACAGCTAGGAGGAAAACGCAATGACAGCATCAAAATTACTTGTAAAACGAGAAGGTGATTTTCATTATCCCATCTGTTTTGAAGAAGATTTTTCTAATCTGGCGCAGGTTATGAAGGAAGAAGGACTTGTTGACAGAAAAATCTGCATTGTAACAGATTCTAATGTGGGACCACTGTATGAAGAATCTGTAAAACAGGTTTTAAGTGAGGTAAGTTCCGATATTTCTGTGTTCACCTTTGAGGCAGGAGAAAAAAACAAAAACCTTAATACCGTTTCGGCATTGTATCAGGCCCTGATCCAAAATGGTCTTGACCGAAAAAGTCTGCTTGTTGCATTAGGCGGTGGTGTGGTAGGGGACCTTACCGGATTTGGCGCGGCAACTTATCTCAGGGGGATTGACTTCATTCAGGTACCGACAACACTGCTTGCACAGGTAGACAGCAGCGTTGGCGGAAAAACCGGCGTAGATTTTCAGCAGTACAAAAACATGGTAGGAGCTTTTCACCAGCCACGTCTTGTATATATGAATCTAAGCACTCTTTCTTCGCTTCCGGCAGAACAGTTTGCCTGCGGAATGGGTGAGATTTTAAAAACAGGATTGATCTGTGATGGAGATTTTTTCCGCTATGTATGCTGTGAGCAGAAAGGGATCAAAAAGCTGGATATGGAACAGATTGCCAGAATGGTACGCAGATGCTGTGAGATCAAAGCAGGCGTTGTGGAGCGTGATCCTAAGGAACAGGGAGAGCGTGCGCTTCTTAACCTGGGACATACTGTGGGGCATGCAGTAGAAAAACTTAAGAATTTCACCCTGCTCCACGGACAGTGTGTGGGAGTCGGACTGGTAGCTGCGGCATATCTTTCCATGAAACGAGGACTTCTGACCAAAGAAGAATATCAGGAAATCTGCCAGGGATGTTCGGATTACGATCTTCCGGTGCATGTAGATGGTCTTATCCCGGAAGAAGTTCTTTCCGCAACAAAGAAAGACAAAAAAATGGAACAGGGACATATCAGGTTTATCCTGATGGATGGTATCGGAAAAAGCTTTATCGACAAAACAGTTACCGATGAAGAACTGCTTTCCTGTATTCAGGAGATAACTCTATGATCAGTCGTGTTAACCATCATCAGAAAATGTCTTTTAGTAAGTGTATGTTGGGGGACATTTTTTTGCTGATTTTACTCGTGGCTGCGGATCAGGGAGCAAAATGGCTGTCATATCTGTATCTGAAAGGACAACCATCGGTTTCGCTGATTCCTGGCGTACTTGAACTTCATTATCTCTATCCGGAAAACAGAGGAATTGCGTTTGGAATGTTTCAGGGAAGTGTACTCTTTTTTGCCATTGTGAGTGTACTGTTTCTGGGAGTGATCCTCTATGCATGGATCCGTATTCCGAAAGAGCGGTTTTATCTGCCGTTGCTCACCATTGCTACAGTACTTGCAGCTGGTGCACTGGGAAATTTTATTGATCGTTTTTTCAGAGGGTATGTGATCGATTTTATCTATTTCTCCCTGATCGATTTTCCGGTATTTAATCTTGCGGATGTTTATGTGGTTGTAAGTGGAATTTTTCTGATCCTGTTTGTATGCACGAAATACAGAGATGATGATTTTGCGTTTCTGAATATCAAACAATGATCCGGGCAGAGAGATATATCATGTATCTGTCTGTTCTTGTAGGAGATATAAATGGAAATATATGATTATACAGTAGAAAAAGAAGAATCAGGTATACGAATCGACCGCTATCTTGCTGAGAAAGACAGCGGTCTTTCCAGGTCTTTCCTTCAGAAACTTCTGAAAGAAGGACAGATTACCGTGGGAGAGAAGGCTGCCAAATCTAATTATAAGGTCCGTGAAAATGACAGGATCCATCTGGAGATCCCGGATTCCAGTGAGCCGGATATCGTTCCGGAGGATATTCCGCTGGATATTCTTTACGAGGATGAAGATGTACTGATCGTTAATAAGCCCAAAGGGATGGTTGTACATCCTGCAGCCGGGCATTATCAGGGAACATTGGTCAATGCAGTTATGGCACATTGTGGTGACAGCCTTTCCGGTATTAACGGAGTGATGCGGCCTGGAATTGTCCACAGAATTGATAAGGATACCACCGGGGCATTGTTGGTATGCAAAAATGATATTGCTCACCGGGATCTGGCAGAACAGCTGAAATGTCACAGTATCCGCAGACGCTACCGGGCAGTTGTGCAGGGAAATCTGAAAGAGGATGAGGGAACCATAGAGGGACCTATTGGACGGCATCCGACAGATCGTAAAAAAATGGCCATCAATCATAAAAATGGTAAAGACGCAATAACACATTACAAAGTGCTGGAACGTTTTGGCGAGGCCACGTATGTGGAATGTCGTCTTGAAACAGGCCGTACCCACCAGATCCGTGTGCACATGGCCAGTATCGGACATCCGCTTCTTGGGGACACGGTGTATGGTTCATCCAGAAATCCCTATCATCTGGAGGGACAGGCACTTCATGCAATGATCCTTGGATTTGTTCATCCACGTACCGGGGAATATATGGAATTTACAGCCCCACTTCCGGAATATTTTGTTAAATTGCTGACAAAATTGCGAAAATAGCTGGAAAACTTGTGAAATATAGTGTATAATAACTATATTAAAGAGGAAGCGGAGTTAATATTTGCAAATTCGCTGAATCTGAGCAGAAAGGATGTGGCTGTTATGAGTAACAATACAACAAGTTCTATTATTACTATCGGTCGTAAATATGGCAGCGCCGGAAGACAGATCGGCCAGGAAGTTGCTAAATATTTTGGAATCAAATGCTATGATAAAGAGCTGCTGGAGCACGCAGCCAATGACAGTGGGATCTGCAAGGAGCTGTTTGAGCATCATGATGAGAAGCCAACAAACAGTTTTCTTTATTCTCTTGTAATGGATACTTATTCATTTGGGTATTCCTCAGCCGGATTTACAGACATGCCTATGAACCATAAGATTTTTCTTGCACAGTTTGAGGCAATCAAGAAGCTGGCTTCAGAAGGTCCCTGTGTAATGGTCGGCAGATGTGCGGATTATGCACTTGCAGATAATCCGGATTGTTTCAGTGTATTTGTTCATGCAAACCTTGACTGGCGTATCAACCGTATTGCTCAGAAATACAATAAAAATGCCAAAGAGGCCAAGGACATGATCAACAAAACAGACAAAAGCCGTTCCAGCTACTATAATTATTATACCAACAAGAAATGGGGATCTGCGGACAGCTATAATCTTTGTCTGGATAGCAGCAAGCTTGGCATTGATGGAACTGCGAAGGCAATTATCGAAGCCATTCACATTTATGACAGCCTGAAAAAATAAACATCAGATTTTTAGGCACCCTGCCATTTTATGGCGGGGTGTTTTCTGTATCAGCGCGATACCCTGAAGTCGGAATTTATCTTTGCAGGTTATTGGAAAATAATGTTTATGTTTTTTTTAGACACAAACCAGAGATGCTATGTTATAATCACCTGGTGGAGGAAATTACTATGAAAATTCGTTGGAACCATCGTTATGTGCAGTTAGGTGTGACTGCATTTCTGGTTATTGCTGCCAGTATTTTATTTTATTACGGGATTTTCCATATGAAATCTCTGATCACCGGAATTAAAACATTTTTCGGTATTATGGCGCCGATCATTTACGGAGCTGCCATAGCATATCTGCTAACCCCCATTGTTAATTTTCTGGAGCGGAAGATCATTTTTCCGATTTTTGAAAAAAGGAATAAAGCACTTCAGAAAAAGGGGAGGAAAGTAGTACGCTGGATCTGTGTGATCCTTTCTGTATTTCTTATGTTTCTGGTCATTTATGCCCTTGTCATGATGATCCTTCCTCAATTGATTCGAAGCATCATGAATATTATCTACAGTTTTCCTCATTACGTAAGTGTAGTGGAAAACTGGTTAAATTCCGTCGTGGAAAAGGGATGGAAACTGAATCCGGATATGATCAGCCAGATCAATCAGTATTCCAGCAGATTACAGGAGTATCTGACAAATACGATCCTTCCCCAGATGCAGTTTATGATGAAAAATATATCCGCAAGCTTTCTGGATCTTCTTGTTTTTCTGAAGAATTTCCTTATTGGAGCGATCGTATCTCTTTATATACTGGCGGATAAAGAGGGATTTGTTGCCAAGGCAAAAATGGCTGTTTATGCAGTTCTTCCAACCAAATGGGCAACCTTTCTTGTTCATTCCATGCGTTTTACGCATAAAACCTTTGGTGGATTTATCAGCGGAAAGATCCTGGATTCCGCAATTATCGGTGTATTGTGTTATGTTGGAACATCGATCATCGGAACCCCATATGCGATTCTGGTCAGTGTGATCGTTGGAGTTACAAATGTTATTCCGTTTTTCGGGCCATATTTGGGAGCAGTTCCGTGTTTTCTTCTTATTTTGCTGGTAGATCCCATTCAGAGCTTGTATTTCCTGATCTTTATTCTGATCCTTCAGCAGTTTGACGGAAATATCCTTGGACCAAAGATCCTGGGTGAGTCGACCGGACTGTCCAGCTTTATGGTTATTGTTGCAATCATGGTCGGTGGTGGTTTATTTGGAGTTCCGGGAATGATCGTTGGAGTTCCGGTATTTGCTGTGCTGAATGCTGCCGTATGGAAGCTGATCGGACGTAGTCTTGATGAAAAAGATATGTCTGCAGATGCTGAGTTTTATAGAGATATTGATTGTGTAGACCCCGTTTCCGGAAAGGTCCTGCCAATGCCGGTGAAAAAATCCGTATCAAAAGCACAGGAAGTTACAGTAAAAGCGGAAAAAAACAGAATCTGGTCCGGGGCTTGGGATGAAATCAAACGAATGTTTACATTTTTAGTTAAATTTATTCAGGCGAAATATATAGGCTTTCGATTGAAGCAGAAAAACAGACGGAGACGGAGGAAGAACAGGTTATGAAATTTGTAATTCAGCGTGTAAATCATGCAGAAGTCAAAGTAGACGGAGAAATTGTCGGAAAAATCGGAAAAGGTTTTCTTGTTCTGATCGGCGTTGGCCGTGAGGACACCAAAGAGGATGCAGACTGGTATCTGAAAAAGCTTCTGGGACTTCGTATTTTTGAGGATGAAAATGGAAAGACCAATTTGTCCCTGGCGGATGTAAACGGGGAATTGCTTTTGGTTTCACAGTTTACCTTATATGCAAACTGCCGTAAGGGAAACCGTCCAAGCTTTATAGAAGCCGGTGCACCGGATGAAGCAAATAAATTATATGAATATATTATTTCGGAAGCCAGTAAACAGGTTCCGGTTGTAGAACATGGAATTTTTGGTGCAGATATGAAAGTATCTTTGGAAAATGACGGGCCGTTTACCGTTATTTTTGATGAAAACCTCAGAGGGTAACGACAAATAATAATAAAAAGTGCTTCCATAAGGAGGCACTTTATTTACTTGAAAATTTATCAAAAACAGGCAATTTTGCAGGAAGTAGCTGTTTATACTACCCATCTATTTGAAAAACTCGGGTTTGTCGTATAGATATAGATGAGTGTAAAACCACTTCTTTTAACAGGTGTTTCAGGTATTTCCTGCAAATTTATATATTAAGGAGTTTTTATGGATAACAAAATTACTTACCACGAACAAAATGACATTGACAATACTTTAAAACTCCGTGAGGTTTTAAAAACGCTTCCGCCATTTTGCAGGGATTATTTCCGGGCTATTGATGCAACGACTACAACCAAGACCAGAATTTCCTATGCATATGACATTCGTATATTTTTCCAGTTTTTACTGGAGCAAAATCCAATGTTCAAAGACAAAACCATGTCGGATTTCACAGTTGATGTTCTGGATCAGGTCAAGGCTGTTGATCTTGAGGAATATGAAGAATTTCTCAAAGTTTATAAATCCGCGGACTCTTCCAAAACGGAAACAAATGGTGAACGTGGCGTCAAACGTAAAATTTCTGCTTTAAGAAGTTTTTATGCTTACTATTATAAACATGAAATGATCACCACCAACCCGTCTGTTCTGATCGATGTGCCCAAGATCCATGATAAGAATATTATTCGTCTGGATACAGATGAGGTTGCCATGCTGCTGGATTATATTGAGCATTGCGGAGATACGCTGACCGGGCAGAAACGGATGTACCATGAAAAAACGAAGGACAGAGATCTTGCTATTGTTACTCTCCTTCTTGGTACCGGGATCCGAGTATCGGAATGTGTCGGACTGGATGTTGAGGATGTAGACTTCAAAAACAATGGAATCAAAGTTACCCGAAAAGGCGGAAATGAAATGGTTGTATACTTTGGTCCTGAAGTAGAAAAAGCATTGAAGAAATATCTGGAAGTCAGGGAGAATATTACGCCTCTGGCAGGCCATGAGCACGCTCTCTTCTATTCTACCCAACGCCGCCGGATCGGTGTTCAGGCTATCGAGAATCTGGTTAAAAAATATGCCAGGGAGATCACAACTACAAAAAAGATCACCCCGCATAAGCTTCGCAGCACCTATGGTACTGCCCTGTACCAGGAAACCGGTGATATTTACCTTGTAGCGGATGTTTTGGGTCATAAGGATGTCAATACTACTAAGAAGCATTATGCGGCTCTGGATGATGCTAGACGGCGTCAGGCGGCCAAGGCGGTACGTCTTCGCGAGGACTGATGAATAATGGGACTGCGGAGCAACTGATTCGTTTGACATGCATTGCATATAAATATAGAGACAGTTAGTTCACATAATATAAATTATGTAAATCAACTGCCTCTATATATTTAATCAGATCAAGAAAATCTCAAATTCCCTGTAGGGTTCAAAAAACCTTAAGCAGTGATTATGGACATCTGTATTATATCCATGACCCAAAATCAAAATCCGTACTTAACTTATTTATCAAAATCTGTCTCGAATACACCCTCCGGAGTACGCATGGTAAGAACACCCAGATTAAATTCACTGTCCATAATTGAGATATGATATTCAAAGATCACATCATCATCAAATTTGGAAAGCAGCACATAGCTTCCATTCTCTTTCCCATCGATCTGATCGCAGATGTCGTCGTAAACGTCCTCTCCGGAAATCTTTCGCGGGTATCCGCTTGCCTTGATCTTCTCTTCGATCGCTTTATATAATTCTTCCATACTTTATCCCATATCCTTTCTGATATTAATTTGCTGATAAACCAGATATGTTTTTATCATACCAGATTTATCGGCAAAAATCAGCAAATATTTGGTTGTTTCCGATAAAGTTTCAGATAGAGATACCGATTATAGGATTTGCTGCATATGAAGAATTTTATTTCTTTTCGTAAAGGAATTCTTCCGGCAAAGTTACTTTGAAATCTTTTGCAAGGGCGCGGAAGTTATTCGGTGTGATAGTCTGCAGCTTCTGTGGAGCCATGGATAAGATCTTAACCAGGATCTCTGCGGATTTTTCAACGGTATGAAGAAGTCCGAAGGTCAGGTCAAAATCCTCGCCTGAGCAGAACATACCATGATGCGCCCAGATAACCACATCATATTTTTTCATCAGTTCAGCGGTTTTGATCGCGATTTCTCTTCCACCTGGAACCATCCATCCGATAACTCCCACACCATCCGGAAATACTACCGGACACTCTGTTGCAGATTCCCAGAGTTCACGGGTGAATACTTTGTCATCCAGAGGAAGAACAAAGGTAAGTGCAATGGTATTGGTGGTATGTGCATGGTAAATAACACGATGTTTACCGTTGGTAAGCTTTTTCTTTACTTCATGGTTCATCAGATGAGTTGGGAGCTCGCTGGTCGGTCTTCCTCCCTCTACAAGACCCCAGCGGATACGGTAATTTGTTCCTGTCTCGTCAAGCTCAATGATCGCAAGACATACTTCCGGGTCAACGATGATATTACGGAAGTATTTTCCGCTTCCTGTTACCAGGAAAAACTCTCCGGCAAGTCCCGGAACCTCAACACCGATAGGGGTCCATTCTCCTGGCGCGTTCAGTCGTGGACGGATCATCTCTACTTCTTCTGCTTTCAGACGATAACTTAAGTTTCCACCGTTTCTCTCGTGCCATCCCTGCTGATATCCATCGTCTGCCATTTTGATAAAGCCCTGTACGAATTTAGATTCAAGAATTTTCATAATATATTTCCTCCGTGTTTAAATGTGGTTTATTGTTTGGTTTGCGATTGCTTCAATATGCTTTCTTGTTGTTTGTGACTTTATTATATGCCCGATTATGTGGATTTGTAAAGGGCTTTTTTGAAAAAATATCAATAAATCCACATGTAAAATGCAAAAAATCTTGTAAACATTCAATAAACCACATAAAAATAAACATAAAGCAACAAAAAGCACGAGTGGTCAATAGTAATGACATGTACATTGAATGTGGTTTGATGTTGCTTTGCGATGTGGGATTTATAGTATGGTAGATAAACTTGGAATGCCGAAGAATTGTAAGAAAAGAAAAAACAGGAACATTTTCGTATTCTGTACCTTAGATACTCACACGAAAATATTCCTGCTGGTTTAAAAAAGATTTTTATTTAATTTTTTCGGAAGCATACTGAGATAAGAAGTCTGTACAGTGTCCGACATGTGATATCCCAATATGGCAAGCAGATCTTCCATTTTGGATAAAATTTCTTTCCGCTCACTTTCCTGCTCTGCGATCACCTCAAGCTCCAGAAAGTCTCCAAGTCCCTCTACCTGATCCAGACAGGCTGTAAATCTGCCACATTTCATATACTTTCGCGTTTTCATGACAGACGCTACCGGAGAAAAATCCAAATGGATGAGAATATTTTTAAGCACTTCTGCATCGGATACTTCTGTTTCCAGTTCCATTCGGGACATGGAGATTTTATCTAGTTTGGGTCCCTTAAAATTAATCTGAGTCTTAGAAATACCGGATCTGCAGTCTGTGCTTGTTCGGATACGCAGTGCTTCATCACGTTTTTTTACATCATGATAGACACTGTTAAAATAGGTATCTTTTTCCTGGATCTGTGCTGTCTCCTGAAATCCCTGATCTGTCAGAAATTTCAGGGTTTCCTTAAGATTCTTTAATGGAAGCTTGATCTCAATTTCAAACTGGGCCATGTGATTACTTCAGAATTTCTGCTTTTTTGTTCAGAAGTGCTTCGCAGGCTGCACATGCTGGGCAGTCACAGTATTTTGCACCGGAAGCTTTGATCTCCTCAGCATGAGCCAGGATCTTTTTTGCGTCATCTGCGCCAAATACCTGTGCGCCCATGTCAGAACCTGCAAAAGAGATCAGTCCGTCGATGGGCATGATATCTGCTTCCAGCTCTTTTACGTAAGCAGTTGCTGCATCTGCTTCTTTCTCAGTTCCTGCCGCATCCAGATAATTCTGTGCCGCTTCTTTTACTTCTTTGCATGCAGATGGTGCCTGAAGAAGATCCTGTGTTAATTCTTTAATTGTTTTTGCCATGATAATTTCTCCCTTCTGATCATAGCACTCCCAGAAATTACTGCATCAAGTTCAGCTGTGCAGAACATGAATGGTTGGAAGTGCTATAATAACAGATAAAATCTGCCTGTTATGTATTGATAACAATATCATACCACAACCCTGGATTATTTGCAGAAAATATTGAGACGTTTTTTATAAAGGCATGCAGGAACATCCGATTCCCAGTCCGTCCGGGCCAATATGGCAGGAAAGTCCAAGGGAAAGATCATCACACATCACATCCATTCCCGGAAAGCTTTCCCGGATCTGTGAGATCCAGTCTGCGGTAACTTCCGCAGTGCTGCTGGAGGCAGCCATAAGATATACTTTTCCGGCATCATATTCTTTTTTGAAAGTTGTTTCCAATTCTCTGTGCATAGCATCGATCATGGCTTTTCTTGATTTTTTTATGCCTCTGCATTTCTGGAAAACATCCAGTTTACCGGTTCCAAATTTCATAACCGGTTTGATATTGAGAAGATTTGCGGCCAGTGCTGTGGTGGTATTGATACGGCCTCCCTTTTTCAGATATTCCAGTGTGCTTAATCCGACATAGATCACGGTTTTTTCACGGGAAGCTTCCAGAATATCCTTGATCTGCGGTGCTGTATATCCATCTTCCACCAGGTCTATCGCATCCAGAATGGAACGGTGAAGGGGTGTGGAAACACGCCCGTTATCTACCACAAACACTTTGTTTTCGTATTTGGGTTCCTGAGACAAGGCGGCAGCAGTCATGCAGGAACCGCTTAAACTACTGCTCAACGGAATGTAGAGGATCTGATCATAAGATAAAAGCATTTCGTCCCACATTTCCATAACTTCCTGTGGGGAAGGCTGTGAAGTTGAAACATCTGCTCCTTCACGCAGCTTCTCATAAAATCCTGTTCTGGAAAAATCCAGGTCTTCATGAAACAGTTCTCCATTTAGATAAAAAGGCATGGGAAGGACATGAATATCCAGTTCCTCTGCTTCTTGTTTTAAAATGCCACTGTGGCTGTCAGCCATGATTCCAATTTTTTTCATTTTCCATTTATCTCCTGCGTAATTTATGAATGTGTTTCGCAACGCGGTTCTTTTTTATAAAGAGCTACACTTTCCCGGAAGCGTTTTTTGTTCAGCTCCCGCATCTGGGAAACCTCGTTTTTCTTTACGAAACCATGACTTTCCATAAAGGTTCTTTGATCCAGCTGGTCCATATATATGGAATAATCCGTATCCTTCTCTGTTGAAATCTGTTTGAGAAGCCCGGTACCGATTCCGTTTCTGCGGTAATCTTTGCTTACATAAAGAAAGAGGATATTTCCGGGAGTCGGTTTCTCCGGGGAAACAGTCAATTGTTTTTTCATATCCTGAAGTTTGTTAAAATGCTCCAGATTCTTCCGGCCTTCCTTAGTAAACTTCAGGCGCAGGAAATGATAGCCTTTTTTCAAACGGAAAACCGGGGCAAAATGGCCATGAGATTCTTTACCGGTAATGAGCACCCCAACTACCTGATCACGGTAGGTTGCCACGGTAACGCTATCTCTGTATATCATATAGGTGTAAAAGAAAAGTCTGGTCAGACGTTTTTCGGTATGTGTTTCCTCAAACTCCCAGCGGTCTTTATAATTTCTTCGGATAAATTCCCGGATTATTGAAAAATCTTCCTTTTCTGCTTTCCGGTAGGCAGGTGCTTTTTTTAATAACATAGTCCATATCTCCTGTATTTTTTCATAAATAACTATCCTATACTTTAAAAGATGATCTGCAACTTAACATCAACTGTTTCTCAACAATTGTTGAAGTTTATGAAAAAGTTTATATAAATAAAAAACAACGGAAGAACCTCATGAAAAATAAGGTGTCCGCTGTTTTTTGGTTTTATGGATATGTGTAAAATATTTGTTTTACAGTATAACAGTAAAACGACAGCCGCTTCCGGGAATATTTTCCACGGAAACGGTTCCCTTACACAGGTTCAGGATCTGTTTTACAAGGGCAAGTCCAAGACCGTTTCCCTCCTGTTTATGGGAACTGTCGCCCTGGTAAAATTTGTCAAAGATATGTTTCATGGAGTATTCACTGATCTGGGGGCCTTCGTTTTCTATGGAAAAACGGATCTTTTCTCCTTCCGGCATCATCCGGATATAGATCGTGCCACCACGGGGACTGAATTTGATAGCATTGGAAAGCAGATTGTCCCATACATGACAGATGAGATTTTCGTTTCCAAGATACTCCACATCCATCATGTCCACATCAAATTCAATTTCTTTTTCTGACCATTTCGGTTCCATCATAACAATGGATTGTCGGATCTGCTCATCCAGACGGTACCAGTTCTGACGGGTCTGGATCGACTGGTGTTCGATCTTGGACAGCAACAGGATATTTCCTGCCAGGTGGGAAAGCCTTCTGGTGTTAAAAAGGATTTTGTTGATGTACTGCTCCTGCTCTTCTGATATAGGCATGTCATCATCCTGCAGCAGAGTTGCATAACCCTCAATAGCACTGATGGGAGTTTTGAATTCGTGGGAAACATTGGAAACAAAGTCTGTCTGCAGAATCTCCGTTGCTTCCAGTTCCTGGACCATCAGGTTGAAATTAGAATAAATATCCCGGATTTCCTTCATTTGCTTTTCCGTTTCCAGTCGGACGGAAAAATCGCCTTCAGCAACCTGTTGCATGGCTTTTTTCAGCTTTAGTACAGGACCGAAATACCGGATACTGAGAAAGTTGTTAAGGACACCCCCTGCGGTCACGCTGGCCAGGATGATCCATACGATGTTCGGAACAGCTGAAATATGCAGTACATCCATAACAAGCCAGGATATCAGAGATACACAGACAAGCTCCAACATGATCATAAAGATAAAACGTAAACGAATGCTTAAATTTATGAAGAGTTTCTTTTTCATGCCTTTACCACCTTATATCCAACTCCACGGATCGTCACGATCTTAAAATCCGGATTATCGCGAAAGCGTTCCCGAAGCCTTCCAATGTGGACATCTACTGTGTGGGCATCGCTTGCGGAATCATATCCCCAGATATCATCCATAAGCTGTTGCCGGGTAAAGATTTTTCCCGGAAAAGAAACCATCTTATATAAGAGCATGAATTCTTTCTGAGGAAGTACCATACTTTCCGAGGAGGTGGAGACCGTCAGGGAATCGCACTCCAAAATGGTATCTCCGATTCGCTGTTTCCGCTCATTGATCATCTGTGCTCTGCGGAGAAGTGCACCTACCCGCAAAACCAGTTCATTGATATTGACCGGTTTTACCATATAATCATCGGTACCGGACAGAAATCCCATACGCATATCATCAAAAGCATCTTTGGCAGTAACCATAAGTACAGGAATGGAATCTCCGGCATCTCTGAGTGAGCGGACCAGTTCATAGCCATCCATGTTGGGCATCATTATGTCCGAAATGATCAGATCGTAATAATCTTTTTCCAGGGCATCCAGCGCTTCCTGCCCGTCAGAGACCCCTTTTACTGTATAACCGTTTTTTAAGAGGACATGCCGGAAAAGCTGGCGGAGTTCCAGGTCATCTTCCGCAATGAGAATTTTAAACATTTTTACATCCCTATTCCTTGATCTTTTCAATGTCCATGTTTTCAGGCAGGATACAGCTTAAAACAATGGATATGATAAATACAACAGCAACTACATTTTACGCAAAAACGGACTGTATGATCGACGGGAAAATATCCCAGATCCCGCTCTCACTTGCTGTGGTGAATCCGATTCCGACAGCAAGAGAAAGAGATAGGCGGCAGCAGTCCGATGTGAAACAAACTACTATTATAAGAAAAATTACGGAATAATCATAACATAGATTCGTTGTGGAAACCAGACGGATTTTGATGAATAAATGTAATAATAGATGAATTAGGTCATATTATGAATATTTATACACGAAAAAAAGAAATACCCTCTTGCATTTTCGAAACTTTTACTGTAGAATTATTAACCAGGTAAACACAAATGTATGCCATACCCGAACACTGATTACAAAGATGTAACCAATCTTAACTGTATCAGTGTTTTTTAATATACAATGGGGAAACGAGGAAAAAGATTATGGAAAAAAAGCATGAAATGATGAGTCTGGAGGACTCCGAACAGCTGAAAGGCAGAATGAAATTCTTTGAAAAGGAACTGGTAGAGAATCATCACATCGATCCCAACCTTTATGTGGAATACGATGTAAAAAGAGGACTTCGTGATTCCGCAGGTAAAGGTGTTCTCACAGGTCTTACTGAGATTTCCGATGTTACCGGCTATAAGCTGGTCAATGGCAGACGTATTCCTGCAGACGGTGCATTGTATTACCGGGGAATCGATGTGCAGGATATCGTAAACGGACTGAAGGACAGACGTTTTGGTTTTGAGGAGACGATCTATCTTCTGATTTTCGGTAAGCTTCCCAGCAAGGAAGAGCTTTCCAGATTTCTTGAGCTTCTTTCTGACATGGAGGATCTGGGAGGACGTTTTGTCCGTGACGTTGTCATGAAGGGAACCAATGCCAATATTATGAATGCTATGGAGCGCTGCGTACTTGCTCTCTATACATATGATGATAACCCGGAAGATATTTCTGTGGAGAATGTACTCCGCCAGTCTCTGGAACTGATCGCTAAGCTTCCTGAAATCGCGGTTTACTCCTATCACGCATACCGTCATTTCCGTAAAGACGAGACACTTTTTATCCGCAATCCGCAGAAGGGGCTTTCACTTGCCGAGAATATCCTTCTGATGCTTCGTCCGGACGGCAATTATACAGAGCTTGAGGCTAAGGTCCTTGATATCGCACTTGTACTTCATGCAGAGCACGGCGGTGGTAATAACTCTACTTTTACCACACATGTAGTAACATCTTCCGGAACAGACAGCTACTCTTCTACCTCTGCATCCATCGGTTCACTGAAAGGACCAAGACATGGTGGTGCAAACCTGAAAGCCCAGAAAATGTTTGACGATATTAAAGCTTCTGTAAAGGACTGGGATAATGAAGACGAAATCCGGCTTTATCTCCGCAAGATTCTGAATAAAGAGGCTTTCGACCATTCAGGACTGATCTATGGTATGGGACATGCAGTTTATACTTTATCCGATCCAAGAGAAAAGCTTCTGAAAAGTTTCGCTGAAAAACTTGCCAAAGAAAAAGGACTGGAAAATGAATTTGCTTTGTATGACCGCGTAGAGCGTCTTGCCAAAGAGGAGATCATGACTCACCGCAAAATGTTCAAGCCAGTCTGTGCCAATGTTGATTTTTACAGTGGATTTGTCTATACCATGCTTGGAATCCCGGAAGAACTGTTCACACCGATCTTTGCGATCGCCCGTATTGCCGGTTGGAGTGCCCACCGACTGGAAGAACTGCTCAATGCCGGTAAGATCATCCGTCCGGCTTATAAATATGTCGGACATCATACTGAGTTTTATGCAAGGGATGAGAGAGAGTGATGTGAAAATAAAAATTTGTAGTTGTTGGAGTGAAAATATTGCGACAGCAGGAAGTGTTTCTGACAGAAGAGCGTCCATATCCACACTTGTTGTTGCATCGCAGTGCAGGACCCGCTTTACCTCAGCCCGT
>OLRF01001912.1_pt1 | contig 19761 bp, 23 predicted proteins | sample 1672061 | NCBI WGS metagenome assembly OLRF01 (sample SAMEA3136641, study PRJEB25190) | human gut metagenome | reverse complement strand
GCACCGGCAAGGAGCAGAACATCACCATCACCGCTTCCACCAATATGTCCAAGGAGGATATCGACAAGGCTGTGAAGGAAGCTGAGCAGTTTGCTGCCGACGATAAGAAGAAGCGTGAAGAGGTCGATATCCGCAATGGTGCCGACCAGATGGTGTTCCAGACCGAGAAGATGCTGAAGGAGAACGGCGACAAGCTGCCCGCAGACGTGAAGAGCGATGCCGAGGCAAAGCTTGCTGACCTGAAGACCGCTGTCCAGTCCGGCAACGTGGACGACATCAAGGCAAAGCAGGAAGCCCTGAGCCAGGTGTTCGAGAAGATGTATCAGGCAGCCGCTGCCGCACAGCAGGCCGCCGGTGCACAGCCCGGTGCTGACGCAGGCGCAGCCAACGAAAAGCCCAACGATGACGGCGTTGTGGATGCCGACTTCAAGGAAGTCTAAGTTTGACACAAAGCGCTGTGTCCGGCCAAACCGGCGGGCACACGCGCAATAGAGCAAAAGCCGCTCCGGTTTAGGCCGGAGCGGCTCTTGCTGGTTTATAAGTAAAAGAGTTCTCGCTGCCGCAAAAGCCTTCCCCCGGACGGGGGAAGGTGGCATGACGCGAAGCGGCATGACGGATGAGGGCGCAGACAACAGCTGCGAAAGACCAAAGCGGGAGCTTTTGAACAGGAGGAACCGACCGGGGCGTTACCCGGAGAGGGCGTTCCCGGAGAGGTGAGTGGATATGGCACAGGAAAAGCGTGATTATTACGAAGTGCTGGGGGTATCCAAGGGCGCAAGCGATGCCGAGATCAAAAAGGCATACCGCAAGCTTGCCATGAAGTACCACCCGGACTATAACCCCGGCGATAAGGACGCCGAGGCAAAGTTCAAGGAGATCAACGAAGCAAACGAGGTGCTTTCGGACCCGAAAAAGCGCCAGCTGTACGACCAGTACGGCTTTGCCGGTGTTGACCCCACTTATGCAGCACAGAACGGCGGCGGCCCCGGCGGCTTTGGCGGTTTTGGCGGCGATGGTGTGGATCTGGGCGACATTTTTGGCGATATCTTCGGCGGTGGCTTTGGCGGCTTCGGCGGCTCGTCCCGTCAGGCAAACCCCAACGCCCCCCGCAAGGGGCAGGACATCCGGGTGCGCATCACCCTGAGTTTTGACGAGGCCGTGCACGGCTGCAAGAAGAACATTACCATCACTCGCCAGCAGGAGTGTACTGAGTGCCACGGCTCCGGCTGCGCCGCCGGTACCAGCCCCGAGACCTGCCCGGACTGCGGCGGACGCGGCTTTGTCATCCGCCAGCAGCGCACCCCCTTTGGCGTGATGCAGACCCAGCAGCCCTGCTCCCGCTGCGGCGGCAAGGGCAAGCTGGTAAAGAACCCCTGCAAGGTCTGCCACGGCAGCGGCAAGGTGGCTACCAAAAAGACGCTGGAGGTGTCCATCCCCATGGGCATCGACGACGACCAGAGCTTTGCACTGCGCGGCATGGGCGATGCCGGTACCAACGGCGGCCCCGCCGGTGACGTCATCGTCATGGTCAGCGTGCGCCCCAGCGAGGTGTTCCAGCGCGATGGCTACGATGTATGGGTCACCGTGCCCATCACTTACAGTCAGGCGGTGCTGGGCGACAGCGTCACCGTGCCCTCCATTGACGGCAAGGTGGAGTACACCGTGCCCGAGGGCACCCAGAGCGGCACCACCTTCCGCCTGCGCGGCAAGGGGATCCAGTACCTGAACGGCCGTGGCCGCGGCGATATGTACGTCAAGTGCGAGGTGGAGATCCCCAAAAAGCTGAACAAGGCGCAGCGCGATGCCCTGAAAAAATTTGAGGGCACGCTGAAAGAAGAAAACTACGAAAAGCGTAAGGGCTTCTTCAAAAAGCTGAAGGATATGTTCAACGCATAAAAACCAAACGGCGGCGCGTTCCATCGGAGCGTGCCGCCGTTTTTTGCGTGTGAACCCTACAAAAACAGCGGAGGCGCTGCCCTTTCGGGCAGCGCCTCCGCCTGCTTTGTTCTTTGGTGTACTCCGAGCCGGTCTTATGAGATAAGATGGATCAGAGCAGGATGATCGCTGCGTTGATGACCAGACCGACACCAGAAGCGGTTGAAGTGACGAACCATGCAGCGCAGGCGAGGTCGCGGATGGTGTTGGCAGTGCTCTTCTCCATATCAGTAGCCAGAGCATCCAGACCCTTCTCCATCCAAGTGTTGGGGTTCTTACGGCGGTAGTCGCGGACAGCGGTCACGCCTTTGAACCAGCCGTACGGAGGAATCAGCCAGCACAGCAGAGCCTCAGACATGGTAGCAGTAGCGCCGCCTTCGGTGTAGGTCATTTCCTCAGTGGACAGGACGTTGTAATACGCGGGCATCATCATTTTTTCCATAATAACACTCCTTTTGAAACAAAGCTATCCAAAACGGTGCACCCAAAAACGCACCGCTTTTTCTGAATAAAGGGTCTCAGCGCACGACCAGCAGAATGGCGCTCAGGGGAGCCAGTGCCACCACCATGATGGTGGAAACGGCATCCCGCACAAAGTTGCCGGCGGATTTGCCCATATCGGCGGCAAGGGCATCGGTGGCGCGGCCCATCACGGTAAAGAAGTTGCCGTCCTTGTTGCCGTCCTGCTGCAGCCATGTGCGTGCCTGCTTGATGCCCCAGATGTAGCTGGAGGCCAGCACCACAGCACCTACGACCGTTGCGGCAGTAGTGGCGAGACTGGCAGCATCATCCACTGCGCCGCCGCCGGTGGTATAGGTCATTTCTTCGTTGGAAAGTACCGCATAATCTGCGGGATAATTCATCTTTTTCATCATCAATACTCCTTTGTCAAAGGGAAATGCCGCATTGCATCCCGATCCCCCGGCGTCTATACCCAAAGGCTGATAGAGCATTGTTCTCTATATGGCCATTCTACAACAGTGGTCGGATTTTATCAAGGGGTTTTGGCACATCTGTGCAAAAACTGGCGGGACGCATGAAATTGCGGCTATAAATTTGTGAAAATAGACTGCAATAATTTAGGCTTTTGGCTGTTTAGCCCTGTACCCCGGCGCGGTAGAGGTAGGGGTCGCTCTTGAAGCTGTCAAAGTTGTACAGCACAAGGATCTGGTCGTAGCCGTTGTCGGCGATCAGCTGATCCAAGCCATAGTTGTAGTTGCGGAAGTCCACCACGTCGATGTCGGCGTAGTTGGCGGTCAGGTAGGGTACAAAGCAGTTGGCGTAGCTGTCCTTGATGACAAGGATGCGCCCGCTGCCATTGCCCTGCACCCGGCTTAAACCGTTGTTGCCGTGCAGGAACATGGCGTATTTATCATAAACGGAGAGCTTATCTGTGTCGTACAGGCCGGTGGTCTGCCCCTCGGTGGGCTGGCCTGCCGCCGTCACGTTCCATACCGTCAGGGTGTTGGCAAGGTCGTAGTAGGTGATCACGTCCGGCACGGCGTTCCATGTGCGCGCCTTGGCGTAGTGGGTGCCGTAAAAGCCGTCGGCAGTCAGCGCAGTGTGGGCGGCGGTATCAAAGGGGGTAAGGCCAAGGGTCTGGCACAGCTGGCTGTAAGCGTAGTAGGCGCCAAGGCTCGTCCAGTGGTGGTCGGTGCGGTAATAAATATACTCGCTCTTGTGGGCGGTAAGGGTGGGACGCACGTCCACAAAGCTGCCGCCGGCCGCCTGCACCGCAGCGGAAAGCTGGTCAAGGTAGCCGTCCTCGTCCAGCAAAGGAGCGTTTGCGGGCACGTTTTCTTTATAGATATCGCTGGCAGCGGGTGCCAGCAGCACATTCACCTTGCCCGGGTAGCGCTGGCACAGGCTGGTGAGCGCTGCCGTGTTTTTGGGCAGGGTGCGTTCCTCGCTGGAAAGCAGCCCGTAGGTGCGGGGGAACATCATGTGCTCCTTGCCCAGCAGGATGCCGCCGTTCTGCTGCTTTTGCAGCAGGGTGGTCTCCACCACGCTCTGCAGGCTGATCCACTGGTCGCGCCCCGCCACCTGATCCTTGACGTATTTGGTGTAGGCGGTAAAGTAGCTGTTCAGCCCCTTGGCGGTGAACTGGGTCAGCGCCGGGCGCTGGCTCAGGGTAGTGTTCTCCAGCTCGCTGTAACTGCGGTCCGGGGTGACCATATCCAGCGCGAACAGCCCGATAAAGAACAGGCTGAACACCACCAGCACCGGGTAGTGCAAAAGGGAGGAGGTCTTTTTCTCGTGTTTGGACATCTTCCCGCCTCCTTAAAAGTTAAAATACAGGAACGGGCTGTTGGTGCTGCCCACCACATAGGCGGTGGAGACCACCAGCAGCGTCAGGATGGCGGCGCAGCGGGTGACTGCGTTCTTGCGCAGCACATCCCACAGCTTTTCGATCAGCGGGGTGCAGCACACCACGCTCACCGCCAGCAGCACACCGTAATTCCGCAGGAAATACAGCGGCGACACCCCGCCGGAGGGGATAAAGAGCTTCTGGAACAGCAGCCCGAAGGACACGCCGGTGTCGTTGCCCACGAACATCGCCCAGCCAACCACCACGAGGAACAGGGTGTAGAGGTGCGGCCACACCCTGCCTTTTTTCAGGTAGGGCAGCAGGAACAGCTTTTCAGCCGCCAGCAGCACAAAGTAGTAAAGACCCCAGCAGATAAAGTTCCAGTTCGCGCCGTGCCAGATGCCGGTGAGCAGCTCCACGATGAACAGGTTCAAGATCTGCCGCTTGAGCCCCTTGCGGTTGCCGCCCAGCGGGATATACACATACTCCCGGAACCAGCCGGACAGGGTCATGTGCCAGCGCCGCCAGAACTCGGTGATGGAGGCGGAGATATAGGGGTAGTTGAAGTTTGCGGGGAAGTCGAAGCCCAGCATCTTGCCCATGCCGATGCCCATGAGGGAGTAGCCGGAGAAATCGAAGTACAGCTGCAAACTGTATGCGATGATGCCCAGCCACACCAGCGGGGTGGAAGCGTTTGCCAGACCCACAAAGGTGGTGGAGGGGCTGTCGGCTACCCCGATAATGTCTGTCCACAGTGCGCCCACAGCGTCCGCCAGCAACACCTTTTTGGCAAGACCGAAGGTGAACAGGGTCATGCCCTCCTCGATCTGCTTTAAATTATAGCGGTGCTTGTAGACGTGCAGCTGGTCGGAGACGTCCCGGTACTTGACGATAGGCCCCGCGATGAGCTGCGGGAACATGACCACATAAGCGCCGAAGTCGATGATATTGCGCTCGGCTTTTACATCCCGGCGGTAGACATCGATGGAGTAGGAAAGGGTCTGGAAGGTGTAGAAGCTGATGCCCAGCGGCAGGGTGCCGATGCCTTGAATTTCGGCAAAAGCGGTGCCCAGCAGGGCATTCACGCTGCGCAGCACAAAGTTTGCGTACTTGAAGTAGAACAGCATCCCTAAGCTGCCAATGAGCGCCACCAGCAGAAAAAAGCGGCGCAGCGCGGGCTTTGCATCAAAATGTTCGATGGCAAGGCCGCTGAGATAGTTGATGAGGATAAGCGCCACCATGACCGGGAAAAAGCGCACCTCACCCCAGCAGTAGAACACCAGACTGCACAAAAACAGCGCGGTGTTTTTCAGTTTTGCGGGGGCAAGATAGTACAGCGCCAGCGTGATGGGCAAAAAGCGGAACAGGAAGATGATGGTGCTGAAAACCAAGGGGTCAGCCTCCTTTTTTACACGGAATTACAGACTCAGCCTTCCCCCGGCCGGGGGAAGGTGGCATGACGGATGCGGGCGCAGCTTCAGCAGAAATCCCCCTCATCAGGGGCTTTCTACTGAAAAAAGCCGATGCCGCAGATGGCACCGGCTCAGAAGATCAGATTCAGCTGTTCAGGGCGCTGTCCACAGCACTGTTCAGGTCTGCGGTGCACTCGTTGGAGGCGATCACCATGACCACACGGTCGCCCTTGGAGGAGATGATAGCGTTTTCCACGTTGCTCTGTGCCTGTGCAAACTCGGCGTAGTTGCCGTAGAAAGCCACCTGATCCTGCTTGTAGCTTTCCAGCGCGGTCACCACGTCCTGTGCCTTGCCGGAAGCGGCTTCCACCACCAGCACAAGGCCGGCATCGCCGTTGTCGTTGCTCTTCACGCCCTTGTAGGCGGCTACGTCCTCGGCCTTCAGGCCGAAGTCGTACTCGATGTTCATGGCAGCGATCTCGAACTGGTTGGAGATGGGGTCCGCAGCCAGCAGGGCCTCCACAGCGCTGTCCAGATCGGCGGTGCCGTTTTCGGTGGTATCCGCCGCCGGAGAAGCTGCATCGGAGACCGGTGCAGAGGCGGAGGAGCTGGACACGGAAGACGGCGCGGAAGAAGCGCTGCCGCCGCAGCCGGTCAGGGCAACAGCCAGCACGGCGCTGACGGCGATCACAGAGAGTTTTGTGCGGTTTATCATAAAATATTCCTTCTTTTGTTGAATTTATCTGTCACAGCCCGGGGCGGTATCGCGCGCCGGGGCAGACTGTATTTATCTTACCATAACAGCAGGTAAATTGCAACGCACCCCACAGGGTTTTCCGGCAGTTTTCATCGGATTTTAACCGGTCACGGTCTCCCCGGCGGCAATGCGCTGCAAAACGGCTACCGCGTCCTCCAGACACAGGCCGCTCTGGTTGAGCAGGGCGGCGTTTTCCGCGCCCACATAGCGCCAGTGCCACGGCTCGTAGGTGATGCCGGTCACGCTTTCCGCCTCCTTGGGGTAGCGCAGGATAAAGCCGTACTGCTCTGCGTTCTCGCACAGCCAGCGGAAGGCGGCGGTGTCGGCAAAGCCGGTGTCAAGGGTGGTGTGCTCCGGGCTGTTCAGGTCGGCGGCAAGGCCGCAGTTGTGCTCCGAGCAGCCCGGCGGGTTGACGATGGCAGCCGCCTTTTCCCGGGCGGCGGCTTCGCTCAGACCCTTGTTGCGGTAGTACTGGGTCTTGTTGTCGTACAGCTTTTTCTGGTAGCTGACGCTGCGGTAGCCGCTCTGCATCCGCACGTCCACGCCGTCCCTGGCGGCAGCGGCCTGCATGGAGAGAAAAGCCTCGGCGGCTTCGGTCTGCAAAGTCTTGTTGATGGCGGTGGCCGAGCCGCATTCCTTAGTCTCGACAGGATAGTCCTCCGTTATCGGGTGGGTGCGGCTCACAAGGATCATGCGGGGGTCGTCCAGCAGCGCCTGCGCCTGTGCGGCGGTAAGGGTGCTCTGCTGCGCACCGTTCTCGGCGGGCTGCGCAAGGCTCTCGGCAGGCAGCTCCGGCAGCTGCGGCACCGCAGCCTTGCGGGTGCAGGCGTAGGCGGTGCCGCCTACCACAAAGCAGGCCAGCGCCGTCAGGCAGAGCAGACGGCGGGCGCGATGGTTGCGGTGATGGGAAGAACGCATGGAACCTACCTTCTTTCACAAAAAAAGGATAAGCACCCGCCGCCCCGGGCAGACTATCCGCAAAAGGGGGCGCGGGAAGATGAAGATGACAGCGCAGGAATACGCACGCCGGGTGCAGAAGGCCGGGCCGCACTCGCCGCTTCTGGCAGACTGCCTTTGGGCGTTCTGCGTGGGCGGCGGCATCTGCCTGCTGGGTGAGGGGCTGCGGCAGCTGTTTCTGCGGCAGGGCGCGGACACCGAAGCGGCGGGCACCCTGACCAGCTGCACTTTGATCTTGCTCTCGGCGGTGCTGACCACGCTGGGCTGGTACCAGAAACTGGCGGCAAAGGCCGGGGCGGGGTCGCTGGTACCCATCACCGGCTTTGCCAACGCGGTGGTCAGTGCAGCCATCGAGTTCAAGGCCGAGGGACGGGTGCCGGGCACGGGAGCCAAGATGTTCCTCATCGCCGGGCCGGTCATCGTGTACGGCACGCTGGCGGCGGTGGTGTACGGCGCGGTGCTCTGGCTGCTGGGGGCCTCTGCTTTATAATACGGAACAGCCCCGCCGGATATTGCAGCGCCGCAGCACCAGTATAGCACGTGCCGGGGCATTTTTTGTAGAAAAAAAGGAGAAAATTTTATGACAGAGCGCCGGGGCGATACCCTGTTGTTCCATACCCCGCCGGTCATCGCCGCACAGGCGGCGGTGGGCGGCAAAAAAGAGAGCGATGGCCCGCTGGCGGCGGGCTTTGACGAACTGACCACCGACAACCGGCTGGGACAGTGCAGCTGGGAGGCCGCCGAAAAGCAGCTGCAGCTGCGGGCGGCACGGCTCTGCCTGCAAAAGGCGTCTCTGCCCACCGAGCGGGTAGACCTTGCGCTGGCGGGGGACTTGCAGGCGCAGTGCACCGCCTCCGGCTATGCGCTGCGGGAGCTGGGCGTGCCCTTTGCGGGGCTGTTCGGGGCGTGCAGCACCATGGCCGAGGCGCTGGCGCTGGGCGCGGCGCTGTGCAGCAGCGGGGCGGCGCAGAACCTGCTGGCCATGACCTCCAGCCATTTCTGCGCGGCAGAGCGTCAGTTCCGCACCCCGCTGAGCTACGGCGCGGTGCGCACTCCTACCGCGCAGTGGACAGCCACCGCCGCCGGGTGCTGCCTGCTGCGTCCGGCAGGGCAGGGGGTGGGCGTTGCCGCCGCCACCCTTGGGCGGGTGCAGGATTATAACATCAAGGATATCAACAATATGGGCGCAGCCATGGCACCGGCAGCAGCCGCCACCCTGCTGCACTATCTTGCCGATACCCATGCAGAACTGCGGGATTTTGACTGCATCTACACCGGCGATCTTGGGCTGGTGGGCAGTCAGATGCTGCGGGAGCTGCTGGCAGCAGAGGGTCTGCTGCTGAAAAACCACGCGGACTGCGGCTGTCTGCTTTACGATGCCGGGGAGCAGCGGGTGAAAAGCGGCGGCTCGGGCGCGGGCTGCTGCGCCGCCGTGCTCTGCGCGCATATCCTGCCAAAGCTGCTGCGCCGCGGCAGCCGCCGGGTGCTGTTCCTCGCCACCGGGGCGCTGATGAGCCAGACTACCTTTTTGCAGAAGGAGAGCATCCCGGCGGTGGCGCACTTGGTAGAGCTGACCGCGCCGGAAAAGGAGAACTGAAATGAACTATCTGTGGGCATTTTTAATAGGCGGTGCCATCTGTGCGGTGGGGCAGCTGTTCATCGACCTGACAAAGCTGACCCCGGCACGCATCCTCACCGGCTATGTGGTGGCGGGAGTGGTACTCTCGGCGGTGGGGCTGTATGCGCCGCTGGCAGAGTTTGCTGGTGCGGGGGCGAGCGTGCCGCTGCTGGGCTTCGGGCATCTGCTGGCAAAGGGAGTGCGCACCGCCGTGGCGGAAAAGGGTGCCATCGGCATCCTGACCGGTGGGCTGACCGCTGCCTCTGCGGGCATCACCGCAAGCCTTGTCTGCGGCGTGGTATGCAGCCTTGTGGGCAAAAGCCACGACCAGAACTGATGTTTTGTCCGCGCTGTTTCGCCACATTTTGCGCCCGGCGGCTGGTAAACTGGGGGCAAAACGGAGGTGAGGCGCATGAAACACAGCGGACAGACCGTATTGTGGGAGCTGTGGGCGGCGCTGTGCCTGTGCACGGCGCTGGTGCTGCCGCCGGGCAGTCCGTGGCTGCACGAGCCGGCGCTTTTGTACCCGGGACTTTCGCTGGCGGCGGTGGTTCCCGCAGCGTGGGCGGTGTGGTGGGTGGTGGTGCCGCCGCAGCCGTTGCCGCCGGAGCAGCTGCTGGAACCGGTACAGCGGCAGAGCCTTGCCGCACTGTGCGGGACATAACAGCGAAAAAAACAAAAACCCCTGTGCCGGTTACCCGGTACAGAGGTTTTGTTCGTCAATCAAACTGCGCGATCAAGCGTTCTTGTTAGCACGCTTTGCCATACGGCTGATCTTGCGGCTGGCGGTGTTCTTCTTGATGACACCCTTAGCGCGAGCCTTGTCGATCGCGGAAACAGCAGCCAGGACAGTTGCGTCCTTGTCAGCGGCTTTAGCATCGATGGCAGCGTCTGCCTTCTTGACGACTGTTTTCAGGTTGGTCTTAATGGCCTTGTTGTGAGCCTGCTCTGCAGCAGCCTGCACGACGCGGTCCTTCTGAGATTTGATGTTAGGCATTCGTTCCACCTCCTTGGCTACCTATAACAGCGCACCCTATGATACCATATTTCGCGTACCAGCGCAAGCGTTTTTTTGATTTTTGTTTGGAAAAGTTTTATTTTTCCCATACTTTCCGGCAAGAAGGCGGGCTTTTGCCCCAAAAAGGAACGGAGAGTGTGGAAAATGCGTACTACGGATATGGCTGACGAGCTGTTTTCAGCAGCGGCGCAACCGCTGCCAGCCGGGGTGCGGCTGGCTACCGCCCGCCACGGCGGGGTGACGGTGACGCGGGTAGAGATCGCCCGCGAGGGGCTCAGCCGCCCCCGGGGCAGGTATGTCACGCTGGAAATGCCCAGCGTCAGCGTGCTGGACGAGCGGGACGCCGCCGTCATCGAGGTGTGCGCCCGGGAGCTGCGGGCCCTTTTGCCGCCAGAAGGGCCGGTGCTGGTGCTGGGGGTGGGCAACCGCCGCATCACCGCCGATGCCCTTGGCCCGCGCACGGTGCAGCGCATCCTTGTCACCATGGGCGCGGGCGCTGCCCCGCCGGTGCGGGGGCTGCGCCCGGTGGCAGCCGTTGCGCCCGGGGTGGCGGCAGCCACCGGGCTTTCCCTGCAGCAGCTGGCGGCGGCGCTGGTGGGGCAGCTGCGCCCGGCGGCGGTGGTCTGCGTGGACAGTCTCTGCTCCGCCGAGGGGCAGCGGCTGGGGCGCACGGTGCAGTTTTCGGACTCAGGACTTTACCCGGCGCAGGCCGACCACACCCGCCACCTGACCCGGGACACCTTAGGCGTGCCGGTGGTGGCGGCGGGCATCCCCACCCTGATGCAAGCGCAGGAGGGCGCAGACCTTGTGGTCACGCCCCGGGCGCTGGACAGCGTCATCGCCCACGGCGCGGCGCTGCTGGCGGGCAGCGTCAACCGCGCTTTGCAGCCCCGCCTTACCGTGCAGCAGCTCTGCTGGCTGACGGGGTGAAGAAAGGAGGTCTTGCCATGCGCAGCAGAGAGCCTTGGCGTCTGCCTGCAGGGCAGAGCAGGGCAGTGCCCTTTTTGCAGGCTGCGGTGCTGTTTGCAGCCCTGTGCATCTTTGCCCGCAGCGCCGCGCTGGTGCTGGCGGCCTTTCTGGCAGCGCCGGTGCCTGCTGCGCAGACCCTGCTGCATCTGGGGCAGCAGGCCGTGGAGAGCCGGGCAGCAGAATCGTCTGCGGAAAGCGCGGTGGAGGCCGCGTCTGTGCCGCCGGAGCAAGAAACTGCTGCTCCGGTGCATACCGGGGCGGAGCAGTATTTTGTGGCCTTGCAGCCGGACGAAGCCCGCCCTGCCGATGCGGGTACGGTGACAGAGCAGCAGTTCGGGCAGGGCAGCGGCGAAAAGTACATCCCCTGCGGCGCGGGCAGCATCAAGAATAACACCCGGCAAACGGCGGCAGACATTGCCGCCGAGGCGGCGCAGCCCCTGCCCTTTGCCATTGAAAAGGACAGCGCCGCGCCGCAGGTGCTCATCATGCACACCCACGCTACCGAGGACTACCGCCTTTCTGCCGGGCTGTGGTTCACCCCCGGGGACGGTGCCCGCAGCACCGACCGCAGCATCAATATGTGCGCGGTGGGGCGGGTGATGGCCGATACCCTCAATGCGGCGGGCATCTGCACCCTGCACGACGAGACCCTGAACGACTACCCCAGCTACACCGGCAGCTACGCCAACAGCCGGGCGGTGGTGCAGCAGTATCTGGCGCAGTACCCCAGTATCAAGGTGGTGCTGGACGTCCACCGGGACGCCATCGAGCGGGAAAACGGCACCCGCTGCGCCCCGGTGTGCAGCATAGACGGACGGCAGGCGGCGCAGGTGATGATCATCTGCGGGTGCGACAACGGCACCAGCGTGCAGCTGCCCGCATGGCGGCAGAACCTGCGTTTTGCCGCTGCGTGGGAGCGCAGCATGGAGGCAAAATACCCCGGCCTTACCCGCCCGGTGCTGTTCAGCTACCGGTTCTATAATCAGGACCTGACCACCGGCAGTCTGCTGATCGAGATCGGCGGGCACGGCAACAACTTAAATGAGGCCCTGTACGCCGGATATCTGGCAGCACAGGGCCTCGCGGATGCACTATTAAGTTGAGGGTCAGCCGCCAAGGCTGGAGATCATGCTGCTCTTGGCAGACTGATAGTAGCTCCATGCCTGATCGGCCACGGTTTCGGGCTGGTTATACTCCCGCAGCACGCTGCGCATCTCGCTGACCACCGAGGAGACGGCACTGTCGTAGGTGCTTTCCACCGAGGAAAGATGCTTGTAGGCGATGCTGACTTTATTGGCAAAGGTCCGCTGAGAGGCGGGCAGAGCGTGGTATTCATCCTTTGCGCTCTGGATGGCACTGCTGACATCCGACCGTGCAGAGGACTCCAGCGAGTACAGCTCGCTCATCAGCGACGAGATCTTGGCGTCGCACTCGGGGTTGGGCTCGGCGTAGACGTGACCGGAGTCCCCCGATGCGGAACCTTCCGCAGCGGTGGTCTCCCCGGCGCTTGGGGGAGAGGGGAACCAGTCGCCGAACAAAAACTCGTTGTACCCGGCAATGAATTCCTCTTTGGTGCAGCCGCTCAGCAGGGCTGCCAGTGCGCAGCTGACCACAGCGAGGGTCAGCAGACGGATGATGCGGTGTGTGTGCTTCATGATCTCCTCCAGAATCTGTTTTTGCGGAATACCGCTTTTTCCCATTTTATCAGAGAAAAGGCGTTCTGACAAGAAAAAACGCAGAATTTTCTCCGATGCCGCGCGGTAAGGTTGACAAAATGCCGCCAACGTGCTATTTTAAAACAACAAATGCAAGGAACGGGAAAAGTAGCGCGGGCCGTCCGGCCCAGAGAGTGCGGCACAGCTGAGAGCCGCGCCCGTGCGCCGCGTGAACGAACACCCGGGAGCAGCAAACTGAACACGGCAGTGTGTCTGCCGTTAGGTAGGTGCGCCGCAGGTCCAGCGTTACAGGGACAGCGCTTAAACAAAAGAGCGCGTGAGCGACCGGACACTTCCGGTAATTCAGGTGGCACCGCGGACATTACAAGACAGCTTGTTCGCCCTGAAAATTCAGGGCAAAGCTGTCTTTTTATTTTATCGGAGGGAACATCATGGAACGTACTGAGATCGTTTCGCTGTACAAGAACACCCCCGCCGACGGCACGGTCGTGACCGTCTGCGGCTGGGCAAAGAACATCCGCGACTCCAAGAACATCGGCTTCATCGCCCTGTCGGACGGCGGCTGCTTCAAGACCCTGCAGGTCGTGCTGGAAGCCGGTAAGCTGGCAAACTACGATGAAGTCATCCACACCGGTCTGTACAGCAGCCTGCGCATCAAGGGCAAGCTGGTGCTCACCCCGCAGGCAAAGCAGCCTTTTGAGCTGAACGCCGAGAGCGTGGAGATTTTGGGCGACTGCCCCGCCGACGAATACCCCCTGCAGAAAAAGAAGATGAGCATGGAGTATCTGCGCACCATGCCCACCCTGCGCCCCCGCACCAACACCTTCAACGCCGCCTTCCGCGTGCGCAGCGTGGCAGCCTACGCTATCCACAAGTTCTTCCAGGAGAACGGCTTTGTCTACGCCCACTCTCCGCTGATCACCGCCTCCGACTGCGAGGGTGCCGGCGAGATGTTCCGCGTGACCACGCTGGATCTGGACAATCTGCCCAAGACCGAGGACGGCGCGGTGGATTACAGCAAGGACTTCTTTGAAAAGCCGGTCAACCTGACCGTTTCCGGCCAGCTGGAGGCCGAGGCCATGGCTATGGCCTTTGGCAAGGTGTACACCTTTGGCCCCACCTTCCGCGCGGAGAAGAGCTTTACCACCCGCCACGCTGCGGAGTTCTGGATGATCGAGCCGGAGATGGCCTTCTGCGACCTGAACGGCTACATGGACACCGCCGAGGCCATGACCAAGTACGTCATCCGCTATGTGCTGGACAACTGCCCGGACGAGATGGCCTTCTTCAACCAGTTCATCGACAAGGGTCTTGTCGAGCGTCTGGAGCTGGTGGCAAACAGCGAGTTCGCCCGCATCAGCTACACCGAGGCTATCGAAATTCTGAAAAAGAACAACAAGAAGTTCCAGTACCCCGTGGAGTGGGGCGTGGATATCCAGACCGAGCACGAGCGCTACCTGACCGAGGTGGTGTACAAAAAGCCGGTGTTCGTCACCGACTACCCCAAGGAGATCAAGAGCTTCTACATGAAGCAGAACGCCGACGGCAAGACCGTAGCCGCAGCAGATATGCTGGTGCCCGGCATCGGCGAGCTGATCGGCGGCAGCCAGCGTGAAGAGGACTACGGCAAGCTGGTGGCCCGCATGGACGAGCTGGGCATGGACAAGACCAACTACGAGTGGTACCTGAACCTGCGCAAGTTCGGCGGCGTGGAGCACGCAGGCTACGGCTTGGGCTTTGAGCGTATGATCATGTACCTCACCGGCATCCAGAACATCCGTGACGTGCTGCCCTTCCCCCGCACCGCATACGGCTTCTGAGAAGCGCGCATACTGTAATCAAAGAAAGCCGCCGCCTCTGCGGCGGCTTTCTTGTTCTTCATTTTTCAACAAGGAGCACAAAACAAGTGGAAAATATTTCGCCTGCCCTCTTGGACTGGTTTTACAAAAACCGCCGCAGTCTGCCCTTCCGGGAGGATCCCACCCCCTACCATGTGTGGCTCAGCGAGGTGATGCTGCAGCAGACCCGGGTGTCGGCGGTGCTGCCGTATTACTACCGCTTTCTGGAGGAGCTGCCGGATATCCCCGCGCTTGCCGCCTGCGAGGAGGAAAAGCTGCATAAGCTGTGGGAGGGGCTGGGCTATTACAGCCGGGTGCGCAACCTGCAAAAGGCCGCAAAGCTCGTCTGTGCGCAGTACGGCGGGCAGCTGCCCGCAGACTACGCCGCCCTGCGGGCGCTGCCCGGCATCGGGGAGTACACCGCCGGGGCCATTGCGTCCATCAGCTTCGGCCTTCCTGTGCCCGCCGTGGACGGCAATGTGCTGCGGGTGTTTTCCCGCCTGTATAATGACCCCGGAGTTATTACAGAACCGACGGTAAAAAAGGCCTTTACCGCCCGGGTCATGGAGCATCAGCCGCCGGAAAAGGCCGGGGATTACAATCAGGCGCTGATGGAGCTGGGCGCGCTGGTCTGCGTGCCCAATGGCGCACCTTTGTGCGGGCAGTGCCCGCTGGCAGAAGTCTGCCTTGCCCGGGCGGCGGGCACCACCGCCCAGCTGCCCCAAAAGGCAAAGCCAAAGCCCCGCAAGATTGTGCCGGTAACGTTGGCGCTTGTGGAAAGCCCGGCGGGCTTTCTGGTGCAGCAGCGGCCGCAAAAAGGCCTGCTGGCCGGGCTGTGGCAGCCGGTCTTGTGGGAGGACGAGCATCTTTTGCAGGCCGAGGTGCTGGCGCGGCTTACGGCACTGGGGCTGGACACCGGCACGGCAGCTCCCGCCGCCCTGCCCGCCGCAAAGCACATCTTTACCCACATCGAGTGGCTCATGTCCGGGGTACAGCTGCACGTTCCGGTGCAGAGTGCCCCGGCGGGCTATGTCTGGGCAAGCCGGGAGCAGCTGCGCACCACCTACACCCTGCCCGGGGCGTTCCGGGCGTATAAGCCGCTGCTGCTGTGATTTTGGCAATTTGCTGTAATGCACCGCGCCAAAACCGGCACACTGCCCAAACTGTGCCCCGCAGCACTTTCGGGGCGTGAAAATTGGGGTGCAACGGTTGTAATTTTGGGCGGGAACGGGTATAATAAAAGCTACAAAGCGGCGCTGATCGCCGTTTGCATCAAGATCCTTTTGCGGGTCGCCCGCTGGAAAAATCAAGCTGAAACAACGTTTCAACTGCAAAAAGGAGTGTACTGAATCTATGAAAAAATCTTGCTTGGTCGCTGTGATCGCTGTTCTGGCTGCTGTGGCTGGTGCGCTGGCTGCTGTGGCACTTTACCTGAACCGCCGCGAGAAGGAACTGGACGAATATGAGCGTCTGCTGTTCGGCGAGGATGACGCAGAAACCGTAGAGCCGGAGGAAGCTGCTGCCGAGGACGAGACCGAGGCAGAATGATCCTGAAATACCGGAAACTGCCGGGAAGATGAGCACATCGGGGCGCACGGAGCAGTCTGTCTGAACGGACTTGCCCCGGTGCGCCCTTTTTGTACATAAGGAGAAGGAACATGAAGCGTTTTTTGCTTTGGCTCATCAGTGTGGCGCTGGGCGTGGTGGTGCTGCTGGCGGCTGTGATGGGGGTAAGCTATGCCTTTACCGCCGAGGGCGGCTGCCCGGACGGTGCGGCACAGTTCGGCGGGCAGGCGTTGGAACCGAACGGCTCCTGCTGGCAGGTGCCGCTGCTGGGTGGGCAGCTGGATAAGGTGTTCGCCAGCCCCGCCACCCTGACCGTGCAGAAGCTGGGGGTGCTGTACACCGCCCACCCGGAACTTTCTTTGCCGGAGTGGACGGGCTACACCGCCCTGACTATCCAGAATGCGGCGGGGGATGTGCTGTTTGCGGGCAGCGCGGGGGAGTACCAGAACTTCCTCTTCCCTGCGAATGGCGAGTATAAGGCGGAGCTGACCGCGTGGCGCGTGCCCAAGGGCGGGGTCATCACCCAGTTCGAGGGCGGCAGCACCGGCCAGCTGCGCAAAAATCTGGGGCTGGAGCGCCCCGCAAAGCCCACCGGCTGGTACCGGTACAGCTTCCGGTTTACCCTGCAGGCCAGCGCGGAGGTGGAGCTTTCCGCCGAGCGGGTGGAGCAGGGCGGCACGGTAGGCGTGCGCATCTCCGGTATGACCGGGGACGCTGTGCCTACCATCGAGACCGACCTTGGCAGCGTGCAGTGTGTGCGCGCCGCAGAGGGCTGGCGTGCCTATATCCCGGCAGCCTATAACGCCTCCTCCGGCGGGCACGAGATACACATTACGGTGAACGGCGAGACCATCACCCGCACCCTGACCGTGCTGCCGAAGGACTTTGGCACGGTGGAGGCAGAGGCCGAAGAGCCCGCTGCGGACAGCGCCAACGCGCAGTTCCGCAGTGCCATCTGGCCGCTGTACGAGGCTGCCGCCACCGCCAAACAGTGGCAGGGCGGCTTTGTGCCCCCGGCCGAGGACTCCATGACCTTGGTGGACTACGGGCAAATTAAAGTAACGAACGGCCAGCAGGGCAGCCGCTCCAACTCCACAAAGCTGTACACCATCCCCGGTGCGCCCTGCCGCGCCGCGGCCAACGGCACGGTGGTGTTTGCGGGCAATCTGGAACTTACCGGCAACACGGTGGTCATCGACCACGGCTGCGGGCTGCGCAGCTATCTGTACGGCTTGCAGGAGCTTTCGGTCAGCAGGGGCCAGACTGTGGAAAAGGGGCAGGCTGTGGGCGCACTGGGCGAGGAGCTGACCATGGACTTCAAGCTGGGCAGCAAGAGCGTGAACCCCCGGCTGCTGTTCCAGACTTCCGGCGGCCTGTTCTGGAAGGAAAACGGCTGAGCCGTAACATATAGGAGGAATTGCATTGAAAAAGAGGATCATTGCATGGGCGGTGCTGCTCTCGGTATGCGCAGCAGCCCTTGGGCTGTGGTGCAGCGCCGCCGCCGGCAAAACTGCCCGCACCCTGTCCTGTGAGGAGGAGGGACTTATCCTTTCCATCACCACCTTTGACGGCAAGAGCGAATCCAAGCCCTTCCTCAAGTGTTTCGGGCATACATGGATCGGGCTGGACAACCGCACCGGGCACACGGTCTACCTGAAAGACCGTGCCATCCCGGACGGCGAGATGGTCACCTTCTCGGTCTGGGCGGTGTCGGGACTTTCGGGGCTGCTGTTCGATCTGAAACCGTGCTATATCGCCAATTACGGCCGCTACACCGGCAGATTGTCCCTGAGCACCAATATCGGGGAGGAGCAGCTGAAGGTCATCGAGGACTACATGGAACAGCACGATAAATGGACGGTGGACAAAAATTGCAGCTACTGGTCGATCCATCTGTGGAACGCGGTGGTGGGCGAGGATGCTGCGTTGAAGATCCGGGGCTTTGTCTGCACGCCCGAAAAAATTGAACAGGCCTTCAGCGCCTTCGACTGCGTGGAGGTGGACAAGGACTTCTCCCGCGCAGGGGACATCTACTGCTACAAGGACGGAGAGAGGACGGAGCTGCAATTATGTTCGTAAAATTCATCACAAGCAAGCTGCTGCGGGTCATTGTGTGCGCAGCGGCAGGGCTGTACGGCCTGTACAACGCGATCTCCTGCTTTGTCACCCTGTATAAGGCGGGGCATCAGCCCTACCTGATGGCCGGCGCGGTGCGGTTCGATTTTCAGGGCTACTATATGATGGCAGCCATGCACGTTGGCATCTGCCTGCTTTTGGGGGTGCTGGTATGGCTCTTCCTCAAAGGAACGAAAAAACTGCGGGAAAAGACCGCAGTCCGGTAAATTTGCAGATTTCTTGTAACGTTTTTTCCTCTTTGTGCGTTATTGAGGTGAAAGGGCACACGAAAGCCCGCAAAGGAGAAAATGACCATGAAACTGGAATGTGACGTGATCCGCGATTTACTGCCCCTGTACGCCGAAAAGCTTGCCAGCCCCGCCAGCAGTGCACTGGTGGAGCAGCACCTTGCAGCGTGCCCCGCCTGCCGTGCAGAGCTGGAACAGATGGAAAAGCCGGTGCTGGTGCAGCCGGAACCCCAGCCGGATGCACCGCTGCTGGGCATCCGAAAGACCTTGCAGAAAAAGAGCATCCGCATAGCGGCGGCAGCGGTACTGGCTGTGCTGTGCGCTCTTGGGCTGGTGTTCTGGATGGGCGGCGCAAAAACGCCGGTGACGGCAGAACAGGCGAAAATCTGGACTTACAACAAAAAAGAAAACGAGGCCAACCTCTGTGTGCTGGAAGTGCAGGGCGAAAACGTCTGGCTGGAACTGGAAGGCTCTTTTAACTGGGGCAACCCATCCGTTACCGTCCGGGCGGTGCGCTATACCTTCCCGCACATCCATGCCGCACTGGAAGGGTTGCTGGGCACATCGGCTTCCGATACCAGCATCACAGTCTCCGGTACGCAGCTGCTGACGGTGCAATGCGCCGACGAGACCCGCTATTATAGGGACGGTCAGCAGGAGGATGTGGTCACACAGGAACAAGGCGTGTTTGAGAAGGGCTGACTATGGACATTGAAACCATCTACCGGCTCTACTTCCGGGACGTCTGCCTGTTTTTGCAGGGACTTACCCGCAGCGAAGCGCTGGCCGAGGAGCTGACACAGGAGACCTTTTTCCGGGCACTGGACGGCCTGAAAGACTATGACGGCAAGCAGGATGTGCGGGCGTGGCTGTTCACCGTGGCGCGCAACGCTTACTACGATTACTGCCGCCGCGCAAAGCACGCCGCCCCGCTGGAAGATGCCGAAACAAAAGCCGCCGACAGCCCGGACATTGCGCAGCTTTTGGTGGATAAAGATGCCGCTTTTACGGTGCACCAGTGTCTGCACGCGCTGGAAGAACCCTACAAGGAGGTTTTCAGCCTGCGGGTGTTCGGCGAGCTGCCCTTTGACCGCATCGGGGCGATTTTTGGCCACAATGCTGCATGGGCGCGGGTGACCTATTACCGCGCCAAGACCCGCATCCAGACCATGCTGGAACAGCAGAAATGATCGGGAATGCGCACCGCGCGAACCCTCTCAGTCACGCCTTACGGCGTGCCAGCTCCCCCGAAAGGGGGAGCTTTTTTGTGTGGCGGCAAGGTTTGCCTGTCCGGGAGTTACCCCTTCTGTGAAAAAAAGTGGCTCAGAAACGCCCGCAGGCGTT
>OLRF01001894.1_pt1 | contig 19932 bp, 13 predicted proteins | sample 1672061 | NCBI WGS metagenome assembly OLRF01 (sample SAMEA3136641, study PRJEB25190) | human gut metagenome | reverse complement strand
GATTGCTCGCTCAGGTTGGCACCTTCCTGGGTTATCCGGGGTTGCCGTGGCTTCATAGATCCTTTGTATCTCCACCACTCTGAATAAAAGGCTATCTTTTATGAAATTTGCTGCAACACATACAATATACTTATCATACCAAAATGTCAAGAACAATTTTCGATAAAAAATATCACCCGCTGCTTTTTCATCCCCAATACACAAATATTCCCAAAAAAGAACCGGGCATCCACATCGCCCGGTTCTTCCATCGATCATCCTTCAGAATGATCCGTTATTTATTTTTTCTTCTTTCTCTTAACTCCATAAGCTGCACCACCGCCAACAATGATCGCTGCTGCAAGGATTCCAACCCATACGCCGATCGGTGTATCATCGCCGGTCTTTACAGAACGTCTTGCTGTACCGCTGGTATCGTTCGGAGCAGTTCCGCCCGCTGTACCATTATTCGGGATCGGAGTGATCCGATCATTTCCACCATGATTTGCTCCAGGTGTAGCAGTCGGAATCGGTGTCGGCTCGGAAGAAAGACTGTTAGTGATCTCCTTTGTTACAGTATATCGGTTATCATTATTCAGTGTAACCTCACCCTGACCGGTAACTGTATACTTAAAGGTATCATCATCAACCGGATTTCCATCCTTATCCGTCTCCAGAACAGTATAAGTAACACTGTTGATCTCCTGATCTGTTGGAAGATCCACCATTACCTGAACACTATCATTCTGTTTCAGAGTCACTACCTTCTCAAGCGTCAGCTCACCGTTACTTTCAGTGGAGAACAAACCTGCATAGAACGTATCATCCACAGTAGAAGCAACACCATCGATCATCACATTCTTCTTAATGTTGATATATCCGTTACGGCTGAATATATCGGAAATCTTTGTATAATAGTTATTTACATAAGCCGCTGCCTCAGTAGCACCACTATCTCCACCGATCACAACCTGATTGGACTTCTCTTCATTCTCACCATTCGGCTTCGTTACATCGTAGTAGTAAAAATTCTGATCATCCACCTTGATCTCCGTATTCTGCTGAAGAAGATTTCCATCCTCATCCAGCTCAAATACATAATAGGTGCCATCCGGAACATCCGTCCATGTAGCTGTACCACTGGAAGCATTCTGGATATGGATATCCTGTAAATAATCATCACGGAACGGGATCGTACCTTCCTGATCCGAAAAAACGCCAACCTTATAAGTTACATCCTCCTTCGTTTCCAGAGGAATCACATTCCCGTTATCATCAACATTATAGATCCTCTTCGTAACCTGGATCTGTGTATGCTTCGGCGGATTACTTACAGACTTCGGATAAGCCTGTACATCGTACATCCATCCCTGCTCCTGATCTGCAAAAGGAACGGAGATCAGCATCGGTGAAACCATAACACTGCTGTTTCCATCTGTCTGCACCACCAGGTACATACCCTCAGCCAGATCAGCGAAAGTCATATTCCCCTCTGCATCAGAGGACTTGGACATACCCCACACATCCACGCTTCCGCTGACGATCATAGCCGCCAGCTTCTCTGCCGCTTCATACCAGCCATCAGCCGTCGTGATGGAATCAAAATCGATTGCTGCGGCAGCCAGTGCCTCATCCAACACGAAATGCACATTACCATCAAAATTCACACTGCCAACCTTGTAGATCGTCAGCCCTACATCCGGCAGCGGAGTCTGGTTTCCCTCCTCATCCGCCTGCTGAACCGTCAACGTCAGATTACCTGTTTTTCCAGCTTCATAATCCCCGGCGAAAACCGGCTGCAAAACACTCGTGACCAGCATAGCCGTCAGCATCAGAACAGCCAGAAGGCTCCGGAATATTTTCCCTTGCTTTCTTCTATTTTTCATCGCTCTCTGCCTCCTCTTTCCTTTCTGAAAGCTGCTTCTTTTTCCGTTTTTTGTCCCTATGACGGACGATCAGATAAATCAGCAGGATCAGAACAACAAGCACTGCAGCGCCGCCGGCCAGAACCCTCTTCGGATCCACAACAGCAAGCTTCTGCGGTATCGTTTCGTCATTCTTTGTATCTTCCACCACATATTTCGTCCGCACTCCCCGGACAAGAAGCCTGTGGGTGTTAACTCCATAAGGGGTACACGTGATCAGAGTCACATGATCTTCACCCTCGATAATATCCAGGTCACTGGTCTCATCCGGAAGCACTGTCTTGATCTGATCCACCTTGTAGGCCAGATGCTTGCCAAGAATGTGCAGGATAAAAATATCTCCCTTTTCCATCTGATCCAGATCTGTAAAAAGCTTTGCGTTAGGAAGACCTCGATGCGCCGCCAGAACCGCATGGGTGCTCTTGCCTCCGATCGGAAGGCTGGTACCCTCCACATGACCGACACCCTTTTCCAGGACCGTTTTGCTCAGTCCATGATAGATCGCCAGTCTGGCTTTGATCTTCGGGATCTCGATACTCCCCATCAGACCATCACCGTTCGGATCCAGAACCCTGTCATAAGGATGACTCAGCTCATAAGTATCCTCTTCCTCAAAAGCATCTACAATGGCATTCACCGGATGCTCGGCATTATACTCCTTCGCCTCTTTCCACAGCCTGTCATAGTCGTTGTCCGAAAGCTCCGTTACCGCTTCCTCGTACTTACTGACCAGCTGGGCATTTCGATACTGGTTCCACATATCACTGATCGTGGGATAAAGGAACACACCCGCCCCCGCCAGAAACACTAGGGCAATAATGATGTTTAGGACAACATTACTCTTTTTCTTTTTTTTCTTTTTAGCCATAAACTATTTCCTGCGTCGTTTTTTGTTCTGAACAGAATTGATACCGGCAACCAGGATCACCGCGATCACAATTCCGATCACAACACAGAGAGCAAGCATCGGAAGCGTCGGATTGGTGATTCCGGTAACCTTCTTCTCTGTTTTCTGAACCGCCTTCGCAGCCTTCATCGGAACTCTGTGTCCCCTCACCAGAAGTCTGTGCGTATTCACCGCATAAGGCGTACAAGTAACCAGCGTTACATAATCATCCCCATCCGTGATACCCAGAGACTCTGTCTGCTCTGGAAGAACGGTAAGAATCTGATCCACCTCGTAGGCAAGAGTCTTACCCAGCACATGCAGGTAAAAAACATCTCCCTCTTCCACAAGATTCAGATCTGTAAAAAGTTTCGCACTTGGAAGTCCTCTGTGTGCCGACAAAATACAATGAGTACTCTTGCCGCCAACCGGAAGACTGCTGCCGAACAAATGACCGGCGCCCTTCTCCAGAGACTCATCTGTCGTGTAATGATAGATTGGAATGCTCACATCGATCACAGGAATCTCCACATACCCCATCATTCCATCACCATTCAGGTTCAGAAGAGACTCATATGTACTGTCCGTCTGGCCATCCCTCACGGAAAAAGCATCCGGCACACTTTCCTGCTTGATCTGTTCGTTATACTTCTGCGCTGCCTTCCACATACTGTCAATCTTCTCCGAATTATCATCCGAAGAAACACTGCTGCTATAATTACTGATCAGCAGGCTGTCCCTGTACCGGTTCCAGGCATCACTGACCATTGGATACAGCAGTATGGACAACCCTATCAGAAACAGCAAACCAAGTCCAATATAATTTTTCTTCTTATTCTTTCTCATAGGTTTCTCCATACTGTTGTATTTACCACTCCCGGCCCCCGAAAGGGCCGGGCGGTAAAAGATTTACTACTTTATTTTAATACTTGCTTTGTCGTTGCTTATAAATAATTTTTGAATTGAATCGATCCGGCAATCAAACGATTACTCCTCAGATCCTTTTCTGCGGCTGATGAAGAAAGCACCAGCAGCGCCAGCCATAACTACAACACCGATGATAGTGAAGAGGTATGTTCCCATGCCACCTGTGGATGGAAGGGAGGAAAGTTTGGTATTGACAAAGTTACCTGCATCAACAGTTACTTCATCCGTCTCATCTGCTGTAATTGTAAATGCTTTATTCTCAGAATTTACTTTATAACCTGTCGGTGCTTTTGTCTCTTTGAATTCATAGCTGCCTTCATCAAGACCTGTAACTTTTAATGTACCGTTTGTTGCTACTAATGTAGTTGTAGCATTCTGTTCTCCATCCAGAGCAACCTTGTACTCACCATTTGTTACTTTCACAACACTAATTGGTGTTTTTGTTGCCTCAGCACCTTCTTTTTCAGCAGGAGTTACCTTTAATAACTGGAACTCTGCGCCATTCAGTGTAGTTCCTTTTGTATCAACTTTCTTTAAAGTAACATTTCCCATAAAACCATTTACTCTACTCGGAGTATACTCAACAGTCTCTGCACTTGCTGTAGCACGGTTGTTATATGTGTGATCATTTTCTACTATAGCACTATATTTTACTTCAATTGTTGCACCAGCTTCTGTAGTTGAAATAAAATCACTTAAATCTACAGTATATGTTACAGTTCCATCTTCATTAGAAACAGCAGTTGCTTTTGATTTATCTACAGTTACAGGGTTTCCAGCAATTTTAACACTATCAAGAACAAAGGTGTCTGCCTTCAGACCTGTTGAAGTATCTATTACTTTGAAAGTTGTTAAATTCTCATTAGCAGCATTTGTTCTTGGTGCCATCTGTGTAGTTACTGTAAAGTTTACACGCTGTCCTCTGTGAACAAACTTATCCCCTGTCTCTTTTGTAACCTTATATTCTGACATTTTAGCAACTACATCAGCTGATTCACTAGCCATATAAGTATCATTATCTTTGTAAGTATTTGCTACCATAAGACTATAAGTACCTTTGGTATCAAATGCACGAATAACATATGCACCGATTGGAAGTCCAGAAAATACATGACTTGTTCCATGTTCTGTTGCTGTAAAATCTACAATTTGCTGTGCATCTGCTGCATTTCTTAATCCATCAGAATCAGTAATCTGGAATGCACCGGTGGCAGCATCTTCTGAGACATAAGGATCAGCCCAATCAACGACCTTCCATGTCTGATTTCCACCCGTCACATCAAGATAAATAATATTATACACTTTCAATGTAGTATCTACATCAGCTGCTAAATTTTTAACGGTAATAGCATTTGTGTATTCATTTTCTACCTTGGCTGCAAATACCGCTGTGCACATAGACAGTACCATAACCGCTGCCACTAATAATGCACCAATCTTTTTAAATAAATTTTTCATAAGGTTTGCTCCTTTCTTTCTCTGCATTTTTCTTTTTCGCCCTTCATCGGCCATTTACAATTAATGTGTTACGATCTCTTTGCTTCTTCCTCCCTTCGTTTATTATTTATAAACAACAGGAGTGCAGTTGCAAGAATCGCTACACCACTGATTGTAAATCCATAGGTTCCCGGACCACCGGATTCTGGTAAGGAATAAAGTTTAGCATTGGTAAGCTGGTAAATCTTTTCATTACCATTTGGACTAACAGTATCCTCACCATGTGTTACCGTTATATTTCTGTCGCTTCCTACTATGATTTTCCATGGTTTTGCAGATAACTGATATCCAGCTGGTGCTTTTCTTTCAACCAATACATAATTTCCAATTGGAAGGTTCTCTATAGAAACCTTTCCATTTCTGCCAGATTCATACTGCTTAATCGGATCACCTGTTTGTTCTCCATCCGTATTAGCTTTATATAAATCAAATTCAGCACCTGACAACTTCTTTGTATTGGTCTCAGCATCAACTTTCTCAAAATCAATATTCACAACTGTTTTTTTATTAGTGAATTCGGCAATTCCAACTCGTCCGTCTGTTGTATTTCCATTCTGTGGAACCTTATTTTGCTTTTTGTCTGTTCCCATAGTGAATGTAATACCATTTGACAAATCTTCAGCAATTGCACTGTCACAATTGGTTCCTTCACCTGTTACAATACTCTGTAATTCATAACTAGTGTTGTCTGAAGACTCTTTAACTACATAATCACCTCGGGACAGTTCACTTAATTTCTTATTATCAAGTTCAAGTTTTGCGTTGGCTTCACCTACAAGCTCAAATACTGCAGTTGCTTCTTTTCCGCCTTTTGCAATCTTTGCAGTTGCAGTTGCAACATCTCCATTTTTGTCTGTAATTGTGAATCTAAATGTTTCTTCCTTCTCAGCTTGTGCATCCAGTTTTTTAACGATCTGCAATTCACCAGCAATCACCTTCACAGTATAAGTGCCTGTTGATGCTACACTTGAATCAACACTAATTCCACCCTTTGGTTGTTCAACTAAATCAGGTTTTGGAGCATTTTCAGCTGTATATACTTCTTCATCCGGCTCCTTAATCTTAGCTAGTTTTTGTTTTCTTACTTCTTTTGAATATGGATGATAAGTAACCGTTAACTGATACTCCTCCACCTTTTCTCCAACTGAATTAGCAAGGTGCTCATCAGCATTTCCCCTAACTATTTTATAAGTATAAGTGAAATATCCTACTGCATCCTTAGAACCAGGATATATATACTGATATCGTCCTTCACTGCCAATGGTTAAATCTTTATCCGTATTTAATTTCTTAATATCAGCATCTTCCAAATCAGGTAATTTAACACTATTCTTACCAGCATCCATAGGCTCCACAGCCGTTAAAGTTTCCTTTTTATTGAGCTGTACAACTTTTATCGTTTCAGCAAGTTCATTTCCAAAATTCTTTGCCGTTATTGGATCACCTTTGAATACTGTTATTTTTTTACTGCCGATATTTAAATTAAGAAGCTTAACATTAACAGATGGTTGCTCAAACTCTTTAATACCACCGCCATTCAGATAAATACCTGAATCTGCACCATTAGTAGGAATCATGTTTCCACCAATGAAGTCGTCTTTCGCCTGAATCCGGAAACTTGCATTCCAACCTTTGTCATTCTCGTTCTCTGTGGCTGCATTTCCAATTCTGGCCGCCTGTTCTTTCCAGGTAATTTTAGTTGTACCGTCACCCCGTTCAACAATCGTAACTTTTCCCACTACCGAACCTGTAGTACTATCTGTCCAGATAATTTCCTTCGATCCGTCGTTATTGGTTTTAATTTTTCCTGTTCCCAGCCTACTGTTAGTTGCCAAATCATTTAACCCATCATCCGTAAGCTTAAATCTTGCATCAATCACATCTACGATTTCTTTAGGCTGCACTGTAAACAAATCACCAATACTACCAGCAATAACATTAAATGTGTTTACTAAGTCGTTTAGACCACTAGTATCATACGCATACTTCTTAGTACCATCGCTAGATTTAGTTGCTATATATTGGCTCAGAAATTCGCTTCCGGTTATTGATTTATGACGGTAGTATTCGTATTTGTATCCGTGTCCGCTGTTACTTGATGTAGAAGAATGTCCTAATTTCCAGTTAAAACTACCCGCATCATTAAGCCCAACACCAACCGTATACAAAGTTGCCTGTTCTTTTATAGAATTCGCATTATTAACTGCATTATTGGCAACCATACAATTCCAGTTATCATTATTATTATGTCCTGGCAAACCATCTGTCATAAACACTACATACTTATTTTTTTCGTGCTTTGCACTTGATAACTGATTTCTAGCAGTCGCCAATGCAACTCCCATTGGTGTTCCACCGGAAGCATCCTTGTTATCAATTGTACGCTTTAAACTTGACACATCTTCATTGTTGTTTAATTGCTTAAATTTCGAATTCGTTATTGAAGTATTACCTCCCTCACTTCCACTATACCAGATTATTGCTATTTCACTCTCCGGTGATTTAGACTTTAAGGTATCTATAAAAGTGTTCGCTGCATTTTGTAATGCTACAAGCTTGCTAGTATTAGTATTAGCTATGCTATCATTCATAGAATCACTAGCATCCAATACCATTACTACACTCGCACCTTGTGCCTCCACATCTCCTTCGCGTCCAGTTGTTTCTGCATTCAGATTAATCTTATAAATTCTATTCTCATAATCAACAACTTTGGCTGTTTTGCTACTGGTAAGATTATTTTCGGCTTCTTCCTTCTCAGTGTAGTTAATGATCTGTTTGTTCTCAATTTCATTCGTACCATCTGCTTTATAAAGCTTAGCAGTTGCCTTATTATTTTCAACTGATACTTTTACTTTATAACTCTCTGTAGATTTAACATAGCCAGACGGTGCCTCTGTTTCTGTCAATGTATAAGTTCCGACTGAAAGATTTTCAAACTTCAAAAGACCATTTTCATCAGATGTTACATTATACGTTTTCGCTGAATCACCATCCAATGTAAGAGTAAATTTTGCTCCAGGTAATGACTGATTGCTTGTATTTACCTTTGTAATTTCGAGACTGGCTACATTGTTGCGTGTATTAGTAACCGTTACCTTCGCATCACTACCTAACTCAATTTTTCCTGATGCTTTATCAGTTGTATTAACATCCTCTGCCGCCTCAATACTGTACTCAGGATTTCCATAATCCGTTGGAATAAGATTGATCTCGTTAACCTCAAAGCTTGTTCCAGCTAAAATTTGTTCAAGAACTACTGTGTATCCTGCAGGAACTGAAGAAACAACACCATTAACTGCACTTCCACACACAGTCTTATTTTTTGCCTTCTTTAATGGTCCATTTTCACTTGTATAATAATTTCCTTCAGAATCTTGCAGATAATAATTTCCTGTATACTTCTGACCATTCAACTTTATCTCAAAATCAAATTTATCATTTACAGGAATATCCCCTTTAATCTTTTTGGTAATACACAGCTTACGACTATTTTTCTCACTACACTTGTTAGTAAAAATTACCCATGGTCTACTGCCAACTGTAGCTTCGTTAGAAATAACATTTCCATCCTGACTTGTTGTCACTTCATCATTGATGAAAACCTTATCATATTCGTTCTTTGATACACCAAGTTCTTTAATCCTATATTTCGTATTTGCCTTAAGTCCAGAAAAAGTTGCGTACTGACCAGGTTTCAATGTAAATACCTTATCCTCACTGAATTCAACTTTTCTACCATCGTCTAAAATACCATTAGGAGTTGATGGAACATAATTTTCTTTTTCATCCTTAACAAGTAACTGAAATTTAAACTTTACATCTGCATACTTCTCTTTATCTGTATTACTCAACTGTTTCTGAACCTTAACAGACCCATCCGGAACTGTTGGAAGATTGAACTTAAGCTTACAGTTGGAATCACCCTTACCTCTTTCGAGATAATAGAAATTAATTGTATGCACTGTGTAATCTTTGAAAATATCCTTTCTGCTAACAAAATCTCCTTCTTTTTCTGCTCCTGCCTCTTTAAATAAATTTTTTAAAGTATAATTGTTACTACCAACTTTAACTGTACCCTCAGCAAAATCAATAGAACCAGACACTGAATTATGAATACCACCAATATCCAACACCAAAACGCCATCGATGTAAACCCATACATCATCATCTCCAGAAAACTCAAATACCATATTATTACCATTAATTTTTCCGTCTTTTGGCTGAATGAATTTAGCTGACATTGTCATACCAAAATGGAAATCTGGAGATTTTTCTGAAATTTGAGGAATACCCCAGTATTTATGATCACCTAATGTATTGAATGGAAAGAAACTTCCATGTTTCGAACCTTGTTGTAGGTCTATTGGATCTTTACTACTTCCTGGTACCTTATATACAGTAAACTCTTTTGTATTTTTATTAAACTGTGCAAAATTTTTAGTACTATCATATTCATAGTAACCATCTGCATCTTGTTTAAATAAGTAATTTGCATCAGAATAAAACTCCTTGCCCGTACCTTCCTTCGTTGAGAATAAATACGAACTACTCTCTTTTTTACCCTTATCTACTATCGGATATGAATCTTCTCCCAATCTCTTTTGCATAATGCCAAGAGAGAGATCAGATGGCCCTCTATACTTATTATAATCCTCGTTTCCTCCATCACTTCCATTACTAAACTTCAAAGAATGACCTTCATTTATTCCAGCAGTATCGTAATTAAACATATTGATAGTAATACCTCTTTTAGCACTATCAACAGTTTCCTCCACACCATAACTACTAGTTGTCTGTACAGAAGTGAAATCATCTGCCAACCATACAACTGAGAAAGTAGAAAAACTCTCTGTTTCAAAGTTTGCACTTTCAATCTCTCCATTGTCGGTTGTACTTACTTCAGCCTGTCCATCGTTGCTCATATTAACAACTTCTGTGACATTACCATTTGCATCCTCCACAAAATGTACCAGAGATACATTCATGTTTTCCTGTGCTGTATCTGTTTCAGCTACATCTTCTGGGATTTCTGCTTCTTTGTAGGCTATAGATACCCTGACACTTCCGTTCTGCGCTTCGATCTTAGTTCCATCGTCATTCAGAAAACTAATATCGTATGCAAGAAAACCTGCTACTGTATAACTCTCATTTTCTGCACCCTCGTGAAGCTGTTTCTCGATATCTGCATACTGGTCAGAACCTTTCTCGATCGGAGTCACAACAAACTGTGCACCTTCCGGAATAACGCCCTTCGCTGCTGTTGCAGTTACAACTACATTACCAACTTCCTGGGAATAAGAAACTTCTTCGCTTTCCAGAACATCCTCAGGCTCTTCTGCCTCATCACTGCTGTCAACAACCTGTGCCATATCACTTCTTATGTAAGCCTCGGTTCCTTCCCAGGAAACCTTGTACCAGGTTGCTCCGTCCTCTGCTGTTACGGTATCCAGAAGTGTGAACTGTGTTCCTGCGTTTACAGTTGCCAGAACCTCTGCCTCGATAGATGGGCTGACGCGAAGATTCGTATCGTCTCCCAGAACCTCGATCAGGCTTGTCTCACCATTCTCATCTGCTGCCGGAACCTCCTCCGGGCTCGCAATATCCTCTGCCGGTTCTTCCACCACATCCGGATCCTCTGCCGGCGCTTCGGTAGGTTCAGCATCCGGATTCTCTGCTGCCGGTGTCTCAGCTGCATCCTGCTCAGGCTCGTCCGAAATATCCATTCCGTCCGTAAGCTCCTCTGATGCGATAGGCACCTCGTCCTCATTACCGGAAACAGCTTCCGCCTCGACATCTGCTGTCTCAGGAGAATCCCACATAACGGCAAAAACAGCTGCGTTGCCAGTCTCAACCTGAAGTGTCTGGATCTGTTTGCCCTCGTTGACATTCAGAACCTTCAGATCCTCGTTGGCCTGTAAGGTGTTAACATCAGTATCACCGGTACTGCTGTTATAATGAAGCTTCTCAACGGTTACACTCGTGCTGGCTGCATCGGTAAGCTCCGGTGCTGCCGGTGTCTTGTACTCAAAAGTTACTCTGACTCTGCCGTTCGGCTCGACTCTGTTTCCGTCGCCATCAGCAAAATACACATCATACGCAAAAAAACCTCTCAGGCTGCTGCCCTTGTCTGTAGCTGCTGCTGAAAGCTTCTGAGAAACTGTATCATAAGATACGGATGAATTCTCGTTTACGCTGTCAGCCTTCAATGCTGTATTCTGCGGAAGAGCTCCGTCCTCCAGTGCCTCTGCTGTTACTTTAACAGAATCATTTTCATATGTAAGCGTCGATTGCTGCGCCTGTTCCGTTTCCTCCTGGTCAGCGCTGCTTACATCCGGTGTCGATTCTTCGGCCGCTGGTTCAGATGTAATTTCGCCATCTGTAAATATATCCTCCGTTCCATCTCCGAACGCCTCACTCGCGGAGATCGTATATGCACTCGGCATACAGGATACCATCAACGCCAAAGCCACCATAAATGCCAGGAGTTTTCTGATCTTATTATTCCTTAATTTTTTCATACCTTTCCCGCTTTCCTATGTGTGCATTAACGTGTACTGTATTTCTTATTACTTTACTTCTGTTTATATTCCTTTCTCTTAAAAAAGCTTCATGTTTTTAGCCGGTGAGTAAACAGGTTACACCTTTTCAGTATTTTACCCTTATGTGATTGTAGTGTCAATATACCAGGCATTTTTGGTAAGGATATTGACATTATCAGATGCTATCGAAAATCAGTCTTCAACTCCTCCTTCTTAACTTACTCGTTTACTGGTTCTTTTCGCCTGATTTCTCCGATAAAATCTGACTATTCGTGATATTTATTATACAACACTACCAGTTGTTTTGTAAGGCCCGTTTTTTCAAAAAAAAGTGCCTCTGTCACTATTTTAACATGAATTTTTTCAGCTCATCCCGCTTCTTGACATTCAGCTTGCAAAAGATATCCGTAAGGTAATGCTTGACAGTATTAATGGAAATCCCCAGATGCTCTCCGATCTCCTTATTGGTCCATCCCCCACTTGCCAGCATGGCAATAGAAAACTCCATCGTCGACAGCTCCCCCGTAACCTTTCTCCGGTTTTCCGGATTATGAAGCGCCATCCAGCCCCTGCTGAAAGAAATCACACCCTCCGTGATCCGCTGATACGCCTCCGGATCCCGGTTCCGGATACAGGCCTCGATCAGCCCCCGCAAAAGCCCATGATGCTCAATAAAAGACTCCAGAAACCCATCCATCTTCGCCAGCTCCCAGCTCCGGAGCATCTCCTCCTGTGCCTCCTGCTTATGCTTTCGGTTGATCGCACACACCGCCATCATACAGTGGATATACGTCATACTGATCGGATACGACCTCTCCGCCATAAACAAAGCAGCCTTCCCCATCCCATAAGCACTCCATATCTCCCCGTTAAGATAAGTATGGTGCGCCATCACATACGTGGCAAAAAGCCTCAGCCCCTCAGGAAGCATCCTGCTGTACTCCCCAAAAGCAGGCATCCCATCCGTAGGCAGATGAAGCAAAACCGCCCCCACATACCCCGCCAGAAGACAGGACGCATAAACATCCTTAGGAACCTTCTTCTTCATAGCAATCTTCACACAGGACTGGATTCCCTCCATCCCCCGCTTAGCCGCCGCCACATTCCCCAGCGTCAGATTAGAATACCCATACAAAATACACGCCGAAAGCTTCAGCTCAATAACCCTGCTGGACAGATACCCCCTCGTGATCTCACAACACTCCTCCGCCTGCCCCGTAAAATAAAAAAGCTCAGCCCGCGCAATATTCCTCAAATCCACATCCACAAACCCCTCAACAACCTCCCGAGCCCTCCCAGGCTCAAAAGACGAATTCAAAAGCGGCAAAACCACATAATCACACATACAACCCACTCTCCTCCAAAACCCAGGCAGCCCTCAAAAAGACCACCCTCAAAACCAAACCAACAAACCTCCGAAGCCCTCACACAAGCCACATCAACACACATCCGAAGCCCATCTCTCAAGCCACATCAGCACACATCCGAAGCTCATCTCTCAACCCTCATCAGCACACATCCGAAGCTCTTCTCTCAAGCCACATCAGCATACATCCGAAGCTCATCACACAACCCTCATCATCACACATCCGAAGCTCTTCTCTCAAGTCCCACAAAACAGTCACCAAAACTCCGGATATCAATCAACCAGTCAATCAGTCAACCAATCAGGCCAACCATATTTTTCCATAATTATAATCCAAAATACTCCAAAAATAAATTTAAATATTACACAAAAACACCACACCCTATCCAAAACAGCCTCTATCCCCCAATCCCCTCACGACAAATCGCCAAAAACTCACCCCACCCACATCCAACGCAGCGCCGATGCCCTACCACCTCCCGGCACATCACAAGGAAACTCAGCCCCTGCAGCCATCCAGCGCAGCGCTGATGGCCCACCACCTCCCGGCAAACCACCACACCTCACACCCCCAAAAACCAGAACGGACAGACTGCCAGCGGGACGGCTGCATGGTCGGGACCCGGTGCGTCGGAGTAAGCCGCTGGTCATACTTGGCGCCTGAGGCACCTGGCGGGAAGGTACTCTGCGGCCACAAGCCGCAGAGTAAGCCCCATCTGTCTGAGCCAGGTACGCATCAGCGTACATGGCGAGTTATGGGGCGCCCTGCACGGCAGAAGACTCAGACGCTTAGTATGACCCGGCGAAACGACCGCACCAGGCACGACCATGCAGCCGCCCCGCTGGCAGACTGTCCGTTCGTCCCTCCCTCCATTCATCCCACAAAAAAAGAGCCCCCAGGCCCAAACACCCAGGAACTCTCCCAAAACTCAAATATCCAATTATCATCAATCGTTACCAGTCATTACCAGTTGTCACCAACCATCACCCAACACGCAGCCGAAACTTCTGAATCTCCTTCTCACTGGAAACCCTCTCAATCTCAGCCCCAAGACTCCTGAGCTTCTCCTCAAAATTCTCATACCCACGCTGGATATAAACAATATCATCAACAACCGTAACACCCTCAGCAGCCAGCCCCGCAATAACAAGCGCAGCCCCCGCACGAAGATCCGGCGCACTCACACGCGCCCCCGTAAGCTTCCTCACACCATCAATAATAGCAGAGTTCCCCTCCACCTTAATATTGGCACCCATCCGGGAAAGCTCATCCGCATACTTAAACCGGTTCTCAAAAATACTCTCAGTAACAATACTCGTACCCTCAGCCAAAGCCAAAGTAACCGCGATCTGCGGCTGCATATCCGTAGGATAACCAGGATAAGGCAACGTCTTCACATGCGTACGATGAAGCACATGCGGCGCACGGACACGAACCGCATCATCAAACTCCTCAACCTCACACCCGATCTCCTCAAGCTTAGCAGTAGTAGCCTCAAGATGCTTAGGAATAACATTACGAACAGTAACATCACCACGAGTAGCCGCAGCAGCAAACATAAACGTACCAGCCTCGATCTGGTCCGGAATGATCGAATACTCCGTACGATGAAGCGTCTCAACACCACGGATACGGATCACATCCGTACCGGCACCCTTGATATTCGCCCCCATACTGTTCAGGAAATTCGCCACATCAACAACATGCGGCTCCCTCGCAGCATTCTCAATGATCGTACGACCAGTCGCCATAGAAGCAGCCATCATAATATTAATAGTAGCACCAACAGAAACCACATCCAGGAAAATATGGCTGCCATGCAGATTCTCCGCCTTGGCAACAATAGCACCATGACAGATATCAACATCCGCACCAAGAGCACGGAAACCCTTCAGATGCTGGTCGATCGGCCTGCTGCCGATATTACATCCACCCGGAAGCGGAACCTCCGCATGCTTATACTTACCAAGCAAAGCACCCAGAAGATAATAAGAAGCACGGATCTTCTTGATAAACTCATAATCCACGCTGAGATTGCCGATAGTAGAACCGTTGATCTTTACAGTAGACTTATCAATACGCTCAACCTGAGCCCCGATCTCGGAGATCGCCTCAAGCAGAACATTGATGTCCCTAACATCTGGCAGATTCTCGATCAATATAGTTTCATCAGTCATAATGGCTGCTGACAATATCGCAAGCGCCGCATTCTTCGCACCCGCAATATCCACTTCTCCAACCAGAGGATTGCCGCCTTTAATCACATACTGTTCCATAACACACCTCTATTATTTTACTCCTCTATGAGCAGAAACTTTCTCTGAATTTACTGCAGGAACAAACGTTCCGCAATACCGTTTTTTAGGTCAGTTGTATATTATAACACATATTTCAGATTTGTAAACAATTTATGACGAAAACCTGTCACAACCCATGACCCGAAACACTCCAGCAAACCGTTTCCACAAGCCAACAGTTACGCCTTATCTCCCCTGTTCTTCAATGCCTCAAGCACAACCTGGAGACTCCCCTCCAGATCCTTATCCTCTTCATCCACCACAATGTCCGCATATTTCTCATACAAAGGAACACGCTCATCATAAAGACTCGCCAGCGTCTGCCCCTCCTTGAGCACAACACCACGCCCCTTAAGATTACCAAGACGCCTGGAAAGAAGCTCCAGCGAGATCTTAAGATACACCACAACACCCTCAGACTTCAGATGCTGCATAGCCTCATCGCAGTAAACCACACTTCCACCGGTAGCGATCACCGTATTCTCCACCTGGATCGAAGCATTCACACGATTCTCGATCGCCTTGAAGCCCTCTGTACCCTCATCCGCAATGATCTCACTCAGAGTCCTTTTCTCCGCCTTCTGGATCAGCAGATCAGAGTCAATAAACTGGTACCCAAGTACCTTCGCAAGAACGACACCGATGCTGCTCTTCCCCGCACCAGGCATCCCTATCAGTGTAATATTATTCATACTGTATCCTTTCATTTTAGCATAACAGCTGCCAAACCTCAACAAACGTTACGGCTCCGCAGAACCTACCGTTTCTCTCTCCCTGCCTTCCCCGACGTCTTTAATTTCCCTGACATCCCTGGCTTTCCCGACGTCTTCAACTTCCCTGACATCCCTGGCTTTCCTGACGTTTTCAACTTCCCTGACATCCCTGGCTTTCCTGACGTCTTCAACTTCCCCGCCATCCCTGGCTTCCCCGACGTCTTCAACTTCCCCGCCATCTCTGCCATCTCTGATTCCCTGTCTGATTTCTTATCCAACTTCTTCTGCATCTGCTTCTTCTGCTGCTTCTTCTTTACGCTGTAGCCGAAGGTTCCCACCTTCCGACCACCCGCCAGATACTCCCCATGGGAATAAACCAGAAGACCCGCATCATTAAGACGAAACCTGTTGTTTTTATCCATATAAGCTTCATCCGCATGGACCGCAAGCACATCCGCAAGAAACATATCATGAGACCCCAGCTCCTTCACCTCACGCACCCTGCACTCGATCGAAACCGGAGCCTCCCCGATCATCGGTGCAGAAACAAACTGCGCTTTCTCTTTCGTAAGGTTCAGCTTCCGGAACTTGTCCACATCACGTCCCGAACGGACCCCGCAGAAATCCGTTGCAAACGCCAGCTTCTCCGTTGTCAGATTGATCACAAATTCACCCGTTTTCCGGATCATATCATAGGAATAACGGGAAGGTCGGACAGAAATATAAGCCATCGCCGGATTGGTACACACCGTACCCGTCCACGCAACCGTTATGATATTATCATGCCCCTCACCATCGGTAACACTCACCATTACAGCCGGCAGCGGATAGATCATGTTCCCCGGCTTCCATAACTGTTTCGCCATTTTCCGTCACCTCTTACGCATAATCGCTGTTCATCAGCTGAGCAGCCTCCATCATAGCCGGGATCAGCTGCTTCTTTCTGGAAACCACACCCGGCAGACTGAAGGTATCTCCATCCGGTTTCCGCTCAAAAGCGATCTCCGCCATCTGCTGGCTGCCCTCCCCGTAAAACAGAAGCTCTGTAGACTCCTCCAGGATATTCGTCAGCATAAAATAAACTCTCGTGATATCATGACGGCCACACTCACTCACCATAAACGGCATCAGCTTCTCCTTGATCTCCTTAAGCTCCTCGCTGTCCATGGAACTGATCTGACCCACACCAAAGGAAACATTACCCTCACCGATAAACTTCTTGTAATCCTGATAAAAAATCTCCTCCGGAGACTTATCCTTCAGATTACTTCCCGCCGAAAACATCTCTCGGGCAAACTCCTCGATCTTGATCCCCGCGATCAGCGCAAGAGCACTGGCAGCGATCTTATCCGTCTGCGTACAGGTCGGTGAACGGAACATCAATGTATCCGAAATAATAGCCGCACAGAGAAGCCCCGCGATCTTTTCCGGGATCTCCAGTCTCTGCTCTCCGTAGATCTCATAAAGGATCGTACCCGTACATCCCACCGGCTCATTACGAAAAGCAACCGGCGTCATAGTCTGCAAGGTACCCAGCTTATGATGATCGATGATCTCAAGGATCTCCGCCTTCTCGATATTATCAACAGCCTGATCCACCTCATTATGATCCACAAGAACCACTTTCTTTTTATGCATATCCAGAAAATTACGTCTGGAGATCGTACCGATACACTTACCATGAGGATTGATCACCGGAAACGCCCTGTGACGATTTTTGATCATAACATCCTGGATATCATCCGTAAAATCCTCGGTATTAAACGTAACCATGTTATCCCGCTTCATAACAAAGCTGACCGGAATACTCTGGTTGATCAGACGCGCAATATTAAACGTATCATACGGAGACCGGATGATCACGATATTCTTCTCATGAGCAAGCTTTATAACCTTCTCGGAAACCACGATATTCAGCCCCACGATGATACAGCTGACATTCTGGCTGATCGCCTGAAGATGATCCTCCTCACGGTCACCCATGATGATCATATCATCCTCCTCAACGTAGCCCTCCAGCATCTTCGGGTTGGCAGTACCGACAAGCACACGCCCCTTCACAAAATATCCGTGTCCGTTACCTTCCACCACTTCACCGCCAACAGTCTCGGCAATTCTCTGATACTGCGTCCTCGCATTGGAAAGAAGATAACTGTCTGTAGTATCCATATAGGTCTTTGCGATATCACCAATCGTCACAAGCCCCTCCAGACACCCATCCTTATCACGGATCGGAAGAGAAACGATCCCGTTCTCCTGCATCAGATCCCAGGTATTCTTCAGCGACATATTCTTATCCGCCTGCGGACTGGTCCGGATATCCATATCCTTGACCTGCGTACCGATATTTCCCAGATAAGCCGGCGGCTGTACGCCAAAACGGTTCAGCACATACCTGGTCTCCTCATTGATCTGCCCCGCTCTCTTCGGGATATATTTTTTATTCTGCGTAGTTCTGTTCTTAATATCCGCATAAGCAATAGCCGAACAGATGGAATCCGTATCCGGATTCTTATGTCCGATTACAAATATTCTCTCCGGTTTTTTCATACACATCCATCCTTTTTCATCCAAAATAATCATAATTTAATATTTGCAAACAAAGCACCCAGGGAAGTAGTAGCCTCTTCCCCCGACTCCGGAAGCTCAAAAGACTCCTCCTCAACCTCCTTAGCCATCAGATCCGATGCCTCTTTAATACTCAGGCTCAGCTTACCATCCTTGATCGCGATAACCTTCACCTTAACCTTATCCCCAACACTCAAAACCTCAGAAGGCTTCCGTATCCTCTTCTCACAGATCTGAGAAATATGCACCAGCCCGGAAACCCCGTTCCCAAGCTCCACAAAAGCACCATACGGCTGCAAACTCTCAACCGTACCCTCCGTCACAAAGCCAACCTGGATATTGGAAATCTTATTCCGTTTCTCCACTTCAGCCCTCTCACGAAGAATCTCCCTCGCCGAAAGCACCAGCCTCTTCTTCGCCTTATCAACCTCGATCACCCGCACCTGGATCGGCTTATTCAGAAACACCTCAGTATCCTCAACAAACTCCAAAGCAAGCCTGGATGCCGGAATAAAACCACGGACACCCTCAACATAAGCAATGGCACCCCCGTTAACGATCCCCTTCACAACAACATCCAGCACCTCACCAGAATCCTGAAGCTCCTTCAGCCTATCCCAGGCAAGCACATCCGCAGCATCCGCTCTGGAAAGAAGAATATTCCCCTGACCATCATCCCTGCGAAGAACCATCGCCTGAACCTCATCCCCCGGCTGAACAGCCTCTTTAATATTAAACCCCGGCACCCGGGAAAACTCCTCCACCGGAATAAAACCCTCAGCATAAAACTTAAGGTCAAGAACAACCCCCGACTCATCCACACTCACAACAGTCCCGGAGATAATATCCCCCTCATCGATCCTCTTAAAAGAAGCCTCCAGCTCCCTCTCAAAATCCTTCATAGACTCCGCCATATCCAGACCTCCCATTCAAACAAAAAACCAACCACCGCCGCCCCAAACCAGACGACAGCACTATAATCCTAATCATTATAGCATGCACACCCCACCCGCGCTATATTTTTTGCACTGGAAATTTCTTACCCCCTTTATTTCTCTCCAACGCACAGAACAGACTCAGATTAGCCCATTTATCACAACCTTGATGCTTTCTTTATTTCTCTCCAAGATGCTTTCTTTGTTTCTCTCCAACGCACAGGACGGACTGCCGGAGGGGCGGCTGCATGGTCGGGACCCGGTGCGTCGGAGTAAGCCGCTGGTCATACTTGGCG